>JABLTH010009065.1_pt1 | contig 357039 bp, 313 predicted proteins | sample 7875711 | NCBI WGS metagenome assembly JABLTH01 (sample SAMN14941262, study PRJNA633318) | bioreactor metagenome | isolation source: bioreactor | place: China | collected 2019-03-05
GATTTAATGACATCGGTACAACCTATTGAAATAAAAATATTTGGCAACGACCAGAAAAAATTACAGGAGTTATCAAAGCAGGTTAGTGAAGTTGTTACCAATGTTAAGGGTACTGCTGATGTATTTGACGGTATCGTTATAGCTGGCCCTTCTATTTCTATTGAGCCGGATGCAGTAATACTTGCGCAATATGGTATAACACCTGCAAGCCTTCAGTACCAGTTGCAAACTGCATTGGAAGGAAACATTGTAGGTACTGTATTTGACAAACAACAACTTTCTTCGTTGAGAGTAGTTTATCCCGGTAACAGAAACCTGAGTGTGGAGGATATAAAGCGAATGCAAATATTTTTACCAAACGGTAAGCTTAAGCCTATTACAGACCTGGCACATATCAAATTAAACACTGGAGATGCGGAAATTGAACGGGAAGATTTACAATCAATGGGAGTGGTAACGGGCAGGCTTGATAACAGGGACCTGGGCAGTGTGATGAAAGATATTCAAAAAGAAGTGGTAGCAAAAGTTGTGTTACCTAAAGGCTATCATATTGTGTATGGCGGAGCTTATGCCGACCAGCAAAAATCATTCAGCGAATTGCTGATGATCTTAATTACCAGCAGTCTGCTGGTATTTTGTGTTATCCTTTTTCTGTTCCGTGACTTTAAAGTCGCCTTTATGATTTTGCTGATTGCGGTGTTAGGCATTAGCGGCAGCTATATGGGTTTGTACCTTACTAACACACCGTTAAATGTTGGCAGCTATACCGGCCTTATTATGATTGTGGGTATCATTGGTGAAAACGCTATCTTCACATTTCTGCAGTTCAGTGATTCTTTATTACAAACAAAAAATGTTGACAAGTCCATAATCTATTCCATCTCTACAAGGTTACGACCAAAATTAATGACAGCACTCGGAGCAATCATAGCCCTTATGCCTATTGCATTGGGGATTGGTACTGGTGCACAATTGCACCAGCCGCTGGCAATAGCTGTAATAGGTGGTTTTATAGTTGCGCTGCCATTGTTACTGATTGTGTTACCCAGCATGATGCATGTTGGCTATAAAAACAGAAAATTTTCTCCTGATGAAGCAGCAACATAATTAAAAAAATTAAATCTCATACTATGTGGTGGTTATATGCTTTGCTTTCTGCTTTATTTGCATCACTTACTGCCATCTTTGCAAAAGTTGGCATCACTGGTGTTAATTCAAATTTAGCAACGGCTATCCGTACCATAATTATTTTAATTATGGCATGGGGCATTGTGTTAACCAGGGGTAAAACAAAAGGAATAGGTGCTTTATCAAAACAAAATATCATCTTCCTGGTTATATCAGGCATAGCTACAGGCTTATCATGGCTATTTTATTTTAAAGCATTACAGATTGGTAAAGTATCTCAGGTGGCACCGGTAGATAAATTAAGTGTGGCACTTACTATTATTTTGTCGGCTATATTTTTAGGTGAGGCGTTAACTTTAAAGACTGCTGTTGGTGCAGTGTTGATTATTGCTGGAACGCTTGTGTTGCTTTTGTGAAGCATTTGAGGAAATCTATTATCGTTTCAATTAATAATAAATTTAATTATGCGAAATCCATAGTTGTATAAAAATTAAAAATAGTTGGGTAGGCTGAAAAATATTTCTTTTTTCTAATTATCTCTTCTTAAACAGCCTTTCGTTTAACTTCTGGTTAACCTGCCAGATACATTAACGTAACAATGAGATTAGTTCTTTGTGAAAATTATTAAAATGAGAAATTTTACAAAGATTTTCATTGTAGTTGTATTGGCACTATGTACTGCAAGTAAGCTCACTGCTCAGGAAACTTCCTCTACTTTAAATGGTTTAGTGGAAGATGTAAAAGGAATAGTTATTTCTGGTGCAACCGTTGTGGTGAAGCATGAACCCACAGGTTATAAAGCCGCTACCCAAACTAACAGTAAAGGGATTTTCATTTTGCCAAATTTGAAGCCCGGAGGTCCTTATAGCATTACCATTTCTTTCGTAGGATTAAGGTCCGAAGTAATGGAGAATGTAATACTTTCTTTGGGCAATAATCCTGAATTGAACGTGATACTTAAGGCTGATACTAAAAGCCTGAATGAAGTAGTGGTAACAGGTACTTCACGTAAACAAACCGATGGATTATCAGTTGGTAAAGCACAATTAAATACCTTGCCTACCTTAGGCAGAAGTTTATCAGACTTTACAAGACTTACACCGCAATCCAATAACAATTCGTTTGCCGGAACAAATTTCAGGTACAATAATTTAACAGTGGATGGTGCTATTAATAACGATGCTATCGGTTTCAGCAATTCGTTTGGCGGAGTAAGTGGTGGCGGTCAGTCAGGAGCAGCCGGTGCTGGTACAAGAACCAACCCATATAGCATTGATGTGATACAGGAAGTTCAGGTACAATTGTCTCCGTATGATGTAAAGTTGGGCAATTTTACCGGCGGTTCTGTAAATGCTGTAACCAAAAGTGGTACTAATAATTTTCACGGTTCTGTTTATGGTTATGGTAGAAATCAATTTCTTACAGGCAAAAGTGTGGATGGCTTAAAAACAAAAATAGGTTCCGATTTTCACGACTATCAATATGGCGCAACACTTAGCGGGCCGATTGTAAAAAACAAAGCATTCTTTATTGTAAACTTTGAACAAACAAGAAGGCAGGAGCCAACTTTTTACAATGCAGGCGACCCTGGCGCTGCCATCAGTCTTACAGATGCTGCAAGCATTTACAACAATTTGAAAACAAAATATAATTATGATGCAGGAGCTTACCAGGGTGCATATAAAATATTCACCAATAGTGATAAGTTATTTGCCAGGCTAGATTTTAATCTTAACTCAAAAAATAGCTTAACACTTAGAGGAATTTATACAAATGGCTGGGGGAATAATTTAGAACGCACTTCTACCAATTTTCAGTTTGGTTCCACAGATTTTATACAGCATACAAAAAATATTAACCTTACTGCTGAGTTAAAAACAAAGCTTTCAGGCAACATCAGTAACCAGTTCAATGCCAGCTATATCAATGTGCATGAGTACAGGGATTTCCCCGGTACACTTTCACCTTTCATGGATATTGGCGGTGGTACAGCTTGGGTGGGTACATGGCGGGAAGCTTCAATTTATAACATGAAGCAGCAAACAATAGAGTTAAACGATAATCTTACCTACACAAAAGGAATTCATAAATTTACTATTGGTACACACAATGAATTTTATAACCTTACTTACGGCTTTGTAAATTCTTGGAATGGCCGTTGGGAGTATTCCAATCTTACTAATTTCTTAGCTGATAAACCAAGTCGAATTCGTGGCGCTTATTCCATTGATGCAAAATATCCAAACACAAGAGAAGATTTATATAATAAACCGCCCAATCCTTACAATGTAAATCTAATGAGTGTGTATGCACAGGATGAGATTGCGGTGAATCGAAAATTTAAACTAACACCGGGTTTAAGAGTTGACTATTCCTTTCTTGGCCAACAGATAGCCGTTGATAAAGATTTTGCCACTGCAAAAAACAATACCGCTTATCCAACATACAACAATAATTCTTTTGACCAGTTCACCAATAAATGGCTGGGTGATGCAACACTTTCGCCCCGAATTGGCTTTAACTGGAATGTAAAAGGCAACCAAAGCCTTGTGATAAGAGGGGGTACAGGAGTGTTTGTTGGCAGGATGCCATTTGCATGGTTGGGATATGCAGAAACGTTGTCTGGCGGGATTTATAATAATATTGATTTCAGGCCATCTGCAACTAATACTGTTGGCGGCAGCATTGTAATTCCATTGGCCATTAATCCACTTTATCTTAAAGACACTATCAATGCCCATGCACTGCCAAGCGCCAATGCCTCTGCTACAAGGGAAGTGGATGTGATAGATAATCATTTTAAATTACCAAGAGTATGGCGTTCCAACATTGCGGCTGACATAAAATTTGGCAAAGGCTATAAAGTAACATTGGATGCCTTATTTACAAAGACATTATACGATGTGAAATTTCAGCAAATCAATATTAAAGACAGTGTTCAATACTTTACATCTGGCCCAACCCAATCACCGGTATATGTAGGAGGAAAATTAAACAGTCAGTATTCAAATGTTTATCTGCTCACTAATACAACTGAAGGTTACCGGTATAATTTAACGGCTCAATTAAGTAAAACATCCAGCAATGTAAAGTTCGGCAACAGTCATCAGTTAAATACCAACTGGAGCCTGGCTTACACCTATGGCGTAAGTAAAGACGTAAGTAACGGTATCAGAAATTCTTTTCAGTCTAACTACGAGGTGAACCCTGCTATAACACCAAATAATCCCAGATTGGCGTATTCAAATTTTGATTTACGCCACAGGATTGTAGCACCAATTGGCGGCAATCTTTTATGGAATAAAAAGAATACCACATCTCTTCATTTCTTTTATTCAGGCCAGTCGGGCAACCCCTATTCAGTTGTTTACACAGCAGGCGGCAACCCATTTGGCAATGCGGCTAATGCTAACCTGCCTTACATTCCAGCCAATCAAAATGATATTAAGCTGGCAGATTATATAGTGAACGGACAGGTGTACACAGCTGCTCAACAATGGGCTGATTTAGATAATTTAATTAGCGGCGATAAGTATTTAAACAATCGAAGAGGACAATATGCTGAAAGAAATGGTTTACGAACACCCTGGAACCATGAACTGGATTTGAAAATAATGCATGAGTTTAAATTTGGAAAGGGTAACACACATTCATTGCAGTTGAGCATGGATGTGTTTAATGTATTGAACCTGATTAATAATAACTGGGGGCATGTATATTTTGTTACCAACGTTAATAACTACACCGTTAACCTGTTTACTTTTGCAAAAGATGCAAACGGTCTTGCACCCGGTAAACCTTCATCAGGGTACATACCAACCTACAATTTTATTAAACCAACCGGTTTAGATAATCATTATTACACCATTGACCCGCTGAACAGCCGCTTTCAGGCGCAGTTTGGGGTTAAGTATAATTTTTAAACGTTAAGGGCAAGTGAATAAAATGGCTCTGCAACGAGCCATTTTTTATTTTAAAGCAGGTACTAAGTGCGATATTTTGCTTATGACGTTGCCTTTCAGGCCGGGCTCTCCGTTGCACTTTTCCGCGAAAGATTTTCACTTCAATTCCTAACGGTAGTTCAAAAATCTTCAATGAATAATAAAAGACCCGGTGCAATCCTTTCACCGTTTATTCTATCGTTACTCCTGCGTCATAACGAAACGGCGAAACCATTGCGCCGGATAAAGATTATTGAGAATTAAGATTGTTTTTTTTTTTTTTTGCAAGAAGATAAAAGCTGTCCTGCCAAACATAATTCCAGAAATTTCAAATAAATTTTTAAGATATCTCCAAGCAGATTTTACAAACATGAAATTGTTACTTCTCATTCAACTGACCCTGCCGCAAAATTATTGTCCTGCTTTGTGCGAAACAAGGTCTTCGTCCCACATTGTAAAGAGCCGTAAATCGCCTCTGGTTTTCAAAAAAATCTCCACTTGAATAAAGAATACTGCTCCACACAGAGTAGTATTTTATTTGAAAAACCTTATTTCTCCACTGCAGTCCTAATGGCTGGTCGCTATGGGTAAATGAATGAAGCGAAACTGAATTTATTTAAGTAACATTTTTTAATTTCTCCAACTCCCCTTTAGGGGTTGGGAGGAAAATTTCATGCTATGGAAATCATCGGCAGAATTACCACAGATGCGACAGCTTAGATGGGATTTACACCCAAACCTTGGTTTTCATTATTTTCTCTTAAAAAAGATTCTCAGGCGGTTTTTAAAACACCCCTGGATCCATTACCGATGTTCAGGAGATAATTTAATTTTTCTGCAACTTAATTTTAAACAACCATTACCCTTTCAACTATGGAAGCCTTTACAAAATGAATATGAATTTTCTGGAAAATCGAGTCAATCAAACGACTATTAAAGACTATTCCAAGATTTGTAAAACAGTAATCAGACTTATTTGCATTACCACAATTTTATAGCAAGCGATTCTTTATTCATTCACACACTGGTAAAATATACCAGAAAATTTCAGCTAATACCAGGTTATTCGTTTCAATTCCGGAATATTCCGGAATAATCTATTTATTTCTTTTTGGGGAAAGAACATACAAATAGCGCAATTAATTAACGCTGTTTATAACCAAAGCAAGGATTGATTTATGAAATTATTTTCCCGCATTTAAACTATTTATAATTGCTTTAAAACTTTCTAAAGCACCTTCAATATTTTCAACTATTTCTCCAGCCAGCTCATCCGGGTCGGGCAGGTTATCCAAATCAGCTAATGACTTGTCTTTTATCCAGGTGATATCCAATGAGGTTTTATCCCTTGCAATAATTTCATCGTAGGTAAATTTTCTCCAGCGCCCATCAGGATTTGATTCACTAAAGCTCTCCTTTCGTTTATGACGATTTTTAGGATTGTAACAATCAATAAAATCTTCCAGGTCGTCCGGTTTTAGTGGATTCTTCTTTAACGCGTGGTGGATATTGGTTCGGTAATCATACACCCATACTTCTTTCGTCCACGGATCTTTGCTGGCAGGCTTGCTATCCCAGAACAATACATTTGCCTTTACACCATTGGCATAAAAGATACCAGTCGGCAAACGAAGTATGGTATGCAGGTCTGTAGTTTCCAGTAATTTCTTTCTTACGGTTTCGCCTGCGCCTCCTTCAAACAGCACATTGTCCGGCAATACCACGGCAGCCTGACCTGTGGTTTTAAGCATGCTTTTAATATGCTGCACAAAGTTGAGCTGCTTGTTGCTAGTGGTTACCCAAAAATCTTGGCGGTTATAAGTAAGGTCTTCTTTTTCCTGTTCTCCTTCTTCATTGGTAAAGGTCATGCTGCTTTTTTTGCCAAAGGGTGGATTGGCCAGCACATAATCATACCTTGCTTCCGGTTGTGCTATCAGTGAATCGTTGGGTGATATTAAGGTATTACTGTCTATATCGCCGATATTGTGCAGGAACAGGTTCATCAACGCCAGCCTGCGTGTGCCGGGCACAATTTCATTGCCGGCAAAGGTTTTGAATTTGAGGAATTGCTTTTGTGCTTTATCCAGTTCTGCATTTTCTGTCAACCAGTCGTAAGCAGCTAAAAAGAAACCACCCGTGCCACAGGCAGGGTCTGCAATGGTTTTGTTGGGTTCTGGGCGTATGCACTCCACCATTGTTTTTATCAATGCCCTTGGTGTAAAGTATTGACCGGCACCGCTCTTGGTATCTTCTGCATTTTTCTCCAGCAAGCCTTCATAAATATCGCCCTTGTCTTTTACGCCCATTAATACCCATTGCTCTGCATTAATGAGTGCAATAAAGTTGTCGTGCTTTTCAGTTATTTATTTTATCGTTGGAGATATTTTCAAGTTGTTTCTTATAATACCCTAATAATTCCTTATTCAAATTTGAAAACTTTTCTAACTCTTCAATTCTTTTCGTCAGTTTTTCTTTTAAATAATTCTTTTGAACTTCATCATCTTTGTAGTTTTCAAAATCGATAGCGGGGTCACTATCTAAAACTATTCTTATAATCCTTGCATCATCATTGTCGTGGATGTTTATTGAATTATTAAGGAAGGAGTTTGCTTTTTCATTTTTAGCTTTTAAAGCAGCCTGACTCAAAACGAACTCTATCCAGATTCTGGCTGCTTTGTCAATTTGCAAAGCCATATTGGTATAGTCTGTTATCTCTTTTAGATCCGGGTTATTTTTCTCCAGTTCAGATAATTCATGTTCTAACGAATGATAAAAGTACGGCTCCTGCACCTCGGGATTAAGCCGTTCCAGCGTTTTTAGAATGGGTTCAAATTCTTCCAATGGTCGTTTACGGGAAGGCAGTGACCATCTGTGTTTCCACAATGCCAGAATAGTTTCGAAGCATTCTTTTTCTGCATCTTTCTTATCCTCATCTGACATAGCCTGCTCCGCTATTTTCATCTTTTCCGCTATATAATGAGCCATCCACTTAGAAAAAGTGTCACTGCCTGGATCTAGTTTGAGCTCCCGCACAAAGAGTTTACCCAAGTTGATAATTTGCTCCTGTAGTTCTAAGTTTTCCATCTGCTGATAGTATAAATATTTTGTGTAGTGGTTTTGCATATTCCCGTTTCTCCCGATCATACCGATAGTTTATATCTCTTTTAATACCAATGTCGAATATTAATTCGCAGCCAAGCGTTGAACAGAGTTCTTTTAAAAATGAAAGTTTAGCTTTCAATCGCATTCCTGATTGATCGGGTTCTTCATCCCGTCCTTCTCTATTGCTGCTCCATGTTTCGCAAGACAATGCAACTTCAGCGCTATGAGCGATTTGCCAAGTCTTGCCATCCGGATCTGGTGACAAGCCCAATTTTTCAGAAATCGTAATACCTAATGAGTATGGAGGATAGTCTATTTCATCCGCGTAAGGATCAAATTGATCCAATTCCTTTGAATTGTGACGTTCATTAATCCAGCCTTTAAGTTGAAATGGACCGGACTCGATTTCCATATCTTCTTCATCATAATAAGGTAGCTTATAATCGTATGGATCGCTGCTAGTCGTCAATGCCCGTAAAAGAGCATCTGAGGTCTTAGGTGAAACAAGCGCCGTTGCAATAGAAATAGTTTCTGTTCTTTCATTCTTCTTTTCGTGCCAGCCTCCTTTTACATTAATCCACAATTCCCCGTTTGTTTCTGCCTGCATGTAATTCAAAAAATCACTTTCAGTAATTTCAGTTTGCCAGGTATCACTTTTTTCTTCTGAAACCCACAAGGGCCTGTTTAGCGGCAACGGGTCTCTACAGTCTGCCAACCACTTGCCATCGGGACGTGTCAGTAAATGCCTCGATAGCCAGTAAGACCATGGTTCATCGTCAGAATCATCTCTTGTTATGATTACTGGCATCTTTTGAATTAGTCTTGCTGCAACAACAAGCATAGCGTGGTAAGACAAGTAAAAATCTAAATTGTCTGTTCTTGGATATTCTGTCTTACGAAACCAAGTTTCCCTTTCTCCAGATCGGTTCCATAAGATAACTCTTGGATCATCATTATATCCATTTTTATCACCCAGCCCCCACTCATTTACAATTACATTCGCAGCTAAATCTTCAATTTGGTTTTCGGATACATGAAACACTCTCCCAAGTGGTTCATACCAATAGCTGTCAATTTCTAAACCGAAATGAAAGTCAATGTCTGATTTAACCTCTCCTCGCTTATGCCAATAACTGTCGGTAGAATATTGATATTTTTCCACCTGAACTGGCAGGTTACATTTTCCCAGATTCTTTACTGCCTCTAAAACCTCTGCTTTATAAGTACCAGGGAATGTACATTCAATCGCTTCAATGATGTCTGAAGTGAATTTTTGGATAATAACGTGATCCTGGGATAATGCATAATCCAAAAACAAATCGCTATGCTTATGTAATATGGAAGGCTTTTCAATAGCTATCCTGGCAAATGCAATCAAAAGGTACTGCCTTGCATGAAGGTTATAGAATGGAAACTTATGGTGCCCAAACGCACCTACTTTATCTTGTTTCAACCAATAGACTAAAGCATCAATGATATCAATACAGTTAAAGTCTGCCAGCTTTCTGACACAATGTGCTGCATTCCATCTTACTGCTGCTCTTGGCGAACCGAGGGCTGACCAAATAAATCCTGCAATGTTTGTGTTGGCATCACTTGTAACGTGTAAATCCTTACTCCATGTACTATCACCAAAATCTTCTTCGATGTGCAATTCAAAACGGGACAATGAATAATCGGTTAACTCAGCGGCATCTTGTTCGCTGATGTAGGATGAAACCAGAAATACAAAACCGAAAAACTGTTGCGCATCGGAGACCTCATCGCCATTCGCTAAGCCGGATGTGATTCCTGCAATCAATTTCTCAGTTAAAGGCTGATCAAGATTTACTGCTTCTTTGAAAGAGTTAAAAGAATACTCATTTGTCAATTCGTGCGCATAATGTTCTCCGAACTTATAAACAACACCAGGAAACTTGGCTTGATAACTCACCTTACCTTTCCATGCCTCAGGTATGGAAGAGAGGAGATCCTGAACATCATAATGATTAATGTCTTCAGAAAGGAAGATCAAATCAATGAAGGGCCAAAGTGAATTTTCTTCCAGCTTGGTTATAGCTTCTTTTAATAAGTCTCTCAAACGCCATCTGAAATCGTCTTTTCCCTGGTTCGATTTAAATCTCTCTATTAATGCAGCAAAGCCTTCAGGTGTTGCAATGTTTAGGTCCTTGAAAAGGTCGTCCCAATCTTTTTTAGATTCCTGCTTTTGCTTATTGCCTGATATATCTTCAGGGCTTTCAGCTTCTTTCTTTTGTTGCGTATGAAAGGCCGTAATTGTCTTTAGTACTTCATTGCTAATGTTATTCTTAACTGCAATTTCTTCCAGTTCATCCCATTTCGTATTGCTCGTGCCTTCTATTTGGAGTAAGTAAATAGCATCAGCAATTAAGCTTTGCCGGATACTTTCAGATGGCTCATTTTCTAAACATGTTGTCAGTAGTTCGTTCAACTGATGATAAGAAAAAAAACGGCTTAATGTCCAGCCTGTACTGGCTGAGATTGTTTTGGAACTGATTAATTTCATCAACATTGCTTCAAGCTGATATTCAAAGCGGCCTATATCCCTATCCCGCCACCTGCTGAGGGCTGATATGGCTATGCCTGGCGACATCATGGCGCAAACACGCATTGCTTCGCTTCTGCTCCAATGCTTTTCCCTGGAAACATTTTCTCCCACTAACTCAGCACACCTGATGAAACGATACCCCAATTCATCAGGTACTGTTTGCTTCACACAGGCTCTTTGAGCCAGGGCCACAATTGCTTCCCATCGAGGCACAAGCTCTTCTCCAAATTTAGAAGCGATCTCTATGGCTTTATCAAAGTATACACTGGCATCATCAGTTGAAATGACCGATACCGCACGAGCAATAGCGATGTATCTGCTAGCAATTTCATCAGGTCCGTCGTCATGATTTATTTTCGTTAATTTATAGGTAGCCTGTTCTAATGGCTGCCTTATATTCAGTAGATGAGAGGACCTGCAGGCTGCACGAAGCAGTTGGGACTTGTCCTGTAACCTGAAGGCTTTGTCATTATGTAGAAACTTTTGGTAAAATTCAATTATATCTTCGCTGCTGTCTTTTTGATAGAAGATCAATATACTGGCACAGATTTCAGCAATTTCGTAAGGAAGCATATCATAGCTTCTGTATCTACTGGTTCGTGCCTTTATCGAAGTTTCATTGACTGAACCAACAACATCAAGAAGTTTTATTTGTTTGTCAAATAGAATCTGAACCCTTAACAAATACCAGGGAAATAAGCCATAGATTACTTCTTTAAATTCTTTAAGGTCATTATCCAACTCATGGCTTTTCTTCTTGCTGGAAAATTCATCTGGTGAAATAGTTTCTATATCTACTTCTGGTTTGTTCAATAATACTGCACGTATAGCAAGCGCTTTAAGATAGATGGTTCTTTCACCCGACGAATGAGCGCTATAAACCATTCGGTTAGCTTTGAGCGGCACATAATGATTTAAAACCATAAATATTTTTAACCTGGGCAACCCTCTATATATGCATGCTTCCAAAAAAGAAATAATAGCCGGAGTTATCCTGTCATTGAAAAAATCTCTCGATTTTTTAATTCTGCTTTTCCGGAAACAGAGTAGATTTAGACACGTCTCTATTTCATTCGCTTTAGGAAACTTGCCAATCTCTACAAGCTTGCTGACTGTAGCAACCAGATAATAGGGTTCTTGAATAAACCGGCCTATTAGATCATTTATTTCGTCAAACCGCCCCAGGTCAACAAGCCTTTCTGTTAAATCCTGCACAGTCCTGAATAGAGCTTCTTTGGGTTTTAAACTAAAAAGAAAGTCAGTACAACCACTTACACCATGAATGTTTAGATTTGCATAGGCAAGTTCCAAAATGTCATCATCCTGAACAACATCTTGGTTATAACGATCATTATTTCTTCTCTGCTCCTCAAATTGAATGTGCAGCCAATTCATTGCAGCCCGCAGGTAGCCTCTTCCTTCTCCTTTATAATCTGATATTCCCGAAAGTAATGAAGCGGAATATATATTTTCAGAACCATCCCACCTGCTGCTTAATAATCTTTTAAAAGCAATTTCCTGAACTTTTTCCTTGCTTTGGAGCGTTGCAAGTAAGTCGATATTTGACCTGAAAAGCGCTATCTGCCGCTGATTTCCTGCAACCTCTTCGCCAGCTCTCATTGCCAGTTTAATGGCATCTTTAAAATTTTTGAGTTTAAGCGCTGCTTTAAAAGCAAATTGTAAACGATATACGCGGATATTGCGGGCATCAATTGGGTTGTTTTCAGGCAAAAAGTCGTCTGAAAGTGCAATGGCAATTAATTTATTGTATTGCCCCGCTTGCAGATATAGTTGCGGCAAGACCTCTGCCACATACGGCAACTGATGAGCGAGTGGCTCTAAAGCTGCAATATATTCCTCGTAGTTCTTTTTAGTAGCAAGGAATGTATTTCTAAACCAAGTTTCTGTTGGCTCATCTCTGAACTGTATAGAAGTGTCATACAACCACAAAGAACGACCAATGTCGGAAATAAAACTTTTTACATGATCAACACTGACGTTGGCCACTTTTGATAAAACATCAATGGGAATATGAGGAGGCAAGCTGGCTAAGCCCAGGCATATTGAATTAATTTGATGATGATGATCCTGAGGAATCAGGTCTCTCATTTTTGATATAGCAGCATTTAACTGAAGTTCTATTTGTTTTTCAACAGAGGTTCCTGCCGGTCCTAAGGAGGCTAATAATTCATCGCTTGAGGCATGTTTTACATCTAAAGCATTTGCCTGAACCCGTGGATTGCCAAACGTTAAACGATGGAATTCCATCCCATCCTTTTCATTCGCATCGGGAAACCATTTTTTTAAATTTTCCAAAGTTTCCTCCTCCGAAAATGGCTCAAGCTCTAGTTCGGTAATAAAACTTTGCGGCTGCAATAAATGGATGCGTTCAGTTCTGCATAACATCACCAGTTTGCACCCATCCGGCATAGTCTCACGTAATAGCTCATGAGCAAAACAGGATTGCGTATATTCGATGGCGGCCATCTCTGCATTGTCTGCAGCGTCAACTAAAATGAATAACTGGGCTTCCTTAGTTAGTTTTTTTAAAGACTTAACAGAGGCTTCAATTCGTTGAAGGAATTTCCGCATAATATCCTCGTCCAGTGTTGTATTCTGAACAATCAATGGATCACATAAACCTTCGGAAGCAAGTTCATTTACAATTTGCACCAATGCATCTCTATGTTTATGCCGGGATTCACTTCGATTTCTGTAACTACCTGCACCAAAGCAATCGTAAGCAATACCTAAAGATCCTTCGGGCAAAGAATTGACTAGCTGGCGACAGAAGACGGACTTGCCTACGCCGCCGGCTGCATGTACGATAACAGGATGTGATAAGCTCGCAATACTGTCTTTAAGAATTGCATGTTGCCTGCGTTCGATTATGTTAGTAAGCTCATCCCATTTAGCTGGCGCCGGATATAGTTCTTTTTCAGAAGTTATACCAAAGCGCTTTAAAACGTCTTCCCTATTAATCCTACCATCCGTACCGGGCATTACTTTTTCCTGTATTAAAGCAACGAGATTTTCTATTTGTGCATTTTCAATAGACCCCGCAATCAATTGAGCTAATTCTATTCTTAATTCATCCTTTTGAATGTTATAGTTGCCTTCGCCGTCTTCTAAATGGAGCATACGGCAGAATGACACCAGGTCATCTCCAGAGAGATTAGTATAGCTTTCAATTGTTTTCTTAAAAACAGAATCGACCTTTTCCTTTTTTATGATTGCCGATAGGTTTGCCCTGAATGAGTCTGCAACTTTTCTGTTCGTAATTACAGTAAAGGAAATGGAAACATCCGGGTTATTCTCATTTTTATGCTGGAGATATCTTGCAGCAAAACCGATAAAAGTATCTTTTAAGTCACTTATGGTAAATGGCTCATCTTCCTGGGCAGTAGTATGCTTCAACTGATAGTAGTCTATCTTTTTCTTCCCTGCATCTTCAGTACTATATTCCGAAACGTCTATAACATATTCTCCAGCTTTTCCTGTTTCGGGTGAACCTTCAATATATACCCCTGTCAAACTAGAGTTAGCGTATATAAGCCTTAGGCAACGCCTGGCGGCCCACCTATAATGAAAAACATCTCCTGCTCTTGAATATGCTACTAAATCGTTTGACATATTAAGCGTTAATTCTGGAAATTGACAAATATTCGAGTATGAAGAAATTAAATACAAGACTGCCGTTGGAATTTTCCTTATTTGCTTCTTGAGATGCTTGCGGTCTTAAGATATATTATAATTTAATTGGTTCAAGTAATGGCTGGTTTATTACACAAATTAAGAAAAAACAACCATTGTTTTATCTTAACCGTCTTCCCGGTAGTGTCTCAGTTTGAAATTTTATGCTTGACCGAGTAAGCAATGTATTTTGTACATTTGCTTATGGCAAAAAAGAAAAGACCCACCGATACGAATATACTTGCTAAAACAATAGTGGATATAGCCACAGGTGAAAAGCAAGATGAAGTAGAGCAAGACCCAATTAAAGCCGCTGCTGCTGCATTAGGTCGCAAAGGTGGATTAATAGGCGGTAAAGCAAGGGCAGCCGCACTATCACCCAAAAAACGTTCTGAAATAGCAAAAAAGGCCGCTGCTGCAAGGTGGGGAAGTAGAGAATGATTAAAGTAAATTACCTTCAATTGGGTGTAAGCTATCTGCTGTAATTATAGGTAATATAGCCCTATGCAAAGTTGTTCCCCTAAACTCTGAATACATAATACCTCGCATTGTGGATATTGAAATTGTTTTCAATAGTGTTTCTAAGTTAACGGGGATACTATATGTGTTATTATCGTTCTTTATCAAGATGTCTTTTAAATTTTCAACGACATACCCAAAGCCAGCAGTAATTTTGCCTGAAACTACAGGTTCTTCAAATAGCTTAGTTACTTCTATTGAAACTAAAATTAAAATAGAACTTTTATCACCGTCGGCCATTGATTGCGCTTTTACTTCAAAGTTGTATGTTTCAACTTCTTCCATGCGAGCCTTAAATACGCACTTCTCTAATATCTCAATTTTATCAGTTCGTATTTTATATATCTGGTCTTCCATAAAATTCTATGCTAATAAAGGTTCTGTTTTACTAACAGTAAGCTGTTTTTCTTGATTTGTTAATTTAGCCAACTTTAATAAGTCGTTTATGTTGACTTTGGCATATTCACTACTATTTATGCTTGCGGATGTATCCTCGTAAATAATGTTCATAGGCCTTTGCACAGGAACTAATTCATAAATTTTGTCGTTTGCATCTAATTTTATGAATTGGTCTAAATCTACAAAATGCAAAAGAGGCATTTTGTTGCAAGCTAAAGCCAATTCAACTACTTTACTTAATTTATGGTCATAAGTGGCATGAAGTATTTGAGAAACATATCCCTTTGAAACACCTAATTCTTTTGCTAAATGAGCATCTTTTAGTTTTTTCTTTTCTTTGTATTGACCTATCATATCTAAAAGATTTAATTGCAGTTTAGATAGTATGTAATCTTTACTTCTTAATAGTTTTTCCCTTTTCATCTTTTACAGATTTTAAGTAGTCATCTTTAATTAGCCTAAATCGTTTTATATTATCACTGCTATCAGCAGCCTTTTTAAACCCGCCATATATTATTAGCTTTCTATTGGGTTCTTGTATTGCATAAATTCTAAGGTGCTTGCTAATAAACTCGTATTCAGTATTACCATCCTTTCCTTTTAGATACTTTACTTTTTTCCCAGGCGTTCCACCATTTGCAAAATGTTCTATAAATGCAATAAGACCATCAAACTCGCCTTGATATGTAGTATCTACCAACTCTTCTTCAAAAGCATCTAATTGCCCTTTGTCATCTATGGTTAATTGCGAAACAATTTCCCTTGCTTTTATTTCTTTTACTATTTCAGAACCAAATTTACGCATAAAAGTTTAGTTTAAGCTAAACATTCTATTAAAATTTACTTATTTTTGCAGCCGTTTAATTATCATTTTTTCAAATATAGATAAAACAATTAAACAAAAATTAAATTGAATAAAATGCTTGACCGATTAAGCATAAAGTATTATCTTTGATACATGAACAAATTAACAACAGAGAAAAGGGTGCAGATTTTAAATCTGCTTGTAGAGGGCAATAGCTTGCGCTCTACTTCTCGTATTGCTGATGTATCAATAAATACAGTAACAAAACTTTTAGTTGATGTTGGGCAAGCGTGCCAAGAGTTTCATAATAACACAGTAAACAATGTACGTTCTGAAAGAATACAGTGTGATGAAATATGGTCTTTCTGTTATGCTAAACAAAAGAACGTTACACAAGAAATGCCGGACGGTTCAGGTGATGTTTGGACATGGACTGCATTAGATGCGGATAGTAAATTAATCGTTTCTTGGTTTGTTGGTGATAGAGAGGCTGGCAGTGCTTGTCACTTTATGAATGATGTTGCAGATAGGTTAACCAATAGAGTGCAATTAACTACTGATGGACATAGAGCGTATTTAGTAGCCGTTCAAAATGCTTTTGATAATGATATAGATTTTGCTCAACTGGTTAAAATGTACGGCGGCAGTGAAGGTAATGACCAAGAAAGAAAATACAGCCCTGCCGTTTGTACTGGTGCAAAGAAAACTCCAATATCAGGCGAACCCAACCCTAAATTTGTTTCTACCTCTTATGTGGAAAGACAAAACCTGACAATGAGAATGCACATGAGAAGGTTTACAAGATTAACCAATGGTTTTAGTAAGAAAATAGAAAACCATTGTTACGCAATAGCCCTGCATTTTGTTTATTACAATTTCTGCAAAATACACAAGTCTTTAAGCGTTACACCAGCTATGCAAGCCGGATTAACTAAGCGTGTAATGAAGTTAGAAGATATTGCCAACTTAGCTGAAATTAAAGCTCCAAAAAAACGAGGTAGTTATAAAACAAAAATTGAACTTTCTTAATTACTTACTTTCGCAAATAGACTTTATTTCCATCAAGTAATCTTTTGCCATTTGAGCAGTCGCTTCAGGGTTGGAGAAATTGAAATCAATATAACGAGCTGTCCTACATGTAGAATAAAGCCAATGAAACTTTGGACTTATTGAAGATAGTTCACCTTTTACTAACTCACATCTAATTGCATGACGTTCTCTATTTGGTGTAGTATTATTCCTGTATTCATCAATACATTTTACTTTAAATTTACCACCTGAAATAGACGCCATAGTTTTAGGAAAAATCTTATGGTCAACAAAATGTATAGCGGAATAAAAAGCTGTTGTTACCACCCAATCTGCAAAATCTTTATTACTTGAAATAAAATTGCAAACACTTTCATTGTGTTTGGCGTGGTCAATTTTCTTGCTCATTTTTTAACTCTATGTTTTTCTGTGCTAAAAGTCCAGTAATAACCATCAGAAATTAATGCTGATACATTAATTCGTTTAGCCTTTGGCATGAACAAAAAATTAAAAGATGTCTTTATTTTACTCATCTTTTTCAAAACCATAGTAGCAATCTCATATGACAACTCAAAAGAATCGGCAGAATAGTATTTTTTTTCAGGAATTATAAAAATAGCTTCAAAACTGTTTCTATCAATTTTTTTTAACCTTACTCCTTTACATTGTATATTGTTTTCAATAAGATTGAAGTATATGTTTTCAGAAATTATTTTAGCAGAATCTAATTCTGTATCAATCTTCTTTTGAGCTTCTTTTTTTAAATCTTCCTTCCCTAACATATATGCTGCAATTTTTTCGTTAGCCACCTCATCTTCGGTGTACCACTTTTTTTCAATTGGCGCTTCTTGTTGCGTTATATGCGTAGTGAAAGGAGCTACAAGCGTTTGGCTCATACAGTTATTCGGGGCTAATGTGGAAAAATTTCCTGATTTAGCGGCAATATAACACGAATAAATAACACAAAAAAATATTATTTATACTTTAGCAAATTCACAACAAAAGCATGGATTTATAACGTTTAATTTTTTTTATTATTTTCAAACTGATACACTACCGTCTTCCCTTTTTTTGAAACTCAGGAACTGGCATTGGCAGCCCGCTTCATATTTTGCTTTTGTTCATAAAATATGAGCGCAGCAGTAATAATAAGGCCGGCACCAATGGAGAAATATAACCAGAAATTACGCCCCGAGGCTGTCTCAGGGGCGGGTACTATTGCCGGAGGTGTGGCCGGTAAAATTTCAGAAGGATGGGTTTCAAAATAAAGCCTTTTCCAGGAGGGCGTTTTTATTGTTTCCATATCACAATCTTTTCATTTTTTAAAAAGCAAAAACCGTATTGTTGCATCATATAAACCGTCTGCCCGTTCAGCATTTTCTTTTCTTTGAAAAACTCAAAATTAAACCCTGCATCTTCCATAAGTTGAGGGTCAAGTTCCTTTCCTTCCCCATAACCCCAGGCAAACTGTTTTAGAATGCGTTCATTATCCCAGAAGGGATCATGCCGGAGCATATTTTGTGCGTACTGGTTTTTTGATCGCTGTTTTTTTAGGGTGTATGCACAGGCGGTATGATAGCGCTTATTGCCATGAAGCTTTTCCAATGGCTTTTCGCAAACAGGGCATATTGCTACTGAGGCATTCATAACTGGTTGTTGCTTTTAATGAAATTCAAAATATCAGAAAGGAAATAAAATATTTTATTTTCCACCTTGTAAAAGATAAGCTTGCCGGATTGACGGTAAGTGAGAGCTGTTCGGCGTGAGATCTTAAGCATTTCCCTTAAATCAACATCATCCAGTATTATTTCATTTGATGGACGTTTGTATTTATCCAGTAAACGAATCACAATACTCTCAACTGCCTTATTTATTTCGGGAGATAGAAATCCTGGCTGGTTAAAATTTTCTGTACTGATCATAAATTAAAATTGTACAGTGAAATTAGTTTACCTGCCATTTAACGGCTTGAAATGCGTTGGGGTAAATTTTGTAAAAATTACCCCAGCAGTTAAATTGTTTTATTGAGTTTTTTTTGCGCGGCTGTAAGAATATTTTTAGCCTGGCTTTGCAAGTCTTTAAGACTATACTCTTTACCGGGCACAATTTTGAATCCTAGTTTTTGGGTTATATATGCTGAAATTACAAGTCTTTTGTAATGAGATAACAGTTCGTTGGAAGGTTTATCAAATGGTTTTGAAAAAACAGATAAAATACCGTATATAGTTTTCAGGGCAAAGGCTCTTTCATTACTTTTTAGCAACTCAGTTGGTTTCCTGCCTTTTCGCACCTGGTTAAAGTAATACTTCACAGTCATATAAATACATTCATTAAATCTGAACTCAATTCCGGAAGCTTTATTATTAGCATTTACATTGTATCCCTTTTTTGACGAGAAGAAAGAAATGGTATCTTTCACCACTGAAAGGTAATGCGCATTCATTTCTTTACCTGCCACATCCCCGGGATTCAATAAATAACTGCTCCATTCCCTGAACAATGCTGCAGGTATTGGCTTTGATTTGTCCAGCAGTTTTGTGATTTTCTCAAAACAACTTAAATATTTAGGTTTATCCTTTTTTAAAACAAGATACTTAACCTCCACATATTCGTTTGTTGGATCAAGGTTCATTTCGTAATGTCTGTTCATGGGTTTGTTTTTTTAGCAGGTTGGATAAATGCAGTGTTTCACGTTCAATTTTTAGTACGGTTACTTTTGCATACCGCTGTGTTTGTGCAATCCGGGAGTGTCCCAGCATTTTTGACACACTTTCTATAGGCACCCCATTTTCCAATGCAAGCGTGGTGGCAAATGTATGACGGCCCACATGAGTGGTTATTTTCTTCTGTATTGACAGCAGCGCAAACAACTCTTTTAAATATACATTAAATCGCTGGTTGGAAATAGGCGGGGCCAATAGTTTTTCTGCTTGTGCGTTTTCCCAACCCGGCACCCAAAGTTCCAGCAATTGCCTTGCCGGTTCAAATAAGGGTATGATAAACTCCACCCCTGTTTTTTCCCGCTTTTTGCGAATGAAGTACTGACCGCTGATACTATTATACTCAATGTGCTTCCTTTTTAAATGCTGCAAATCAATATACGCAAGGCCAGAATGCACGCAGAAAAGAAATAACTGTCTTGTTTTTTCAAGGTAGCTTTTAACAATTACTACAGTCTTTAAATCCTGAATTTCTTTGTCATTCAAAACTTCAATATCCACATCTTTATAAGTAAGCCTTTTGCCTGCAAATGCATTATTGGAGGTCCACCGGTTATTGACTGCAATGGAATAAACTCGCTTAAAAATCTGCATCAGTTTCATGGTGGAATTATGCCCGTTACCGCATTCATTTTTCAGGTATAGTTCAAAGTCATCAATAAAGGCCCGGTTAACCCTGTTAAAGGAAGTATCTGAAATATTCATTTGGGTTTTTAAAAATGATTTCAGGTGTTTTAAACAGGTAGCATGTTTCAGGATATTTGACCGTTGCCTTGCCTGGGATTGCTGTTTTTCCATTTTACCAAGAAAGCTGCTGAAAACAGAAATTACAGAATACCCCTTTTTATCTTTTGAGCAAAAGGCAAGATCCATGATCTCCCTTAAGGTGGGTTCAGCGTTATTTTGCGAAAGCAGGTAGAATGCCCCCATTATTTTTTCTTTGTTTTCATTAAATAGTTCGGTTGCCCTTTTTTGGATATAAGGGCTGTTTTCCAGCTGGTGCTCCTTCTTATTCCACCCATCCGGATCAACTTTTAAACCCAGGCTTTTATTAACCGTAACAAATTGGTAAGATACCCGCATGTATAGTACCGCTTCTGATGAAGTGCGGGATTTCCTTTTGGGATACATAAAAAATTGCGGTTTGAAATCTGGCTTCATTGATGAATTATTCATATAATATGTTTACAAAGTTGACTTGTAAGCACATGCAATGAAAACGCATTAGGGGGCAACATTGAGCAATCTGGAGAGTTTGTTTTGCCAGTCTGAAGCGGCATAAAACCTAATACAGGGGCAATAAAAAACTCACCATTTTACTGGTGAGCATTTTAGTGAGTTTGAAAGCAACAGTGAGCATTTGTTTTTGGAGATGCGCTCTCCTGCTCAATTCTGCGCAATCTTGGTCTTTAACTTGCGGACTGGACGGGACTCGAACCCGCGACCTCCGCCGTGACAGGGCGGCATTCTAACCAACTGAACTACCAATCCGGCTTCCCTTATCCTTCCGGGCCGGTTGAGTGGCCTTTTCCGTTTTTGGGAGGGCAAAGATAGGTCTTTGATTTTCTCCTTCCAAAACTTTTATTAAAATATTGTTATTGCTAACTTTACCGCCCGATTCTTAACCCTTTGAGCATAATATCATTTGTGAACCAAACCAAAAAACTTCATGCCTGAATTAAAAAACCGGCAGTTCCTCGATTTTGAAAAACCCATCAAGGACCTGTATGACCAGATAGCTGTGCAGAAGGAAAATGCAGAGAAAAATAAAAAGGTGGACTACTCCGGCAATATCAAACAGCTGGAAGACCTGGTGATGGAAGCCAAAAAAGAACTCACTGCCAGTCTTACACCGTGGCAGCGTGTACAGCTGAGCCGCCACCCCGACAGGCCATATACGCTCAAATACATTGATAAAATGTGTTCCAATTTTTTGGAGCTGCATGGCGACCGTAATGTAAAAGATGATAAAGCCATGGTGGGCGGCTTTGCCCAGCTGGATGGCGAAACAGTAATGATCATTGGCCAGCAAAAAGGCATCAATACCAAAATGAGGCAGCTGCGCAATTTTGGTATGGCCAATCCCGAAGGATACCGCAAGGCCCTGCGCCTGATGAAACTGGCAGAAAAATTTAATAAGCCCATCATTACGTTAATAGATACTCCCGGCGCTTATCCCGGTTTGGAAGCCGAAGAAAGAGGACAGGGTGAAGCCATTGCCCGTAATATATACGAGATGATGCGCCTTAAAGTACCTGTTATCTGCGTGGTGATTGGCGAAGGTGCCAGTGGTGGCGCACTGGGTATTGGTGTGGGCGACAGGGTATTTATGCTGGAGAACACCTGGTATACCGTTATATCTCCCGAAAGCTGCAGCAGCATTTTATGGCGCAGCTGGGATAAAAAAGAAGTGGCGGCTGAACAACTCCGTCTTACCGGCGAAGACATGCTGAAATTCGGACTGGTGGATGGTGTGATACCCGAGCCGATGGGCGGCGCACACTGGGACTACTCAGAAGCAGCAGAGATCTTAAAAAAACATTTATTACCCGTTATTGCCGAACTCAAACAAATACCTGCCGAAGAACGCATCAGGCAAAGGATTGAAAAGTTCGGTAAGATGGGCTTCTGGGAAGAATAAATATGATAGTAAAGAGTCTTCTGCAGGGAGGCTCTTTTTTTTACAGCAGCACCGTTTAATAAACAGCTGTTGGTAACAAAAAGATAATAACACAGATCCAAAAAATTACCTTTGAAAAAAACTACGCTATGCTAAAAGTAGGAGTTATAGGAGCGGGACATTTAGGCAAATTTCATTTGAATAACTGGAAGGAAATAGAAGGTGTGCAGTTAATTGGATTTTGCGATACCGATGATGACAATGCAAAAGCCGTTAGTGAAAAATACAATCTTACCCGCTATACCGAAATTGAAAAGCTGATTGATGACTGCGATGCACTGGATGTGGTGACCCCTACTTTATTTCACTACCAGATTTGTGAAGCCGCCATTAAAAAAGGCCGCCATGTTTTTGTGGAGAAACCGCTGGCACATACCATGGAAGAAGCCAGGAACCTGGTAAAACTTGCCAAAGAAGCCAATATAAAATTCCAGGTGGGACATGTGGAGCGGTTCAATCCTGCTTTCCTGGCCTTACAGGATTATAAACTGCAGCCCATGTTCATTGAAGTGCACCGGCTGGCACAATTCAATCCGCGTGGTACCGATGTAAGCGTGATACTGGATTTGATGATACACGACATCGACATCATTTTAAGCCTGGTAAAAAGCAATGTGAATTATATCAGTGCCAATGGCGTTGCGGTAATGAGCGATACACCTGATATTGCCAACGTGCGCATTGAATTCGACAATGGCTGTGTGGCCAACCTTACCAGCAGCCGCATCTCCATGAAAAAAATGCGCAAGATGCGCCTCTTCCAGAAAGATGCCTATATCGGTATTGATTTTTTAGAGAAGAAAACCGAGATCATTAAACTGAACACGCCCGGCGATAAAAATGTTTTCACCTTTGACATTGAAACCAACAGTGGTAAAAAAACCATTGCCATTGCCAGCCCCAATGTGCCGGAAGTAAATGCCATAAAAATGGAACTGGAAACATTCCGCGATGCCATTGTAAACAATACCGAAACACCTGTAACCATTGTAGATGGTTTCCGCGCCATGGATGTGGCCCACCAGATACTTGAAAAAATAAACAAGGCCAATCATCATTAAAAAGTCTGCCAGCTTTTTTGAAACAGCCAAGAATACATATTGCATGGTATGCTGCCGGCGACCTTATTGCGGCAGTGATATCATGGGTGCTCTTCTACTTCACCCGTAAAAAGATCATTGGGGAAGCACCGCTTACAGGGATGTACTTCTACCTTGGTTTCATCATTTACCCGTTGGCATGGCTCGTTTTATATCACCTGGCAGGCACCTATAAAAAGCTCTACCAAAAATCGAGGCTGATGGAGCTGGTAAAACTTTTCAACCATTCCTTCATTGGCAGCGTATGTATCCTTTTCTTTTTACTGGTGTTTGATAACAGTAATGGCTATTATGTGCACTACAAGGAATTCTTTTCTGTTTGGGGCATACAGGTGGCCATCACATTTTTTTGCAGGCTGGTGATCCTGAACAAAGCGAAAAAACAGCTCACAAAGGAAAAAGTGTTTTTCAACACATTGCTGGTGGGCGCAGGCCCTGCTGCTTCCAAACTGTACCATGCCGTTACAGGCAATAAAGAAAAAACCGGCTACCGCATTCTTGGTTTTGTAAATACAAATGGCAATATCAATACCGGGCTTATCAATACCGTGAAAGAGCTCGGCACTGTTCAAAACCTGCCTGCCATTATCAGGGAGCATGACATAGAAGAAGTGATTATTGCGGTTGAAAAAAACGAACGCACACAAATTGAAAATATTCTGCGCCAGCTGGGCAGCGAAGACGTGAACATTAAAATAACACCCGACACAGTGGATATTTTAAGCGGTGCTGTGCAAACAGGTAATGTACTGGGCACGCCGCTCATCGACCTGCACTCGGGCCTGCTGGCCGCATGGCAGCAAAACATAAAACGGCTGCTGGATATTGTAGTGGCTGTTTCGGCAGGCATTGTTTTATCACCACTGATCATTTACACGGCACTGCGTGTACGTTTTACTTCAGCAGGTCCGCTCATATTCAGGCAGGAGCGCATTGGCTACAAAGGCAAGCCGTTTATAATGTACAAGTTCAGGAGTATGGTGAATGGTGCAGAGAACAACGGTCCGCAGCTGAGCTATAACAACGATCCACGCATTACCAAATGGGGCCGTACCATCCGCAAATGGCGGCTGGATGAATTGCCGCAGCTATGGAATATCATCAAAGGCGAGATGAGCCTGGTGGGTCCACGGCCTGAAAGAAAATTTTATATTGACCAAATAACCCAACAACACCCCGAGTACAATTATCTTTTTAAAGTAAAACCCGGCCTCAGCAGCTGGGGCATGGTAAAATTCGGCTATGCATCCACCGTACAGGAAATGACCGAACGTATGCCCTACGACCTGATGTATATTGAGAATATTTCCCTCACGCTCGATTTTAAGATCATGCTTCACACCATCAGGATCATTTTCAGTGGAAAAGGCATGTAAGACCTCCCGTTTTCAGCCCTATTGCTTATTTTTGAACAAACCATTCCAGTCTTGAGAAAATTAATTCTTTGCACCTGTATTGCCGTTCTCACCTGCTTTTTTGCTGTTGCACAAACAACGGCTTACTGGCAGCAGCAGGTTAATTATAATATTGATGTGGTGCTGCACGATGCCGATAACACGCTGGATGGTTTTGTAAGAATGGAGTACATCAACAACTCGCCAGATACTCTCCGTTTTATCTGGATACATGTTTGGCCCAATGCATATAAGAACGACCGCACCGCCTTCAGCGACCAGCTGCTGGAAAACGGCCGCACAGATTTTTATTTTTCAAACAACGATAAAAGAGGTTATATCAACCGGCTTAATTTCCGTGTAAATAATGTTGCAGCCACGGTAGAAGACCACCCGCAACACCAGGATATCATCAAACTTATTTTACCTGCGCCGCTTGCGCCAAAAACTTCCTGCAAAATTGAAACGCCTTTTCATGTAAAGCTGCCGTATAATTTTTCAAGAGGCGGGCATATGGGGCAGGCTTACCAGGCAACACAATGGTACCCCGAGCCCGCAGTGTACGACCATAAAGGCTGGCATCCCATTCCTTACCTGGACCAGGGTGAATTTTACAGCGAGTTTGGTAATTACGATGTGCAGGTAACCGTGCCCGCCAACTACGTGGTGGCTGCAACCGGCAATCTGCAGGACGCCAGTGAAAAAGAATGGCTCAAAAAAAGAGAGCGTTTTATGAGAGAGCTGCCAAAGAAAAAAAACGGCAGTGCAAAAGAACCCGCAGAAGAAACCATTCCTTCATCCGCAAAAACAAAAACACTGCACTATATACAAAACAATGTGCATGATTTTGCCTGGTTTGCCGACAAAGCATTTACTGTTAAGACAGGTCAGCTGCAATTACCTTCTGGAAGAACAGTTGATCTTTATGCATTTTATTACTCCAATAACGAAAGCACCTGGAGCAACAGCATACAATTTATCAAACAGGCCATACTTACCAAAAGCAAATGGCTGGGCGAATATCCGTATGATGTGGTAAGCGTGGTGGAAGATGAGCGGGAAGATGGCGGTATGGAATATCCCACCATTACCTTTCTTTCTTCTGGCGGCAGTGAAAAAATGCTCGACTTTGTAATAAACCACGAAGCGGGACATAACTGGTTTTACGGCATACTGGCAAGCAATGAACGGCAGCACCCCTGGATGGATGAAGGCATGAACACATTTTACGACAACCGCTACATGCTGCAGCAATATGGCAGCACAGGTATTGAACTGGTGGGCGGCAAAGCATCATTCATTAAAAAAAGAATGCCGGAGGATATACAGCAAACCATATTGCAAACTGCCACTGTTGTAAAAAAAGACCAGCCCATTGAAACACAATCAGAAAAATTCAGCAATTATAATTACAATGCAGTAGCCTATACAAAAACCGGCAACTGGATGTTGTTACTGGAACAGCAGCTGGGCAGGGAACTTTTCGACAGCTGCATGAGAAATTATTACAGGCAGTGGTCGTTCAAACACCCTTACCCCGAAGACTTTAAAACAGTTATTGCACAAACATCGCAACACAATACCGACAGCCTGTTTTCCTTACTTGCTAAAAAAGGCAGTCTTCCCCCTGTTATAAAAAAAGACATACACATTGCTGCATTATTCAGTTTAAAAGAAACAGATAAGCATCATTATATTTTTGCAGCTCCGGCTGTGGGTTTTAATTTTTACGATAAAATAATGCCGGGCATTGTACTGCATAACTATACATTACCCTCTTCCAAACTGCAGTTTGCAGTGGCACCGTTATACGCATCCAAAAGTAAAAGACTGAACGGGCTGGGCAAAGTAAGTTACAGCTGGTATCCCGGCAACAATGGCGCAAGGGCCGAAATAGCTGTTACGGCTGCCCGCTTTACAGCCGACACCTATACCGACTCAAACAACGTGGTGAACTATCTTTATTTTACCAAACTGGTGCCATCACTGAAATATGTATTTGCCAATAAGAATGCACGCAGCACCATTACAAAGTTCATCCAGTGGAAGACATACTTTATCAGTGAACAGGAACTTTTATTTGAACGCGATACTGCGTTGCAGATAGACATTGTCAGTTACCCGCTAAAAGCATCTTATATCAACCAGCTGCAGTTTGCAATAGAGAATAACCGTGTATTGTATCCTTACAGCGGCGTGCTGATGGCGGAACAATCATCCGGCTTTGTACGTACCACTTTTACCGGCAACTATTTTTTCAATTACCCTAAAAAAGGCGGGCTGCACATGCGGGTATTTGCAGGTAAGTTCTTTTATACCGGTGATAAAACATTCATCAAACAACTGGAGAGCGAACGTTACCATCTTAACATGACCGGTCCCCGTGGTTATGAAGATTATACCTACAGTGGTTATTTTGCAGGCCGCAACGAGTTTGACAAGATACAATCGCAACAGCTGATGATACGTGATGGTGGTTTTAAAATAGGTACCGACCTGTTATTTGACAAAGTGGGTAAAACAGACAACTGGCTCACTGCAGTTAATTTAACCTCCGACATTCCGGATAACGTAAACCCGTTGAAAGTACTGCCCTTTAAAATCCCCATAAAACTGTTTCTCGATCTGGGGAGTTCTGCCGCTACTTGGAAAAACGGCGCAGGCACGGGCCGCTTTGTATATGATGCAGGTTTGCAGCTTTCGCTTGCGAAGGGCATTGTGAATATTTACCTGCCGCTGCTGTACAGCAAAGTATACAGGGACTATTTCACATCGTATATCACGGAGAAAAAACTGATGAAGAAAATCGCATTCAGTATAGACTTTTCAAGCAAACCTTTAAAAAAGATACTGCCTTATTCAGGCTTGTAAAATGGTCAGCTATTTAAAGCATGAAGCAATTGACAAGTTAAAATGGAACCACTGCATTGCACATGCAGCCAATGGGCTCATCTATGCCAGTTCGCTTTACCTCGATATTATGGCTGATCACTGGGATGCTGTTATTGTAAATGATTACGAAGCGGTAATGCCGCTGGTATGGCGCAAAAAATATTTTACCCGCTATTTATACCAGCCGCCCTTTACACAGCAGCTGGGTGTTTTTTTTACAAACCCGCTTTCATCTGAAACATATGCAGCCATTGAAAATGAAATAACAGGCCATTTCAATTTTGCTGAAATATTTTTAAACCACGGCAATAACAATTGTTTTGAACCACGCCGCTGCAAGGAACATATCAATTTTGTACTCAACATCAACCAGCCTTATGATAATATCCACGAAAGCTATTTACCCGGCTTTACCAAAAGCCTGCGCCGGGTAACAAAGAATAATTTTGAATATAAGAAGTCGGACAATATTGATGAAGTAATTACGCTTTACCAACAACTCTATGGCAGCAGGGTAACGCATTTGACCGGGAAGGATTTTACCGCATTCAAAAAATTATGCAGTGCATTACAACAGCAGGACCAGCTGGTGATAAGAGAAGCGGTTGACGGCAATGGGGCCTTGCTGGCAACGGTGTTATTATTCAAGGATGAAAAGAGGTTATATAATGTGATTTCCTGTGTAACGGATGATGGCAAAAGAAAGGAAGTAAATTATTTTTTGTACGACAGCATCATCCATGAATTTTGCAGCAGCGGTTTACTGCTCGACCTTGAAGGCTCTGACATAAAAGGTGTGGCTGATTTTTATATGAAGATGAACCCGGTAAATCAGCCCTATTCATTCTACCGCTTTAATCACCTGCATCCTTTGATGCGGTTGCTCAAAAAATAATTATTGCATTAATAATTCAGCCAGCTGCATATCCTGGGGATGTGTGATCTTAAAATTCTGCTCCTCGCCTTCCACCAGGTGCACTTTTATACCAAATGCTTCCACCACGGTGGCCTCGTCGGTAAACTTGTCTTTATAATCTATTGCAAAAGCCGGCAGCAGTATTTTACTGTGGAATGTTTGCGGTGTTTGCACCAGTTTTATTTGAGCACGCTCCAGTGCCTTATTCTCTTCACCTGTTACGTAACGCACACTGTCTTTACTGTCAATTACCGGAATTACAGCGCCGTGTTCCAATGCTGCCTCATAACAGCGTTGCACCAAACCGGTACTGAGCAAACAGCGCACCGCGTCGTGCACAAACACAATACTTTCCTCGGTTACCAGCTGCAGCCCGTTCTGTACAGAGTGGAAACGGGTACGGCCGCCTACGGTAATCTGTATGCGGCTGTAATCAAAAAATGCGTCAATGATCTCCTGCCCCGCACCCACATATTCTTCGGGCAACACAAGTATGATCTGCATATCTTCGTAAGCCTGCAAAAAAGTATGAAGCGTGTAATATAAAACGGGCTTGTCTTTTAAAAGCAAAAATTGTTTGGGCATTCCTGCGCCCATTCTTGTGCCGGAACCCCCGGCCACTATCACAGCATATTTTTTCATTGCTGCAAATGTAAGTAACAAGATTTATACAAAATGCTGCAGTGAAGACAGTAATTGCCAAAACCATGCTCTTTCAAAATAAGATACGGGGAAATGTAAACCTACAATGCATATAGAAATTCAAGCGATATCTTAAATTTCTTGTATGGTTCAATTGTGTAAAGGGAAAACTAAAAAACCGCATTACCTGTAAATAGCAACTACATGTTCGCCATCGCTGCTGTGCATACCACGGTACATGCCGGCGCTGTTCAGCAGCATCGACACATTACCCTTTGCATCCACACCAATCATACCCCCTTCGCCATCCATTTGCACCAGTTTATTGTTCACCACTTCATTCATGGCATCGTGCAGACTCATGCCTTTGTATTCCATGAGGCAGCTTACATCATGTGCAGCCACGGCGCAAATAAACGGCTCACCATGGCCGGTACAGCTGATGGCACAGGTTTTATTGTTGGCATAGGTACCACAGCCAATGAGCGGACTATCGCCTATGCGGCCATATTTTTTATTCGTCATACCTCCTGTGCTGGTGGCGGCAGCAATATTGCCATTTGCATCGCAGGCAACAGCACCAACGGTTCCAAATTTTTTATCACGGAATAATTCTTCCAGGCTTTGCAGGGTGTGATCGAGTGAATAATTATCGCTGTCGCGTATGGCCTTCCATTGATCGTACCGGAACTGTGAGAAAAAATACTCATCGGGTTCCAGTTTGATACCCTGCTTAATGGCAAAATCATTGGCGCCTTTACCACTCAAAAAAACATGGTTGCTGTTGATCATCACTTCGGCAGCCAGTTCAATGGGGTTGCGCACATTGCGTACAGCTGCAACAGCACCAGCGGCAAGATCCTTACCACTCATGATGGCAGCATCCATTTCCTGCACGCCTTTTTAGTAAATACCGCACCGCGGCCTGCATTGAACATGATGTTATCTTCCAGCATTACCACGGCAGCTTTGACCGCATTAATGGCCGTACCGCCTTCTTCCAGCACGGCATAGCCTGCAGCAAGTGCATCATCAATACCTTTGATATAGGCGGCTTCCAGCTCCGGTGTCATATCTTCTTTAAGGATAGTGCCGGCGCCACCATGAACAGCAATCGATAGTTTTTGCATACGTGTTGGTGGGTATTAAATAGTAAACCAAAAGTATTTAATTTACAGCCATACAGCTTCGAAGATTTTAAAGCAATGTTTAAAAGAAGGCTAACAATTGACGATTTCCTTTTAATGGCCGTTAATCTCATTCCGCTTGCGGGCGTGTGGTTTTATGGCTGGGATCCGGGGCAGGTATTCCTGGTGTATTGCATGGAAACGGTGATCATTGGTTTGATAAATATTATCAAAATGGCCTGTGTTACTTTACTGGTACGCAGCAAAGATGTATGGGAAAATAATGGCAGCGTTACCATGCAGAGCGGCTGGTTTTTTATTTTCTTTTTTATCATACACTATGGCTTTTTTGTGTTTATTCAAACGCAGCTTTTCTTTGGCGTGAGCGGTATGGTGCCCGATGGTTCGATGTTGCTGAGTTATACTAAAATACCGGCATTGCTGGGCGCAGATGGAAAATTATTATTGCTGATATTTATTGCTTATTACAGTATGCAAATGGTGTTTGGATTTTTTTCATCCGGTGTATACAAAACAGTTTCACTGGGGCGGCTGATGTTTGAGCCTTATATGCGCATATTTGTACAGCAAATAGTGGTGATACTGGGAAGCATGTTCCTGAGTTTTGGTGCTGGTAAAATATTTATTCTTGTATTTGTGGCGGCAAAAATATTCTTTGAATTATTCATCAACTTTGGCCGCTTGCTGGAGATAGTAGATAAAAGGGCGAAGATTAAAAAAGAGTCGGCAGAGAAAAAAAGTTATTAACCCAGCAACGTCTTGCATTCTTCCAGCAGTTTTGTTTTATCGATGGCCACCGTGCCCACTTCCTCGCATACCAGTCCGCCAGCAATATTGGCCATCTCGGCCATCAGTGCCAGATCTTTGGTGGCTGCATACACCAATGAAGCCACTGCAATAACGGTGTCGCCTGCACCACTCACATCAGCAATGCTGCGGATATGTGTGGGTATGATGACCGCATTTTCTCCCTGCTGGAAAAAAACACCTTTTTCTGAAAGCGTGATAAAGGAAATCTGGTGCTGCAGTTTTGCAGCCAGCTGCTTGTGAATCTCTTTCAGCAAGTCAATTCCTGCACCATCTGCAATCACATTCAACCCTTCTTTTACTTCCTTTAAATTGGGTTTAAAAATATCAACACCTTTATAGGAGAAGAAGTTTTTGTGTTTGGGATCAACCGTGGTGATGATGTTATGATGCCTGCACAACGCTATGATCTTTGCAATAACTTTTTCAGTAAGCACCCCTTTGTTATAATCTTCCATTACCACCACCTGTGGATTTTCGGCAGCGATGTAGCCTTCAAAAGCATACAACAGTCTTTCCTCATCGGTTGTATCAATATCTGCGGTGATCTCTGCATCCAGCCGCATCATGTGCTGGTTACGGCTGATGATACGTATTTTGTTGGTGGTGATGCGGCGTTCGCTGTGCACCAGGTATTTTGTGCCGATATTGTTTTCTTCAAACAGCTGAGTGAGCTGTGTACCTTCATCATCTTTCCCCAGCACACTGATGATGTTTACCGCAGCACCCAGCGATTGTAAATTCAGCGCCACATTTCCGGCACCGCCAATGCGCTGTTCTTTTTTACTAACGGCCACAACGGGCACAGGCGCTTCGGGAGATATACGGTCTACCTTTCCCCACCAGTAAGTGTCTAACATCACATCGCCCACCACAGCAACCTTTATCGTTGAAAAATCAGAAAAAAGTTTATAAAAATCCATGTGCAATTGCAGATCTGCGATTTTAGATTTTAGATTTACGGTTAGCCACAGCAATATAGTAAACCGGAACACCAATCAGTGTGATTATTAAGCCGGGCCATGTGTACTGCGGTTTATAAATAATAAGCAGTACACAAAATGCAAGTCCCATCAAAATATACAAAGCAGGCAATACAGGGTATCCGAAAGCTTTATAGGGCCTCTCAGCATCCGGCATTTTTTTTCTTAATACAAATATACCAATGATTGTAAGTACATAAAATAATACCACTACAAACGAGATCATATCCAGCAGGTCGCCATACTTACCGCTCAGGCAAAGTAAAGCTGCCACAACACACTGTATCCATAATGCAAATTCGGGCACTGCATTTTTATTCAGCACAGCAGCCCGTTTGAAAAACAACCCGTCCTTTGCCATCGTGTTATACACCCTTGCGCCTGCCAGGATCAATCCGTTGTTACAGCCAAAAGTGGATATCATGATCAATATTGCAATAACATAGGTGCCGGCATCTCCAAAAATATGATTGGCAGCAACAACAGCCACCCTGTCATTCTCTGCATGTGCAATGCCGTTCAGCGGCAGCACATTTAAATACATCAGGTTAGCAAAAACATAAATTACTGTAACAACCAGCGTGCCCAGGAATAGACTGAGGCCAATATTTTTTTTAGGATTTTTAATTTCACCTGCAATAAAAGTAACATTATTCCATGCGTCGCTGCTGAATATAGAACCCACCATTGATGCAGCTATGGCGCCAATTAAAGCCGTGCCGCCAATTGACATCCAGTTATCAGCTGTAAAAGCACCAGCTGTATCTTTTTGCAGCTGCACTGCATTCATACCTGTTGTCCAGTTCTCTGCCCAGAAGCTTTGCTTCACCAAAAAGAAACCAAAAACAATGAGTCCGAACAGTGCCAGCAGTTTTGCAGAAGTAAACACCCTTTGAATCAGTTTTCCTCCCTGTATTCCTTTTGTATTGATATATGTAAGCAGTACAATCAGTACAATGGATACCAGTTGTGCGGCAGATATGGTCACAAAGCCAAGATCGAACAATATATGTTTTTCACTCAGCGCCGGAAATATATACGCAGCAAACTTACTGAAGGCCACCCCCACTGCAGCAATGGTAGCCGTTTGTATCACCGCAAAAAAACTCCAGCCATACAAAAAGCCTGCTAATGGATTAAAGGCTTCTTTCAAATACACATACTGTCCGCCTGCCTTCGGGAACATGGCACTCAGTTCGCCATAACTCAATGCTGCAGTCAGCGTCATAAAACCGGTGATCAGCCAAACAGCAATCAGCCATCCGGCGCTGCCTACATTGCGGGTAATATCGGCACTTACAATAAAAATACCGGAGCCTATCATGCTTCCCGCAACTATCATTGTGGCGTCAAATAATCCAAGACTGGGTTTAAATTCTGTGGTGGTTTGCTGCATAAAAAATTCCGGTTTAACCGGAACAAGATAATTAATTTTTACTGGATTGCGACCCCTGAATTACTTGCCTTTGAGCATTTCATTCATCCCTTTGATCACATCATTGGTAATATCCAGTGCACTGTCTTTGTAAATAAGATAATCCAAACCGGTTCCTGTCATTAGAATATACTTGTACCGTTTGTCTTTGTTATAATCGGTTATAAAAGTCCTGAGTTTGTTTTTTACATCTTCCAGTAATGTAAAACTTTTTTGATTCAGCTGTTGCAGCCTGTCTTGTTTGCCCGATTCAATATTCTGCTGCTCCTGCATCAGTTCATTCCGTATTTGCTGTATCTGTTCGGGAGTGGCATTTTGATTTTTTTGTATAAAATCCTTTTGCTTATCATCAAGTTTTTTATATGCTGCGGCCACGTCGTTATCGATATTCTTTTGTTCCTGCTCAATATCCTTTTTATGCTGGCGCAGGTAAACGATGTTCGAATTAAGGGAATCAAAATCCACAAACGCCACATTAAATGTGCGGTTAGCCGTATCAGGACTATTTGTGTTGCCGCTGTTTTTTGTAATTGCAGCGGCAGTCTTTTTACCCGAAAAATTATGATAGTACAAGAAGCCTACAGCGGCCAGCAAGACAATGTTTAATACGACAGACAAGTTCTTCATTACACCCAGAATTAACTGCGGCAAGATACCGACAAAACCGAATTGTACCGCATTTACGGGCAAAGTTTTAGGAAAGGGTTAACGCAATAAAAAAGGGCAGCAATCGCTTGCTGCCCGTATAAAAAGCAATTTAAATATTACTCTTCGTCATCAAAGCTCATCGCTTCCTTGGTGGTCATCAGCAGTTCGTATTCTTCCTTGCTTCCCACGATCATATTTTCAAACTCACGTAAACCTGTACCGGCTGGTATATGGTGACCAGTGATCACATTTTCTTTCAGGCCAAGCATTTCATCTGTTTTACCCTGTATGGCTGCAGAAGAAAGCACCTTGGTTGTTTCCTGGAACGATGCGGCAGATATCCAGCTGTGTGTTCCCAGTGATGCTTTTGTGATACCCAGCAGCAACGGAGATGAGGTTGCGGGTTTTGCATCGCGGTATTCCACCAGTTTTTTATCAGCCCTTCTTAATACAGAGTTCTCTTCACGAACGTCACGCAACGTAACGATCTGGCCAACTTTCAGTTTAGCACTGTCGCCGGCTTCTGTGATCACCTTCTTATCAAAGATATAATCGTTCTCTGTATTGAAGTCGTAACGGTCTTCGGTATCTCCTTCGAGGAATTTGGTATCACCTGCATCTTCCACAGTTACCTTACGCATCATCTGCCTTACAATAACCTCAATATGCTTGTCATTGATCTTCACACCCTGTAAACGGTAAACCTCCTGTATCTCGTTCACTACATATTCCTGTACTGCAAACGGACCTTTAATAGCGAGGATATCTGCAGGAGAGATCTGTCCGTCGCTCAGTGCGGCACCTGCTTTTACAAAGTCACCATCCTGTACCAGGATCTGGCGGCTCAATGGCACCAGGTATTTTTTCACCACACCATCTTTCGCTTCCACGATGATTTCCCTGTTACCGCGTTTAATGGCGCCGAATGTAACCACACCGTCAATTTCGCAAACCACCGCTGGGTTGCTTGGGTTCCTTGCTTCAAACAATTCGGTTACACGTGGCAGACCACCCGTGATATCTTTCAGTTTGCTTAATACCCTTGGGATTTTCACCAGCACCTGTCCGCTTCTTACATCATCGCCTTCTTCCACCACAATATGCGAACCTACAGGCAGGTTGTATGTTTTCTTTTCCTTGCCTTCCACGATGATGGTGGGCAGCTTGGTTTTATCTTTTGTTTCAATCACTACTTTTTCACGGTGACCGGTTTGTTCATCACTTTCGTCACGGTAAGTGATACCGTCCAGTAATGCTTCAAATTTGATAGCACCGCTCACTTCCGCAACAATAACGTTGTTGAACGGATCCCATGAACAGATGGTATCGCCTTTGGCCACTTTCTGCCCGTCTTTCACGTTCAGGATAGCACCGTAAGGAATGTTGTTGGTAATCAGCAAACGGTCGTTCTTCACGTCCATAATCCTTACCTCACCTGTACGGCCAATTACCACATGTGATTTTTTACCTTCGTTATCTTCTGTTGTTACAGTACGCAAACCGTCGAACTGGATCGTTCCTTCAAATTTGGCATTCAGCGTGGATTCTACTGAAGCAGATCCCGCAACACCACCCACGTGGAAGGTACGGAGTGTAAGCTGTGTACCAGGCTCACCAATTGACTGTGCAGCGATGATACCAACTGCATCACCTTTTTGCGCCAGCATACCGCTTGCCAGGTTTTTACCATAACATTTCACGCACACACCACGCTTGCTTTCGCAGGTAAGTACCGAACGTATCTCAACAGTTTCAATACCGCTGTCTTCAATTTTCTTCGCCATTTCTGTACTGATTTCTTCACCAGCAGAAATAAGCAGTTCTTCCGTTACAGGATGGTACACATCATGCAAAGACATACGTCCTTCTATACGGTCAGATAAACCTTCAATGATATCTTCATTATCTTTTAATGCAGATGTAGCGATACCACGCAGTGTGCCGCAATCTTCTTCATTGATCACAACGTCCTGCGATACGTCCACCAGCCTACGTGTTAAGTAACCGGCATCCGCAGTTTTAAGGGCGGTATCGGCCAGACCTTTACGGGCACCGTGCGTGGAGATAAAGTATTCCAATACACTCAAACCATCTTTAAAGTTGGCGAGGATCGGGTTTTCAATGATCTCACTTCCTGATGAGCCTGATTTACGCGGCTTGGCCATCAATCCCCTCAAACCAGCCAGCTGCTTGATCTGCTGCTTGCTACCACGGGCCCCGCTATCCAGCATCATGTATACAGAGTTGAAACCCTGCTTGTCTGCAGCCAGCTCACGGATTAAAGTTTCTGTAACCTTGGTATCCACACGGCTCCAGATATCAATGATCTGGTTATAACGTTCGTTATTGGTGATGAGACCCATATTATAGTTCTCCCACACTTCATCCACTTCACCCTGCGCAGTCTCGATCATTTCCTGTTTGATTTCAGGAATGATCAGGTCATTGATGTTGAACGACAGACCACCTTTGAACGCCATACGGTATCCCAGTGTTTTAATATCATCCAGGAATTTGGCAGTTGTTGGAACGTCAGTCCACTTAATGATATCACCAATGATTTCCCTCAGTGATTTTTTAGTCAGCAGTGCATTTACATAACCGGCACCTTTTGGTACAAACTGGTTAAATAATACACGGCCCACAGTTGTTTCAATGAGTTTGTAGGTAAACGTACCGTCAGCATTGCGTACGTTTGCTTTTACTTTGATATGCGCATGCAGGTCAACCTGTTTTTCGTTCAGTGCAATGATCACTTCATCGGCACTGTAGAAAGCTTTTCCTTCGCCCCTTACCTTTTCTGTTTCGGTTGATTTTTTACCCTTGGTGATGTAGTACAGACCAAGAACCATGTCCTGTGAAGGCAGGGTGATCGGCGTACCGTTCTGCGGGTTCAGAATGTTGTGAGAAGATAACATCAGCAATTGTGCTTCCAGGATAGAAGCGCTGCTCAATGGTACGTGTACCGCCATCTGGTCACCGTCAAAGTCGGCGTTGAACGCTGTGGTAACCAATGGGTGTAACTGTATCGCCTTACCTTCAATCAATTTTGGCTGGAAGGCCTGGATAGACAAACGGTGCAGTGTTGGGGCACGGTTTAACATCACAGGATGTCCTTTCAGAATATTTTCAAGAATGTCCCAAACAATGGCTTCTTTTTTATCTACCAGTTTACGGGCACTCTTCACTGTTTTTACAATACCTCTTTCAATGAGCTTGCGGATGATGAATGGCTTGAACAGTTCGGCAGCCATGTCTTTAGGCAAACCGCACTCGTGCATTTTTAATTCAGGACCCACCACAATTACCGAACGGCCGGAGTAGTCAACACGCTTACCCAGCAGGTTCTGGCGGAAACGGCCTTGCTTGCCTTTCAGTACATCACTCAGTGATTTCAATGCACGGCCGCCTTCTGCTTTTACAGCATTTGATTTACGGCTGTTATCAAATAATGAGTCGATGGCTTCCTGCAGCATACGTTTTTCGTTACGCAGGATCACTTCAGGTGCTTTAATCTCCAGCAAACGTTTTAAACGGTTGTTACGGATGATCACACGGCGGTACAGGTCGTTCAGGTCAGAAGACGCAAAACGGCCACCATCCAGCGGCACCAGCGGGCGTAATTCCGGCGGAATTACAGGAATGTATTGCATTACCATCCATTCAGGACGGTTCAAAATTCTTGTATTGGCATCACGGAAACCTTCCACCACGCTCAAACGTTTTAAGGCGTCGGCTTTACGTTGCTGTGATGTTTCGTTTGCAGCTGCGTTACGCAGGTCGTAGCTCAACTGGTCCAGGTCAATACGCTGCAGCATATCATGCACTGCCTGCGCACCCATTTTAGCAACAAATTTATTGGGATCCTCATCTGGCAGGAACTGGTTGTCTTTTGGTAAGGTATCCAGTATATCCAGGTACTCTTCTTCTGTCAGCAGGTCGCCGTAGTTCTGGCCCTTATCTGCACGGATACCTGGCTGTATCACCACGAAACGTTCGTAGTAAACAATGCTTTCCAGTTTTTTAGAGCTCATGCCCAGCAGGTAACCAATTTTGTTAGGCAATGATTTGAAGTACCAGATATGCACCACGGGCACCACCAGTTTGATGTGGCCCATCCTTTCACGGCGTACTTTCTTTTCTGTTACTTCCACACCGCAGCGGTCGCACACAATGCCTTTATAGCGTATGCGCTTGTATTTGCCGCAGGCACATTCATAATCTTTTACCGGCCCAAAGATCCTTTCGCAAAACAAACCATCTCTTTCGGGTTTGTATGTACGGTAGTTGATTGTTTCAGGCTTTAAAATTTCACCATAGCTTTTTTCCAAAATACTGTCCGGACTGGCCAGGCCAATTGTAATTTGGGAAAAGGTTGCTCTTGGACGGTTTTCTTTTTTGAATGCCATATCTCTAATTGATAATTTTTTAATTGATAATTGATAATTCCTTTGGAATGATCATTTAATCCTTGCAGTCAGTGGTGCGTTGTCAGTAGTGAGTGTTTCATTCACAATTGACCATTCACCACTCACCAATTAATCGAACTTCAGGTCTAAGCCCAAACCTCTCAATTCATGTACCAGTACATTGAATGATTCAGGAATACCGGCCCTTGGAACGTTATCGCCTTTCACAATTGCTTCGTATGTTTTGGCCCTTCCGATGATATCATCCGATTTGAGGGTTAACAGTTCCTGCAATATGTTACTTGCACCATATGCTTCCAGTGCCCATACCTCCATCTCACCAAAACGCTGACCACCAAACTGTGCCTTACCACCCAGCGGCTGCTGTGTAATTAAGCTGTATGGCCCGATAGAACGTGCGTGCATCTTATCGTCCACCATGTGGTGCAGTTTAATGATGTAGATGATACCCACCGTAGCACGCTGGTCAAAGCGTTCACCGGTTTCACCATCATACAGGTAAGTGTGGCCGAACTTAGGCAGACCAGCCTGTTCAATATGCTGTGCGATCTCATCCACGCTGGCACCGTCGAAAATAGGTGTTGCAAAACGGCAACCCAGTTTTTCACCTGCCCATCCAAGCACGGTTTCATAGATCTGTCCCAGGTTCATACGGCTTGGTACACCCAGCGGGTTCAATACGATATCAACCGGTGTTCCATCTTCCAGGAACGGCATATCTTCCTGGCGAACGATCTTGGCCACAATACCTTTGTTACCGTGGCGGCCCGCCATTTTATCACCCACTTTCAGCTTACGCTTAACAGCCAGGTAAACTTTAGCCAGTTTCAGCACACCTGCAGGCAATTCATCACCAATGCTGATGTTGAATTTCTCTCTCTTATAACGGCCCAATTCTTCGTTGTACTTGATGTTATAGTTGTGCAGCAGGATGTTGATCAGTTCATCTGTTTTAGCATCACCTGTCCAGCCAAGCGGGTTCACATTCTGGTAGTCGATATTGGCCAGGTTCTTTGCATTGAACTTGGCACCCTTACCAATCAGCACTTCACCAAAGTTATTGCTTACTCCGGCACTGGCCTTTTCTTTTAACAGGGTCTGCAGTTTGCTGATCAGCAATTCCAGCAGGTCGGCTTCATTCTTCTCGTGTGTTTTTTCAATTTTTTCCAGTTGTGCCTTCTCACGTACTTTGGCATTCTTGTCTTTCTTGGCACGCTGGAATAATTTTTTATCAATTACCACACCTTCTGTTCCGCTTGGAGCTTTCAATGAAGCATCTTTTGCATCACCTGCTTTATCACCAAAGATGGCTCGCAGCAGTTTTTCTTCCGGTGTGGGATCGCTTTCACCTTTAGGGGTGATTTTACCAATAATGATATCCCCTTCCTTCACGTGTGCACCAATACGGATAATACCGTTCTGGTCGAGGTCTTTGGTGGCTTCTTCACTTACGTTAGGAATATCCGGTGTCAGTTCTTCCTCACCCAGTTTTGTATCACGTACTTCAATTTCAAATTCGCTGATATGGATTGAAGTGAACAGATCTTCCTTCACCACTTTCTCACTGATCACAATGGCATCCTCGAAGTTGTAACCTTTCCATGGCATGAAGGCCACTTTCATGTTACGTCCCAACGCCAGTTCTCCACCCTTGGTAGCATAACCTTCGGTTAAGAAATCGCCCTTGCTTACTTTCTGACCTTTTGCCACAGCAGGACGCAGGTTGATACAGGTTTCCTGGTTGGTACGAACGAATTTGGTCAACTTATAGATCACCAGGTCTTCTTCAAAAGATACCAGTTGCGCCACTTCATCACGCTTGTAGCGAACATGAATTTCATTGGCATCCACAAATTCAATCACACCTTCGCCATCAGCATGGATCTGGATCCTTGCATCACGGGCAGCTTTTGCTTCCAAACCGGTACCAACAATGGGCACTTCGGGTTTGATCAGCGGCACCGCCTGGCGTTGCATATTCGATCCCATCAATGCACGGTTGGCATCATCATGCTCCAGGAACGGAATCAGCGAAGCACTCAAACCAACGATCTGGTTGGGCGCCACATCCATGTATTCCACCTCAGCTTTTTCTAAAATCGGGAAGTCGCCGGTTTGACGGCTCTTAATTTTATCATCAACAAAGTTTCCTTTTTCGTCGATGTCAATATTTGCCTGCGCAATTTTTGCAGTATCTTCTTCTTCTGCGCTCAGGAAGGTGATCTTCTTCATATCCACCTTGCCTTCGGTTACTTTACGGTAAGGCGTTTCAATAAAGCCCATATCATTGATCTTGGCATGCACACAAAGCGTGGAGATCAGACCAATGTTCGGACCTTCAGGAGTTTCAATGGTACACAAACGGCCATAGTGAGAATAGTGTACGTCACGAACCTCGAAGCCGGCACGTTCACGGCTCAAACCACCGGGTCCAAGTGCGGAGATACGGCGTTTGTGTGTTATTTCTGATAATGGGTTTGTCTGGTCGAGGAACTGTGACAGCTGTGATGTACCAAAGAAAGAGTTGATCACAGAAGACAGAGTTCTTGCATTGATCAGGTCAACCGGGGTGAATACCTCGTTGTCACGAACGTTCATCCTTTCGCGGATGGTACGGGCCATACGGGCCAGACCAACACCGAACTGGGCGTATAACTGCTCTCCCACAGTACGAACCCGGCGGTTGCTTAAGTGATCGATATCATCCACCTCACTCTTACCGTTTGTAAGCTGTACCAGTGTTTTGATGATGGCAATGATATCGTCTTTTGTGAGTACTTTCTTTTCAATCGGGAAGTTCAGTCCCAGGCGGCGGTTAATTTTATAACGGCCTACTTCACCCAGGTCATAGCGCTTATCGCTGAAGAATAATTTATCAATGATACCACGGGCAGTTTCATCATCCGGCGCATCTGCACCACGCAGCTGCTTGTAAATGTGCTGAACCGCTTCCAGTTCGCTGTTAGAAGTATCTTTATTTAATGTGTTGTAGATAATGGCATAGTCACCGCTCACTTCTTCTTTCTGGATGAATACGCTCTTCACGTCCATATCCAGGATCATGTCGATGTTTTCTTCATCCAGCAGGGTATCCCTTTCCAGCACCACTTCGTTACGCTCAATGCTCACCACTTCACCGGTATCCTCATCCACAAAATCTTCCACCCAGGTACGCAGTACACGTGCAGCCAGGCGTTTGCCAATATATTTCTGTAAGGTTTTCTTATCCACTTTCACTTCATCAGCCATGCCAAACAGTTCCAGGATATCCTTATCTGTTTCGAAGCCGATAGAGCGCAGCAATGTTGTTACAGGGAATTTTTTCTTACGGTCGATGTAAGCATACATCACGTTGTTGATGTCGGTTGCAAACTCCATCCAGGCACCTTTGAAAGGAATTACCCTTGCAGAGTAAATTTTGGTACCGTTGGGATGAATGGACTGACCGAAGAACACACCTGGTGAACGGTGCAGCTGTGATACCACCACACGCTCAGCACCATTGATCACAAAGGTACCGCGGGGGGTCATGTATGGGATATTACCCAAAAACACATCCTGCACGATGGTCTGGAAATCCACATGCTCTTCATCGTTACAGCTTAAGCGCAGTTTTGCCTTTAAGGGCACCGCATAAGTTAAACCCCTTTCAATACACTCATCAATAGTGTAACGCGGGGGATCCACAAAATAATCCAGGAACTCCAGTACGAAAATGTTACGTGTGTCGGTAATAGGAAAGTTTTCCTTGAACACACGGAACAGACCTTCCACATTCCTTTTATCAGGAGTGGTTTCTAACTGGAAGAAGTCTTTAAATGACTGTATCTGGATTCCGAGCAAATCGGGAGTTTCTGCTAAATGTTCAACTTTTCCGAAATTGATACGCTTAGCAGCTTGTGTTTTTGTTGCAGACATACTTGTAATTAAAACGTTTTGAGTGTGCAGAAGACCTTTGCCTAGGGGTTGGAATGGGCATAATGCCACTAACCCTAAATTAAAGGAGGGCAAAGTTAGGGAAATAGTTCCAGATTTTAGGTCAGTTTTTTTTGATTTTGGGAATTTTGGAAGGGTTTTTGCTGAAACGGGTGATTTTTTAACTTTTTAGGGGATTTATCCACCAAAACCCCGCCTCACCCTCTTTCGCAAAGCCGGGGCTACCTGCTATGGGTCTGAAGGTGTTTATTAAGCAGTTTTGTAATACCCGGGGATTCTGTAATAAACCTGAATGTTGCCAATCCGTTCTCCTTATCCAGGGTTAAACTGGTTGTTTTTTCTCCCCCTTTTGAGAATAGAGTCTTAAATACGTATACTTTCTGGGGATCCGTTTTATCAATACCAATAAATGTAAAGGACTGAAGGGTGCCATATTGTTGCAGTGTTGCTTCACTGTCTTCATTTGTCCACAGCGGTTTAACAGTTTTAGCCTTATCCCAGTGGTGGCCAAACATGGCATTGATGCTGTCGCCCTGGCCGGCGTTATAATATTGCTGAAACTTTCTCATGGCGGCTTCAGTATTGCTTTGTTTTATTTGGGCCTGGGCCATTACCGGCAGCAGGAATAATAAGGACAGCAGCTTTTTCATATACAAAACATTTTTCCTATAAATATAGCGCAATGATCATTAAAATTTTTCTACTATTCCGGGATATGCCGGTAACGTGAAAATATTACCAATAAAAAAGCCCTGAAAAAATCAGGGCTTTTTTTATGCTCTTAAAATTCAATTAAGCAATTTCAACTTCAGCACCAGCTTCAGTTAATTTAGCTTTCAGATCGTCGGCAGTTGCTTTATCAACGCCTTCTTTAACTGGTTTTGGAGCACCATCCACTAAATCTTTAGCTTCTTTCAGACCCAAACCTGTCAGTTCTTTAACGATCTTAACAACCGCTAATTTGTTTGCACCACCGCTTTTCAGGATAACATTGAAAGATGTTTTCTCTTCAGCAGCAGCAGCACCGCCACCAGCGTCGCCACTTACTACAACTGCAGCAGCAGCTGGTTCAATACCGTATTCTGTTTTTAAGAATTCAGCTAATTCCTGAACTTCTTTTACTGTTAAGCCTACTAATGATTCAGCTAATGCTTTTACGTCTGCCATAATGTTTAAATTTTTTCCGCCTTCACTGTTTTAACTCCGGCGGAGGATTAAAAAAATTTGTTTTGCCTTTATGTTTTATGCCATCAGGCTACGGGCATTGATATTTTGTTCCCGCAAAGGGAAAAAATTAAGCTTCTGCAGGAGCAGCTGCATCTGCCGCTTCGGGCCTGTTTTGCAATGCGCCGATAACACGCTGGATCGGGCTTTGCAGTAAGCCAATAACTTCGCCGATAAGCTCGTTCTTGGTTTTGATCTTGGTGAGTGCTTTCAGCTGGTTGTCGCCAACAAAAACATCGCCATTGATGAAAGCCGCTTTCAGTACAGGTTTTTCACCTTTGCTTTCTGTGCGGAAGCTGCTGATGATAACAGCCGGGTCTTTCGGGTTTTCGCTGAACAGCAGGGCTGTTACTTTATGCAGGGAATCATAAACTCCTGCATATTTTTCAGCGTCTAAACCTTCCAGCGCTTTCCTGATTAAAGTGTTTTTAGCCACTTTCATTTCTACCTGCTTGCTGAAGCATACACGGCGCAGTTTGCTTACCTGTGCAACAGTTAAGCTTTCTGTGTCGGTAATGTAGAAGTTATTGTACTGACTGAATTTCTCTTTCAGAGCTTCAATCACTTCATTTTTTTCCTGTTTTGTCATAACAAATATTTTTTGTTCGCCGCGGCGAATTAGTTTTGAACAGATTTGGTGTCAATTGCAATGCCCGGGCTCATGGTACTGGCCATGCTAACGCCCCTTAAATAAGTACCCTTTGAAGAAGAAGGTTTTAATTTAATGATGGCATTGATCAGCTCCTGGCTGTTTTCGGCGATCTTTTCGGGCGTAAAGCTTACACGGCCAATAGATGCGTGGATGATACCCACTTTATCTACCTTAAATGCAATTTTACCGCCTTTCAGGTCATTCACCGCACCGGCCACATCGTTTGTAACGGTACCAGTTTTAGGATTGGGCATCAGGTTACGTGGACCTAATACTTTACCCAGTTTACCTATTTTAGGCATTACTGACGGAGTGGCAACAATAACATCCACATCTGTCCATCCACCTTCAATTTTTGCTACGAATTCATCCAGTCCTACAAAATCAGCACCGGCGGCTTTTGCTTCGGCTTCTTTATCGGGCGTGCACAGTACCAGTACTTTTTTGGTTTTACCGGTACCATGGGGCAGGTTTACAGTACCACGGATGGCCTGGTCTGCTTTTTTAGGGTCAACGCCTAATTTAATATGCAGGTCAACTGAACTGTCGAATTTTGTTGTGTTGATTTCCTTTACCAGGGATGAAGCTTCTTTTAAAGAATAAGCTTTATTAGCATCAACCTTAGTATTGGCAACTTTTCTTTTTTTAGTAATCATTGTCTTTATTATTTAAGGTTGATAATTAATTTTCCCAGGGCGCTTTGCCTTCAACAGTTAAACCCATACTGCGTGCAGTACCGGCAACCATGCTCATAGCGCTGTTTAATGTAAATGCATTCAGGTCGGGCATTTTATCCTGAGCAATAGCTTCAATCTGAGCCCAGGTTACCTTACCTACTTTGTTACGGTTGGGTTCTTTACTTCCGCTCTGAATCTTAGCGGCTTCCAGCAACTGTACAGCAGCAGGAGGAGTTTTGATGATAAACTCGAAGGATTTGTCAGCGAAAACTGTGATTAAAACCGGAAGTACTTTTCCTTGTTTATCCTGGGTTCTTGCATTGAATTGCTTACAGAACTCCATGATGTTGATACCTTTAGAACCCAGTGCAGGGCCTATTGGCGGTGCTGGATTGGCTTGTCCTCCTTTACACTGGAGCTTAACATAGCCGGTGATTTCTTTTGCCATTGTTACTTTTTTTGGTGTTAACGCCCCGGCAAATTACCGTGGCTCCCAATTCAATAAATTCCAGAATTCTGCCTTCGCCAAGGCTATGGCAGATAAAAAGAACTATTTGGGGCGGCAAAGGTATGGTTAAAAACTCAGAATTTGAAGGGTTTTTGAAAGTTTTTTACTGAAAAAGAAGGCAGGGACTACTCTTTGGCTGATTTTCTGCCTATTCAAAAACAAACTGCTTCATCCACGGGGTGAGGTTTATTTTATAACATCTGTTTCTTTAAACTATGATGAATATCATTGTCTTAACAGCCACACGTACCAACCTTTGATGTCGCTAAAACGATCCGCATCCCGATCAACTTAAATTTTTGCATATGAAAAAAATGAAAAAAGCAGGCATGACCGTACAACAGTTCATGAACCTTGTAAACAAAAAAAATCCCAACGAACCCGAGTTCATCCAGGCCGTACAGGAAGTGGTGGAATCTCTTGATGAATTTATAGATGCGCATCCCCGTTATGTTGGCGTGCTGGAAAGAATGGTGGAACCCGAACGCACGATCATCTTCCGGGTACCATGGATCAACGACAAAGGAGAATTTTGCATTAACCGCGGCTACCGGGTAGAAATGAACTCTGCCATCGGACCTTACAAGGGCGGACTTCGGTTTCACCCCACCGTTAATTTAAGCATCCTCAAATTCCTCGCATTTGAGCAGGTGCTAAAAAACAGTCTTACCACATTGCCAATGGGAGGCGGTAAAGGCGGTTCTGATTTTGACCCCAAGGGTAAAAGCGATCTTGAGATAATGAAATTCTGCCAGTCATTCATGAACGAACTGCAAAGGCATATTGGTGCGTCCACCGATGTACCTGCGGGTGATATTGGTGTGGGCGGCAGGGAAATAGGTTACCTGTTTGGACAGTACAAACGCATCCGCAATGAATTTACAGGTGTGCTTACCGGTAAGAGTATGGAATGGGGCGGATCGCTCATACGTCCTGAAGCCACTGGTTATGGCTGCACTTATTTTGCGCAGGAAATGCTGGCAACAAAAAGCATGGAAATAAAAGACAAAGTAGTTGTGATATCCGGATCGGGAAATGTTGCACAATATGCCTGTGAAAAAGTTACACAACTGGGGGGCAAAGTAGTTACACTCAGCGACTCTAACGGATTTATTTACGATAAAGAAGGTATTAACGCAGAAAAACTTGAGTTTGTAAAATACCTCAAGAATGAAAAACGAGGCCGCATTAAAGAATATGCCGAAAAATATAATTGCAAATACACAGAAGGCAAAACCCCATGGGCTGTAAAATGCGAAATAGCCATGCCCTGCGCCACCCAAAACGAATTGAATGCAGATGATGCAAAAACACTCGTAGCCAATGGTTGCATTTGCATTAGTGAAGGTGCCAACATGCCAAGTACTCCGGGTGCCGTGGAATATTTCCTGGAAAGCAAAATACTATATGCACCGGGTAAAGCTTCCAACGCAGGTGGCGTCGCCACATCGGGTTTGGAAATGAGCCAGAACAGTATGCGGCTGAGCTGGACAAGAGACGAAGTGGACAAAGAGCTGCATAAGATCATGAAGAGCATCCACGAAACCTGCCTGCAGCACGGCAAACAAAAAAATGGCTTTACCAATTATGTTTATGGCGCCAATATTGGCGGTTTTGTAAAAGTGGCCGAAGCCATGATTGCACAAGGCCTGGTGTAATCTGTAAGATTTATGTCCCAGCCCGGCTTGAAATATTTCAAACCGGGCTTTTTTATGCATACCGGTTGCTCCTCCGTAATTTTTTTTTGACTTACCCAACCTTTAAATAGTTGCTGCGGGTATTAGAGGAAACAAAAGTATAGTTATGAAAAAAAGTATTCTTACATTACTGGTATGCCTCGCTCTGGTATCAAACACCACAGCACAAAGTGCTGCAAAAGCAGTTTATTTTGAAATAGGCGGTCCGGGTGTGTCGTCATTAAATTATGATATGCGTTTCGGTAAGTCTGAAGGCGGTACCGGCCTTCGTGCCGGCATCGGAGGTTTCAGTCTTGGCTCTGCCGGAGACCGTTTTACAGCCATCTTTGTTCCGCTTGGATTTAACTACATTAAGAGTAAAGACAGCAGGAATTATTTTGAACTGGGTGGAGGCATTACTCCTGTGTTTTTAAGTTCAGGTTCTTCAAGCGGCAATAATGAAAAACTGAGCAGCACTTTTGGCTACCTGGATATTGGTTACCGTTTACAACCCAAAGAAGGCGGTTTCTTTTTCAGGGCGGCGATCAACCCTGTTTTCAATAAATATTTTTTCTGGCCTTATTATGGGGGAGTTTCATTTGGTTACAAGTTTTGAACCATTCATCACTGGTTCCTGCTGGTTCATATCGTATGCAACCTCCGGGTTATTGTAAGCATTTATTTTTACCGTTTTAAAAGTACAGCATGAAAGATAGTTTGATCATCGCAGGCATATTCCTGCTGGCATCCTGCAGCAATAAATTGAAGCTGGCGGTACCGCAGGCATTTAAGGACCAGGCCAGTGAACTGCATGTAAAAGGTGCCTATACAAATAAAATGTCGCTTGGGAGTTTTTCCACTTCAAAAATCAAAAGGGGCATCCATGCCACCTACCCCGGCTGGGGCCGCGGTTTTTTCCTGGAAAACCTGGTATTGAGCCAGGCAGGTATACGTAAAACAGAACTGGTGACCAAAGAAAAAGCCAGCTTCCGTTATTCCATCACCAACGGAAATGCCAGTGCTGATGTATATGGAAAAGAAAATGAACTTTCCCGCAATATCGAATACAAACTCTTTAGCAGTAAAAGCATTTTCAATTCCTTTGAGCAGGTGCATGAATACCGCTACATATTCTCAGCCATCATTAAACTCGACAGTAGTAACAACAACTGGGAACTGGCCATGAGTAATATTTACGAAAGGGATAAAGATACCAGCAGGAGCATTTTTAAGGTGATAAGACCGGAAGATAATGGGTTTGCAACCAATGGCACCGACAGCATTTTTATAAAACCCATCTCACTCAGGAATACAGAAGATCCTGATGGCAAAAAAGGTAAACTGCTTGTAAAAATGCTGGGAGGTTATGAGCTGAGCAGCGCTGATGGTGTGGTGGCCATCATTGACCTGGTAGACCACAATCTCTGGCTGTATAAAGAACTGGAACAGCATGAACAGCTCACCCTTACAGCAATAGCCACTGCAATTCTTGCAAGAAAAGTAAATGATACAAAATGGTAAAAGCATCACGCAAAAAAGAGGAGTAATTTCTGGAACAGGGAGCATTACATAGCATCATTGCAAATTGCCAGCAAGGCAACAGGAAGGCGCAGGAACAACTGTTCAGGCATTGCTATGCATTTGCCATGAATATTGCCATGCGATACTCCCGCGATGAACACGATGCCGCTGATATTATGAGCCATGCCTTTGTAAAACTGTTTAAAAGCCTCGCTTCTTTTGATGCATCAAAAGGACACTTTTTTCCCTGGCTGAAACGCATCGTTATCAATGAAGCGCTGGATCATATCAAGCTGCGCAGCCGTTTCAGCAGTAATGAACTGGAAGAGGCGGCAGAACCCCGGATCAACAATACGGTCATTGAAAAAACAGACGCGGAAGAGATCATGCAGTTTATTAAACAGCTGCCCCCGGCAACACATGCCGTATTTGTACTCTTCGCCATTGAAGGTTATGCCCACAAAGAAATTGCACAGCAACTGGGCATCAGTGAAGGAACGAGCAAGTGGCATTTAAGTGAGGCAAGAAAAATTCTTCAACAAAAACTACAGCAACAAACATATAGTGAATACCAGGGCAACATATGAAATTTTGATAGCTGAAAAAACAGCACAGCTTGCTTTGCCTGAAATGGCTAACAGCATTTGGGCCCGTATAGAAACAGAACTGGGCGCTGTTATGGAGGAGCCTGCTGCAGATGATCAGCCAAAACCAAAAACACCCCCTCATAACGGGGCCATCCGTTTACTGCGTCCCGGTATAGTTACCGCAGCCGCCGCAGTTATTCTTGCAGCAGTATGGTTCGTTAAAAATCGGCCGCATACAAAAAAGACAACACCGGTACCCGTATTAAAAGAAGAGAAAAAAAGTCCTGCAGTAACTGACAGCAGTAATATTATTCCGCCCCCTGGCAAGAAAAATACGTCAGCAAAAATTAATGAGCAGGATTTAATAAAAGCGGTATTAAAGAACCCAGACAGTTTGCCCCAGCCTTTTGATAACGGCCTGTCACAACCTCAACGGGAACCAGCAAATATAGATTCATTTTTGCCTGGAATTCCTGTATTTAACCCTGTACCTGATTCATCAAAAAAAGTTACGCCACAGGCAAGGCCCCGTGGCGTAAAAGGTATTTCTGATAATGATTACAAGATCATTTCATTAAAAAGAGATTCAGTAAAAAACAAAGACTAAGCTGTCTGTTTTTAAACAATAAAACAGCCATGCTAGGCCTGTTGTTTTAACAAATGCTCATCAATTACCTGCTTAAATACTTTTTTGGGAAACGCACCCGGCTGCATCATTGGCTCACCGGCTACCGGGATAAATAAAAATGTGGGTATGCTTTGTATACCGAAAACACCGGCCAGTTCCAGTTCTTTTTCAGTATCTACCTTATATATTACCAGTTTCTCCCCGTATTCATCTGCAAGTTCTTCCAGTACCGGTGCCACCATTTTACAGGGGCCGCACCAGTCGGCATAAAAATCAATAATGGCAGGAACCGTGCCTTTATAACTCCATTCCTTCTCTGTTTCGTAATTGAAGATATTATTTTTAAAATCCTGTGTTGTAAGTTTTACTGTCGGCATATTGCATATTGTTTGTACAAAGGTAGCAGATTATAACCCGGGGTTGCGTAACAAATATTACAAAAGGAAATAGTATTGAAACTGCTGAATACTGAGTACAATCACATTTTTCCGAAACAATTATCAGTGTACAGGCGGCCGTTGTTTTCTCTCTTTGCCTTATGAAAAAGAAAATAATTTATGCGGCATGCCTCCTGTTTGCTTTTGTTGTAAACAGTGATCATATTGCAGCACAGCATGCAGTAAGTTTTGACCTGGCCGCTGTACGGAATATGCATACACAGCTGAACGGGTTAAACATCAGCAGCTTTTACCATTTTAATAAACATCTTACAGGGGGCATTGAGATGAACCGTTTTTTCCCCGTTACAAAAACCACGGATGAAACATCCATTAAAACGGCTGCCTGGGATTTTGATCTCAACTTCCATTACCTGCTGCCATTGAATCATCACATTAGCATCTACCCTGTTACCGGTATCAGCCATACATCAGAAAAGGAATTCAGTGATGAGTATGCCGATGATTTTGTAACCGAACGTTTTTGGTCGTTCAATACAGGAGCAGGTATCTGCTGGCATATGGGACGCTGGTCACCTCATGCTGAATATCTTTTTACCTGGGGGCACGATAACCAGCAATTCTTACTGGCTGGCATCAGTTACGAATTAGAGTTGGGCAATAACCATCATGCAAAAAAAGAATAACCATTTTTAAAAATCGCTGTACTCAACCCCATGCAAAAAAACAATGTCGATATGTGATACATTGTTTTTGTATTCGGGCATACCAGAAAGTTTCTTCCAGGCACTGTCACTACCGAAAGATTTCCAATGCGCATTACGGTCGTCCATACTTTCAAAACTGGTCATATACATCAGGTTGGGCATTTTGCTGCCCGCCAGCACTTCAGAGTAAAACACAGCATTAAAGTTGAGCCGTTTAAAAATGCTGATCTCATCTCCTTCATTGAACATGTGCACTTTGTTCTTAAAAATTTTTTCGCTGGCGCTTTCATAACTGCGCAGTTCATATATCCTGTCTTTTTTTGCAGCATTTAATTGCGGCACCTGCATCTGCGGTGCCAAAGCAAAGGCCTTTAGAAACAAGGTCTCCATCCTGTCGTAAGCCGGGTTCTTATAATCGGTATTGATATAGGCTGCACCTGCAGTTTGGTATTCGTTATCGGTCTCCAGTTTTTGCTGCAGTTTATATACGGTTTCAAGGTCTTTCACCGGCACCAGCACATACATTGTTTTTACTGCAGCCGTATCATTGGCCGTGGCTTTAAATACACCCGCCTTACTGATGCCATTGCGATGCAATGCCGGCATCAATGCGTTTTTGAGATAATTATCCAGCATGGATTCCTGCTGGGCATTACTGAAGTGGTAAACCTTGAGCTGGTAAAACTCAGGGATTGCTTTTTTAAGCGGCATGCTCCAGGCTATAAAGAGAAGAGCGGTGATTATAATGAATGTAAAGCCAGCCGGTTTCCTTTTCATGATCTTTTTTTTTTTTGAAAGTTAGTGCTTAATTAATACAATAAAAAACCCGGCGTTGCCGGGTTTAAAAATTTTATAAACCATCTTACTTTACAACAAGTATACCTGCAGCCTGCATCACAATTTCCTTTTTGGGCTCCTTTATCGCATCAATTTCTTCCTTGCTTTTGCCAGCATCTTCAGCATAATGTTTTTGCATTTCCACCGACGTTTCCTTTAAAGTGGCAGTACCTTCTGCAACGATTGTTTTACCATTTAATGCCAGCGGCACCGTAAATGCATGATCTTTCATTTTAACCAGCATGGGGCCTGCAGGTGTTTCCATACGTATCCAGCAACCTTCTGCCTTACATACTTCCACTACTTTTCCTTTAACTTTTACGTCTGCCGATTGTTTGCCTTCGAGTAATGCAGGGAGCTGTTCGGGCGTAACAGCGCCGGCTTCAGCAGTTTTAACACCAAAGGTCATTCCTTTTTTTGCAGGACCTTTGGGTGGTTGTGCCATAAGAGTAATTCCTGTTGCCAGTATGGCAATGAACAGTGCAATCTTTTTCATAGCTTATTTAGTTTAGCAGTTAAAAATCGTAGTATAAATTTATAAAAAAAGCCGCTTGAAGCGGCTTGTATGTTTTAAGAAATTTTTTCTACCTGCATATAACTCAGTTCCACCGGTGTGGCACGCCCGAATATCTTCACCTGCACTTTCAGTTTCTTCTTTTCGTCGTTCACTTCCTCAATCACCCCGTTAAAGTCATTGAACGGACCATCAATGATCTTAACAGTTTCACCAACAATAAATGGTTCACTCATTGTTACGCCACCGGCATCACTCATCTCATCCACCTTACCCAGCATTTTGTTCACTTCGGCTTTGCGTAAGGAAATGATATTTCCCTTTGAACCCTTGCCATCGGTTAAAAAATGCATTACGTTGCTCACATTGCTCATGGTCTGGATCATATCATCATTCAGTTTACCATCAGCCACTTCTATCATGATATAACCAGGATAAAAGTTACGTTCCCGCATCACTTTCTTACCATTCACCACCTTGTATACCTTCTCAACCGGTAAGAATATCTGCTTAACGATATTGCTCCACCCGTTACGCACCACGTCTTTATCAAGGTACTCTTTTACCTTGCGTTCCTTTCCACTCACCACACGGAGCACATACCATTTACTTTCCTTTTCGGCAACGGCTTTAGTTTCTTCCATGAGAAATTACTTGAAGAATGAATAAATCAGTTTTAAAACATTGTTGGCTGCCAGGTCCATTACCCAAACCATCAGGGTAATAACCAGTGTGGCTCCCAGTACAATCATTGTTGATTGCTGTAACTGGTCCCAGGTTGGCCAAGTCACTTTCTGCAGCAATTCCTTGTAGGAATCCTTAATGTATGCGGTTATTTTGCTCATAATTAAAGTTGATAAGTTTGTTAGTAAAGTTGATAAACTGATGGCTGAACCGGTCACCTTACCAATTTTCAAACCTGTTAACCAATATAGCACGGGCACTAGGATTCGAACCCAGATCAAAGGTTTTGGAGACCCGTATGCTACCGTTGCACCATGCCCGTAAATTACTCCTCCACCGCAGGGATTCAGAGTATTGTAATTTAAAGAACTTTTAAAAAAGCAAAGTACCCAAGCTTCAGCTTAAGTACTTTGCAAATTTATAAAACGCTTTCCTTAAGTCCCCAATCAGGGGATTTAAAGGATTATTTCAAAATTTCAGTAACCTGTCCGGCACCTACTGTACGGCCACCTTCACGAATCGCAAATTTCAAACCTTTTTCCATCGCGATAGGCTGAATCAGGGTAACCTGTAAGTTAGTGTTATCACCAGGCATTACCATTTCAGTACCAGCAGCCAGGGTAACTTCACCAGTTACGTCTGTAGTACGGAAATAGAACTGGGGGCGGTATTTGTTAAAGAACGGAGTGTGACGGCCACCTTCTTCTTTGCTCAGTACGTAAACTTCGCCTTTGAATTCAGTGTGCGGAGTAATTGAACCTGGTTTGCAAAGAACCATACCACGACGGATCTGGGTCTTTTCAATACCACGTAACAGTAAACCTGCGTTATCACCGGCTTCACCTTCGTCCAGTAATTTTTTAAACATTTCCACACCAGTACAAGTGGTAGAAAGTGGCTTTTCCATCAAACCTACGATTTCCATAGGTTCACCCACTTTAATTTTACCCCTTTCAATACGGCCTGTGGCAACAGTACCACGACCAGTGATTGAGAATACGTCCTCAACACTCATCAGGAACGGTTGGTCAACCGGGCGTGGAGGCAGCGGAATGTAAGTATCCACAGCGTCCATCAGTTCTTCAACCTTAGCAACCCATTTAGGCTCGCCGGCCAAAGCACCAGTTGCAGAACCCTGGATGATTGGTGTGTTATCACCATCAAAACCATAGGAAGTCAGCAATTCGCGGATTTCCATTTCAACCAGTTCCAGCAGCTCCGGATCATCTACCAGGTCAACTTTGTTCATGAATACAACGATCTTAGGTACACCTACCTGACGGGCCAGCAGGATGTGCTCTTTAGTTTGTGGCATCGGACCATCAGTAGCAGCCACAACCAGGATTGCGCCGTCCATCTGGGCAGCACCAGTGATCATATTTTTTACATAGTCAGCGTGACCCGGACAGTCAACGTGCGCATAGTGGCGGTTTGATGTCTGGTATTCTACGTGAGCTGTATTAATGGTGATACCCCTTTCTTTTTCTTCAGGAGCACCATCAATTTCATCATATTTTTTTGCCTCCGCTAAACCTTTTTTTGACAAAATATCGGTAATAGCGGCAGTTAAAGTTGTTTTACCATGGTCAACGTGACCAATAGTACCAACATTTACGTGGGGTTTGTCCCTCTTAAAGTTCTCTTTTGCCATTTTTTGTACTTTTTATTAATTGTTTTGAATTTGGCCAGCGTTTTAAAGTCTGCTAACCGGCGACCAATATTTTTTACCAGCCAAATACCCTTATTTGGACTGCAGTGGCGTCGCACACTTGTGCATTTCACCCTGCTCACCAAAAAATTGAGCCGTTGATGAGACTTGAACTCACGACCTCTTCCTTACCAAGGAAGTGCTCTACCCCTGAGCTACAACGGCTTGCTCAAGAGTTTTTACTCGAATTCAAAACTCTTTTTTAAAGAACTCAATGCTTTGAGCGGAAGACCGGGCTCGAACCGGCCACCTGAAGCTTGGAAGGCTACCGCTCTACCAAATGAGCTACTTCCGCATTGTCCGCCGAAGCCATAGCGAAGGCGGAGGAAATAATTTAAGAACTGGTTCCCGCCGTCGCAATGCTATAGCGGGTGAAGTGGGCAGTGGTGGATTCGAACCACCGAAGTCGAAAGACAGCGGATTTACAGTCCGCCCCATTTGGCCGCTCTGGAAACTGCCCCTGTTTAGCCAACCAGCTGAATGGGTTTTAAAGCCGACAGGAGAAATTCGCTCCATCAACCATGTCAACCAATCAGCTTGTCTGCTTTACTGAGCCGAAGAAGGGAGTCGAACCCCCGACCTACTGATTACAAATCAGTTGCTCTACCAACTGAGCTACTTCGGCAAATTTTGAAAGAACTTACTGTGCACAAGAATGCACCCCTATTTTTTGGGAAGGCAAAGGTAAGTGAAAATGGTTAATTCAAAAATTTTGAAAAAGAATTTTTTACGTTGTTTTTTTAAAATGTGCATAACCGAAAATAAAAAGGCCCCGCCTGTGTGGCGGGGCCTGTGTTTTATAGGCTTTTTTCATGCTGCCTGTTTTTCTTTTTTTCGTTTAATCTGGTTAATAACGGAGTCTAAAGCGGTGTCAAAACTTTCTTCAAAGGATTTAGAGGATTGTTTTACAAAGAACGCATGCCGGGGGATGTGAACCTTGATCTCAGCTATCTTGTCCTTAATCGTGTGCACCACATTGTCCAATTTTAAATACACATCAACTTTGGTGATCCTGTCGTGAAACTGCGTAAGTTTAGAAGCTTTTTTTTCAATATAGGCCACCAATTTTGAATCTGCATCAAAATGCACAGTTTGAATGTTTACGTTCATACTTCTTAATTTAAGCTGTGAAAAATAATGTAAAAGAACTAGGGTAATTTTTTATTACATAGGTTTTATTTAAGGTGAAGCAATCTGTTCGTTTCTTGTAATGAAGTTAATCTTTCAAACGAAGTTTTCAAAATAAAATTTTGTCATAATCCTGCTAAAATTTACAGGCGGTATGCTTTAACCGCTCAGGCTTTGGGGTGGGCCTTTTTGTGAATATCTTTCAGCTTCTCGATGGTATTATGAGTGTATATCTGTGTTGCAGCCAGGCTGCTGTGTCCCAGCAATTCCTTTACCGCATTCAGATCAGCACCATTATTCATTAAATGTGTGGCAAAAGTATGACGGAGCACATGGGGGCTTTTTTTGCTGATGGTGGTTATTTTGCTGAGATAGGTTTTTACCGCCAGGTACACATATTTGGGATACAGCTTTATCCCTTTTTTATTGATAAGAAGAAAGGTACTGTCGTATTTTTCAAACAGCTTTCTTTTATCGGCCATATATGCACTTAGCTGCCCCACCAGGTTTCCGCTTATTGGAATAATCCTTTCCTTATTTCCCTTTCCCAGCACCTTGATTACTTTCTTAGCACTATCCAGCTGGCTTTCTTTAAGATTCACCAGTTCGGCCTGCCGCATACCGGTATTATAAAACAGCTGCAGTAACAGGCGGTCTGTCCTTCCTGCCCAGGTATCGGGAAACTCCACATGTTTAAAAAGGGTTTCCACATCATTTTTTTCAACAAACTGGGGCAGCCGCTTGCTCAGCTTAGGAGATACAATGGTAGTCATGGGACTGACCGTAATAGCCGCTTCCCGCAGCTGATATTTAAAAAAAGATTTAAGTGCAGATATTTTACGTGTAATAGATTTCGATTCAAGGCCCTGCTCCTTTAACCCGGCCAGCCAGCTCCGGACAACGGCCGCCCTGATCTCAGCCAGTTCCATTGTGCCGTACGAGGTTTCAACAAAATCAAAAAAAGCAGTAAGATCATTTTGATAGGAAATAATGGTATGCTGCGAATACCTTTTTTGAAACTTAAGGTAATCCAGAAACTGCTGCAATGCTTTTGGATGAATTGGGGGCATAAAAAAACTGATACCCGAAGTTACAATAACCGGGTATCAGTTCAATATGCGCTTTTAGTTATTTCTTAATCTAACTTGCCTGTAGACAATTGCTCTTTGTAGATAGCCTTCAAAACCTGCTGCCTGCGTTTTACAGACGGCTTGGTGAATGACTGCCTTTCCCTCAGCTGCAGCAAAATTTTGCTTTTCTCAAATTTCTTCTTATACTTTTTGAGCGCTTTGTCGATGTTTTCGCAATCTTTAGAGTCAATAATTAACATATACTTTTTATACCTCCTTTAGGTGATTTAATGTTCTGCTTCAAAGCAGGGGCGCAAAGATAGCAGAAATATTTAAAAAAAGGAAATCTTATCACAAATTCCGAAATTTGGGGCATGTTTACCGGCATCATAGAACAAACAGGCATTGTACAGGATATTATTCATACAGGCACCAATACCAGTTTCTGGATCAAATCCCCTCTCTGGAACGAATTAAAAGTTGACCAAAGCCTCAGCCACAGCGGCGTTTGCCTCACCGTGGAAGAGATCAAAGATGGCGCCCACCGGGTTACAGCCATTGCAGAAACCCTGGCCAAAACCAACCTGGGACGCTGGGAAAAAGACTCCGTCATCAACCTGGAACGATGCCTGCAGATGAATGGCCGGCTGGATGGTCATATTGTTCAGGGACATGTGGATACCGTTGCCACCTGTACTTCGGTTATTGAGCGGGATGGCAGCTGGGAGTTCTCTTTCAGCTTCCCCGAACAGTTCACCGCACTTATTATAGAAAAAGGCTCTGTATCTGTAAACGGTATCAGCCTCACATTGTTTAATACGGGTAACAATAGTTTCTCGGTTGCCATCATTCCTTATACTTACCATCATACCAATATCGGCGCTGTAAAAAAAGGCGACGCTGTAAATATTGAGTTTGATATTTTGGGTAAGTATGTGCAGCGGATGCTGCAAAAATCCTAACGGAATACAAATAGTGTATCGCTGCGTAAACCTGCTATGGCAATATTATTGTTGCCAGCGGAAGAGGAAGAAATGAGCCCGGCTGCTGCCGGGAAGAATGCGGATACACTGTCAATTGATTTATCCACTGCTATTATTTGCGAATATGGCTTTGTAACTTCCGCAACAGATACCGTAATAAATGAAGTAACGGAGTCTGCATACATGTAACGCATGTACTCCGCCAATACAGTAACATTATCCCCGGTTTTTTGAGGCAGCCGTGTTAATGCCCGTAGCATCAATGCACCTTTAAATTGTGAGGGCTGGTTGAATGTGTAAACCTTTGCCGCACCCCTGGTATGCAGTTGCAGCTGATTAAGATACTTAGTGGAAAAATTACCCGCAGTTTTATAGTTGTACAGCATGATAAAAAGCAGGGATGCATATAGGATGCCTGTTGCTGTGGCAAAATATTTTGATGCGGTATTACCTTTAAAACATACGGTTAAAAAAACCGCCAGCAGCATTATTGCAAACAAGGAAGAAAAATAAATATACCGCTCCGACTCGGAATCGTGCGAGTCGATCCCGAATAAAGCTGCGGGCAAAAAAGACAATACAACAAGTACAATAAGCATTACAGAAAACCTGTAATATCCCGGATCCGTTGTGCGTAACCTTACCATTACAATCAGTAATACAGTTATAAAAACTATTGCTCCGGCGATGAATATGAAGGTGTTTTTGGCTGGCGGTATAAAATTTCTTACAAAAAGAACAGCTGCATTACGGCATATTGTTACCAGGGGCACACTTCCTGCTGTTATATTTTCATAGTCGGCCACCAGCGATTTTGAGATAAACAGGCTTTTTATTGCGAGCCATAAAAAAAGCACCACCCAAAAAACAATAGAAATTTTGATCCCCCTGCTTCTTTGCATGTTGCTTTGTCTGTAACCAAAAACAAGCATACACGACACAACAGCCGGAAGCATCCAGCTTATTTCGTAGCACAGCAACGACAACATGAAGAATATAATACTGGTTATTACTGCAACCTTCCTTCCTCCGGCTGCTTCAATAAAAAAAACAAGGCTCAGTTGTGCAAATAGTGTAAATAATAATATACCCTGCGCAAGGATATAGCTTAACGGCTCACTGTGAATGCTGCTGAACAAAAAAAGTATAAAAAAAATAAATGCCCCGCTTTTTAACGAAGTCGTTTTATCAACCCCGAAAAACCGTAATAATTTTTTAAAAAGAATAACAGCAGTGGCCGCATTTAAAACATGCAATACCGCACTTACAATGTGATAACCTGCCGGGGCTTTTCCAAAGAGTATATTTTCAAACTTGAAAACCTGTTTTACCAGCACCGAGCGTTGCCAGCCCTGCTGCATAAAAGCGCTGTTCAGCTGGGTTATAAAAATATCTTCATCAAAAAAGAACATATCCTTTACCGCAATTACAAATGCAGCCAGCGCTAATAAGCCTGTTACAATAAAAACAGCCCGCTGCGATATATTTTTTTCTGAAAACATTTATTGAAGTGCTTCATAAAATTTTACAACAAGACCACAAATATATTCCACCTGTTCCCCTTCCAGTTCCGTAAACAATGGCAGCCGCAGCAGTCCGTTGGAAAAACATCCGGCACAGGGAAGCTGAACAACAGTACCGGGATTCATTTTAGTGTACTGCGGACTTGTATGCAAACCCGGGTAGTGGAACATGGCCTGCACGCCGTTATCTTTTAAAAACACAATAAGTTCATCACGTTCTTTTAAACCAGTGCAAACGATATAAAAAATATGCGCATTGGCTACTGCATAACCCGGCACCGCTGGTAATTGTATTTTTCCAGCCTGCGCAAGCGGCTGCAACAGCTGAAAATATTTATTCCAGTGAGCTTTGCGTGCGGCCTGTATCTTATCCAGTTCCTGCAACTGGGCGTATAAAAATGCAGCGGTGATCTCTGATGGTAAAAAAGATGAGCCCACATCAACCCAGTTATATTTATCCACTTCACCCCTGAAAAAAGCCGCCCTGTTTGTCCCCTTTTCCCAAATAATTTCTGCCCTTGCTGCAAAGCGTTCATCATTCACCACCAGCATCCCCCCTTCCCCACACTGAATATTTTTTGATTCATGAAAAGAAAATGCCGCCAGGTGGCCAATGCTACCTAGCGGTTTTTTCTCATTTTGATGATTGATATAAAAACTATCGATGGCCTGTGCGGCATCTTCCACCACTGCGATATTATATTTTGCTGCCAGCTGCATTATTGCATCCATATCGCAGGCAACACCAGCATAATGCACCACAACAACGGCCTTTGTTTTACCAGTGAATAATGCTTCCAGTTTTGCAGCATCCAAATTCGGGTTGGCTGGTTCACTGTCGGCCAGCACAATTTTTGCACCGCGTAAAATAAAAGCGTTGGCTGTTGATACAAATGTGAATGATGGCATCACCACTTCATCACCCGGTTGTATATCCAGTAAAATGGCACACATCTCCAGCGCATCGGTACAGGATGTGGTAAGCAATGTTTTTTTAAAGCCATATTTTTCCACGAAAAAGCCGTGGCAGTGCTTTGTAAACACACCATTGCCTGAAAGATGCCGTTTGGCAATCGCCTGCCGGATATTATCAAACTCATTTCCGGTAATGAAAGGAATATTATTGGGAATATTAAAAGATGCCATGCCTGTTTTGTAAAATATCGAAATACCTGACGGCAATTTACCAGTTTTCCAGCACCGCAAGCCCCATACCTGTTTTGCCATAAGCATTGCCGTTATAAACCATATAAAATTTGTCCTTGTGTTCAAATATAAACGGGTAACAGATCATCTCACTGTCCCACCCTTCATCCGCAGCCACAATGCCTGCTTCCTCATCTTTTCTTACCCAGTCAATGCCATCTGCGGATTCTGCATATCCCACCTGGTATGTTTTGCAAAGGGTCGTTTCCCTGTACGAATACCACATTTTATACAAGCCTTTATGTTTTATCACATGGGGCCTTGCAATGGCGTATTCCAGTTCTGACTTAAACGGTATGCATATTTTCCCCGAAGGTTTCCAGTCGATGCCATTTTGCGATTCCGCATAGGTAACCGTGTAAAAATGTTTTTGCAAATTTCCCGGTTCGGGCTGCCAGCCCAGGCCGGTAATGTACCACATACGCCACAAACCGTCTTCAATCATTACCCAGGGCGCACCTGCAAGATAAGGATCGAACCGGTTGGCCGCAATAATGGGTGCTGCTGAATACTTATGAAATTCCTCCGTATTCTTTTGCGCTGTTGCCAAACCGATAAAAAAAGTAAAGGGCACCCGCTTTGCAAGTGTCCAGCCAGAATAATACATATACCTTGTTTCATCATGCTCCAGTACCTGGAACAACACGCATCCTGCGTCGTCAAATGCGCCTGCGTTACCCGGGCTGATCAATGCGTTATTTGCCTGCCCATGAATTTGTTTTGAAAAAATATCGATGTCAATATAAAACGGATACGAACGGTTTTCTTCGTCCCTTGGTGAAAAATATATTCTGAAAACATCATCGTGCAGGTGTATTGCAAATGGTACAGTAGTGTAAGCATTGCTGCCTGCATCATTGGTGTGGCAATACAGTAATCCAGATTTTTTCCATTTCATAAATGTACCTTACCCGTTTTATAAATTCACCAGGCTGCTGCTCTTTGGTAACTTAATTGTTTTTGCAGGAACATATACCCCCCCTTCATCCGTTTTTGATGTGATGATGGAACCGGCACCCACAATACATTTTTTTTCGATGACCACATTGTTGCCAATGGTGGCATTTACCCCAAGGAAACAATTTGATTTTACATGACAATGACCCGATATCACCACATGCGAACTGATGAAATTATGATCATCGATGCGGCTGTGATGCCCGATATGATTTCCACTCCATATAATTACATTACTGCCGATAGAAACAAAAGGCTGTATGGTATTGTCTTCAAAAATAAAGGTATTGTCGCCGGGTGCTTCTGCCGCCAGATAAGTACAATGCGGGCTGATGTATGAAGCGAGTTTATAACCCTTACTTTTTATTTCATGATAAAGCAGTTCCCTTCTTGCATTCAGCTTGCTGTACCCTACCGCTATAAAAATCATAAATGCTGAGGACGGATATAGCAGTTCCAGTTCTTCGTATGCAATAACCGGCTTCGACTCAAACGAAGCTTCTTTAATAAATTCTTTGTGCAGCACATAACCCGCCACTTCATACTCCGTACCAGTGCTGAAGTAATGACCAGCAAGTTGTGCAAGATCACCCGAACCAAATATCAGCAGTTGCTTTTTCATTTTGTCAGGATTGATTATAAATATTATCAATTACATAATTGGGACGTCCTTTTACCTGCTCAAAAGTCTGGCCAAGGTATAACCCCAATACACCAATACTGGTAAGCAGGATGCCCAGTGAAAATAATATCATGGTGGCAATACTGGCCCACCCCACCAAAAAGCCCCGGGTAAAATAAACGGCAATGATATAAATGATACCAATAAAAGATGCCACCGACAAAACGATTCCTAAAAATATATTCAGCCGCAGCAGTTTTACCGAATGACTGCTGATGCCGTTCAGTGCTTCGGTAAACAGTTTCTTCAAACTGTAACCCGATCTTCCTTCCGGCCTGCGGAAATGTTCTGTTTGCAGCACCGCCTGTTTAAATCCCAGCCAGCGTAATTTAGGGAGGTAATGGCTGTGCTGGTCTTTCAGGTTTTTATAATGCTGCAGCACTTTGCCCGAAATAATGGAATAGGTGCTGAAATTATAATTACCATCCAGTTCTGCCAGGTAATTATAAATACCATGGTAGATCCTGGACGCTATATTTTTGAAGAAGGAATGTTTGCGGCTGGCGGTTGCCGTAAGCACAATATCATATCCTTCTTTTGCCTTTGCCAGTAATTGCGGAATGTATTTGGGATGATGCTGCAGGTCGCAATCCATTACAATAATATAATCACCTTTGGCAATGCTTAAACCTGCATTGATGGCGGCATGTTGTCCAAAGTTGCGGGAAAGATTGATACCGGTTATTTTTTTGTTTGCCCGGCACAAACCTGTTATCACGGCCCAGGAATTATCTGGAGAAGCATCGTTCACAAGAATGATCTCGTAATCCATCGTATCCAGCGCTTCGCATTCGGCGGTGATAAGTTCCACCAGTTTTGGCAGGAGTGTATCGGCTTTGTAAACAGGACTGACAACAGACAGCAGCATCTGGTATATTTTTATAAAAATACTAACTATACAGGTAATTAATGCAGGTATTTGAGGTAATGACGGGTTTCGTTTCCCAAATTAAAAAGCATATCTACCATACTCACCTTGTGTTCAAAATTCTCTCCTTGCTGTGGATAGGAAGGATAGCCATTATAATCACAAAATACTACCTGGATATGCTCCGCCTCAAACGCACCTGTATCGAGGTAAGATTTTGCCGCTGGCCCGCTCAGGTAGGTTGTTGCGCCAAGTTTCTTACAAATGTTTATAAGGCGGCTGTTCTTATCGCCATCAACATCAAAATCTTCAGCCCTCATCAATCCTGTTTTAATACCGAGATACTCCATAAAGGCTTTAATGAAATATTCATTGATATCAGTAAGCCTTTCATAACCGCAGTTTAAATACAACTGCTGCATCCATTCTTTAACTGCTGCATATGCCGGTGCATTTTTATACGTCTGCTCCAATATGGCCCAGTGGCGTTTGTTCCATGCCGGATCAGCAATCTTCACGTCGTTGATCTTCTGATAAAATTTTCCGCTCACCTCAACAGGAATACTGAGCCATTGCAGGCCGGCAGCTGTTTTAATAATATTGCGGTTGCGCCAGTCGCGTTTGGTGTATTGCACCGTATCGTATATCACAAAATAATCGCAGCAGGCAATTGTATCAAAGTATCCTTTCCAGGGGATATAATTTGATTGCGTAATAACAACTTTTACTGCTTTATCCATTTTGCAAATTTTAGATCAGGCATAGTGTTTAAACAAGGCGATCTTTATAAAATACACAAAGCCCCACAACAGGTGTGCGCCAAATAATGCGTATGCAATTTTAGTTGCAGCGGTACTCAGCCATTCCTTTGCAGCACCCGAAAAAAGCTTTGCGGCCAGCACATAAAAAAAAAGATAGTTACCAATTACCATTTGCCAGGAGAAATTACCATGAAACTCCCGTTCACCGGTTTCGGTAAATAAGATATATATGAGCACACCAAAAAACCAGTTGATACATGCAAACTTTACCAAACCATCTTTCAATATCCTTCCCTTTGCAAGAACAATAAAGCCAAGCGGGAATAAAAAGGAACTGATAAAAGAAAATATTTTAGATACAGAATAATGATTCCATACAGTAAAGGGTGACAGTATTACAGAAGATGCGCAATTGGCGCAGTCTTCATTGGTGCGGCTGTAAATAACAATGTATTGCGCAGCTACAGCCACCAGTCCTGCTGCATATAATGCAAGTATGGCCACTTTTGTTTTAACGGATAATGTCCCTTTAAAAAATACCAGCCATACAAAAACCGATGGCAGCAATATGAACAGGAAGCTTGGTTTTATAAATGCGTTGATCACCAGCAGCAGCAAAATAAAAATAATACGCTGCCTGTTTACCACTGTTCCCTGTTGCAGCAGCGCATAGCTTTCAAAGAAAAGAGGCAGCACAAAGGGCAACAAAAAAATAGTAGTGGAATTATGCCAGATGTTTGGCGCCAGCTGGCCTAATAAAAAATTCTTTGTTTCAAAAAAATCTACCCCGGGCAGGCAAAACACAAACAGCATTGCTACAGACAACCACAACAGTCTCCCTTGTGATAAGTTATTTTCACCTGCTGCCAGGTTGCCGTATTTATAATTGAACAGGAATTTTATACTGATGGCTGCCGCAATCAGCACTACTGATGCAGCATAGTAAAGCATTTTATACTTGCTGAAACCTGACAGTAAAGCAACGAGTATGAAATATAAAAAATTAGGGGTGGCAGGTCCATGCTCATTTACAAAGCGGTAACTCACCAGTGCGTGCTCCTGCACATCGGTTCCAATATGCTGTTGCAACAGGTAAACATAATAACATCCGAAAAAAACAAAAAGCAATATCCCGTACAGGAGTATATTTTTTTTCATGCCTTTGAAGGGCCATATGCTTTCTGTCATATACCGGTGTGAAATTATAGCTTGTTGATGTTTTCGCCCTTCATGCTGGTGCTGATGGCGCTGTCCATCACTCTTTCGGCATAAGGTCTCGATACTTCATTCAGCGCTTCTGTTTTTGCCTGGATCAGGTTTTTATCTTTCATATCCAGCGCCAGCTGCAGCGCCTGCATAGCCAGTGAAGTATCGGTGATTTCCTTTTGCGTGAGCGCAGCAAGATTTTTATGCATGAACTTTTCGGTGGTTTCTAACAGCTGCTCTGCTTCTGTTTGCGCCTCCACCAGTGCACGGGCCGCAATATCCTTCTCTGCATTTTGTATGGAATCCAGCAGCATCTCTTCTACTTTTTCGTCAGTAAGTTCCAGTTGCGGCTTCACTTCCACCGACTGTTCAATACCACTGCGCAATTCTTTTGCCTTCACCATCAAAATGCCATCTGCGTTAATAAAAAAACTCACTTCCACTTTTGGCAAACCCGCAGGCATTGCGGGAATACCGGTAAGATTGAACTCTGCCAGTTTCCTGTTATCCGTTACCATATCCCGCTCACCCTGGTAAACAGCGATCTTCATGCCGCTCTGCCCGTCTTTATATGTAGTATACTGCCTGCCGGCTTTTGCAGGAATTTTTGTATTGCGGGGTAATAATACATCCATCAGTCCGCCCATGGTTTCCAGTCCCAGTGAAAGCGGCGTTACGTCCAGCAATAACACATCTTTTGTATTACCTGCAAGTATATCGGCCTGTATGGCTGCACCCAGTGCCACCACTTCATCGGGATTCACCGTATCATTTACTTTTTTTCCAAAAAAATCTCCCACCAGTTTTTTCACCAATGGGGTGCGGGTGCTGCCACCCACCATGATCACTTCATCAATATCTTTTTTTGCAAGGCCGGAATCTTTCAATGCACTGGTACAGCAGGCAATGGTTTTATTCAGCACAGGCAACACCAGTTCTTCAAATTGCTGTTTGGTAAGCGTCACTGTTTGTTGCTGCCATTGGCTGCTGAAAGTTTCATTTGTACTAAGGTGTTTTTTTGCTTCTTCAGCCAGCAGGCGCAACTGCTGCCTGTTTGCTGTTTCATTACCGGTAAACTGGTATTGCTGCATCCAGTAATTTACAACGGCCGCATCCAGGTCGTCGCCACCCAGGTAAGTATCTCCATTGGTGGAGAGCACTTCAAAGACCCCGTTATTGATATTCAAAATTGAAATATCAAAAGTGCCGCCGCCAAGGTCGTACACTGCAATGGTTTTTACTTCTGTTTTATCAATACCAAAACCATAGGCAAGACTGGCAGCTGTAGGTTCATTAATAATACGCAGCACATCCAGCCCGGCCAGTTTACCGGCATCTCTTGTTGCCTGGCGCTGTGCATCATTAAAATAGGCAGGCACGGTGATTACCGCTTTTGTTACCGGCGTTTTTAAAATATGCTCTGCCTGGCTTTTTAATTGTTTTAATATGAGTGATGACAGGTCAACGGGTGAATAGAATTTATCATCCACCTGTACCTTTACCAGTCTTTCTTCATCATCAATAATTTTATAAGCCACCGTATGGGTACTATCGAGATCGGCATAGGTTTTACCCATTAAGCGCTTAGCCGAAAAAATGGTATGGGCAGGATCGCTTACCAAAAATTTTTTAGCCTCATCCCCCACTACCAGGCTGCCGTTTTGTTCAAAGTGGATCACCGAAGGCACCAGCGAACTGCTGTTATGTTCTTTAAGTGCCACCGGCTGTTTGCTTTCGGGGTGTATAATAGCCACCAGGCTGTTGGTGGTGCCCAGGTCAATCCCCACAATCATATCATTCTGCTGTAAACTTCCGGTTGCTATGTTGATAGCTATTTTAGCCATTTATTTTTTTTTGCGAAGGTAATAAATAAAAAGAGGCTGCTTAACAGGCAGCCTCTTTGTACAACTTATTTTTCCTTTATCGTAACAGCACCATTTTGCCGTAACCTTTTGTAAAGAATTTATCTGTTTTGTCTCCCTTAGCCTTGTACAGGTCGAGCGACTGGCCATCGAGATTGGTGAGCACCCTGTAGAGGTAAACACCATTGGCAAGTTTCTGGCCATACATATCGGTACCATCCCATTTAAATTCGGTGATGTTGCGGCCAATATGAATGGGGCCCAGTTCATCTTTGGTGATCTCACGCACCACTTTACCCGTAATGGTGAGAATTTGTATGCGGATGTTCTGCGGCACTTCACTGCCCGTTAATGTAAATACAAATGCAGTGGATGTGGTGAACGGGTTTGGATAATTCAGCATGTTTGATATCATCGCTTTGTTGATGACGCTGAACATTACTTTATATTCCAGGTTACCTGTTTTATTCCCCACCACATCTTTGCCCGAAACCACCAGCTGGTAGTTACCGTCTTCGGCGAAATAAGGCATCAGTTCAATACTTGCACTGTTGTCGCCGGTGGCCAGGTTGGCCGGGTTAAAGCGCATGGTATCGCCAAAGTGATAAGTGTGCACCGAATTATCGGGGAAGATCACCTGCACTTTCAGCAGTGCCGTATCGCTCAGCGCCATATACCTGCTTTCATCTTTCAGTTTGATGTACACACGCGGTTTGGACGAAACAATATCACGGTTAAGGATATGCACCCCGTCGAACGTAACATCCAGCAGCGGGTTGTAATTATCCGGCTTCACATAAAAATCTTTAAACAGCACATTGTTGTAATGTACCTGTTCCACCTGGTCGTTGTTCGGGTTGATGTCGAGGACTAATGTGTTGTTGCCGGGATAATCTTTTGTATCAATTTTATATTGTACCGAAAGGGTATCGCCCGAAGCCAGCACTTTACCTTTTGGCAAAGTAATGCTGTGCGGCAGGTTGTTATTGTCGGTAATGGTCAGCTTGAATTTCATCGCACTGTCAAATGCCACCTGGCTGATATTTTTAAATGCGAGTTTAAAATCGATGGGTTCACCCTGCTCCAGTGTGTCTTTAAAGCTGTATAAAATATTGGGAGCAACTGATCCTTCCGGTACGGGCTGCCCGTTCACACGCCAGTAAGTAAGCTGGTAAGGCGTGGCAACCGAAAAATCACTGGTATAAAACTGCAGCTGCAGGTAAGGATATTGCACTGCATCTATAAAATCAAGCGCTGTATCCCTTGCTGCTGTAATGGTTTTAAGCAAAGTGGATGTACCACTGCTGGTGATGCCATATACGCCAACCTGTGTAAAATCTGTTGTGGGTGTTTCCTGGCTTTTACCACGCCAGTGCAGGAAATCCCATTTTTTAGACGGGCCGAATACAGGTGAAGTAATGGTTCCTTCCCCATGTTTACCATTTATACTGAACTGGAATGATGTGCTGTGAAAAACATCATTGCTGATAAGATATTTTGGAGCATAGGAAGGATCATTTTTCTTGTACACGAATGTCCAGCTTTTTGAACTGTTGAAAGAGTCTACCAGTGCAAAACCGGTATTGTATAATTTATCCCGCAGTGTTGTACCTGCAGGCCCGTCGGCAGCCCAGTGCTGGGCAAACGACCAGCTCACACTGGGAAAATAAAAAGTATTGGGCGTGCTGTTTTTAACAACAACATAGTAACCGGTTGGAATGGAATCCATGAAGTCCATGATCTTTTTACGTTTGGCAACTGCAGCGGGGCCGCTTATTTCTCCATAGTCAAATTCAAAATTGTACGCAATTACAGGGTTAGGATCACACATGGCGATACTGCCCCATTTACCCGGCTGGCCGTATGGATTATTTTTTTCGGGATCCAGTGAAGCAGGGTTAAAGAGGTAGAAAATCAGGTGACGGCTGTCGCAACCGCCATTGATATACTGAGCCCCGTTGATCTGTATGTTAAAATCAGCATCCTGTTGTAAACTGGTTGGATAGTTACCATTATTGGATACAATGGTGGAAACCCTTGGACTGTATGAATACGTGCGTGAAGCACTGTCCAGCACAATATTGTTGTAAGAAGATTTGAAATGCTGGTATACATGCGACTGGTTCCAGCCATTGGTGGAAGAAGGCAGGTACACAAATGATGAAGTATTCCAGATGATATTATTGGAACCCGTTGGCACAACGGCGGTGCGCCAGTAATAGACGGTACTGTCTGTGAAAGTAAGGTTAGTGGGTTTAAATTCAATCACACCGCCATTGCCAGATGCTGTATATGTTTTTTTGAAAGCGGAATTGAACAGTTCGGTTGTATCCACTTCCATGGTATACTGCCGCTGCAGCACCAATGGATTGGCGGTTGACGCAGTGAACGTGATGTTTTGCTGGCGAACAATAGAGAAAGGCGCAGGTGATACCGGCCTCAGCTCATCTTCATAAATATAGAACTCTTTCTCAGCGCCGTTATTGGTTTCAGAAAGTTCATCTACTTTATTTTCGGTATCAAGCGTTACCATTATTTTATTCAGTCCTTTATATGTTGAAGGATTGATAGGTACTGATAACACCACACTGTCGCTGTATTTCATGGCAGCCACCCGCTGGTTAAACAGTACCTTGATACTGTCGTTGGGCAGCTTATGCCTGATGAGCACCCTGATGGAATCGTTGATGGCCTTGCCTATATTGAGCATGCTCACTTTAAGATCGAATTTTGAATCGGCCACACTTACAATTGAAGGGCTGATTTTGATCTGCTGCTCTTCAATCACGTAATCGGGTTTTGCATGTGCATTGATGCGTAATGCGGGATCACCATGCAGCGTTAGTTCTTCCAGGTGTATACGCAGGTAATAAGTGATTGCCTGCGGGTTACTGCCCAGCAGTTGCAATACCGCCTTGAGCTGGTCGCCCACGGTGCCGCCATAATTGTTCTGGCTGAATTCTTTGTAAAAAGCCGCATTGTAAAAATCAAGGAAGGGTTCAATACCATAATGGGTATCTGCCAAAAATGCAATACTTCCTTTCTGGTTTTCGAAAATATATTTTTCCGACAGGGATTTATTACCTGCCGCACGCAACGGGTCGTAATCAAAAAAGTTACCGGCAATACAACCGCTGATATTAATGAACGGGTACTTGCCCTGGTTCTGGTATTCTTCGGGATTACTGAGATTGAAACCCAGGATATTTGCAGAAGAGTGCCCGAAGTAAGAAATAAAACTCAGCCCTTCCTTGAACAGTTCGGCAATACGTGCACTGCTGGCTTCCTGCACGGGACCAGCACTTGATTTGGCAAAAGACTCCACATGTGCACCAAATAAAGTATCAACAGCAATTGATTTATAGCTGTCCAGTTTCAGCCTGAAGCTGGCATCTTCCAGGTCGTTACCGCCACCTGAAATATGAACCATGTTCTTCATCCATGCTTTATTGCTGATGGTTTGATCAGTGGAACGCTGCGCCTCTTCATACTGCTTCATTTTTTGCAGGTAATTGGCCACTTCATTACCGTTTACTGCGCCCAGCCTTCCAATGGGTACCAATGGCACCCAGGTTCCGGGGTTACAGGCCAGCAATACGTCCGAAGCGGGCCATCCAAAAGTAGGCACCAGGTTCAGCTTGTCAACATCAGGATTATAGGTGTTTCCTATGTACTCGTTGTTACGGTAACTCTGGTAAGTAACCGCACGGCCAATAAGAAAAACAAATTTGGGTTTCACTGTAAAATTTGCAACTGCCCAGCGTATAAAATCACGAACGGCAGCCGGATGGTTTTTGATACCAAAACCAAATTGCTCTTTCAGTTCATTGATGTCGTAAACTTTTGCATTATAACTGCCGCCTTCAGCCGAACTGCGGTACTGGCGGTATTGCTCCACGTAGTTTACACCGCTGCCATTATCATAAAGACGCGGGTTACTGATGATGATATAATTGCCCTGGTTAGCTGTATTGGCAAAATTTACGAATGTTTTTGATGCAAGCTGCGGAACGCTGTACATATTGGCCGCGGTGCCGTTCATGAGATTAAAACGGCGGATGGTATCTGTGGAAGGAGGCAGTACAAAACGAACCTGGCCTGCCACTTCTATATTACCCAAATACCTGCGGCCGCTGGTCATATCATATAAAACTGGTTCCACACCATTGTTATTAAAATTGGTGATCACCAGGTAGTTTCCTGTGGCGGAAGCCTTAAGTTCAAAATAAAAATTGGATTCGTTATTGAAGTTGAAAGTCGCGGGATAAGTAACCGAAAAATCAGATATCACAATACGGTCGTTACCGGTGGTGTCTGATGAATTTTTTGGCCCGATTGATACCGATAACTGGTTGGTGTTGGGCAATACCGATAAAGGAAGATTTCTTATGGTATCCCTGCGGTAATTATAATAGGGCATTGCCGATATCTGGTTAGGTTGCGGAATGATCTGCGTATTATAAAACTTCGCATTCAGGTCCCTGGTAAATAAAGGAGATGCACCCGCAGCCGTTACGGTAAACATCACGCTGTTTGCCGGACCGGCACTGTATTTATTCAACCCGTTAATGATCTTATTGAGGAAACAGCACTGGTAAATATTGCTGCTGGTCCAGCCCTCATTTTGTTCGTATGAACCGGAATAAACATCTTCACCAAGGGTTTGCGCATAACCGGGATTGAGGATATTTTTATAGTGAAATTCAATCCTGCGCATAAAGTAAGCATCAGCCGGCAGCACATTACCTGTAACCGGGTTACTGCTTTGTGTGTAACGCAGGTTGGTTCCGCTTGCATTTACCGTTAAATAGTATGTGGCTGTATCTGTAAAAAGGCTGTACTTGGTGTCCATCTGGAAATCGGTATCGCGGTACAATTCCTTATCAGTTTGGCCATCGTTCATCTGGCCCCAAAATTCGATATAGTCCGAAGCACCCAATGTACCCGTTGCTACAGAAGTATATATCCGCACTTCCTTACCATTACGGAACAATTGGAAATTCTGGGCAGGAACGCTACCCAGCCCTGCAGCAGCCAATGCCGGCTGGTAAATACGGCAAAGGGTATCTTTTGCAATATAAAACTTGTAATAAGTGTTATTATAGTTTATCCAGCTGTTATTTAACTGCGAAAATCCTGTTGCAAAAAACAGGATGCATACGAGTGTAAATAAAATTCTTTTCATATCGGGTGCTGTTTCTGTTTATTCTTTTTCTTTTTTAACAAGGTTAACCCTTAATGACACAATATGTGTGTACAGGGGGTTGGATTGGTTGGCAAGATTTGTATAAGCGTAATCGATCTGCACGTTTTTGATCCTGAATCCGGCACCGGCGCTGGGCTGGTATATCCACACTTTTTTCTGGTTGGTGCTGTCGCCGTCGGCAAAAGCTTTTTGGAAATTGGTGATACCGCCTCTTACAAAAAATACATTTTTAATGGAGGCTTCCAGTCCCAGATGCGGATCAATACTTACCGGGTCGCTGCCAAAAACCGTATTACGTTTGCCATCGAAAGTAACATCAAGACTCGCTTCGGGTGTAAGGGTTACTGACTTGCCCAATGGAAAAGTATACCCGCCACCAACAATCACACGGGGTGCAGTAAGTTCGGTTGACTTAACCGGTATTTCGTTTTTTGTAAGGAATAGCACTTCTTTTTCCTGGTCGGTAAAACTAAAGCTCCATGCATTGAAGGTGGTGGTAATATCTTTTGCCACCACACCAAAATGGCCCCGCTTTCCGTGTATTTGCAAACCCGCATCCAGTCCAAACCCCCAGGCTGTAGCAAAGCTGCCCACTTTGCGGTAAATAATCTTTGCATTGGCACCAAAACTGATGCGCTTATTTTCCGTTACCTTAATATTCTGCGCAAACGAAAGCAGTGCTGCCCAGTCGGCCACCGAAAAAGTTTTAATGTTATTGTAGTTGATGCTGCCGTCGGGTTCAACCAGGTTAAGTGTGTTCGGTATTTCGTCCACCGCAAAACGCAGTACCGAAAGCCCGAGGGTTCTTTTATTATCGCTGACAGGTATGGCCAGCCCGGCATAATCATATTTCGCAATACCAGAAAAATATTCAGCATGCATCAGGCTCAGGTCGGGATGATCTTTAACACCGGTAAGCCCTGCAGGGTTCCAGTAACCGGCCGTGGCATCCTGTGCCGTGGCTGCCTGCGCACTGCCCATTGCAAGTCCGCGTGCCCCGGCACCTATATTCAAAAATTCATTGGAGTATTTTCTGAATTGAGAAAAGCAAACTGCAGGCAAAAGTAGTGTTGCTAACAAGGCTGCTTTGGCACTTCTTCTCATAATCTTCGTTAGGGGTTATAGTTGACTTTAAAAGGATATTAACCAAGAACGTAATACCAGAAGCTAAATTGTGTCAATATCCAATTATAAAAGTACGGTTAATATGGCAAACAGGTTGGGTGCTCCCCGCAGATCCCGCAGCCGTTTACAAGACGCCCTGTAAAATGAAAAAGCTGCCTGCATCACTAAACTTGCCATTTCAAATGGTTTTATCAGTTTTTATACTCAATTTTGCCGCGATTAAACAGCTATAGCTACAAAAAGATTTTATAATTGGTTTTTTATGAAGGACTTAATAAAAGAACTGCAATGGAGGGGTATGATACAGGACATTATGCCCGGCACAGAGGAACAGCTTAAAAAAGAAATGACGACCGGTTATATTGGCTTCGACCCAACGGCCGACAGCCTGCATATTGGCAGCCTGGTACCCATTTTATTGCTGGTACATTTTCAAAAAGCCGGTCACAAACCCATTGCCCTGGTTGGCGGGGCCACCGGCATGGTGGGCGACCCCAGCGGTAAAAGTGAAGAAAGAAACCTGCTGAGCGAAGAAGCCCTTCAAAAAAACATTGCAGGCGTTAAGGCCCAGCTGGAAAAGTTCCTCGACTTTAATCCTTCAATGCCCAATGCTGCGGACATGGCCAATAATTACGACTGGTTCAAGCCCATTTCCTTTATTGATTTTTTACGCGATGTGGGCAAGCATATCACCGTTAATTACATGATGGCGAAAGACAGCGTGAAAAAAAGGATTGAAGGCGAAACAGGCATCAGCTATACCGAGTTTGCATACCAGCTGATGCAGGGCTACGATTTTTACTGGCTGTACAAAAATAAAAACTGCAAACTGCAAATGGGTGGCAGCGACCAGTGGGGTAATATGACCACCGGTACTGAACTGGTACGCCGTATGGGCGGCGGCGAAGCATTTGTGTTCACCAACCCGCTGATCACAAAAGCCGATGGCGGTAAGTTTGGTAAAACAGAGAGTGGCAATGTATGGCTGGATGCAAATAAAACCACGCCTTACCAGTTTTACCAGTTCTGGCTCAATGCCAGCGATACTGATGCAGAAAAATGGATTAAAATATTCACATTCCTTGATAAAGAAACGGTGGACGGGCTGATTGCAGCACATAAAGCCGATGCAGCAAAAAGGATTTTGCAAAAAACACTGGCCAAAGAGATCACCATTTTTGTTCATGGCGAAGCGGAGTACAACAAGGCCATTGAAACAACCGAAAAATTGTTTGCCAATGCCACGGCGCCTGTTGAAACCCTGGGTGAAGATGACCTGAATAATATGGAGGGCATTATAAAAATTGATTACCCTGCAGCAAAACTCAGCGAAGGTGTTGATGTGGTTTCCTTTTTGGCAGAAGCGGCTATTTTCCCCAGCAAAGGAGAAGCACGTAAAATGGTGCAGGGCGGTGGCACAAGCATCAACAGGAATAAAATTGACAACATTCAGTTTGCTGTTAACAGCAGTCTTTTACTGCATGGCAAATACCTGCTGGTACAAAAAGGAAAAAAGAATTATTACCTGGTAAAAGCCGTTTAACCGGCTTTTATCACTTTCCACATTTCTTCGGCAACCAGCTGGTTGCCTTTTTCATTTAAGTGCACGCCATCGGTTGTTAAAATGCCCTTGGGTTTATTTTCGGGATTGTTCTTAAGATTGTAATCCAGGAAAATTTTCCTCAGGTCAACCAGCGGCAGGTTATTTTTTTGCGCCAGCCCGCGGATGATCTTGCTGTATGCATTCAGGTCTCCGTCCTGGCTGTTGCTGAAATCTGTACGTTCCCCGATAGTGGCAGGTGTGCAAAGGATGACTTTGATATTACGGTCTTTTAATTTTTTAATGATGGCCTGGTAAAATTTTTCAAATTTATCCGCATCAGTTCCCGTGCCAGATGTACTCTTATGCCACACATCATTTACGCCGATATATATTACCACAACATCAGGATCTTTTGCCAGCACATCGTCTTCCATTCGCAAATACAGGTCGTACACTTTATTACCACCAATGCCGGCGCCAATAAATTCATACGCCGCTTTCTTTCCTTCCAGGTTACACAGACTGTCTGTACGCAAAATATATCCTCCTGCATTTGCACCCATCTGTGTAATGGAATCACCAAAGAAAATAACACGTTGTTTTTTTTGTGCCGGCATAAATGCAAGTATTGAAACCGTACATACGGCCATCAGTAATTTTTTCATAACAGTTTTTTTCAGTTTAATAAATGTTTTCGCTCCCTGTATACTTTCCATATAAGTTCACCGAATAAAGTATTGGCCCAGGCAAACCATTTGCGGGTAAATTTAGTGGCATCATCTTTATGAAATGCCTCGTGCATAAAGCCGGTGCCGGCATGGCTTTTTTGCAGCATCCTGAGACAAAGTTTTATTTCAGTATCATCATTGCTGGTTAACCCACGCATGATGATGCTCAAAGGCCAGATATAATCCACACCCACATGCGGACCGCCAATACCCTCTCCTGCTTTCCCTTTAAAGAAAAATGGATTATCGGCACCCAGCAGCAATCGTTTTGTATTAATATATTCCGGCTTTTTTGAAAATTCGCTCCCGAGCAGGTAAGGCAACGAAAGCAGTGAAGGCACATTCGCATCATCCATCAGGTTGATGCTGCCAAAGCCGTTTACCTCGTAAGCTAAGACCCTGCCATATTTTTCATGCCTTACAAATGCATGTTTTAACAGCGCTTCAGAAATAACAGACCCCAGTTGTGTTGCAGCAATTCTCATTTCATTATCCAAGTACATTTGACTCATCATTTCACTCAGCTGCGACATTGCTTTAGCTGCATAAAAATTAGACGGTATTAAAAAAGGATATACCGTAGCATCATCACTTGGCCTGAACATGGAATGAATGAGGCCAATTTTATTTGTGGGATAACCATAACCGCCCAGTGGCACCCCATCTGTTGCCCAGCTGGTAGTACGTTCAAAATGATAAGGGCCGTTATTTTCGAGGCGCTGCTGCTCTTTAAATGTTTTTATCACCAGGCGCATGGCTTCTTTCCAACTGCTGTCAAACACCGATGTATCACCAGTTTCTTTCCAATAGCCATACGTTAAACGCACCGGGTAACACAAACTGTCAATTTCCCACTTGCGTTCATGCACACCCCGCTTCATATCGGTCTTATCATCCTTCCATTCGCTGATCTTGGTTTCGTCTTTATAAAAAGCGTTGGCATAAGGGTCTTTTAAAATGCATTTCACCTGCCGGTTGATCACACCTTTAACCAGTTCCTGTAAATTTTTATCTTCCTTCATCAATGGCAGGTATGGCCATACCTGTGCAGATGAATCCCGCAGCCACATGGCATCAATATCACCGGTTATTACAAAAGTGTCGGGCTTTCCATCAATTATTTCAAACTCCACGGTGGTGTCCAGTGTATTGGGAAAACAATTTTCAAACAGCCATGCCAGTTCCTTATTGCCAATACTGCTTTTTATTTCATGGATGAGTTTTTACACGGCAGGGCTTTTAAACTTACGCAGGCTTTCCGCTGTTCGTACCACAGGAAAATCTGTTTGCCTGCTTGCAAATGAGTGACGGCTGAGTAATAAACCCGCAGTTGCCAAAGAGGATTGCTGGATAAATTTTTTCCGGTTCATTACAGGAAGGTAAAAAGAAAAAAGCATCACAGTGCTGTGATGCTTTGAATTATTTTATTACACTGGAAATGTTACTCCACTTTTACCTGCTTTTGTATAACGGCACCTTCCGAAATTTCGGGAATGAACCTGCGTTCCCTTACCAGGTAACCATTGCCTTTTTCGCAAATATGCACTCTCAGGTTTTCGAGGCTGTAAGGATTGCCATCCGGTATATCGGCAATATTGCTAAAGCCCACCTGGTGACCATCCACAATGGTAACACAGCCGCTGCCAATGGCTTCCATTTTATTTCCTTCGGTGATAAGCATACCGGTATCTTCTCCCAAACCAATTCCAATACAGCTGGGATTACAGGCAACAGCCTGTGCCAGTCTTCCAAAACGGCCGCGTTTGTCAAAGTGTGAATCGATGATCACTGAATCAATAAAGCCAAGGCCGGTGGTCATCTTCACTTCGCCTTTTAAATGCGCACGGCTGGCATTGCCTTCATAGATCATGGTATTGCTCATAGCCATAGCACCCGCAGATGTACCTGCAATTACAAAACCTTCTTCCTGGTACCGGCGTTTGATGATGGACAAGAATTCGGTGCCACCGTCTGTAACGCTTAGCCGCAGCTGGTTACCGCCGCTGAACATCACCGCATCACAAGCCTTAATTCTTTTTAAAAAATCTTCATCACCCGTATCGGCACGGTTACGGATATGCATCAGGCCGATATTGGTACATCCAATTTTTCCAAAAGCATTCAGGTAATTATCGCCCACTTCATAAGGAATGGTGCTGGCCGTAGTGATCACTTCAATCCGGCTGTCGGGCCCGCCGGCTTCTTCCACAATGCGGCGCAGGATACCCAGTTCAAAAAAGTTAAGATTGTTGCGGTGAAAATCGTCCCTGTCTGTATCGGTACCCTTGTCTTCTGCCCCACCGATGGCAATTAATTTTCCTTTTGGAAACTCCATTGAATACTTTTTGTTATCGGCCGCAAAAATACGAAATGCGGCTCTTATGGTTTTTATTACTTGTCTACGGCTGTTGATTATGATTTCGCAAATTTCTCTATTCCTTCCACCAGCCTGTCTAAGTTTTTGGTGCTGGTGTACACATTGGGTGTTACACGCACACCGCTGATATTTTCCCATTCAATACCCACGGTGTGTACTTTATAGTTAGTCCATAAATAGCTGTCCAGTTCTCCTGGCTTTTTCCCATCCACGCTTACCAGGCCAATGGCACAGCCGAAATCTTTTTTGAAAGATGTTTTCAGTTTTACTTTGGGAATATGCTGTACACGTTCCATCCAGTAATTCTTCAAATACAGCAGGCGTTCTTCCTTTCGCTTTGCGCCGATCATATCAAAAAAGTCGATGGCTTTATCTGTTGCCTGTTCAATATAAAAAGGCCGGGTGCCCAAATGTTCAAACTTGCGGATGTTCTCATCTTCTTTATCGCCCGCACCAAACATGGGCCATATGTTTTTTATTTTTTCTTTACGCACATACAACAGGCCGGTACCAATGGGAGCGCCCAGCCATTTGTGGAGGCTGGTGCCAAAATAATCACAGTCGAGTTCAGGAATTTTAAATTCAAACTGCGCAAAAGTGTGGGCGCCATCCACCAGCACTTCAATATTTCTTTTCTTTGCCGCATCAGCAATTTTTTTCACCGGCAGTTTCTGGCCTATCCAGTTGATCATATGTGTTACCTGTACAATTTTGGTTTTATCTGTAAATGCATCGGTGTATTGTTTTACCAGATAAGCTTCGTCTTCGCTGGGCAGCTCTAAATTGATCCACACCAGTTTGATGCCTTCTCTTTTTTCCCTTTGTTTCCACGCGGCGATCATATTGGGATAATCCTGTTTTGCCAGCACCACTTCATCACCGGCTTTTAAGTCAAGCCCGAAAATGACAGTTTCAAGCGCTTCACTGGCATTACGCTGCATGGCAATTTCTTCTGCATCGCAACCCGCCAGCTGTGCCAGGTTTTTACGCAGTGGTTCACGGCCCTGGTCAACCACCCGCCACATAAAATAACTCGGGCCCTCATTGCAAACATCATAATACTGCTTCATGGCATCGGCCACCACTTTTGGTGCCGGTGAAACGCCGCCGTTATTCAGGTTAATAAAGTTGGAAGAAATGGTATAAGCCTGTTGCACATAATACCAGAACTCATCGTCGGTGGCCAGTTGTAAGGGTGATATCCCTTCCGCATTCTTAAGTGCCGACTGCAGGTTACGGCCCCAGGCAGATTCAAGCATTCCTCCTGCAATTACAGAAGCAGAAAATAATCCAGCCTTTTGCAGGAAGGAACGGCGGTTGTTCATGCGAAGTAGTTTTAGTTGTACAATTTACGGCTTTTGTTTTTTGTAAAGCAAGATGATTTGCCTAATTTCCAGTTTAGCCACAAAACACACTATGGTACAGAGATACGCAAAGAGACTTTGTGGCCTTTTTTGCTCAGTGCATCTTTGTGACAGACAAAACTAAAACTGCTTTTATGAAGATTCTTGAAATTAAAGTACTGCGTGGTCCCAATTACTGGAGTGTGCGCCGCACCAAACTCATCCAGATGAAACTTGACCTGGAAGAAATGGAACAACGCCCCACCAACCATATACAGGGTTTCAGGGAGCGGCTGGAAAAAATGTTTCCCACCATGATAGAGCACCGTTGCAGTGTGGGCACAAGAGGCGGTTTTTTTCAGCGGGTGGATGAAGGCACCTGGATGGGACATGTAATAGAACATATAGCCCTGGAGCTGCAAACACTGGCCGGCATGGATGTGGGCTTTGGCAGAACAAGAACCGCCAATGAAAAAGAAGGAGTGTACTACGTGTGCTTTACTTATATGGAAGAAGATGCCGGTGTGTATGCCGCGAAAGCTTCAGTACGCATTGCACAATCGTTGATTGATGACAAACCCTACGACCTGCATGATGACATACAGCAATTACGTGAGATCAGGGAAGATACAAGGCTGGGACCTTCCACCGGTTGTATTGTGGAAGAAGCTGCCAAAAGAAATATTCCCTTTATCAGGCTCAACAAACAAAGCCTGGTGCAGCTGGGTTATGGGGTGCATCAAAAAAGGATACGTGCCACTATTGCAAGCACCACCTCAAATATTGCAGTGGATATTGCCTGCGATAAAGAGGAAACTAAAATGCTGCTGGAAGCCGCAGAAATACCGGTGCCCAGAGGAACCGTTGTTCGTACCGAAGCCGGCCTGGAAGAAGCCATTGAAAAATACGGCTACCCGCTGGTGATAAAACCCATCGACGGCAACCATGGTAAGGGCAACACCACTAATATTGTGAACCGGGAGCAGGCACAAACAGCATTTGAAGCAGCAAAGGCTTACAGCCGCAGTGTGATAGTGGAACGTTTTATCACCGGTTATGATTTCCGCTGCCTGGTGATCAATAATAAATTTATTTGCGCCGCATTGCGTACGCCTGCCAGCGTGGTGGGTGATGGTATTCACAGCATTCAATGGCTGGTGGATGAGACCAATAAAGATCCGCGGCGTGGTTACGGGCACGAAAAAGTGCTTACGCAAATTACCATCGACCAGTTTACACAAAAAATGCTGGATGATGCAAAGATCACACTGGAACATGTGCCTGCAGAAGGTGAAAGGGTGTTGCTGAAACCCACAGCTAACCTTTCTACCGGTGGCACCAGCACCGATGTTACCGATGAAGTGCATCCTGCCAATGTTTTCATGTTTGAAAGAATTGCAAAGATCATTGGCCTGGATATTTGCGGCATTGATGTAATGGCCACAGACCTGCGCACACCTGTTGCAGAAAATGGCGGCGCTATTTTGGAAGTGAATGCAGCGCCGGGTTTCCGCATGCACATAGAGCCTGCCGAAGGTTTACCAAGAAATGTTGCCGAACCGGTGATTGATATGCTGTTTCCCAAAGGCAGTGAAGGACGTATACCCATCATTGCCGTAACAGGTACCAATGGCAAAACCACCACAACCCGCTTAACCGCACATATTGCAAAAACGGCACGTAAAAAAGTTGGTTATACCACCAGTGATGGTGTGTACATACAAAACCAGCTGATGATGAAAGGTGATTGCACCGGCCCCATATCCAGCACATTTGTTTTAAAAGACCCCACTGTTGATTTTGCTGTGCTGGAATGTGCCAGGGGCGGCATCTTAAAAAACGGGCTTGCATTCAACAACTGCGATGTGGCCATTGTTACCAATGTGGCAGCCGATCATATAGGGCTTGGCGGTATCAACACTGTTGAACAGATGGCCAAGGTAAAAGGCGTCGTTCCAGAAACCGTGTTCCCGCATGGTTATGCTATTTTAAATGCAGAGGATGATTTGGTGTACAACATGAAGAGCAATTTAAAATGCAATATTGCTTTATTCAGTATGGATGAAAACAATCCGCGTATCAAAGCACATTGCGCCGGTGGTGGATTGGCCACCGTATATGAAAACGGTTTTGTAACCATTATGAAAGGCAACTGGAAGATACGTGTGATGCCGGCTATTGATATTCCGCTTACATACGAGGGAAAAGCGGTGCACAATATCGCCAACTGTTTACCTGCAGTAATGGCCACTTATCTTTACCGCGATATTTCCATTGACGATATCAAACTGGGATTACAAACCTTTATGCCCGGCGAAGCACTCACTCCCGGCCGTTTGAATTTTTTCCATTTTAAACACATTACTTTCCTGGCCGATTTTGCACACAACCCGCATGGATTAAAACTGCTGTGCGATTTTGTAAGCAAACTCGATTACAAAACCAAGGTGGGTGTAATCAGCGGCACGGGCGACCGCAGGGATGAAGATATTATGGAACTGGGTGAAATATCGGCACAATACTTCGACCAGATCATCATCCGCTGCGATAAAAATTTACGCGGCCGAACTGCTGATGAAATTATTGGATTGCTGAAAGCAGGGATAGAAAAAGTGAATCCAAATATCCCCACTATCACCATCGCCAATGAAAATGAGGCGCTGGAATATATTTATGCCAACCAGATTCATGGGGCTTTGTATACCGTAATGTGCGATGTGGTGGCCGGCGCTTTGGATAAGATAAAGGAATTAAGGGCACGCGAGGAAAAAGAATAAATAAGATATCATAAAAAGTAAAAGGGTTTAAAATGAACGATACATTTTTAAACCCTTTTTGTATGAAGAAAATCCGGGGCCTTTAATTCATTTTGTCAACTTTTCCCTGGAGCGTGGCCGCATTTTTTGATCCAAATCCTTTTAGCTTATCCACCATTTGCTGTGCCATGCTGCGGTTTTTCTGGCTGATGTATACCAGTCCCAGGTAATAGTGGGCATTTTCATTTTTAGCATTGAGTTCAAGCGCTTTTTTTAGATTTGCTTCAGCCAGGCTGCTGTTACTGGTCATGTAATAACTGTATCCCAGTTCCACGTAGGCAGCAGTATAGGTAGGTTCGCCTTCTATGGCTTTTTTAAGATAAGGGATGGCATCATTGTAATTGCCCTTGCTGTTAAGGCAGTAACCCATACCAAAGCATGCCTTGCGTTCATCTTTTTTTACAGCAAGTGATTTCTGGTACCAGCTCATGGCCATATCCATATCCTTTTTTGTATCACGGTACACTTCTGCAATACCGTTATATGGAATATGGCTGTTGGGATCGAGGTCTTTTGCCTTTGTAAAATAATTGATGGCATCCACATCCTGCTTTAATTTATTGCAGGCGAAACCCAGTTCGAGATAGGTGTTGGTATAATCTGTTTTATATTCCAGCGAACGCATCAGGGCCACTTTTGCATCCTCGTATTTTTTTACTGTATTTTGCATGAAGCCTTTACGGTACCAGTAGAGATAGTCAGTAATGGGAGTTTTGGCATAGCTTTCATACTGCGAAAAATACGCCAGGGCATTATCATAATCATCTTTATTGTACGCAATCGTGCCCAGTTGTTTATAAGCAAGTGAATAATCTGACTTCAGGGAAAGGCATTTATTGTAGCAGGTAACTGCCGAATCAATCATATTCAGTTTATCAAAAGCAAAACCCAGTTCAAAGTATACTTTAGGAATGTTGGGCCAGCCTTTACGTGCCTTGCGCAGCGACACCAGTGCCCCGGTATAATCCTTTGTATCATTCTGGCACCAGCCCATTTCATATAATGCTTCGGTATATCCCGGCTGCAATTCGCTTGCCCTCCTGAATTTAGCCAGGGCTTCGGCACTGTTTTTTGCGTCTTTCAGTTTAACACCATCGTTGTAAAGTGTGGTGGCATCCTGTGCTGATAAATGCAGCACTGATCCCAGGAACAATAAGCCAAAAACCATTTTTCTCATGTTGTCTGTCATTTTAATAAAAGTATGATGCTGCAGCGGTATTTCAAATACCATGCAATGGGTATGTTTGTAAAGAACATTTTCTTAAAAATCCTTTGGGAGCTACAACCATATTCCTTATTTTTGCGCCCTGTTTATACAGATTGGGTTATGGTGTAACGGCAGCACTACAGATTTTGATTCTGTCTGTCTAGGTTCGAATCCTAGTAACCCAACAAATCCTGAAAGCCCCTACCAGTAAGCGTTTTAGGGCATTTCCACTCATAATTTTTGTAGCTAATTTATCTACCTGTAACCTAAACGGTAACAAAGAACTACAAAATTATGTCTATAACTGTCAAAAAAAAGCAGGTTAGGCATTCACCTGCACAACGGCTGATGGTGCAGTCATCTGTAATTCTCCCCAAAAAATCGTAATATAAAAGATGCTTCAACCCATGAAGACTGGTTTATCCGGCACAGGTTCTATAATCCCAAAAAACGGAACGATGACGGACACTTCAAAAGAACAACAGATCCGGGTAAAAGGGATGAATGAAATTAAAGGCTGAGAGGACAGCGCCGGGAATATAAGGCCCGTATAAGAAACGAACTTGACCGGTTGCACCAGGCTTAGGCTGTCAATGGATAGAAAGGACAATGAATGCCGGTTCAAAAAGCTGTGATATTCTATGCATGGTGCGGGTGATGTTTTTTACTGTTGTCTCCTAGCTTTGGAAATAATGGTTCCGACGGGGTCGGTTGCTGGCCCTGCCTTGATTATTCCGGAGCGAAATCCTGCATCAGGCTTTCGGTGCAAACACACAGATTGCAGCAATGCCGCTCCTTCCAATACGCTATCCAAACTGTTCCGGTTCAGCCGGCCAAATAGTTATTTATTTTCTTTACGGTATTACCACACTTCTCTTTTGATAAGTATTTGCGCCAAATACACCAATGGCATTGCCCTTGATATTACTTACAGGATTGTCAGGAACCGCCTGTGGACTACCGGAGGAAGACTGCGAAAAACTGAACCAGTATTTATAATTGTCCGCATCTATACAATTCATCACAACTTCAATGATATCCCCTTTTTTAAATTCATCTTCCTCCCTTGAGTAAATTAAGGGAAAAGTCACTTTTTTTCCATCAATAAATGAATCATCATAGGCAAAGACATCTTTAATTAACCTGCCATTTTTAAACATAAATAAATTGTAGTTGTTCCCACGCCCTGCCGGATCATTGTAATATGGGGTTACAACTTTAGCCGTTTTGCCAAAAACAGGAAAGTCTTCCACCACCAACGAATCAAAATTCACCATTGCCGGCATTTTGGAACTTGCGGTAAGTGTCATACCATTTGTTACTACTTTAAGATGGTATGTTTTGCCAGTAATGCCTGCCAAACCTGAATTTTGGTAAAGACCACCTGCCACTTCCGGTAAGGAATAAATAGTTCCATTATCTTCCTGGATGGTAACAGTTGCACCCAATAATGGCACTATACTGTTATCAGATTTGACCTTATTTGTGTAGGATAACCTGACAATACTGCCTACTGCCACATTATTGGTTACCTGGCCATCCACCACAATTACCGGGGAAGTGGTATTTAAATCCAGGTCTATAATTTTTTCGCAACCTGTTAATGTAAAAAGAAACAGTGCTGTGTATAAAATTGAATGTTTTGTATTCATGTGTTTATTATTGAATGATTAAAACTTGAAATTGTAGGATACGGACGGAACCCAGCGGAATAAGCTGGTTTGCCTGATCTCGGTAATGTTAGGGTTGTCTTTATTATCCTTAAAATTGATCGCAAAGGCATTTTCCCTGCCATATACATTGTACAGGCTAAACACCAGTTCTTTGGTCCATTTCCTGCCTTTTTTCAATTGCCATGTTGCACCAAAATCCATGCGGTGATAAGCAGGCATCCGGTCAGCATTCCTGTTGTTATAGTAATAAACCGTTTGTCCGTTTACCTGGTACTTGCCTGAAGGAAATGTAACTGCATTGCCGGTGTAGTAAACAAAATTTCCACTCAGCGTCCATTTCTTACTTAACTGGTATATTCCCACAATTGATACATCGTGTGTCCTGTCCTGTGTGGCATTGTACCATCCGTTGTTATTAATGCCATTGATCTTTCGTTCAGACTTGCTTAAAGTATAACTGATCCATCCGGTGAATTTTCCGGTTTTTTTCTTTAACATGAACTCGGTACCATAGGCCCTGCCGTTGCCAAAAAGTAATTGCGCTTCAACGGTCTCGTTTAAAAACAAGTCTGCACCATTTCTATAATCCAAAACATTTTGCATTTCCTTGTAGTAAGCTTCTGCAGTAAATTCATAGCTGTTCAGTAATATGTTTGAGTAATAGCCCACACTAAACTGGTCACTGATCTGCGGTTTAATTATATTGCTTGTACTTGCCCATTTGTCCAAAGGATTTGAACCGTTTGAAGTGGTTATCTGGTGCATATACTGGGCATTCCGGGTATAGGAGGCTTTGATGGATGTGGTGGTATTCAGCATATATCCTACTGCAACCCTTGGCTCAAGGTTGCAATAAGTTTTTACGATCTCTTCTCTTGCAAATGTCATGGTATCTTTAATATTCCCCTTGTCGTCTATATTGAAAAAACTGCCACCGCCCATTACATTAAAACCACTCAGCCTTGCACCGAGCGTAATGGTCAGGTTTTTGTTAGGCTTATATACATTGCTTGCATACAATGCCGTTTCGAACGAATATCTTTTATCCTGTATCTTATCGTTGATACTGGATGTGGCATTGCCGGTAATTTCCCCGGGGCGGATAATATGATAGATGGAAGACCACCCAAAACGTACATTATTTTTGTTGCTGATGCTGTACTGGTAATCCTGCTTCAGGTTCCAGTCCCTGATCTGGGAGAATATTTTTATGTCGTTCGTGCCATTTTTAACCCTGAACTCATAATTGTAATTACTGAAAATGGCTGAAGTATTTAAGAATAAACGGCTGTTAAAAATATGGTTCCAGCGTAAAGTACCGGTACCATTGCCCCAGTTGATATTAAACTGGTTGTTGTAACCCAAAATATCTTTACCAAAATAGCCACTTAAATAAAGCTTGTCCTTTTTGCCGAGTTCATAGTTCAGCTTGGCATTTAAATCATAAAAGTAGAGCTGATTGTCCTTGTATTTGTCTTCCATTTTTAAAAACACGTCCGCATAGGTCCGCCTGCCTGTAATTAAAAATGAAGACTTGTTCTTCTGTATGGGTCCTTCAACATTCAGCTTCGCACTTATAAGGCCTAAGCTGCCGCTGACACTGGTGTTCTGGTTGTTTCCTTCATTCATCCTTACATCCAGCACGCTGCTTAACCTTCCCCCGTATTGCGCCGGCATTCCACCTTTATACACCGCAATGTCCTTAACCGCATCGCTGTTGAAAGTGGAAAAGAAGCCAAACAAATGAGCTGCATTGTAAATGTTGGCTTCGTCTAAAATTATCTGATTTTGATCCGTACTTCCGCCTCTTACAAAAATGCCGCTGTTACCATCCCCGGCAGTTTTAATGCCGGGCAGCAATTGAATGGTTTTTAATAAATCCTTTTCTCCAAAAATAACCGGGATGTTTTTGGCTTCCTGCACTGATAATTTTTCAATACCCATCTGCGAGCCGGATACGGAACGGCCGGTGGATCTGATGCTGGTAACCGTGACTCCCATCAGCTCATTACCGGCTTCCAGAAGACTGACATTTCTTTCGACGTTATTTTCCAAATTAATACTTACCGTATCCGGCATTTTACCCAAGGCAGAGTACACAAGCCGGTAATCACCCGGCACCAATGAAATACTGTAAAAGCCATATTCATTTGAACTTGTGCCATAATTGCTGTTTAATACTTTAATACTTGCGCCAATTATGAACTCACCAGTATTTTTACTTTTAATGCTGCCACTAATGGTGCAGTGTTTTTGCCCTGTTGCTTTTTGAACTGAGCTGATTAATGAAAGCAATAACAGGGTCTTCATTGTTTTACCAATTGCCATAATAAATTTGTTTAAATATCCTTTCGGGATGATTATTCATTAAAAAGAAGCCAACCAGCCTGCGTGTGAATAACAGGATAATTTTTATTGAACTTGCATTTCGATTTATCCTGTTTTAAATTTTTCGAAACCGGTTATTGAATAAAATGATGATGCAAAATTCAACCTGGGAAATGGAAAAGAAATTAACTTAAGTTAAGAAAGAGCAGGGGTACACTGTTTTTTGAAGAATTATCATTTTATTGACAATTACATCATGCGGCGCAACCGGGGGCCTGGTTCACCATCAGAAATGTCACCTTTCTTCATTACAAAATGCACAATCTGCTCCCGGGATTCTATGCAGGATATTCATACTCCAACCGTTTCATTACAGGGCCATTTCCATACATAAAAGATAATCAGGCAAAGCAGCGCAACTTCTGCCACCGCCGCAAACACCATATGCATCCAGGGGGTCTCTCCTGCCAGGTTAAACAAAGTGTAAGGGATATATACTGCAGCCACGATCATGTTTACAAGGCGATTTCCTTTAGCCGGCAAAGCCACAGACAGGAAAATCATCAGTGCCGGTACCGTCATGGAAACAAGTGCAGCCATCAGAAATCCCTGTGTAATATCAAATACAAATACGCGTCCTCCCCGGATATTGTCAATCTTGCCCGGCATATATAAATGGAAATAATCCACATAGATATAGATGAACATCAAAGCGGCCCATAGTGCGGCAAGCTTCAGTTTCAAACTGACCTTATTCTCCTTTAGTGTATTTCTTGATTTATTTTGTGTGTCCATCGTCTTAATTAAAAATTAAATCCAAAATGCAGACCGGGTTCGTAAGCGAAATATTTAGGCCATTTATTTTCTACTGACTTAAATGAGCCAGGTACATTCGTCCGTACAGGCCAGTGCGTGAATCCGACAGATGGTTCAAAAAAGAAACGGTTCTTAAAAAATTTCAGCTGGTAACCCAGGCGGTAGGTCAGATATAACGTATACCCGTTCCCAATTTTCTTATTATCCTTGTCCTTATATTTTTCAAAAGCATTCAGTGCATGAACAGACGTATAGATTCCTTTCCACCAAAAATGCTGGTATGATGCTGTGGGTGCAAGTATGCGTGCATGTCCGGGATAATTTAGTTCCGGCGCATCAAATGAAGGTCCCCAGGGAATACCCAGTGGCCAGGAATAAATGGATCTTTTAAATTCGAAGGAAACTGCATCTTTCGGTGTTATCCTGTACCCAACATTTAATTGTATAAACTCAGGGTTGTTTACCTTATCAAAATTTCCTAACAGCAGTAAGGTACTCCCAACAAACCACTTTTTACGGCCAGTAACCTCCTTGCCGTCTTGTGCGTTCAACTGTAAATTGCCAGCAAGCACCAGGGCAAATCCAACCCATAAAATTTTCTTTTGCATATCTTCTTTTAATTGTGAAATGATACTGCAAAATTGAATCGGCCTGATACAACGACACGTTCACTTAAGTTAAGAAAATTCGATTTAACTGCTTTTTTCAAGAATTCTTGCTCTCAGCCTGCTTAAGGATTGCGGTTTGATTCCTAAATAACCCGCCAGCTGGTGCAGAGGAACACGCTGAATAAGGTCAGGTCTCTTCTCCAGCAGGCTCAGGTAGCGTTCTTCTGGTGAAGAAGTCTTAAACTCGTCAAAGTCTAATTGCTGTTTGGCTAACAATTCTTCCGACATTTTCCTGCACATCACTTCAAACTTTGGGAATTTACGGTTTACTTCCTCTTCCATATCAGCATCTGAAACGGTAAGTATACTGTCTTCAACACAACTAATGAAATATTCAGAGGGCCGTTTATTGATAACACAATGCGGTGTCAGGGCATCCATTTCTGTGTAAAAGGCAGTCGTTTTTTACTCCCCGTCTATGATGTAATAAATGCGGATACAGCCTTTTAAAACAAAGTAACTTTCTTTTGAGCTTTGTCCTTCTTTCAGCAATACAGTTACTTTCTTTACCGAGCGAAACAGCTTTAAGGAAAGCAATACATTCTTTTCATCATCGGTAAGCGAAATGTATTTTGAAATAAAGTCAAAAAGTAAATCTTTCATTGTGTTGGTGTTTTAATAGCAGTCAGTTTTCAGTTCCTTGACAAAGATTCCCGGACGGGAAATCTCGGGCTGGGCACCCAATCCTCATGAAACAGCTTTTAAATTTAGCGCACGCATTATTTACCAGGCAATTCATAAATATTTGCAGCGGCGATTGTATTTTTCCCCCGCAAATGTTCTTTGCTGTCCTTTCACAGCAAGGGATTATAAAATGACTGGAAAGCACGGTAAGCATTGTCGCATGTTATAGCATTGTATAGCTGCCGGGTCAAAGGGCGCAGCAAGATTTTTTCACGGCAAGTTATGTCCTGCACAAATGCAGCAGAAAAAAAATATACGGTTTGCAATTATTGACCTACAGAAGGCCGCTTTCAGTCTACTGAAGACAAGGCATACTGCACATAAATAAATTTAAAGGGGTTCAGACAAATACTGTATTTAAAGAAAACATTAATTTCATTAATTATTAAAACAGCTCTTTATTACTCCATTCCCATTGTAACCTTATGTATACACTGTCTGCACCTGTGCGCATCATATTTAGTGCTCTTTTGCTATTTTCATTTTCCTGTGGTTGTAAAAGAGAACCCGAAGATAATAATCCTCCTCCCGGCCCTCCCATACACATTGGTTTGATTAAACGTGTTGAAATATATGGTGTAAGCGGGACCAGCCTAAGTATGCGTCAATACGTAAATTTCAATTACGACTCCCTCAACAGGTTATCAGATATAGAGCAGGCCATGCCTCCCATGTCTACTACTTCCCAATATGGGAAGCGTATTTTCAAGTTGTATTTTGCGGCAGCCAGCTCCACTGTTCCCTATCTAGTTGAACAAACAGATTCCATCAACAATACCAGCCTTAACAAGTATGAATTTTTTGCAGATTACAAATATTACATGAAGTATGATGCCCAAAACAGGAAAAGGCTTGATTCGATGATATACACATCCAACACCGGAAGCACCTCTCCCGCCCAAAAAGTACCCTATTTCTATTCCAGTTATGGTTCGAATAGTTTCTTTTTGCAGGGTGCAACATTCAGGATCAGTTATGATAATAATGGGAATTTTATCAGCCAGGATATAGAAGGAGCCAGTACCGGACCAACCGGGGTACGTGATTACATAAAGATTGATTCTTCCTACAATCAAATTTCACCGATGTATTTGGGGAATATCACGAATTGCCTGAATTATGTTTTTAAATATGATGACTTTCTATTCAGAAACGGCCGGGGTTTCTCCTCTCTCCGATATGAATTTCATTTAAACGCAAATAAGATCCCGAAATCTGTAACCATTGTAAGCCGCAACATGATTGATTTAAAGGATTACCCGGAAAAACATTTTTTCACTTATAATACCGATGCTTCCAACAGAGTTGCAGCAATAAATTTTGACAGCAAATTTTATAACCCTGATGGATCGCTGGTGCAAACTGTTCAATCAAAAATAAAATTCACCTACTATGAATAACCTGGTCCGGTAACCCTGGTCAAATCATGTGCTGGCTAAACAATCAACCGGGCCATTACTGGCAGTAATTATTTTCAGCCCTTTCATCAGCTACAGTTCGCTACAGCGGGTAATTTATTGATGTGCGGGATAACGATCTTGCGGCCATTGGTTTCTGCAATTGCAAGATGAATTCCAGTCTGATGAATAAACCTAAAAGTAAAGTATGAAGGTGCTGAAGACCGGAAAGTTATTCAATATACTCTTGAGATTGTTGGCACACCTTATATTGGAAAATTGCTAAAATTAACTGGCGACAACCATGTTTCAACAGATTTCAGTAAAATTGGATTTTGGATTGGGCCGCTGCAGTTTTAAATCACTATAGATCAACTACGCCCAATATAAGGTTTTGCGTCATGGGGCTTGACGGAACAACCGGCATCAGCAGTATCCCGCTTATCAGCTTCATTTCGGCGGACGGATTTCTATTGAGCACTATTTGCTAACTTCAACATAAAAATCAACGCAAGCCTCCATGAGCCCGGCAGGGAGTTAAGGTAAACGCAATATTTCCGCTCACTGTCACCATCTCACAGGGATTGAGTGTAACCGTACAGAAAGCACCAAGCATTTGGAATATTCAATTATTATGCAATGACGACAGGAGAAATTTTGAGCAATTTGGGACAATTCACCAGTTTTGACGCAGCACTATTTGAGAATTATGCCTCCAAAAGAACGTTACGGAAGAATGAAGTTTTACTCCAAGAAGGAACTGTGTGCACCTGCTTCTATTATATTTTATCAGGCTCATTTTCGCAATTTCAAATGGACGATATCGATGAAGTTATTATTGACCTGCACCTGGAAAACGAGTGGATGTTTAACCAGCAAAGCCTTACGGAACAAACACCATCCACCACCACCATCAGGGCCTTTTCAAATTCAGAAATTGTGGAGCTGAGTTTAACCAGTTTCCACCAGCTTTGCTCAAAATCCCCCTCCTTTTTGCAATTCGGGAAAATCCTCAACCAATCCGTTAACCGCGTTTTCCTTTTTGACAACTCCCTTAAACCACAAGATAAATACAGCTACATAAATACAGCTAAGCCCGGACTGACAAAAGTGTTCCCTGTTAAAATGATCGCATCATTTTTAAAAATTACCCCTGAAACTTTAAGCAGGGTGAGAGCGAGCTATAGAATTTATTGATTTGGATCAAGGGATCATTCCCATGCTAATGACCATTTTTGCAATAAAGGGAGAAAATGGCTCATAAACATCAAAGCTCTTTGCAACATGCAAAAACCATCATAAGGATCACAGGGGCCTGTTCGTTAATCCTGGCCCCTTTGCTTACCGCAATTGGATGGGGCATTTCACACGACAGTATTGCTTCATTTTTCAGCTTCAATTTATTACGTAAAGACACCAACGGCACCATTCATCTTTCTGCCAGTTCTGACCCTTATTTAATATTCAGGTATTACCTGCTGCCACACTATTTTATTTACGCATCCATGCCTGTTTATATTGCTGCAGGCTTAACCTTAATGCAGCTGACCTATAAAAAAGCAGCCTGGTATTCATTTGCAGGCGCTATACTGTCAATTATTGGAGGCGTATATTTTATTGGGGTATTAGGTGCGTTTCTTTCAAATCCAATTGGCAGTGTTATTATGACCAATATTTTAAAAATTTCGTTTGCTTTGTGTATTTTGGTCTTTGTTGGAAATATCTTACTGGGAATAGCATTGTATAAAACTGCTGTTATTCCCAAGCGGGCTGCATTGGTTTTCATACTGGGCAATTTATTGATTTTAGTTTTCCCCGGCATTGAAAACTGGATGACAACAGGTTCTGTATTGATGCTCATCGCTTTGCTTCCCCTGGCCAAAAAAATATTATTCAATAATACACATGCACAGGCGCATTAAATAGAAAATGATGCTGATAACAATTATTCCCAAACTTCCCATGCGCAGCAAGCCTGTTACAAGGGAATTCTATGTATCACAGTTAGGGTTTGCTGATATTGGAAGTGCAGACTATGACGGCTACTTACTGCTAAAAAAAGATCATATTGAAATACATTTTTTTGAATTCAAAGACCTGGACCCTGCAGCAAATTATGGGCAGGTGTATATCCGTACCAATGACATTGAAACGCTTTACCAGTCCCTGACAGACAACCATGCCCGCATTCATCCAGCAGGGCATTTGCAATCAAAACCCTGGGGACAAAAGGAATTTGCAATGCTTGACCCCGACAATAATTTACTTACTTTCGGGCAAAGTTTATAATGCTGCGGCACACAGCAACTATCAGCAAATGTTTTGCTACAAAATGCGGATGGAAAAGATGATTTTGGCGCAGCCGCTGCTCTTATCCTTTTAGGGGTACCAGCATAGCAGGTGGATTCTTCCAGGTATGCCTGCAAAAAATATTCAGCGCTGTGGCTTCGAAAGAATTTGTTAAAATGGATACTGTGGTCTTGAACAACTACGAAACTATTCGTATCGTTGTAAAAAAAGCATGAAAGCCATCTTGTTCTATTTAACCATACTGATCTGCACGCATTCATCCGGACAAAATCAACCCGTAATGCGGTATGCAGACAAGATCCGTATCAAAGAAGCCATGACGATCTCAAGCCGCTATGGAGATGCCTTATTCAATGGCTACAGCAAGGTCCCTTTTGCAATCATCCTGGTTACAGACAGCACAGAGTTCCTGATCAATCATCCAAACCCATCTGCTGATTTTACATTACTGGGAAAGGACAGTATCCTGCAAACAAATATTTACTATCGCAAAACAAAATTCAACACGCATTTCCTGGCTACCTTTCCAGCCGTAAACGGTTTGAGTTGTATCGTGGTCGGCACACCTGAAAACACAAAGAAAAATTCCACGGAGTGGGTGATCACCTTACTGCATGAACATTTTCACCAATACCAAAACGCCGATCCAGGCTATTTTAACAGTGTCAATGCACTGCATCTTTCCAATGGGGATCAAACAGGGATGTGGATGCTGAACTATCCTTTCCCCTATGATAGCCTGCCTGTTAAAACACAATATGAAAAATATACAAAAGCCCTGTACAATACGATAACCAGTTCTGGCAGCAAGGTCTTTAAATCAAACCTGCAGGTATACCTTACCGAAAGAGCGCAATTAAAAATGCTGTTGCCTGAAACTGACTACCGTTACTTTTCCTTTCAGCTATGGCAGGAAGGCCTGGCCAGGTATACAGAATACAAATTTCTGGAAGCGCTTGCTACATACCAGCCTTCAGTGGAAATACAGAGTCTGCCCGATTTTATTTCCTTTCCGTCACTTAAGTCAGCCATGTACCATAGCGAAACTCAAAACCTTCTTCAACTGAAACTTACTGAAACAAAAAGGGTTTGCTTTTATTCAACAGGGTTTGCCGAAGGAATGCTGCTGGACAAACTGAACAAAAACTGGCGCAAAGAATATTTAACTGATAAGTTCTACATTGAACACTATTCAAAAAAATATAAATGACCATTGAAGACCCGGAAGGGACATCCAGTAAAGGCGGATCAAATTTGGACAGCAGCTAAAAACAGCATACAGCTTTTATTGAAAAGTATAAGACATTGCCGAGTTGGGCGAAGTGTACTCCTGTGATTTCACTGCCTGACCGTTGACCTGAATTTCCAGCTTTACAGTTTGCGCAGGATTGACAAAATAGCCAACTGTTATGATATTGTATTTATTCACCGTTTTTGTAATGGTTTTTGTATAGGGTAATGCCGGGTTGTTAACCGTGGTCTGCCCGCCGGTTTCGTTATCATAGGTGACCGATACAAGGCTATTAGTTGTTGTGCTGCTAACCCTGTAGGTGATATCCACCTGTTTTGGATAAGCGTCGCTGGTACCGGAACCTGCTTTTTTACAGGATGCCCCAAGCATGATGATGAGACCGATAAGAAGTGGTGTTTTACTCTGTTTCATTTTAAAAATTTGAAAGGTATATACAGCAATGATTGTTTTACTGCTTTGGCCAGTGCCAGGCCTTCCATACAATAATGGATGTAATTACAGTTTCTGAAAAAGACAACATCACATAAAATATCTTCCATTCAGAAAAGGATAAAAGTCCAACCAGCAGGGTGAACACGGTTAGAAATGCCGCGATTGAAATATTTAAAGCCCTGTTCCATTTTGATCTCATTATAATGGAAAGAAAGATCATCAGTGAAGGAATTGCCAGGAGGATTGTGGCTAAAAGAAGTTTGTAAGGTGTATTCAACAGGTTCTGTCCGCTCAACAGGCCTTCGGTTTTTCCTGGCACGTATAATTCAAAATAATCCCCATAGATGTACAGGAACATTACAGAAGCCCACAGCGCTGAGAGCTTTAGTTTGATATTGATTTTGTAATCTTCTAATTGCATTTCTTTATGCTCCATTTTTGTTTGTTTTTAATCCCAGGAACAACAGCCAGCAACAAATACCGATTTCTGCAACCGCTGGCAGTATCCGCACATATTTACCAATCCCTGTTGCGGCGTAATTTTCAAATAAGGTATTGCCTGTAAAATTTATCAAATAGCCGGCGCAGCCCAGCATTAATAAAATGCCAAAAATTTTCGGAATAAACCCTGACCTGTAAACCAGCCATCCAAACGGAAACAGCCAAAGCCCCCAAAATACAGTCGCAAGCAAGACCCCGTCGTTATACTGGTGAAGCGAATACATCAGCATGTTTTGTATCTCTGCTGCAGCAACATTTTGTAAGAACGATCCTTTTTCAATAAGGGTCAATACGGCATATTTATGTTGCAAATTGGAGAATGACAAAGGCACACTCAGCAGCGCCAGTATCACCATAGCCCTTGCATGTGACTCATCAACCGTTCTTAAAAGCCGGTACAGCATCAATGGCAAAAAGGTAAATGCCACATAGCAAAAAACACTGCTGTAAATGCCGAGCCTGTATAAGGAAGATGCCGCAACAATATTATTGAACGTTACCCCGCCGTTGTTCAAGTCCACCAGTTTTTGAGGAATGTAGACCAGGCTGATCATCCCGGTCACCACCACGACCAGGTAGATGAAACCTGCTGCTCTTGCAGTATTTTTATTTGTGTTCATATTTTTTTTCCTGAAAGAGGGAATGCGGTTGCTCCCTGAAATTGTTTTTAAAAACGACCGACAGTAAAATGATAAGGGCAGACCAAACAAACAGCGCGGACCATTGATGGCCTGATATTTTTTGAATTTCCTGCTGCTGCTTCCCCTCACATATTTCCCCGGGGCAGTATTGTGCCCGGTCCTTTTTTAAAATGCCGTAAAGCTTGCAGCCCAGGCAAATACCAAATGCCGTCTCAAAGAACATCAGGATCAAACAAACAAGACAGGCTATTCCCGTAACTGGACTGTAGGCATTTACAATTACAAGGAGGAAAAACATGATTACCGAAATTGTAAACCCTATGTACCAGGCAAACTTCTTTTGAGCAGCACCAACATATTCGGGGTTTTGGCCGCCAACGATAAAACGGCCAATTATCAGGAGTGGTGCAAACTTGGGGTTAATAAATAAACGGACTGAAAATTCAATAATGAAAGTGGAAAGCACATATTTAACCGGTACAAAATTAGCTGTACTCAAAATGAGCACGAGGGAAATGAAAGCAGCCAGGAACATTATTCCTGCAGCAGCCCGTATTTCCCTGTTATTTAAAACAGGAATCGAGTAACCCTTCACTGTTTCGCCAAAATAAATGTGTTGCTTCATGGTTTTCAATTATTGATTTCTTTAAGTAACAGATCCCAAATACTATCCCTGAATTTTTCAGTAAAGAGGGAAAAATGGCCGATGGTTAAAACATTAAAAGATGCAGGAGATAAGTATATGTCCTTTATACGTGCGTTCGAATATTTAGCAGTCAGCCATTCCACAGCTTCTTTTGGAGCAAAAAAATCATCGGACATTCTTATAGCGGTGAGTTCGCATGCTGTTTTGTCAAAGTATAAGTTGGTACGGGGAATGTCCGCAAATAAATATTCCCGGCTCCTGCACCATTTGGCCCATTGCTGCGCCGCGTTTTTGGGGATGTTTTCCATCCTGCTGAACTTTTTGGAAGGGAAATACCCGAATAGTTTTGTCAGTACCGGCACCAGCAGGAACCAGTATGCCCACATCCTGATCCTGGAAAGCCCTTTCCAGTACTTCCAGTAGCCAGACTGCGCCCCAATAAGAATTATTTTAGCTGCCCTCCCGGACGACGGGGCCAAACCGATCAGCTGGCCACCGATACTATGGCCCAGCAAAATGATTTTGTGGCCGGGAAAATTTTCGGTAGCGTGCCTGATCACAGCTTCCAGGTCCCGGTTCCCCCAAGTCCCCAGGCAACTGCTCTCATTTTTAATAGTTCCATGCAGCGACCTGCCAATGCCTGAATAATCGAAGGTGATCGTGGTAATGTTGTTCTCCCGGAAAAATCCGGCAATGTTTTTATAGAACGATTGCAGCACCCCGGTGGCGGGTGCAATAATTATTATTTTATCCGCGTTGCCCGCAACATACAAACTGCAATCTATTGCCCGGGACTGGTTTATTTTAATTTGAAATGGCTGCATGGAGGGATGTTGATCCGGGTGCAATTTTGAAAAAAGTCTTATCCAAAAAAAACCGCATCAATGAAAAGCGTTTTCTTGTCTACAGGAGACAATATTTTAGTGACGGAAAAAACACAGGTATTCCCGGAAAAATTGATTTACAAGAACAGGTATTTTGTTGATGTGAAAGTTCTTTTCATAGACTAAGAAAGGGAATAAGTAAGTTTTGAATATTTTTATTGCATAAACCGGGGAATGAAACCGACAAAAGACATTAAACTGATTTTATTATACCTGTACACGGGCCTGGTGTTTTTGTTGCTGTATTCTTTTGGCGAATTTTTTGAATACCGGGATACTATTATACACAGGCTGATCAACAGCATTTTCCTGGTCAGCTATCTTACAGTACTTAACTATATTTTATTTGAGAAAATTTTACCCTTGTTCAGCCGGCAAGGGAAAAATAATCACAGTTTTTTTTATTCACTGTTTATGGCCATCCTGTTTTATACATTTGGTTTATACAGCTGGCGCCTGCTGTGGATACAAACCGGTCTTTATATCAATTATACACCCGGCATGACATTCTTAAAAGGAGTGGCGGTTCATTCTCAATTCAGTATAGCGGCTATCATTTTTTTTGCTATAGTCCGGAATATATTTAACAATATCCGGCTCAGGGAGAAAAACAACCAGTTATTAATAGAAAAAAAAGAGGCAGAACTGAACTATTTAAAGGCCCAGACCAACCCGCATTTCCTGTTTAACACACTGAACAATATTTATTCCCTGGCCAGGGATAAAAACGACCTGGCTCCCGAATCAATTTTAAGGCTGTCCAAGATCTTGCGCTTCATGCTCTATGAAACCGGCGGGGATTTTATAGCAACAGGTGATGAGTTGAAAATAATGACTGATTATATTGCGCTTGAAAAACTCCGGTATGATGACTCCCTGCTTGTTACACTGGATGCAGATATTGAAAATGCAAAACAACCGCTGCCGCCCCTGCTGCTTATTCCTTTGGTAGAAAATGCTTTTAAGCATGGGGTTTCAGAAACAAGAGAGCAGCCTTTTGTAGCAATTAAACTTGTTATAAGGCAGCAACAGCTGCTGTTCACAGTAAAAAACTCAACGGGAGAGGCCATTTCCGGGCAGGAAGTCAAAGAAAATATCGGGCTTTCCAATTTACGCCGGCAGCTGGTTCTGCTTTATAAAGATTATGACTTATCCGTAAGGCAGGAGGAAACTGTTTTTACATCCACATTAAGAATTAATTTAACAAGCAATGTCTAAGATAAAATGTATCATTATAGAGGATGAGCCGCTTGCTGTTAAAGTATTGGCTGACTATATTGCACAGGTGCCTTTTTTGGAACTGGAAGGCAGCTTTAGAGATGCCATACTTGCCACAGAATGGCTCCGCACAAATGATGTGCAATTGATTTTTTTAGACATTCACCTTCCAAAGCTGAAGGGAATGGCTTTTTTAAAAACGCTTTCAAAAAGACCATCTGTTATCATTACTACTGCTTATCACCAATATGCGGTTGAGGGTTTTGACCTGGATGTTGCTGATTATCTTCTTAAGCCTATTGAATTTGAACGTTTCTTGCTTGCGGTAAACAAAGTAAAAGTTACTGATAGTAACAGGCATGCACCAGCTGAAGCGGCAGCTGTGAAAGACCACTTGTTTCTGACAGTACAAAAGAAAAAGGTTAAGATTTATTTTTCTGAAATTTTGTACGTTGAAAGCCAGCGGGAATATATAAAGGTTGTTACCCCAAAAAAAGAATTTATTTCCAGGATGAGCACCCATGAAATTGAAGCGGTTTTACCCGGCCATATTTTTAAACGCATCCACCGCTCTTTCATCATTTCAATTACTAAGCTGGAAGCTTATACAGCAGAATCAGTTGAAGTGAACGGCATATCCATTCCGGTTGGAAGGGGTTACCGGGAGGTTATTGAAAACCTATAAGCCGGTGTTTGAAATCATGGGGCCATGGCGGTGCCTGAAAAATTTCTACCTACTAACTAGTAGGTAAGTATAAATTCCTATCTTTGCCGGTACAATGGATACAAGAACCACCATCCTGCAGCTGGGTGACAGCCTCATCCGGGAAAAGGGATACAATGCTTTCAGCTTTGCGGACATCTCCAAAAAGCTGCATATTAAAAATGCTTCCATCCACTACCATTTCCCGACCAAAACAGACCTTGGCATCGCCATTGTACGGGAACACCGTCACAAGCTGCATGAACTCAAGAAAAAATCCGAAGGTAAAAAGCCGCTTGAGCAATTGAATGCCTTCCTGGGTATCTATGTCTCTGTAAAAGCAGAAAATAAGATTTGTATCGTGGGCTCACTGGGAACAGATTTTTATACCGTGGAACCTGCCGTGCAGAAAGAACTGAAAATTTTGACCGGTGATATTTTGAACTGGGTCATTGCAATTCTGCAGGAAGGTAAAAGCAAGAAAATTTTCCGGTTCCGGCTGCCGGTAAGAACAAAGGCCTTACTCATCATCACCAATATGCTGGCCGCAGTACAGCTCACCAGGCTTACCAGCCAGCAGGACTTTAAGGATATTAAAGCAGCCATTATAAACGATCTAACAAAACAACCATGATGAAACGTGTAGTCATAACCGGGATGGGGGCACTTACCCCACTGGGTAACAACGTGCAGGATTTTTGGCAGGCGCTGCTCCGGGGCATGAGTGGAGCCGGCCCTATTACAAGATTTGATCCCGCAAAATTCAAAACGAAATTTGCCTGCGAGCTCAAAAATTTCGATCCCTTGCAACATATCGAAAAAGCGGAAGCGAGGAAATACGATCTGTTCACGCAGTATGCGCTCATTTCAGTAGCGGAAGCTGTCAGCAATGCGCAGATCAATTTTGATACACTGAATAAAAACCGCATCGGTGTGATATGGGGCTCGGGAAATGGCGGTATCGGCACCTTCCAGCAACAGGTCACTGAATTTGCGCAAGGAGACGGAACGCCGAGGTTCAACCCGTTCTTTATCCCGAAAATGATCGTCGATATAGCTTCGGGTATCATCTCTATCAAATACGGATTGCGGGGTATCAATTTCACCACGGTATCTGCCTGCGCCACTTCCAACACCGCCATCATTGATGCCTTTAATTATATCCGCTGGGGCAAGGCAGACATGATCATCACAGGTGGTTCTGAAGCACCCATTACTGAAACTGCAGTAGGTGGATTCAATGCTTCGAAAGCACTTTCCACCTTAAATGAAAATCCTCAAATCGCATCCAGGCCTTTTGATATCAACAGGGATGGATTTGTAATGGGCGAAGGTGCCGGTGCCATTATTTTAGAAAGCTATGAACATGCTGTTAAACGCAACGCACCCGTCCTTGCTGAAATCGCAGGCGGTGGTATGGCTGCAGATGCCTATCACCTCACCGGCACCCACCCGGAAGGCGAAGGTGCTTACCTGGGCATGCTTGCGGCACTGGAAGATGCGAATATCACCGCTGCTGCTATTGATTACTTAAATACGCACGCCACTTCCACACAGCAGGGGGACACCAGCGAAATGAAAGCAGTGGAAAGAGTTTTCGGAAGGAGAAACAAGCTCAACATCAGCGCCACAAAATCCATGACCGGCCACCTGCTGGGTGCTGCAGGCGCCATTGAGGCCATTGCCTGCATCCAGGCGGTGCGGCATGATATCGTCCCGCCCACCATCAATTCCGTGGAAATCGATCCTGAATTTAAAGACGATTTTAACCTGACCTTACTGCATGCACAACATCGGCCTGTACACTATGCCATGAGTAATACATTTGGATTTGGGGGGCATATTGCAACAAGTATTTTTAAGAAATATGAGGGCTAAACTAAAGTCACCCAAAAAAAATAATTCAAAAATATACCGTTCGGTATATTTTTTATCCTATATTTGCTTTATATGTCAGCAACAGATTCAAAAGCCGCAAAAACAAGGCAGTTCATTATTGAGAAAACAGCACCCGTTTTCAATGCCAAAGGTTTTGCCGGTACTTCGCTGACTGACCTTACTGAAGCCACAGGACTTACCAAGGGAAGTATCTATGGCAATTTTGAAAACAAGGATGCTGTGGCGCTGGCTGCTTTTGATTACAATTTTGGAAAGGTCACCCAATATGTCGCGGAAAGGATTCTGTCAAGGGAAAATGCAGTGGAACGGTTGCTTGTATATCCCGAAGTGTACCGGGACTTCTTAAAGATCCCTTTCCTGCAACCGGGCTGTCCCATCCTGAATACCTCCACTGAAGCAGATGATACCCACCCTCAACTGAGGGAAAAAGCGGCGGGAGCACTTGCATTCTGGAAAAAATCCATCGAAAACCAGGTGAAGCGGGGCATTGAAAGAAAAGAGATCAGGCAAAATCCGGACCCCACACAAATCGCCGTTGTAATGATGTCCATCATCGAAGGCGCAGTAATGCAGGCCAAGGTGAGTGGTCGCTCCACAGAACTGCGAATCGCCATGGATTTCCTGGAATCGTTTATCCGCGGCTGGAGCAAATGAATTTTTTTTACTTTAAAATATACCGAACGGTATATTTTATAAACAGGCTGTACATGGAAAAGACACTGGAAAGCATTATGAAGATCCGGTTCCACGACTGTGATCCGTTCAACCACCTGAACAATTCCCGCTACATCGATTATATGATGACGGCGCGGGGTGACCAGCTGGCTGAACATTACGGGCTGGATATTTATCTGCTGGCGAAAGAAAAGGGTATTGGATGGGTCACGGCCCAGAACCAGATCTCTTATATCCACCCGGGTTTCCTTGCGGAGGAAGTGACCATCCAGACCCGGTTGCTGGACCATAGCGCCAAAAGCCTGCTGATGGAAGCTATTATGTGGAATAAAGACAAGACGCAGCTAAAAGCCGTGCTCTGGGTAAAGTTTGTGCATGTTGATCTTAAGACCGGGAGAAGCCTGGAACACGACGCTATGCTTGTTGAACTGTTCCGGCAAATATTACTGCCCCTGCCCTTTTCTGTAAGTTTTGAAGAAAGAGTTCATCAATTAAAAAATAATACATGAAAAACACTGTGCTGCTGGTCGCATTGCTGGCCGCCCTTTACGGCAATGCCCAAACATTTACCCTTCGCTCCCAGGACCTGGGCGGGCAGGCAACTACCAAACAAGTATTAAACGGCATGGGATGCAATGGTCAGAATATCTCACCACAGCTTTATTGGGAACATGCTCCTGCAGGCACGCTGAGTTTTGCTGTTACCATTTATGATGAAGATGCGCCTACCGGCAGTGGCTGGTGGCACTGGGTCATCTTTGACATCGACTCCTCCTGTACCGAACTGAAGACGGATGCAGGCAACCTGAAGGCAGGTTTGGCGCCGAAGCATGCCATACAAAGCAAAACAGATTTTGGCATGAAGGGTTACTGGGGGGCCTGCCCGCCCCCGGGCAGCGGGCTGCATCGTTATGTAGTTACGGTGTACGCATTGAAAACCGCCCGGCTCGGGCTGGATGAAAATGCCAGCCCTGCGATGGTGGGGTTTTACCTGGGGCAGGCCCTGATCGAAAAAGCCTCGCTGGTATTTTATTATAAACAATGAAACGTACATGAAAACAATGCTGGTGACGGGTGCAGCGGGAGCCATCGGTGCGGCGACGTCCTTGCTGGCAGCTAAGCTTGGATATGCTGCAGTGATCCATTATAATACCCGCAAAAAGGCTGCTGAACAAATTGCAGCCGAGATACAATGGAATGGAGGCATGGCGATAGCTGTACAGGCAGATATCTCAAAGGAAGCGGAAGTAAAAAGCTTGTTTGATGCCGCAGGGCATTTTACCGGCCGGCTGGATGTGCTGGTGAATAATGCAGCCATACTGGAACAGCAGACCACTATGGGAGGAATAGACAATGAGAGGCTGCAAAGGATATTTGCTGTAAACGTATTTGGCCTGTTCCATTGCAGCAGGGAAGCTGTTAAAAAAATGGCGTACAGCCATGGAGGCAATGGAGGCAGTATAGTGAATGTTTCTTCCCTTGCAGCAAAAACAGGTGCGCCTGGTGAATATACTGATTATGCCGCATCCAAGGGTGCGGTGGATACCTTAACCGCTGGTTTTGCAAGGGAACTGGCCGCTGAGGGCATTCGGGTGAACGGGGTCCGGCCCGCATTCATCCATTCCGGAATACATGCTGCAGGCGGTGAGCCCCGAAGAATCGAAAGATTAAAAAAGTATATCCCTATGCAAAGAGGCGGGTGGCCTGAGGAAGTGGCAGCTGCCATCTTGTGGCTGGCCTCGGAAAGATCTTCCTATTGTACCGGGACGGTCATCGATATATCGGGAGGTGCCAGTGTATTGCAATAATAAATATTCAATAAATATGATCCAAGCAAGTAAGGCAGCCATATTCGTCCAGGACTGGATCCGGGCATGGAACAATCATGATATCGAAAAAATTCTGGAACACTATTCGGACCAGGTAGAGTTCTGGTCTCCTGTCATCACACAGTTAGAGTTCAATGAACAGGGCATGATCGCTGATAAAAAAATGCTCAAAAAATATTTTGAAACGGGGCTGAAGGCCTACCCGGAACTGCAATTCAAACTTTACCATTATTATACTGGTATGCGTTCCATCGTCATCTGCTACCAATCAGTGAAAGGCCTGGTGGCGGCAGAAACTTTCGAACTGGACACTACCGGAAAAGCAGTAAAGGTTTTTTGTCACTACAGCAGTTAATGCTGTTACACAATTATTGTTCATCAATTTTTACAACATGAAAAAAATCGGTCTTGTTGGTGGCATCAGCTGGAGCTCCACCATTGATTATTACCGCTACATCAATGAAGCCGCCAATGAAGTGCTCGGCGGATTAAATTACCCCGAGTGCATCATTTACTCCGTGAATTTTAACCGGTTCCGGACCTGCAATGCGGCACATGACTGGGACGGCACCTGTTCGCTGCTTTCAGCAGCAGCACTGGAACTTAAAAAAGCGGGTGCGGAGATGATCCTCCTGGGTGCGAATACGGCTCATATAGTTGCAGACCGGGTGCGGGCGGAGGTGCAACTACCCCTGCTGGATATACGCACAGCAACCGCCAACGCATTGCTGCGCCGGCAAATAAAAAAGGCGGGGCTGCTGGGCACCGTGTTTACCATGGAACTGGACTTTTATAAAAATAAAATGAATGAGGCGGGTATTGAAGTGAGCGTACCGGCAGACAAGCGCGACCGGGTATTTATAGAACAAACCCTGCTCCATGAACTGGGAAAAGGTATCATTAAGGCAGACACGAAAAATGAATATATACGGATCGCCCTGGAACTGGTGCATCAGGGCGCGGAAGGTATTATCCTGGGCTGCACCGAGATCCCCCTGATCCTCCAGCAGGAAGACCTGCCGGTTCCAGTATTTAACAGTACCCGGATCCATGCCACCGCTGCAGTTGAATTCGCATTAAACCCACTTATTAAATAACCATTATGACATTCAGTAACCTCTTCCGCAAAAAGCCATTGGAGGCTTATGAGCATGATATCAAAACAAGCCAGTTGAAAAGAACACTGGGTAAATGGGAACTCACGGCTATTGGCGTGGGGGCAGTGATCGGCGGGGGTATTTTTGTACTCACCGGGGTGGCGGCCAACCAGCATGCAGGACCAGCCCTGGCACTTTCATTTGCACTCGCCGGCATTGGGTGTTTGTTCGCCGCATTTTGTTACGCTGAGTTCGCGGGCATTTTGCCGGTCTCCGGCTCTGCCTATGCCTATTCTTATGGCACCATTGAGGAAGGCTTTGCCTGGTTCATTGGCTGGAACCTGATCCTGGAATATATGATGGGTGCCACCACGGTCGCCGTAAGCTGGTCAAAATATTTTGTAAAACTCCTGCACCTGGTGGGGGTGCATCAATTTCCCGCCTGGTTACTCAACGACCCCGTAACTGCCCGCGAAGCGGCCGCTAAACTGGGCCAGGCAACTCCCGGATTTTCCATCAACCTCCCCGCAGCAGTCATTATTTGGGTGGTCACCTGGATACTGGTAAAGGGTATCAGGGAATCGGCCCGCACAAACAATATCATTGTTTCCCTGAAAGTGGCCGCCGTATTATTCGTTGTGGTGGTGGGAATCGCCTATATCCATCCCGGTAACTGGCAGCCCTTCATTCCTCCCAAGGTCACCGACAGTTCAGGCGCCAGTCATTACGGGTTACAGGGCGTACTAACGGCAGCGGGTATCGTTTTTTTTGCCTTCATCGGTTTTGATGCGGTGTCCACACAATCACAGGAAGCGATGAACCCAAGAAAGGATATCCCCTTTGCCATCATCGCCTCACTGGTCATTTGCACCAGCTTGTATATACTGGTCTCGCTTGTACTTACCGGTATGGCCAGGTATACAGATCTTGACCTGGGTGCGCCGGTAGCTTCTGCCTTCAGTGCGGTGGGATTGAACTGGGCCGCATTGCTCATCACCATTGCAGCGGTCATTGGTCTGATCTCCGTTATGCTTGTCATGCTGCTTTCGCAGACAAGGATATTCCTGAACATGGCGAAGGACGGTTTACTGCCGGCCGGGTTATTTGCGGCCATTCACCCCAATTATAAAACACCGTGGAAAAGCACGATCCTGCTCGGGGCGGTCGCTTCCATCGTGGCTGCCGTTACCCCGATTGAAAAAGCCACCAAGATGACCAGCATTGGCACCTTACTGGCCTTTGCAATGATCTGTCTCGCTGTATTCATACTTCGTAAAAAACAACCGGACCTGCAACGGCCCTATAAAGTAAAATACCTGCCGCTGGTAGCAGCCCTGGGATTTGGATTTAACCTGCTCCTGATGCTGAGCCTGGATAGGGCCACCTGGTTAAGGCTGGCCATCTGGAGCGCTATTGGAATCCTGGTCTATTTCACTTACAGTGCAAGACACAGTAAGCTTCATAAAAAATAAATTATGCGAACTTTTATTATTCCTGCCACTGAACAGGACCTGCCATTCATTTATGAGCTGTTTGAATCTGCCATCCGCTTCCAGCAGGAAAATGGATATACCGGCTGGAAAGTGTATGATAAGGCCCGCCTGCAGGCCGATGTCAGGGAAGGGCTCTTATTTAAAGTGCTTAAAGGGACTGCCATAAGCGGTATCTTCAGTATCTGTTACAGCGACCCGCTGATATGGCGGGAAAAGGAAAGAGGCGATGCCCTTTACCTGCACCGCGCCGTGCTGAACCGGACCTTCAAGGGCGAAAAAATTTTCGTGCAAATGCTCGACTGGGCTATTGCTACTGCCAGAAAAAAGGGATTGCGTTATATCAGGATGGATACCTGGGCCTCCAATGAGAAGATCATCGGCTACTACAAAAGTTATGGCTTTGTCTTCATAGAAAATTATACCACGCCGGATACAACAGCATTGCCGGAACAACACCGGAACCTGCATGTGGCCCTGCTGGAATTATCGCTGGAAACCGATGCAAAAAACGTAGGTACCAGTAAGGTAAATATCCAGCAATCATTTACACGTATCAATAAGTACTGGAACCAGGTGGTGATAGGCTCAGCAAACGGCCAGCTGATCAAGCTTGCAAAAGGCACCGGCCCGGTCAACTGGCACCAGCATGATGACCAGGACGAGGTCTTTATTCTCTGGAAAGGACATATGACCATCCAACTGGAGGAACAGGATATTGAGCTATACCCACATGACATGTTCATTGTTCCAAAGGGTATCCCCCACCGCCCGGTGGCTCATGGCGATGCGGAGTTCCTGATCATGGGTACCAGAATCACTTCCAATGCTGCAGGCGGAAGGCCGGAACAATGGGAGGATGCAGCAAATTAAATTTCGGTGCTATGCATTTTAATTTTGAACATGAAATTGTGCTGGAAAATGAAGCAGTGCGGTTACAACCCATTTCCATTTTAGATTTTGAACACTTGCTGCCGGTTGCGCTGGAAGACACGCTGATGCTGCAATATTCACCCCAACAAGTATATTCCAGGGAACTGCTTAGCAGGTATATTGAAGCGGCTATTATTTTAAGAGCCCGGCAAAGCAGGTACTCATTCAGCATATTTAGCAAAGCAAAGCAAACTTATGCAGGGAGTACGGCATACCTGAATGTATTCAATGAAGATAAACGGATGGAAATTGGGGCCACCTGGATTGGGAGATCCTTTCGTGGTAGCGGACTGAACCAGCAATGCAAACAGTTACTGCTGGAATACGCATTTGAAAATACAGGTGCCTGCAGGGTGGAATTCCGTACGGATGAAAGAAACCTCCAGTCTCGCAGGGCCATTGAAAAAATTGGTGGCAGGCTGGAAGGTATTCTCCGGGAGCATATGGTTTTGCATGATGGCTGCCGGCGCAATACCTGTTATTACAGTATCCTGAAAAAAGAATGGGCATCTATAAAAAATAAATTATGAACAATATGAAATGGGACAGTAATCTTTATGACAGGCAGCACAGCTTTGTTTCCAGATACGGGGAAGCCCTCATTGAACTATTGAACCCCGTACCCGGTGAACATATCCTGGATCTCGGCTGCGGTACCGGGGACCTGGCGGCACTCATCCAAAAAAAAGGTGCGATCGTCACCGGCATGGATCATTCAGCCGATATGGTGGAAACCGCCCGGAAAAAATACCCGCATATTCGTTTTGATACTGCTGCCGCTGAGACATTCCAGTATGAAGAAAAATTTGACGCGGTATTTTCCAATGCCACCCTTCACTGGATTACCGAACCTGCAAAAACGGTGCAGCGGATATATGATGTTTTAAAACCCGGGGGCAGGCTGGTGGCAGAAATGGGTGGTAAGGGAAATGTATCCGGTATCATCCAAACATTCAGGGATATTTTACATGCAAAAGGGTATGCTGCAAATGCTGCCAAAACCGTTTGGTATTTTCCTGCATTGGGGGAATATGCTGCATTGCTGGAACGATATGGATTCCGCGTGGAATTTGCCGCACTCTTTGAAAGACCCACCCCGCTGCAGGGTAATGAAGGGATGCGGAACTGGCTGCATCAGTTCGGTCTTCCATTACTGGAAGGAATAAACGAAAACGAAAGGACTGCTATCATCCGGGAAGTGGAATCGCAAATCTGGTCCCGGCATTACAGTGAGGAACAATGGTATGCCGATTATGTACGGCTGAGGATCGTGGCTGTTAAATGATAAAAAAATTTAAAAATGCAAACAGAACAGGAATTGCTGGCACATGCCATCAGGGCGGCCACTTACCGCTTCAACAGGGCCATGAAAGGATCAGCAGCGGATTTTGGAGATTTTAAAATTGGGGAACATACCCGCACCCCCAACGCGATCATCCGTCATATGACCGACCTGGCCATGAAGACTGCCATGATGCTCCGGGAAGGACATTTTACCATCCCTGCGCTCCAGCCACTTGCATTTGAAGAAGAAAAGGCAAGGTTGCTCCAGGCACTGGAAGTACTGCCTGGCTTGTTACAGGAACAGGAGCCGGATATGGGACTCAGCAAAAAACTTTTACAGGGCCCCATACTCAATATAGTAAGCCATATTGGACAGCTGGCCATGCTCAATGGATTACAGGGAAATAAAATTAGGGGGGAAAGTTTTTTTGATGCCAGCATTCAATAAGTATTATGCAAACCTCGAACAGTATTTATATCATAGGTACAGGCGCTGTGGGTAAGACGCTGGAGGTCCTGCTGCAACAGGAAGGAAAAAATGTGATCCTGGTACGTGGCAGCGTGGATCAGCAGCCTGCCTATACAGCGACCATTCGTGTACTGTTACCGGAAGATAAGGAGACCGTTGCTGCGGTACCCGTACACACGCTCAGTGATTTCCCTTACCTGGATGGTATTATTATGGTTACCACCAAATCCTATGGAAACCGCGAACTGGCAGGAAAACTACACACAAAGGTCCGGCGGGCCCCGGTGGTCATCCTGCAAAACGGTTTGGGCATCGAGGATGATTTTACCGGGTACGCCTTCCCGCAAGTATATCGATGCGTGCTCTTTGCCACCAGCCAGCTCATTGAAACCGGTGTATTGCGGTTCAAACCGGTGGCGGCCTCTCCTGTTGGAATTATCCGGGGCAGTGTTGCCATGCTGGCCCGGATCACCCGGTCACTGACCAGCACCCACTTTGTATTCTGCGCAGAACAAAATATACAACTTGTCGCCTGGAGAAAAACTATTGTAAACAGTGTGTTCAATACCATTTGCCCGCTATTAGAGACTGATAACGGAATTTTCGCACGTGACACAAGAGCACTGGATATCGCTAAGCGGATCATTGATGAATGCGTGGCCCTGGCTGCGATCAAAGGAATACTGCTGGATAAGGAAAACATTTTGGAAAGCCTGTTGCTCATCAGCAAATCTTCCAGCGGGCAACTTATATCCACCTACCAGGACATCCTGCAAAAACGCCCCACTGAAATCGGGACCCTGAATTTTGCCATTGTGAAATATGCAGCAGAACTCAATCAGACTGAACTGGTGAAAGAGACCCGGTTGCTGGGTGAACTGGTACGCATCAAATCGGAAGGGGTCCACCGTTTGTGAATACAGGGGGCGTTTACCCAATTGTGTTACCAATAAATTTCCCGGGTAGCCTGTTTTCTTCCTGTTACAGGAATGCTTTCTGCGGCCATTGGCAATAAAAATGCGTATAAACACCTATACGTAAGTATACCCTTCCCAGTTATCTTTATCCCATACTTACTGACAGACCCACGGGAAACAGCAAACTTATTTTATTACTTTCAAAACCTACTATTATGTCAAAACAATGGATCAATGCCGGGGCCTCCACTGACTGGTACACCGCTGCTAACTGGAACCCTGCTACAGGAGCCGGGGGATGGGCCGCAGGTGATATCGCTGAGTTTGGAAACACCGGTACAGCCACCTTGGCACAAATTGATATGCACACCGGAAACCTTTCAATTGGGGCGATCAGTGTTTTGCCCAGGAACCGTGACCTGACCATCGGGAATTCCAGTGCGGTGGCTGGAACCGGGTTGCTGCAATTAAACGGAGCCAACGTCAAGGGCATCAACAACGTGATACTGAGTGCAGACACTAACCTACCGCCTTACACGCTTTTCCTTGAGAAGAAACTTGCCGGCAGCCTTAGCAGGATGGAAATTGTTTTGGGCAATGCCACAGATAATATTGTGCTCTGCAACGGGGAGGAAGGCAGTAATATTGAAATCAGCGCCCCGATCAGCGGGGTGGGTAAAAAGTTAACCCTTGGCATGAAAGCTGGTGGCTCTTCGGCGGGAAGGCTGATTTTAACAGGTGCAAATACTTATACCGGGGTAACGACTGTAAGTGCCCGTCATGGATCCATCACACTGGCCAGGTTTGGCGGTAACACCCTGCCTGCCACCAATGATATTGCTGTCATGGATGGTTCCATGTACATTAAGAGTAATCAAACCTTAAGAAATGTAAAAGTAAGCAGCCTGGGTGCACTTGTCATAGACGCGGGTGTTATTCTTACTATTTCAGGACAACTGGATTGCCCCGCCGGTCATATCAGGGGTACGGTGCAGTTTATTTAAACCTGGTTTTTTTATGCAGGCAGATTTGAAAATGTACCAGGCTGCAGAACCTGGCTGGCCTGTTTATTAAACCAGTTAAAAAAAACATGGTTAGTCGCCGGCTTTGCAATCAAAATTTTAAAGTTACAGCTGGTTCCTGCCCCTGTTTTTTTTAGTATCCTGAATTTTATATTGAATGGTTACACTACCCACCTCACTCAAATAGCCAAGTGGGGCATCACCGGGAACATAACCAATCTGGTTGGTGTCAAGGCTTAGGAAGGTTACTGCAAGCTGGGTAAAATTCCATTTTGCCTCGTTGTAATCCTTTTTGTTGCCCATGGGTGCTGTAATAAAAAACGACTGTATGGAGCCTGGTTTTCCATATTTACGTAACAGGGCCTGGTAAACGCTATCCGCATTGTGCCAGTTAAAATAAAAACGAATGCCTGTTATTTTATGATCCTGGATACCCACCCATATATCTTCCGCATCTGCAATTCCCGGCCTGCTGTCCTTTGCATATAACAGCTTCACTTTCTGGTTGTCGGGCGGTAAAGGAATGGGCAATACATCCGCACCAGGGGTGCCTGGAACAGGGGGCTCAGTGTAATACAGTCCCACCCGCTGAAAACATTTTCCTTTTGCAGGTTCCTGTTCTGAATACACATACATTTTGGAGAGGTTGGGCTTTTTTCCCAGTAACCCTCTCCATTTATTTTTTTTCACACTGATCCCATTCATAGATGCCGTTTCCTGCACTTTGCAGGGGCATTCTGCGATATTAAATGAATCATTCAGTTTCAGGTCAAACACCTTTAAATCCTGGGCAACTGCATTGAAAAAAAAAGCAGCTATAAAACATAGCAAAAGGAATAGAAATTTTAGCCGCATACACTTAGTTTAAATTCCATTGTTTGTTTTCAAACCTTATTACTGATATCTTAACTGAAGCCTGTTAAACCGGTCCTGATTCAAGGTAGGTTGAATTGGCTTCGCATAATTTTAAAATATACGAACATTAAGAAACAGTCTATGAAATGCAGCATTCCGGGTCCGGAACTGATACCAGCAATGATAGCATTAACCGGATGCAAGGATGAGTGAATTCGCCGGGATCTTCCACTATAGATTTTATTTTAGCGGAACACCAGCATGCATTTGTCAGATTAAAAGGCAGTTTCGCAGAATTTTCAAATAAGCTGCCGGAAAAAAACTTGTGCCTCACCAGAAAACTGCAGTAATTAATTGAAGTATTTAATCAGCTTTGCCATCCTTCTATATCCGCTGCTGCTGGCAGCAAAAAGCACAAAAATCCGGTTCAACGGGTATCGTGCTGGTAATGGTCCACCCTGCTGCCCGTTTCTTTCTTATCCCCGGGCAATTGAACTGGGCAAAAAAATAAGAGGCCATTTCCCCGGACACAAAAAAGCCGGTACCGTTATTACTATTGGCCGGATCGGTATTGGATTGCTGGCTAACCTCACAAGCTCATTGCACTACTGTAATTTTGGATAAGCAAGCGGGCAACTAATTGCTTGTCTTATTTTGAGTGATTTTTCTCAAAGCGGATCCTGTATAAACTATCACAAGAAATGCGAAAGCGGATTTGATACAATCCGCGATACTGCTGATGGCGCAACCTGAGACAAATGCGAAGATGGTGTCAAAAGTGAACCCGGCAAAAGCCCATTCCCTCAGCCATTTTATTTTTTTCTGCCATAATGCTGCAACACCGGCGATCTTTATGATCCCCAGTAATAAAATAAAATAAGGCGGGTACCCCATTTGCAGTGTTTTGGTATAAGTGACAGGGTTACGGGTGATTTCCAAAAATCCGCTTAGCAGGAAGAAAAATCCAATTAAACAAACCAGTACCTGTAATAATTTTTTTTGCGTGTTTTCGCTGAATGACATCATGAGTGTATTTTTTATAGTTTGCTGCAATTCCTTTATTGGTATCCGTAAATAAAATTTAAAATGGTGATGCCCGACAAGCAGACATCACCGGTCAAACCTTTAATTATGCAAAAGGTTTGTCTTCACCCAACATGCTAAAAAACAAAACACATACATTTTTAAATGGCAAATAGCCAACCCTATCTTATTGACAAAGTTTTGACGGATGATGGCACAACTAAAAATTAAAATCTACGAACAACCTTTAATTATCTACGAAAACAAAATGACCTCAACATGCCGCAGTATTCCATTATACAAAACCGTACGAACAGATCCAATGTACCATGTATCAGAACAGGATAGCTCACAGCTTATCAAATTGACAGAAATCTTTCGTTTTTGATACCCGGACTGGCAGCACCACAAAATATTTTTGCTAAAATTTTTTTACATGATGAAGACTTCCACAAAAACATACAGGCCCGGAGTTTGCTGTTTTAAACAGTTCCTGGGTGTATTCATAATTGCTTTTATACCCAGTCCCCTGTTACTTGCACAACAACCGGTGAAAAACCGGGTGGTCATGATATCGCTTGACGGCACCCCTGACTTTCTTATCGACCAATTTTTAACAACTGGTGTACTGCCTGCTAACGGCGCATTTGCAAAAATGAAAAAAGAAGGTGCATATGCAACAACGGTTTACCCGGTGAATGTGGCTTCCACAGGCCCCTCCCATATTTCTATATTTACAGGTGCTGCCCCCGGTACAACGGGGATGGTGGGTAATTCCTTCCGCAACCGGAATCAAAAATGGGAGGACCCAGCACTGACCGCTTTTAAAGAACCTTATAATGCAGAAAATATTTTCAGGGCAGCGATGCGGCAGGGAAAGAAAGTCATTGCACTCGGTGGAGTGGGCATTGACTATTCGGACAGCAGCCGGATGACTGATCAAATGCTGATGTACCCCGCCATCACTGGACCCTCCTCCATTTCAGACCTTGTTACCAGCAATGAAAAATACTGGGTGGGCGGCAAACAATATACAAGGCTCATGGCTGCATCGGGGGGGCCTGCAATTTCCCTTGGCACCGGTAAAAAAGCACGGCTCTGGGTCTACCTGCGAGATACACTGGCAGATGAAGCAAATAAACTTAAACCCTCCTTTGAAATCATCATCGATAACGATTCTTTACTGAACAATGGTTATACGGCAGCGGTACCGGAGAAAGGCTGGAAGGTTTTACCAGTTGAAGCGGGCGGGAAACACTATACAGTTTCCGCAACCCTGTTCCAGGCTTTGCCCAAAGAAGGCAAATACAAATTGTACTTATCACCTGCTGCTGAAGTGTACGGGTACCCGAAATCATTCATGGACCATATGCAGGCGGCCTGCGGGTTATGGCCGGGCGAACCGGATAACTTAAAAGAAACCTCCGGCCAGGTGCCGGAAGATATCTGGTTTGAGCAGGTGGCAAGGCTTGCAGCTTATTCAAAGAAGCTGGTGCTGGAGGGTATGAAGGAAGATAGCTGGGACCTGTTGTTTGGCTATTTTTCAACGCTGGATGATGTACAGCACCGCTACACCCTGACTGATAAAAGACAACTGGATTATTCTGCAGAAAACGGTAACAGGCCCGCCAGGTACCGGCAAATACTGGAACATTGGTTCCAGGTCATCGATGGATATTTACTGGACATCATGAATGCAGCGCCAAAAGGAACTTCCTTTGTTATATTTTCTGATCATGGTATGATACCCGTACATTCTGTTTTATTATTGCACAATTATTTAGAGGAGAAAGGATTTTCCTTCAGTAAGAACGAGATCCAGGCCCTTACCAGTGGTAACTCAGCCCATATTTATATCAATCCTGAAAAAATAACAGTGGGGCAGTATGCAGATTACCTGTCAAGACTCCGGGCCAGTATAAAAAATTTACGCGATCCTCAAACCGGGGAGCCTGTTTTTGAACTGGTGACTGACGCCGGGGGGCAAAAAAAATTAGGACTTTTTAATGCCCGGTATTCAGGAGATTTGTTTGTAAGTTGCAGGAACGGGTATTCCCTGTCAGGAAAATTTCTTCCGTCGGTACCCTGGCTTATAAAAAATTCATTTGATCCTGATATGTTTAAAAACGAGGAGCAAGGTACCCGCAATTTCCTGCTTGGTGGTACGATGAATGAAACTGGCCGTGCAGTACATGGATGCCTGTCGAAGATTCGGAAAGGACAATCTGTTTTCTATGCATGGGGACCGCGAGTGCCTGTCAGGAAATTAGGAGCTGTAAGAGCATTGCAGATAGCCCCTACCGTTGCCAGGCTCTTACAAATAGATCCACCGTCACAGGCGAAGGATAAGCCGCTTTTTTAGAACCAGGATCAATTTATAAATGCCCTAAGCTATGCGGATCTTTAAATTCAATAACTGGAAGTACGGAAGAGAATTACTGGCAGATGCGGGAGATGCGGGCAGTTTCCCGGGCTACTTTTTTGAGGAGGAAGAGCATGCCACCGATTTTTATGAAATCATTTTTTGGGAAGCAGGTGCCGGACAGCTTTGGCTGGACAATAAAAATATCCGGCTATCCCCGGGCATGGTGATCTTTATTTCGCCTTTCCGTAAACGAAGATGGTATGTCAACCGCAAAACACTGCAGTGCCGGTTCCTGTTATTCCGTGGTGAGTTTGTGAGTAATTATTTAAAGAACAGTTTATTTCTTTTTGACCTTCCTTTCTTTTACCGGCAGCACCCGCCCAATATGGTTCCGGTAAAGGAGGAATGGAATGAACTCCATGGAATGCTGCATAAGGTCATAGATACAATTCCGAAAAGCCGTTCTGACGACGGATCATTCCTGCAGGCACAACTGGTGTACCTGCTGCATCTGGCAGCAAGTACATACCAGCTCCGGTACAATATCCCGGATACGGAAAAAGGACACGGACTTGCACACCAATTTCGTTATTTGCTGGAAAAGGAATTGCATGCAGGTTATGGCGTGGAGCATTACGCCCGTAAACTCCGGACGACCCGGGTTACACTGAATAAATACTGCAAGAATGTTTTTGGTATCAATGCAGGCGAACTGGTGCGGCAGCGCCTGGTATTCGAGATCAAGTCCGGCTTGTTATACTCCGATCACACTATAAACGAAATTGGCGACATACTCGGTTTTAAAGAGCCGGCCAACCTGTCAAGGTTCTTTAAACAGCTGACAGGTTTAACACCTACAGCTTACCGTAAAATGTACCAGGGCGGTTTGTATTTTGGATAATGAAGCAGCCTGCTGCGATATTCATTTGAGGAAGGGCTGTTATTTAACAGCCTGTTCACCCCATTCCTGATATAAGTTATAAGACCGGGTTCTGGGGTCAGTATTGTGTAACGCAATGAATGCAGGAGCAGTGCTGATACGGTACAACAATGTGCTGTGAAAATGCAAGTACGGTTTAACAATCGTTTTGTAACGGAAATTAAGTATAACAGGATGCCGGTATTGGAAATACGGTCTGAAAGTCCGGCCAATAGCTGTACTTTTTTGTGTTTGATAAAGTGCCAGGCCGAAAGGAAAACAAACATTATAAGTTTGCTGCTCCTTGAAAAAGTGTATTGCATGATAAAAAAAGGACACTTGCGTGTCCTTTTTTTATCACCTGTCTCAGTCTGCCTTTCCATGAAATTTCAATGGCAGTTATTGTACCGGGAGCAAGCCATTGCCGGAATGAATACCTGAATTGGACTGCTCCTGTTTATTTTTTTATGAAGACTATTGTTTCCCCATTTTTAAAACGAATAAACCATGTTCCTGCCGTGAGTCTGCTGCAGTCAATGGTTGATGGCATCGATGACAGGAATACCTGCTGCACGAGCCTGCCTGTAATATCTGTGATAACTGCATAGTTATTCAGCAGCGAGCGGTCATTGAAACTGATGGTGACAAACTCACCTGCAGGGTTCGGAAATGCGGTGATACTGCCCGCGTTCTTTCGGACAAGGCTTATGGTTGTACTATAATAAAATAACCCGTTCCTGTCTGTTACCCGCAAACGATATAATGATTTTCCGATTGTTATGCCACAGTCGTTGAACTGGTAGGAATTGCTTCCCGAGCCCGCAGCTGCAATGGTTGCCACTGGCTGAAACGGCCGGCCTTCACTGCTTTTCTCTACAATAAATTCTTTGGTATTTGTTTCTGCCACTGTTTGCCAGCGAAGTAGATTGCAGTCCGCAGCAGGCACAGCACTAAGATCAAGCTGCCTGATGGGTAAGGTGGATAATTGTGTTTTCAGGAAGAAGCCGCTAAAGCCAGTTGCATCAAAACTGATCTCCCATCTTGATGCAGTGGCGTTCCAGGTTTTGGTAAGTGCGGCATTGCTGATCGTTTGTATCGTACCGCTGTATGAACCAGGGAGACCGGTACCATCGCTGCTGGTGCCCCCCCTTTTTTCCACGAGGATATTTGCAATGCCGGTGGCATCGGCCGGGCCAGTGGGTAATTTCACTGCATTTACCGCGTTGAAATCTGTGAATTCCTGCTGTTTAAAAAACAGGGTAACTCTTCCAGTTACTGTTGCTGGATTTAACAGCGGTGTTATTTCATAATGGCGCTTTACAAAATTAGAAGGCTGCGTGCCTTCGATCCATACGCTTGCAGTCACCGGGCCGCTGACTGTATAGGAACCGCCGGACTGAACCTGCACCAGTTGGTTGACACAATCTGAATAATTGGTCACACCGGCTGCATTTTGCGGAAGCTGCACCGTACTGTTTACTGAAGGGATCGTATTCGAACTGCCATCCAGGTGCCCGCCTTCATAGGCACCGATATCGATGGGAGTGGATCGTGGAAGATTTAATATATCGACCGTTGGCGCTCCTCCTGTTCCTGTACCTATGGCCACCGACGTGCACTGCAGACGCAGCCCGTCGTCTGCAGTCATGATAATATTATCCGCGCCATCCCCATCAGAAAGATTATTGAAGTTCGGGTAATTATTCAAACAACTGGTCAGCTGGGCATTGGTAACAGCCAGCGGGCTGCCCGAAGCATCCCTGATGAGACAATTGATAAAAACGGGCTGGTTCGCCACCACCGTTTCCTGGCTGTATACTTCATCCCTTCCTGCAATCGGGTTGACGGAAGGCGCGGAATTCCAAAAAAGGGAATTCTTGAAAGTCATTTTTGCAAAACCCTGAAATGCCACCCCTGCATAAGAGGCATTATTACCTGCAAAGGTGCAATTGGTTACCGTGGAGGTATTGGATGCAGCTCCCCCGGCTGCAATGCATGCACCGTTTTGAGAACTGTTATTAAAGAAAACGGAATTCAGAATCGTGGTGGATGAATATACCAGGTATAATGCACCGCCGATGGATCCACCCAGGAAACCAGATCCGCTCGTATTATTGATGAATGCACATTGATTGATGGTACAATTGCCACTCATGATATACATACCGGCCGCATAAACTCCAAAACTGCCTCCTCCAACCAGGAATGAATTACCATCGATGGTGCAATTGGTGAAGGCCGAAGTGCAATTATCATTCACCACACCAGCACCCCAGGCATCATCGTTGTTATCGGTGCAATCTGCACTGTTTGCCCGTATGATGCAATTTTTAAACGCGGTGGATGAGTAGGAATTAAATATGCCGCCTCCTTTAAAACTCTCCACCAGGCGGGTGCTTACGGTCTGGGAAGCCGTACTGGGCGCAGTGGCATATCCCTTTGTGATGATAAAGCCATCCAGGGTATTGCCTGTATTATTAACTGACAGCAACACATGGTAGGCATTATCCGTCAGCGTGTTTACAACTCCCAGGTCACCGCTGAGGGTTGTAACATTTGCCAGCCAGTTGCGCTGGCTGAGCAGCGTTTCTGTCCCGGCAAAACCACCATATACGCTTACCCCTGATTTCATGGAGAAGGTCTTGTTGCGGTTGTTCGCCGGTGTGGCATTGGCAAAAGGATCCATCGTGGGCAGGTAAGTACCTGCTTTTACCCAAACCTGGTCGCCGGCAACAGCAATGTTAATGGCGGCCTGCAGGTCTTTTTTGGCGGTCGCCCAGCTGGTGCCTGCACCGGAATTATTACTGCGGCTGACATCCACGTAATAAGTGGTCTGGCTAAGGGAATATGAAACGGCCAGGATAAAAAATGCAAGCAAAAACGGTATCCTTTTCATTACAGTTATTTTATAGAGGAGTTTAATAGACGATAATTGTTGATTAACCGGCTGGAGCTGTTGATGGATCAGCTGCTGAAACCCAGCTTGATCTTATACCGGTACATCTTTCCGAACTGCTGCTCGAGTTTGAGCACTTCCTTTGTTTTCTTGCTGATCCAGAATACCTCTTTATTTCCTTCTCCTTCCAGCACAAGCTGCCAGCAATCCACCTGCTGCCCGTCATAGCCGGATAAAAATCCGGATCCCTTCACTGTGTAAACCGCATTCTCAAAAGGAGATCTGGTACCGGGATCATAAAACGGAATTACGAAAACTGCACCTTGTTTATAAGGCAGCATGGGAAAGACTTCAAGGTCCAGGTGCCAGTTCAGCAGGTATTTATTTTGAGCAGTTTTATAGGAAGCCCAGATACGTTTTGCCATCTTGCCCGTATCCGCATCACTTAAACGGTTGCCGTTAAAATCCACTGTATTATTGATAAAGTCCACTGCCGTGGTTCCCATCATAGGAATATTCCACCATGTCTTATGGGTAATTGGCTCCATGGTCTTTGCATCACACACCGACCATGCTTTATGCATGATGGTATCTTTGTGTTCCCATTCCTGGTTGACAGTGATGACCGGTTTGCCTGCTTCAGTGGTCCTTTGTACCTGGATGGTCCAGAACTGCACATCAGAGCGTGGGGCATTCTCCTCTTTTTTAAAATATACCAGGTACCGGTGGGTACCTTCTTTCAAAACTTCTGGGTGAATGTTCTTTGAAGTAATAAACACCGTATCTTTTTTCTGCGCAGCAGCAGTCATACCCATGCTCAAAGCCATGAGCCAAACAATCATTTTTTGCATTGCGTTATTTTGTTTTACGATTATTAAAAAGTGAAAAAGTTTTCATCAAGACAGATCCATTCAACAATTGAACAATTCGTGCTTAAAATTTACAGGAGAGGCCCACGCGTGCATTGGTGGATCCAATGGCCCCCAACTCCGCAAAGGCACCGATGCTTTGGGTGAAATAGTAGCGGCCCCCGACATAACCACCCAGGAACAAACCACTTCCATAATTATTTCCCAAACCATCACTGCTGAAATTATCCTTGAAGGAAAAACTACGGTAACCCAGTGTGGCGCCACCATAGAGATCCACCTTTTCATTGCTCAACTGCAGGAGGTCGTTGAAATGATAGGATACCCTTGCCCCGAAATAAAGCGCCGTGAATTTGTACTTATACCCCAGCCCGTAATTATAGGTGCTGCTTAAATAGTCAAAATTGGCCCCGGCACTAAAGAGATCGGAAATACCCAGTTCCAGCGATGCGCCCACCGGTATACCGTTACTGTAATAAGAATTGATTCCGACACCGGCATTCAGCAGTTTGTCACCCTTGGAAAATGCTTTTTCTTTTTGTGCCCGGATCACAGAAATAGCCAGTACGCAAAAAGCGCCTGTCATAAAGAGTCGTTTCATTTTTAATTTTTTTATGGCTTAAACTTTTTGCCATAAATTTCTGTGATACCGGGAAGCCATTTTTGGAAAAACCACCAATTACAATGATTTGTATACAGATAGCTGGATTAAACACACTAATGGTAAACACGTGCGTTGTGCTTTCGTTTCATAAATGGCAATTCTATCAATTTGTAAGTAGTAAAGGAAATCAGGATCACCACAGTTGATGGCAGTAATGCGAACAGGAGAAAACGGTTCAGATCCAGGGTCAGCAGCAAATCCCGGCGAGCAACAAAATTGCAGCATACAAAGAGGACCATACCATGTAACATGTATATGCTGTACGAAAGCTGTCCAAGCAGCTGTGAAGCGGGATGGTGAAGCAGTCCAAAAAAACTGTTGCCGGATGCGATCGCTACAAATATAAGGACGTGCACAGCAAATGACACCAGGTTACCTGCCACGCTATACCGGTAAATAATAAACGAAAATAACAAAAGGCAGGTTATCGCAAAGCCTTTGCCGGTTAAGAATGAAACCTGGCTGATGTGCCTGTACAGCAAGGCTACTATAAACCCTGCCCCGAAATAGAGAAAAAAGGGAGCCAGAATATGACCGGTGGTAACAAAGAATAATACCATTACAATGAAACAAAGCACGAGTGTCCAAATACCCGCCGGTTTGCCAAATTCCACCGCAATAAATGGAACTGCCACATAAAAGAGAATTTCATAACGGAGGGACCATACCACCCCTGCATTGATCATCCAGGTATTCTTTACCTGGTTAATGTCGGGTGCCCCCGTATAGGTAAATGTAAACCAGTGCAGCAACTGGTCAATAAACCGTCCAGCCGATACATTTAAATGAAAACCGGATAAAATCAGTACAATCATCAGCAGTAACAATACTGAAAAAGCATAGAGGGGGAACAAACGTAAAAAACGGTTGCGGAAAAAACTGGTCCAGCTCACCGTTCCACTTTCCATAAGTTTGCCTGTAAACAGGAACGCCGTAATCATGAAAAAAAATCCCACACCCGTTTGGCCAAAATGATTGAACAACGGGATGGGGGGCGCGTCCCATTTTCCTGTATGCAGGAAAAAAAACCAGATGCATACATGGTGCAGGAATACCATCAGGGCAAGATAACCCCTGGTACCTTCAACAGACGGATACTTTGTGCTGTTTACCTTTAGCCGGAAAATGATGTTCAGGAGCAGTACCAAAAAAAGAAAGGCCCCTGTTAACAGGATTGTTAAAATATACTCCACGAAATAATGTGCTGGTTTGTTATTGCGTAAAAAACAGGTATAATCCATGATCACCTGTTTTATAAAATAAACCCCTCCCGGAAAAGGGAGGAGTTCATTCTTTCCAAAACTAAACCCATGTTATTATGAAAAAGGGTTTACAAATTTGCCAGGGCCTGTATTTAATTACTGCCAGGATTACCTGCATTGTCTTTTGCCCCGGCTGCTATCACCAGCAGGCAGGCGATCAAAATGAAACTGTACTCTGATCCGCCGGTACCATGCTCCCCCACAAACCAGCCTAATGAAGCATGAATGAGTATAATGCCGATGACCAAAATGAGGATAAAGCCCGCAGATAACAAACGGACAAGTATACCCGCTGCAAGCAGCGCACTCCCTGTGATCTCGAAAACGGTGATGGCCCATACGATGCCACGGCTGAAAACAAAGCCCTTGTTGTCGAGGAAGAGACTGAACTGCGGGACTGTATTGTTAACAATACGTACCACGGCGTGCGCCATAAAAACAAAGGCCACTGCAAAGCGCATAAAGACAAGGGTCTGCCGCTGTGTCATAAATGGAAATTGTTTCATGTTGTCAGATATAATGTTATAGAATGCGGCTGACTTAAAATGTAAAACCAAGCGAAGGAAAACTGAGCTCTCCGAGAGCACCCGTTGTTTTGGTGCTGGATTGCACCGCCGTTCCGCCGGACTATATTTTCAGCGTGGCTGTTTGTCCCGGGACACCATTTACCGATGCCTGTGCACTGATACCGATGGCCAGTACACCAGCGCCATAAGTAATCTCCTTAATCCATGGCAACGTAATATTATTCAGCACTGTATTACCGTTGACATTGTCGCTGTATACCACGGTGAATTTCCCGCTGAAGTTCCCGGTGAGTTCATACTTCACCAACCGGGGATTCGATGGTGCCGGGGTATCATTATTGTTCTTTTTGCAAGCAGCCGCAAAAAAGACCAGCAGGCTAACGGCCAGTAATTGCTTCATCAAATTTAGTTTCATAGTAATTATTTTAAAAGATGGCTCTTTCATTTATTGCGCCCTCCCCTCTCCTTTAGATGGTCCTGTTGTGGCGAACCAGATGAATGATAGACAAATAACAAGGAGTACATTGTATTCCATTCCATTCTGCGATGGCCCTACTACGAACCAGCCGTTGAACCGGTGCACCATGATAATTCCTGCGAATAAATAAATAATAAAAAGCGGGGCGATCCATTTTATATACTTTCCAAACGCGATCAAAACGGCTCCGACAATCTCCAGCGCCGTAATCGCCCACGCCAGCAGTTTACCGAATACCATTCCTTCATCCTCCAGGAAAGCACCCAGCCCGGGTATCTCTGTTCGCCAATTCCATAAACGCACCAAACCATGCACCAATAGCAAGACAGCTACGGATGCCCGAAAAAAGATGAACCCTGTGTTTTTTTTCATTTTCGTTTATTTTTTAAAAGAGGCAGGTATGGAAATACCCGCCGTTTAAATATTCACCAATGGTCTTATACATTTTCGCACAATGAGAAGACTTTTATTGATGAAGCCTACCAACCAGAACTGTATGTTGGTTTATCTAGGTCCCGTGTACCGGAATTCCTGTGTCCATTCCCTGGAAACTCCGGGAGCAAATGTTCCGCCCACGTAGCTGTACCCCCATTTGGCATACAATTTCTTTGCAGCAGGATCATAATAGGAGTTGAATGATGGATTCATTGTATAAAATGTAGTTGCACCAGGAAAAGCATTTTGCACCGTTACCGAATTGCTGGCGGCATCAATGGTGTATTCAGGTTCCTGGCTGCCGAAATAGGTCAGGTTGCCGCTAAGCACGGCCGGGTTGGCAAATGCTCCCGCATCCGGCCAGTAGATCTTTACCTTGTCCAGTGCAGTGGTAACCAGGTGTACCGTAACCTTATCACCAGTATAACCCGGGTTACTGGTGGGATGGTAATTGCTGAAAGTGAGTTCATAGACCCCATCGTATTTGTTTTTTGCAGCCACTTTGGCTATAACCGCTTTATTAATACTGATACGCACCGCAGGATCAGATACTGCTGTAATGCGGAAGGGGAAGGCGTAGGTACCACTGGGATCCAGCAACTGTGCATTGGGAATGGTAATCCTGATTATTTTACTGATCTCACCAGATGCAATATCCACTGTAACTGTATTTCCCAGCACACCACCTGTGCTCAGGCTGTACCAGGAAGCCGGCATCGTGAGCAGGGGTGCACTCCCATGTAATTGCAAAGAATCATTTATCCGTTTCAGCAATACGGTATCCAGTTGCAGACTTACTTTCAGCGTGGTATTCAATGCAACATTACTATTCGGGTCCCTGCGTATTTCCAGCAGGTTAATGGTCTGTGTTGTTGTAATAAAATCAATGCCTGTTAATGTTTGGCCGGCCGTATGATCAGCAGGTCCTCCAGACATCAGTTTGACGATTGTCTGACCCTCATCCGTGATGCTTTTTACTCTTTCCGTTTTTTTACAGGCGGCGAAAAAGAGTACGGCCAAACCTGCCGCAAGTGAAATCTTATATATTTTTTGTTTCATGATTTTTAAAATTTAGGTTTTATTTATCCCACCATATCCTTGCATTGGCTGCATCACCTCCGGAGAGCCGGGCCACGGCAGCGGCCACATTTGTACCATTGGTGCTGTATTCGCTGGTGCCATAAACATAACGGCGTGGAATACCCTTACCATTATTGGTGGCAAAACTGGTGGGGCCCAGCGCAGGAATACCAGCTACCGCAGTTGCCGGGTTGGGCTGCCCCAGGTCACAGGATCTTCTCCATTCGCTCCAAACCTGGATACCATTGGGGAAAAGCGCTATGTAACGTTGCAAAAAAATACGCTGCAGGCTTCCCGATGTGGTGGCGTTCTGTCCTGACACTGAATTATAACTGCTGGCACCGATATTGGTACCACCACCCGCGCCGGAAGTAAAATTGCCGGTATTACCCAGAACAATATTCGCATCTGCAGCGCTTAGCCCCCATTGTTCGAAGGAAGCCCTCACACCGTTATCATAGGCATCCTTTGCAGTGGAAGCTCCGGGTATCCAACCACGCACCGCCCCCTCACTCACAGCCAGCAGGGAAGACGCAGCATTCACCAGCACATACGCAGAATTCTTCTGGCGCAGGGATGAAACTAACACCCTTGCATAGCTGCTGTTGGCAGCGGCAAAATTATCCGCGTCTGTTTTACGCAGGCCGTAAGGAAAAGCAATGGCCGAAGTGCCAAATACATTTCTCCTGCTGTCATTCATATTGGTGAGTATATCACTGAAGGTTTTACATAATGCATAGTCGGTCCTTCCATCGTAAATACCATACCAGGGATGGTTATAAGTGCCATCCCCCGGATAATTCACCACGAGGTTATCGCTGTTGGCGCTGATGTAACCTGCCGGGTGATTATACGCTGCAGTGAATGCGGCCTGTGCCGCTGCTGGTGATGACTTGATCATACGCAGGCTGATACGCAGCTGCAGTGTATTGGCCAGTTTTTTCCATTGCGCAACATCCCCGTTATAAAAAATATCACCCTTTACCAGCGGTCCATTATCAAATTTGGCTACCGCGTCTTTCAGTGCAGCAATCAATTTGGGATAGATTTCCTCCTGTTTGTCATAAGCCGGTGTGAGAAACGCAGAGCCCTGTACGGCCTGGCTGTAGGGGATATCCCCCCAGCAATCTGTTAGCTGCCAGTAAACAAAGCATTGCAATATGATGGACACCGCCACCTGGTTTGCGTTGGAACCATAAGCGGCACTAGCGTCCCGGGTCTTTTCATTAGTGTTCCTGTTTATGATGACCTGCAGGTTTGAAAGAATGTCCCTGTATGTGAGACTGTATTCAAATTTAGGCTCACTGTATAAAGAGGCTTCGGTATACTGTGTTTCCGCTATTTGCTGCGCATAGAGACTGCTGGTCACACCTGTTTGTATCCCCCCGGTCAGCACGGTTCCAATCAATAATTCCGCGTCAGTCAGCAAGCCGGAATTCACAGGTGAAACAGAGCCATAGGGATTGATATTGGTGTTCCCGAACTCCGTAAATTTTTTACAACCCGGCATGATGAGCAGCAGGGCTGCCACCAGGATAGTTGTTGAAAGTCTTAAAAAATGATACTTCATAATACGGTATTATTAATATTAAAAATTTAGTTTAAAATTGAAGCCCACAGAGCGTGTACCAGGTAACTGGCCATCTTCTCCCTGTACCTGCGAAATTTCTGAAGGATCAAAATCATGAACCTTCGCATACAGCATCAGCACATTCCTTCCCACCACAGAAAAACTGATCCCGTTCACCCTTACTTTTTTAAAGAGTTTGGAAACAGGCAGGTCATAGGAAAGGCTGAGCTCACGGAGTTTTACATAGGTGAGGTCATAAATGCTGTTCTCTGCAATATTATTCTGGCGGAACTGGTGGAAATACGTCTGTGCATCCACGTAATAGGTCACATCCTTTCCTGATGCATCCACACCGTCCACTCTTACACCACCACCATCTGCCACCTGGTCCCTTACGGAATTGCCTTTATCATTCAGGGTGGCGGTACGTGCGGTCAGGCCGCTGTAGGTACCCCAGAAATCAGACAGCGAGAAGAACTTGCCACCTACCTGGTAATCGATGTTCACATTCAGGGTGAAATGGGTGAACAGGCGCATGGAACTCTGTACACCACCTGTATAGTCCGGCAACACACTTCCGAAATTCACATCACTTTCCTTGGTGTACAAACCATTACTTTGGAGCACCGGTTTACCATTTAATCTTTTAATACCTCCCCCGAACATCTGACCCCAGGGCTGCCCTTCCGCACTTACAGTATAGGCAGAAGAAGTAGCGGAAAAAGCTCCAGTAGCCACTGGCAGACGGGTTACACCCGGTGCAATATAGACCACCTGGTTACGGATGAGTTTGGAGAAACTGGCATCCACCCTCCAGTCAAATTTTGCTGTACGGACAGGGTTGATAAATGCCTGCAGTTCGATCCCCTTCTTTTCCACTTTGCCTGCATTTGTACGGAAAGCACTATAACCGGTGGAACTGCTGACACCTACATTTACCGGGAAGTCAGTATTGGATCTGTCCCAATAAGTAAATGTGAGCCCCACCCTGTTCTTCAACCAACGGGTTTCAATGCCCAGCTCCCTTTCTGTATTCACACTGCCATGCAGGTTGGGATCGATGTAGGTATTGGGTTCAGACATCGTAAATACATCAGAGGCGTTGGGAGCATAGGTGTTATACAATTGGAAGGCCGAAAGACGGTTGTTCACCTGGCCAATAGAAGCACGGAGTTTACCATAGGATAATATTTTCTTTTCCTTTATAAATTCGCTGAAAATAAAACTTGCACCCAGTGAATAGGCATCAATGGATTTTCCTGCCGGTTCACTGGAAATAAAATTCCTCCGGAAGGATCCTTCCGCGAAAGCCCAGTTCTTATAACCCACATCTCCCCTGAGGAACCAGGCACGCTGGTTCAGGGGCGTGATGGACTGCGCATTACCGGAAGCTGAAAAAGAATTTTTAGGTGAGCTTACAGAATTGGCGATGGAATAAAGACCGGGTACTTTTAACCCGCCCACAGTATTGATGCTATAGGATTCTTCGACGGATTTCAGGATATCAACGCCTGCATTGCCGTTCACCTGGAAGGACCTGATCTTTTTTGAATAGCTGGCCAGCAATTCAAAATTCTGGCGGATACTGGAGCCATTGCTAATACCATATGCAGCCAGTCCATTGCCCTCAAATGCATTGAAGGAAGACTGCGTTGAACTTTGTTCCATTTCCTGCGGGTACAGTAATGTACTTTTCGTGGTCAGCTGGTTGCGCCTGTAGGTACCCCTGAGTTTTAGATCACGGGTAAGCTTAACTGTAATTCCAGCATCCCCATAAATGCGGTCACGGGTATCCGGTGCCTGTACCAGATCAAAATAGGTGTAGGGGTTAAACCAGAAATTGGCGGCATAAAAAGTAGATTCATTAGTGGGGTTATAGGCTCCGGGGTTATTGTGGTTCCAGCTGGCATAAATACCGCCGGGCGTACGCAGGTGCCTTAAACTGCGCAGCATGTTCATATCAAGGTCACGGTGAAACCACTGGTTGAAGCTGCCGGCAGAACTGTTACCGTAGGTATCATTGTTTTCCGCGTTGCGCTGCTGGTTCATGTAATTGATGTTGGCATTCACGCTTATAAAAGGTGTGAGGTCAATATTCGCAGCGGTATTAAATGAATTGCGTTTTAACCAGGTCCCCGGAATAATGCCTTCCACATCCAGGTTGGTGTAGGAAATACGGAGTTTATAATTGTCACCTCCTTTTACAAAATTGATATTGTTCTGGCGTGTCACACCGTTATTGTAGAATTCGCGGACATTGTTGGGTTGGGGGGTAAGCTTTGCGGTCTTATAGGAGTTTTCATGTCCGCCATACCATGCATACCAGGGAATATATTCCTGCCCTGCAATACGCGGCCCCCAGCTGGCATCGTCCGTATAGTCATGGTACAATTTGCCGTCCAGTGACTTCCATGCGAGCGGTTGACCCGGCTGCCAGTTATAGGTATAAAAATCCGGAGAGCTGCCGCCCGCATAGGCGTTCTGGTATTGCGGGGTAATAAAAATATTATCGAAAAATATGGCAGAGTTGATCTCGATGCCTGCGGTATTATTTTTCCTTCCTTTCTTTGTGGTCACTACGATGGCGCCATTGGAACCATCGGGGCCAAAAAGCGCAGCTGCTGCCGGCCCCTGCAACACGTTGAGTTCCTCCACATCATCCAGGTTAATATCATTACCACTGGTAATAATAGTTCCGTCCACCACATAGATGGCACCAGTACCTGCGCCCAGCGCATTTTCTCCCCTGAGCCGGATAGCGGTTTCCCTTCCCAATGCTGCCCCCGACTGGCTGCGTACCTGGACTCCCGCCACTTTACCTGCCCGCGCATTGTTGATATTGGGGGAACGGACTGTGTTTAACTTTTCGGCATTTACAGACTGGATATTGGAAGAAACACTCCGCCCTGACCGGCTGATATTGTAGGCACTGGTCACCACCACTTCCTGGATGGTGTTTTCCTTTGGCTGCAAGTTTACCTGATAATACTGGGCTTCGCCCACCACCAGTTCGGCCGGCATGAATGATGTGTTGCTGAAAACAAGGATATCGTTCACTGATACCCGCAGTGAAAAGTCACCGTTTTGATCAGTTTGTGTGCCGGTCTTCTTTCCTTTTACTGTTACTGAAGTAAATGGCACACCGGCTCCGCTTTTTTCTGTGACCTTGCCGCTAATGGTTTTTTGCGCCTGTGCAACCATTCCGGAGAGGATCAGCAATAATACAAACAGTCTTCTCATACACTTAGTTAGTTTAGTTACAAAAATTTTTCTAAATGTATTCCTGCTGCACATTTAAGTAAGGACATACTCTACCTGCGTACAGTTTTAATCTATCAACTGTTGTTGTTGCACCACAAATGCACTGGTGCTTCAAAAGATGTATTTGGTAGGTAATTGAGCTGATTCCGAAGAAACGAACTACTGCAGACCATTGAACAGGGCCTGTAATTTCTCTTTATAGGTACGGCTTACAGGTATGGTTGTACTGGCCACTTCAATTTCAAAGTTAGAAAAGGAATCGACCTTCGAAATATTTACAATATAGGAACGGTGTACCCTGATAAAATTATGGGAAAGCAGGGTTTGTTCAATATCACTGATCCTTATCTTGGTGAGCAGGGATTTATTGTTGTAATATATTTTCACGTACTCCCTGACACTTTCAAGGTAACTGATCTCATCCAGGAACAGTTTAACATTTTTTGTACCCACGTTAAAGAATAGAAATTTCCTGGAAGGGTGTGTCTGCAAAACAGCCTGGGACTGTGGTGCCTGTTTGTGCTTGCCAAGCACCTTATTCACAGCTATTAAAAACCTGGTAAATTCGATGGGCTTGAGCAGGTAATCCACAACGTTATATTCAAAACCCTTTAACGCATATTCGTGAAAGGCGCTGGTAATAATCACTTCTGGCCGGGCCGGCAGCGTATTCAAAAAATCAAAGCCCTTCAGTTTTGGTAAATTGATATCAAGAAATACAAGGTCTACCGGAACATTTTTCAGCACATCCAGCGCCTGGATAGCATCCGTACAATGTGATACCAGTTCCAGGGCCGGCAATTCTGCGATATAATCCTTCAGGATTTCAGCAGCCAGGTGCTCATCCTCCACGATCATGCATTTAAGCGTATTTTCTTTCATCCAGTGCAATTTTTAGGTCTACCAGAAATTCACTGTTTTTCCATTCATGTGAAAACTGGTAATTAGCATAAGAAAGGTCAATCAGCTTGCTCAGGTTTTTTAATCCCAGGCCCTTTTCGCCCGGCGGTTTTACTTCTTCCGCACTGTTTCTTACCCTGAAATGAAGCGTGTAACCTGATAATTCCAGTTCAATTTCTATATAAGAGTTGAATCTTGATTCGCCCACGCCGTGTTTGAAGGCATTTTCCACCAATTGCAATAAGATGGATGGTATGATCTGCGCATCAGGTGTATTGAGCTTCTTTACAAAATTAACTTTCACCTTATCCCCCCAGCGCATTTGCTCCAGTTCAATATAATCCTGTACAATACTGATTTCCTTACTGAGGAGCACCCCGTTTTCTGAAGCTTCATACAAGAGGAAGCGCAGCAGGTTGGACAATTTCAATATACCTGCGGGCACCGCCTGTGAATTTTTTCTCGACAGTGCATACAGTGAATTCAATGTATTAAACAGGAAATGGGGGTTAGTTTGAGATTTGATCAGCTTTAATTCGGCTGAAATGCGTTCATTGATCAGTTCATTCTCCCTTAATTTCCATTTTTGATATTGAAAATACTGGAATATTGCAAAGAAAATACAAACAGCAAAGGTAAGATCCAGGAACCCGGATAAACTCCAGCTTGCATAACTTTCATTTGCAGGAACCGGCACCTTGTAGATCTTTGGATAAAAGACAAAAAAGACCAGGTAAACATAACCTGCAATTGCGGCTGCAAATGCGGCCACCATGCGAAACAGGCGGAGTAACAGCTTCTTTTTGCCTTCCATCAATGCGCCTGCCTGGCGCACCACGATATAGGAGAGCGGAATCTTCACCAACAGACGCAGGAACTCCGTTTGAAAGGTGATCCAGGCCACCTGGTACCAATGCAGCAAATTAAGGTCCTGCCGCACCCAGGCATACTCTATATAAACCTCGAATGCAAAGTAGGCCAGCCAGAAAATAATATGCCTTTTTGTATCGTTTGTCAAACACCAAAAATGGTAAAAATTGGAGGCAGTTCCAAATTTGCCTACGAATTACCAGCCGGCATCTACCAAATACCTTTTCAGACATACGAATGGCTTCACGGGCAGTGGTTGCCGTGAAACCATATAACAAGCTCTTGTGAAAACTGTCAGTAGTCTAACCGAACAACGGAGGCCTGTAGCAGCCCGTTGCCCAGCATCATCACACTGTGCTCACTCATTTTCCCCATGGCCCTGAAATTAACTGCCTGACCTGGCTCATACTTCCTGTAATTATTAGTCAGCCATAAATCACTGCTCAGGGAAATATCCCCGTAAGGCCAAAAACCATTTTCATAATGCTGCCCTATACCAATAGAACGGGCAGCAGATAAAAACAATAATCGTGTGACCCGTGACGGGAGTGTACATACTGTCGCCCCTGTTTCCATGTCTGCCAGAATATTGTTCCCCACCCGCACATAGGTTTTAGCGGGGGCCATAACAATCTCCCCTGGGGGTCCGGATACAGATAACTGACCTGCCTGCCAGTTATTTCCCCTGTTCACAGTCCGGTAAAATTTACCGGACCGTGCTACGAGATACCCTGACTGCTTATCGCTGAATTTTATATCTGAAAATTCTTCGGGAATGATACCGGGTACATCGGTCCAGGTAATACCTCCATTGTCCGTTTTCTTAAAGTAATTCTTCCCGGCAACAAAACCTGTTGTATCGTCAATGAAACAGAAGCCTGCCGGGTAACCTGGCAGGGGTGTATTCAATGAAAAACGTTGCCAGCTCTGACCAGCATCTGTTGTCTTCAGTATAAAACCAGATGGCAGGGAATCGGCACCGCCAATAATATAACCGGTACTGGCATTTACAAACTGGATACGGTGCAGGCAGGCGTGGAGAGGCAGGTTCATCTCCTGCCAGTGCAAACCACTATCCGTTGTTTTAACGGCCTCGCCGGACACGCTGACTGCATAGCCCGTTTTTGAATCTGTAAATGTAAGATCTGTGTAATCAGCAGCAGGAATTACTGCAGGAATAATTTTTAAGCTGTCCAGTTGCAGGTCTGGAGGCTCCGGCAGCGAATAGCGATGGGGTCTTTAAAACAACCCCATAAGAGAAGACTGCCTGCGACTATAGAGGAAAAAAATTTAAAATGCTGTTTCATTTGATGGTTCCAGACTACTGGAAATTATTTTTTGCTCTTTTACACAATATGACAACAACCTGGTAACTCCCGTGGCATGGATTCCCATTTTATTTTCGAAATGCCTAAATATTGACACCAGCTACCATTTTTAGCATACAGGCTACAATGATACCGTTTGTATTCTTCCCGGTTTAAAAGAATAACAAACCGTTCATTTAAAACTAAGCCTCATTCCAAAGGCTACATACTGATTCCTGCAGGTGCCATTTTTATCCGGGAAAATATTATTGACCTCCTTGTGAAATGATGTCCATACCTGAAGGAACTGGAAAAAAGGTAGCCACCATTTAGCATCATTCCTAATTCAACCGGCTTCAAATTGTAAGAGGTATCCATACCCCATGCGTTATTGTTCTTTTCATTAAATTCAATATCCATCGGCAGAACAACATCCGTATCCAGCAGCAAAAAGCGGATGTTTTACTTGGTGAGCGGTTATATCACAGCACAACCATGTATAGCTTGTAAATATTCAAATCATATATGTTCCAATGAGTCTGCTCTCCTCTCGACCACGAAAAAATGAAGGTGTTATACGCGGTATTGTGAATTACTTCGCCATTCTGCTTTTACAAATTGGTATCAAAGAGTTTTTAAGATTACCATATGCTGTTGCAGCCATAAAGAGTATATTGGGAACTGGTCATGCCGGACAATTCCAGTAAATATTACTAGCGGGATGTTGGAATTTCAAGATAAATTTCAGGTCAGCGACTTTGCAAGTCTTTTCAAATCTGCAATGAAATGATTCGAAAATGGTACTGAAAGATCAAATAAAAAATCCGGCAACGCCGTTTTTTTTATTTGACCAGTTCGGCGATTACTTTACCCACACAGCCATTAGGCATTTGAATTTTTAATAACGCGGCAATGGTGGGTGCTATATCGGCCATGGATGTGGTACGATAGGTTTTGCCCGGCTTTACACCCCAGCCAAAAAACAGGCAGGGGATATGGGCATCATAAGGGTTCCAGGCGCCATGGGTGGTGCCTTTTGTCCACCCGTCGAAATAACCGGGCTTAAAAGTAAACTGTATATCGCCGCTTCGTTTGGGGTTATACCCGTTGATCATCATATCTTTTTGCGGCTGCGGCAAGGAAGCTTCCTGCAGTTCATCCAATTCAACAGCATTTATAATAAAATCTTTTGCTTTTAATGTGCCGATGATAAAGCCTGTAATCTCATCAATAGTTTTACCTTGTTCCTGTATACCCTTTTTATTGAGATACACCTGGTAATTCATTACAGTTTGCACAGCCTTCTTTACAGCAAATTTTTCTTCAATTTTAGTATTCAGCTCCTTCAGTATTCCTGCATCTTCAAACGCACCACCGGGTATGTTATGCTCGGCCAAAAAAGAAGGGATATGTGCGGCACCATGATCGGCAGATAAGAACAGGGTGTAATTTCCCTTACCGATTTTTACATCTAGGTAATTCAAAAAATCTGCAATATCCCTGTCCAGTCTCAGGTAAGTATCTTCAATTTCAACAGAGTTGGGACCAAATGTATGTCCTACATAATCGGTAGATGAAATGCTCACGGCTAAAAAATCCGTCACGCTGTTTTTTCCCAGCATTTCATTTTCAACAGCAGCTTTTGCAAAATCAAAAGTAAAGCTGTTGGCAAAAGGTGTTGTTCTGAATGCCTCGTATTTGTCTTTGGCATCTATGGCAGAAAGTTTATGGGGAAAGGTTACCGTCTTCTCCCCCCTGATGGTATTCTCGTAGGGTTTATCATCTTCGGTGCTCAGGTCGTATTTATCTGCAGGCAACAAAGTATTCCAGTCGTTGCCCATATATTTTCCGGCAAGATCTTTATCATTAAACTTTGTTACCCATCCGGGTAAAGCCGTCATATAATGGGTACTGCTGATCCATTTACCCGCATCGTACCAGTAAGCTGCGTTGGCACTATGGCCTGCAGGTAAAATTGCACCCCTGTCTTTTAAAGCCACACCAATTACCTTGCTTTTAAAATTAGTAGCCAACCTTAATTCATCGGTGATGGTGGTGGTCCACAAATTTGCAGGACTCATTTTACCCGCTTTACCTGTATTGCCAACCGTGTTTACGGTGGAATCATCAGTGCAATACACTCCTTTTTGTTCGTACGGATCGTACCAGTTATTTCCTACAATTCCGGTAATGGCAGGAACGCTTCCGGTGTAAATACAGGTATGACCAACGGCTGTGTAGGTGGGCAAATAAGGTATCAGGGTGTTCTCTGCAGTAAAACCTTCTTTCAGCAAACGTTTAAAACCATTGGGGCTATAGAGTGCCTCATAACGGTAAAGATAGTCCCAGCGCATCTGGTCAATAACCAGCCCCACCACCAGTTTGGGCTTTTGCACTTGGGCAAAACCACCAACAGCAAAAGAAGCGAATAACGATACTGCAAAAAACTTACGTAACATGAATATTTATTTTTGGTAAAGATACTATGGCAATATTACATTTTTGTGAAGCCGTAAACATATCAGGCTGTTAGGCTTTTGATTACTCAGCAGCAGAAGCCTGGTCGCCTAAAAAGTAAAAAAACGTTTGGGCTTAAAGAAAAGCAGTGCCAGATGTATATTTTTCCCAATGTGCATATGCAGCAGGCCCCGGTTTTATGCTTTGATTAACGGGGTATTTGCCGTATTTTTGCGCCCGAATTAAAATATGCAGATATGGCAGATATTTTTGATCGTTTATTGAAGAATTACGGACCCATTGGTCAGCACAGGGAAAGGGCACATGGCTATTTTGCATTCCCGAAACTGGAAGGCGAAATAAGCAGCAGGATGAAATTTCGCGGTAAAGATGTGATTGTATGGAGCCTGAACAACTATTTAGGCCTGGCCAATCATCCTGAAGTGAGAAAGGCTGATGCCGATGGCGCTGCTAACTACGGACTGGCTTACCCAATGGGGGCACGTATGATGAGCGGCAATAGTAATTTACACGAACAGTTAGAAAGTGAGCTCGCAGCATTTGTAATGAAAGAAGATGCGGCCCTGCTCAATTTTGGATACCAGGGAATGGTGAGCATCATTGATGTGCTGTGCAGCCGTCATGATGTAATTGTTTACGATGCGGAAAGCCACGCATGTATCATTGATGGTTTACGCCTGCACCCGGGACATCGTTATGTATTTAAGCATAACGACCTGGAAGATTGCGAAAAACAATTGCAGAGGGCCACGGCATTGATTGAAAAACAAAAAGCCGGTGGTATACTGGTAATAACAGAAGGTGTTTTTGGCATGGCGGGCGACCAGGGTAAACTGAAAGAAATTGCTGCACTGAAAGATCAATACAGCTTCAGGTTACTGGTGGATGATGCACATGGTTTTGGCACATTGGGTAAAACAGGTGCGGGTGCAGGTGAAGAGCAGGGTGTGCAGGATAAGATCGATCTTTACTTTTCAACTTTTGCAAAATCAATGGCATCTATTGGAGCGTTTATCGCAGGTGACAGGAAGATCATTGATTATATCCGCTACAATATCCGTTCACAGATCTTTGCAAAGAGTTTGCCAATGCCATTGGTAGTGGGTAATTTAAAACGTCTTGAATTATTGCGCAATCATCCCGAGTTAAAGGAAAAATTGTGGAGCAATGCGATGAAGCTGCAAAAGGGTTTAAAAGAAAGAGGTTTTGATATTGGTAAAACAGACAGCGTGGTTACGCCCGTTTATATGACCGGTGGTGTGGAAGAAGCTACTGCCATGGCCATGGACCTGCGGGAAAACTACAGCATTTTTGCTTCTATCGTGGTGTATCCTGTAATTCCAAAAGGACATATCATTTACCGTTTGATACCTTCTGCGGTGCATACCGACGAGGATATTGAACTAACTTTAAAAGCCTTCAGTGAAACAAAGAAAAAACTGGATGAGGGCGCTTATAAAGTAGATGCCATTCCTGATATGGCCGAATACAGTGGTAAACGATTTGAGTACATGAAAGACAAACCAAAGAACAAATAAACATCAAATAAAAATCTCATTACACAATGAGATTTTTTTATTTTACAACAATATTTAAAAGATGAACCAGCATATTGCCCATATTGCACTGGTGGTGGAAGATTATGATGCAGCCATCGCCTTCTATACTAAAAAACTGCACTTTCGATTACTGGAAGACACCAAGCTCAGCGAAACCAAACGATGGGTAATGGTTACACCCCCAGGAAATGGCAACTGCTGCCTTTTGCTTGCAAAAGCCGCCACCCCAGAGCAAACCAGCCGTGTGGGTAATCAAACCGGAGGAAGGGTGTTTTTATTTTTGTATACGGATGATTTTTGGAGAGATTATAACAATATGACCGGGCAAGGCATCCGTTTTGTGCGGGAACCCGCAGAAGAAGAGTATGGAACCGTGGCAGTATTTGCTGACCTCTATGGCAACCTTTGGGACCTGATTCAACCAAAGAACAAATAAAAAACCCCGGCTAACCGGGGCTTACTTATTATTTCAATAAATTGTTCTTTATATAGCTGCAGCTGGTGCGTATGCTGCCGTAAAAATCGGGTTTGTAATTGTTTTCCTGCTCCATCAAGTAATGCTTAACACCCGAAAGCTGTGCATTGGCAAAAATGGTTTTAAAATCAACTGAGCCATTGCCTACTTCAGTATTCTGCGTTTTATCTTCCTTGCTCATGTCTTTTACATGCCAGAAGTGAAAACGGCCGGGATGCTGTTTAAAAATATCAACAGGATTGTATCCCGCTCTTACAACCCAGTAAAGGTCCATCTCAAATTTTACAAGATCCTTATCGGTATTGTTCAGTAAAATATCATACCCATGCTGGCCGTTCATATCAGCAAACTCAAAATCGTGGTTGTGGTAGGCCATTTGCAAACCATGCTGTTTACAAATTTCGGCGGCTTTATTAATGCGCTCTGCCAATCCTTTGTACTGGTCAATCGTTTTACGTTTTTCAGCGCTCAGCCAGGGAATAATGAAATATTTATTTCCCAGCGTATTGCAAACACCACAAATGTTCTTTACATCGTCGCCATTCCCATTCTCAAATAAAAATTTCTCGGGGGTATAGTGGCCGCTGGGGCTTGTAAGACCATTGTCTTTTAGCAAGCGGGCAAATTCATTGGCGGTTAAACCGAAGAATTTATTATCTGCCTCCAGCCCGAACATTTCCACTTCCCTGTATCCTGCAGCTGCAATATTTTGAATAACCGTTTTGGGATCTTTGGCAACAAGTTCACGGAGTGTATACAGCTGTATACCTACGTTTTTTTGCTTTTTTAATAATTCAGACGGACTGATCAGCAAACCGGCCGAGAGTATACCGGATTGCTTAATAAAGGTTCTCCTGTTGTTCATGCAGCAAACGTTTTTTGTGTGAGTTTTAAAGATATAGAAAATAAAAAAGCCGTCCTAAAAAAGAACGGCTTCTTATAACTCTTTTATCTTTTACACCCTGAAGTGAGCGAAAGCTTTGTTCGCTTCTGCCATACGGTGCGTATCTTCTTTCTTTTTGAATGCAGCGCCTTCACCTTTGCTTGCAGCTACAATTTCATTAGCCAGTTTTTCTGCCATGCTGCGGCCGTTTCTTTCGCGGCTGTATTTTACCATCCATTTAATGCTTAAAGAAATCTTCCTGTCTGCACGAACCTCAGAAGGAATCTGGAAAGTGGCACCACCTATACGGCGGCTGCGAACTTCCACACTTGGTGTAATGTTTGCCAGGGCTTTTTTCCAAACTTCATACCCGTTTTCACCGGTTTGTTTGGCAACTTTTTCAAGTGAATCGTAGAATACATTGAAAGCACCGCTTTTTTTACCAGCCCACATCAGGTTGTTCACAAAACGTGTAACCAGTTTATCGTTGAATTTAGGATCTGGTGCTAACGGTATCTTTTTGGGTTGTGATTTACGCATCTTTTAATTTTAATTTTTAGGCTGAATTTCTTCAAGTGTTAAAACTTTACTCAACCGTTTATGAACTATTATTTTTTAGCTTTTTCCTTTTTGGTACCGTACTTACTGCGGCTCTGCTTACGGTCTTTTACACCGGCAGTATCCAAGCTGCCACGAACGATGTGATAACGCACACCTGGTAAGTCTTTTACCCTTCCACCACGGATCAATACAATAGAGTGCTCCTGTAAATTGTGGCCTTCACCCGGAATATAGGCGATCACCTCAATTTTATTGGTAAGACGCACTTTGGCAACTTTACGTAAAGCTGAGTTTGGCTTTTTAGGCGTAGTGGTATATACCCTGGTACATACGCCGCGACGCTGCGGACAGCTGTCAAGCGCCCTTGATTTACTCTTAGCTTTGATGATTTCTCTACCTTTTCTTACTAACTGTTGTATTGTAGGCATGTATGATGCTTTTTATTTTGGGAGGGCAAAGGTATGTATTCTCGTTGTAAAATGGAAACTTAATTAAGAAAAAAATCCCTTTTTATCAACATTTATTAAAAAAGCCGCTCATTTTGAGGGCGGCCCTGATTATTTTACCATACACCCGGCTTAAATTTTGTACATCCAGCCATGTATATCGGGGGCGGTTCCATATTTTATACCATCCATGCGCTTCTTAACTTCCGGGCAGGCAGTCCATTTATCCACCTCAAAATTCATTACAAAATCTTTATATTTTAATTCTTTGATCATGGAGATGGTAGCAGCGGTACCCGTTCCGAAAACCTATTTCAATGCACCAGTTTTATATGCATCCATTATTTCATCAATACTGATGGGGCGCTCTTCCACTTTATATCCCATTTCGCCTAATATAGCGATTACACTGTCGCGGGTTACTCCTGCCAGAATTGTACCTGAAGCCAGGTCGGGCGTCACCGCAGTATCTCCTATTACAAAAAACACATTCATAGTACCACATTCCTGCACATACTTGTGCTCAATGGCATCCATCCACAATACCTGGTCGTAACCGGCCTTTCTTGCCTGGGCAGTGGGGAACATGGCAGCACCATAATTACCCGCAGCTTTTGCAAAACCAATACCCCCGGGAACAGCCCTTACGTAATGTTCTTCCACATTGATACGCATGGGAGCTGCATAGTAAGGTCCGGTAGGACTTAGTATAATAAGGAATTTATATTTTTCGCTGGGGCGCACACCAATCATTTCATCGCTGCTGAACATGAACGGGCGTATGTACAAAGAGTGATCGGCATGGTGCGGAATCCAGTCCTTGTCGATTTCTATTAACAGGCGCATACCTTCCATAAATATTTCTTCCGGCACTTCCGGCATGGCCATACGCTCTGCTGAAATATTAAAACGCTTGTAATTATCGTGTGGCCTGAAAATAAAAGCTTCGCCCTGGTCATTTTTATAGGCTTTAATACCTTCAAAAATTGCCTGACCATAATGTAATGCGGCCAGTGACGGAGCTAGTGCCAGGGGCTGGTAAGGTTTTATTTCTACATTCTTCCATTCACCGTTCTCATAATCTGCTTCCAGCATATGATCAGTAAAATACCTTCCGAAAGGAAGATTTTCGATGTCAAGCCCTTTCAGCCTGCTGCTGGTGGTTCTTGTTATGCTTATATCTGGTGCGGCAATCATAATTGATTAATTTTACAGCAAAGAAACGAAAAAAACAGGGCATAAATCATGATTTTATGAGTTTAGACAATATTCAACTCCCATCAATTGTTATTCAGGATTTATATAAGAATTCACTGGTTGATTTAAATAACGGCAAAGCGGTTTCGTCTGCACCCCAATCTCAAAACAGCCTGCCATATCTTGGCAAGAATCAAAAGAATATCTGCATTGTGGTAACCGATGAAAATGCCCTGTACCTTTCCGATGAACTGCTTAATTTTTTACTAGGTATTCTATCCGCCTGCAAATTATCAATGGCTGATGTGGCATTGGTGAATGCTGCAAAAAATAATGCACTCAGCTACGAAATTTTAGAGAACCAGTTACAGGCGGCAACCGTTCTGCTGTTTGGTACCGGCCCCCAGCAGTTGCAACTGCCCATGCAGTTTCCGTTTTACCAGATTCAAAAATTTAATAACCAGGCTTATCTTGCTGCACCGGATTTGCAAAACCTGCAGCAGGACAAAGCAGAAAAAACAAAATTGTGGAACAGCCTTAAAAAGCTGTTTGCCATAAGTTGATATTTCAATTATGGATACATTGATTTTTGCTACCAATAACCAGCATAAGGTAGATGAGATAAGGCTGGTGTTGGGCAACCGTTTTAATATCATCACCCTTAAAGAGGCCGGTATTGATATTGATATACCAGAACCGCATGATACACTGGAGGCCAATGCTTCAGAAAAATCAGGCACCATCCACCGGCTTACAGGAAAAGATTGTTTCAGTGAGGATACCGGGCTGGAAGTGGAAGCCCTTAGTGGTGAACCAGGGGTGAAAAGCGCCCGTTATGCCGGAGAGAGCCGTTCCTTTGATGCAAATATTGATAAACTGCTGCATAAGCTATCTGCACATAGTAATAAAAAAGCAAGGTTTCGCACAGTGATATCACTGGTACTGGATGGGAAGGAGTTTTTGTTTGAAGGAATTTGTACCGGGCAAATTGTTGCGGGGAGAAGGGGAAGCAACGGTTTTGGATACGACCCCGTCTTTGTTCCCGATGGCAGCGAAAAAACTTTTGCAGAAATGACCATGGAAGAAAAATCAGCCTATAGTCACCGTAAAAAAGCCATGCAGCAGCTGATCAGCTTTTTACAAATGCAACAACAGCATCATTGATCTTTTACCATTAAACCAACCTAAAACGTTGAATTCAGAAAGCAACCTAAACATATCTGAAAGCGACTTGATAAAAGGATGTCTTGACAAAGACCGCAAAATGCAGGAAATGCTTTACCAGCGGTTTTCGTCAAAGATGTATGCCGTTTGTCTCAGGTATTGTAAGAATTCGGATGACGCCCAGGATTTGTTACAGGATGGATTTGTGAAGGTTTTCAGGAATATCGACAAGTTTCGCGGGGAAGGATCGTTTGAAGGATGGATACGGCGGATTTTTGTTAACACCTCCATTGAACACTTTAGAAGATCGGTTAAAAATTACACGGTTACTGATACTGATGATGTAAGTATTGAAGACCCGTCGTTAACTGCTTTAGACAACCTTGCCGAGAAAGACATCATTGCCATGATACAGGACCTGAGCCCTGGCTACCGCCAGGTGTTTAACATGTACGTGATTGAGGGTTACTCGCATAAAGATATTGGCGATATACTGGGCATCAGCGAAGGCACCAGTAAATCGCAGCTGGCAAGGGCCAAGGGCATTTTGAAAAAAATGGTGGAAGAAAAATTAAATCAAACCGCACAGTACCTGAAATAAAACGAACATGAACAGCAACTGGCAAAACAGGATATTGCAGCACAATGCAACACCTCCCGAAGGTGCCTGGAAGAATATTGCCGGTATGCTGGATGAAGAAAACGGCTTTGTGGCCAGGCTTTCGGTATATGAAGCAGCGCCGCCTGCCACAGTACAGAAAAATATTTTTGCGCTGCTGGATGCTGCAGACAATAACAGTGCCTTTGCCGAAAAGATGTACAGTTTTGAAACAGCTGCGCCCGCAACCGTGTGGCCCAATATTGTTACAACGCTGGAAAAAGACGGAGCCAAAGTAATTCCATTTAAATCAGTGGCAAAGAAGCTGGCTGCTGTTTATTGGCGGGCTGCAGCAGCCGTTGCTGTAATTGCAGTAATAAGTGTGGCGATATGGTTAATGAACAGGAATAATAGTAAGATTGCCCCCGGAGAAACAGCCGGAGTTAAATCTCAAAATCAGGAAATAGCAAATACAAAACAAACAAACGGAACCAATACTGCTCCCTTACAAAACATACCAGTAACTCCAAAACAGAATAACACCCCAAAAAACACTACTGTCAGCAACCCCTCATATGTGCAGGACAATGAAGTTACCGTACTTGCGCAAAACCCGGCCGACGGGAAAAAAGATAAACTGCAAACAATAACTGGAGAAACACCACAGGATATTGCAGCCATCAGCACTACAAATTCTTACATTACCATTACAGGGCCAGATGGTGCACCACTACGGGTATCTTCCAAATTTTCCAACCTTATCAGTTATCTAACAGAGAAGAGCCCGGATGTACAGGAAAACATTGACATTATCATTAAAGAAAGCGCTAAATGGAAGGCCACATTTGCTGTATGGAGAGATAAAATGATCAACAATGCGGTTGCTCCTTCACTCACAAATTTTATGGATATCATTGAACTGAGTGATGTGCTTGAAAACAAAAAATAACAACAGGCCTTTTTGTCACTTCTTATCGCTTCATGTAAAATGAAGCATTGCTTTTTTTCCCCTGTCAGTATTAAATTTGAGTTATGGCAAGATCGCGGTTAGCAGTACCACAAAACTGTTTGGCAACTATACAAATACCCGTAAGAATCGGGGATGTGAATTACGGCAATCATATTGGCAACGATTCTTTTGTAAGCATCATCCATGAAGCGAGGGTACAATGGCTGCGGCAGCATCATTTTTCAGAATTGAATATTGAGGGTACAAGCCTCATCCTGGCCGACCTGGTTGTGGAATTTAAAAGCGAAGGATTTTATGGAGACCTTGTTGAAGTGAAAATAAGCGCCGGAGAAATAAGCAAAGTATCATTTGAACTGTTCTATACTCTTTGTACAAAAAGAAATGATGTAACAGTTACGCTTGCCATTGCAAAAACAGGCATGGTTTGCTATAATTACAGTGCCAAAAAAGTTGTTGCGGTACCGGAAAAGCTGGATGCAATTTTGAAGACTGCGGTTTAAACAGCATTGTTCCATATTGCCCAGCCTGCTTCTGCCTGTATCACCAGCATATCGTAACCATTTTTTATTACAGCGCCTTTTTCTTCGCCCTTTTGTAAAAAAACTGTTTTGGCAGGGTTATACACCAGGTCAAAAAGGTAATGATTATTTGAAAGATGCTGGTAAGGAATATCCGGGCAAGCTTCAACATCTGGGAAAGTGCCCAGCGGGGTGGTATTAATGATGAGTAAATGTTCTTTCACGATGGTCTCATCAAGGTCATTGTATGTTAAATGGGATCCCTGGTGCAGCTTCCTGCTAACTACCTTGTATGCAATACCGAGTTTTTCCAATACAAATTTTACGGCTTCGGCAGCCCCGCCGTTTCCAAGCACCAGCGCTTTTTTATGAAATGGCTGCAGCAAGGGCAGCAGCGACTGTTCAAACCCTGTAACATCTGTGTTGAACCCGGTAAGTTTTCCATTTTCAATTTTAATGCAGTTACAGGCCGTTAGTCCCCCGGGCAAATGAGAAGCATCATCTAAAAAATGTATGATATTTTGCTTATGCGGAATAGTGATATTCAGTCCGCAGAGTTCCGGGTTGCTCTTTAACAAAGCAGGAAAATCAGCAATATCCTGCAAAGGAAAAACATCATACCTGCAGTCATGCATTCCCAGCTGCCTGAATTTTTCTGTAAAATATTTTTGGGAAAAAGAATGCCCTAAAGGATAACCTATGATGCCATATACCTTCATCAGGCATTATTTTTTATCGAGGTACAGGTGAAATGTATCGCCCCTCAAACCAATACGCATGGTTTCAAGCGGAATTACTTCATTGGGTGCAATATTACCCAGGTTTACATTACAGCCTATCAGTTCAAGAAAATATAATTGCTGGGCTTTTTGAGGTGCTTCCCACAATATCTTCTCTTCAGGTATCTGTGTAAGAATCTCCTGCACCAGCCCTTCCCTTACCTCACCGGTACCACGGTAAATACCCACATTGCCCGCTTCCCTCGCTTCTGCAATTACGTACGAGGAGCCGGCCCCCAGTTCTGCCTTCATCAGCTCAATCCATTTATACGGAGGGATGATATGTGCGGCATCTTTACTGCCCACTTCACTTAATACCGTGCCGTGTTTGGTAAGCTTTTCTATATAGCCGCATTTTTCAGCATGTGGTATTGTGATAGAACCATCACTCACTTCCATATGTGTAATGCCAAATTCCTTACAAACATTTATGTAATCATCAAACTGGTTACGGATCAAAAATGCTTCAAACAATGTGCCTCCAAAATAAACCGGTATGTTATAAGAACGGTACACTTCCAGTTTTTCTTTCAGGATGGGAGTAACAAATGAAGTACCGAACCCGAGTTTAATAATATCAACATGAGGATAAGAAACACTCATGAAATTTTTTGCTTCTTCCACGCTAAGTCCTTTATCCATTACCATTGTAATACCATTAGTGCGTGGCTGTACTGTTCTTTCCGGAATTTGAGTGAGGTTAAAATTCATGCCTGTTGTTTTAAGTGGCGCAAAGGTAAAAACAATTTGTTATCAGGCAAGCAGCCCCGGAATGAGAGTTATCAGAGCTGTTAAAAACAATGGCAGCTGTTAAATGGAGCGTTTCTTTTTGAACCGGGCAATAATATCAACCACCTGCTGGTTTTGCAGTATTGCAGGATTGAGTTCGATCATTTTTTTTATAAGCCTGGGATTCTGGTGCATTGCTTCTTCCAGCTGTAAAATGGCTTCTTTTGATTTACCAGATGCAAGCAATATTGCGGCTTTATAAAAAAGAAATACAGGCTTATGATCGGTTTGTTCATAGGCAAAAATGGCATATTCCAGTCCGTCATCCCATAATTCTGCCTTATACAGGCATTTCAGTAATTCAATCCAGCCATTTATGTTTTTGGGACGTATCCTTACCACATTACCCAGGTAAGAAACGGCATCTTCCAGCCGGCCCATTTGCATATAGCATTGTCCCATGGCAAGATTGTATTCGGGTTGCAAACGGTGCATTTTAAGTGCTGTTTCCAGTGTTTTTACAGCACTTGTCCAGTTGGCCTCATTCATGTAAGTACAGGCAATTTTAAACACAAGCTGGCTGTCGTCCTGGCTTAAATGAGAAGCTTTTTTATAGTTAAACCTAGCCTGGGCAAAATTGCCCATTTTATCATAGCAATGACCTATTGCCTCGTATATCACCTCTTCGGGCCTTGCCAGTTCCAGAACTTTTTCAAGCACCTCAATAGCCTCTTTATATTTCCTCAGCCTGATATAGGCATCGCCCATATTACGCAGGGCATAATCAAATTTTTCATCAATTGCAACGGCGTATTGATAGGCATCAATGGCTTTTTCGTACAACTTCAAACCCTGGTAAGCAGCGCCAAGATTAAACCAGGCGAGTTCATTGAATGGATAGTCGTCAATAATCCGCTGGTGCAGCCTTATCCCCTCCTCATTTCTCCCCGTAAAGTCTGTCCAGAAACAGATTTTATACAATGCCTCTTCATTGGCAGGATCATATTCCAGTATGGTTTTAAGACAGTCAAATACCTTCTGAAAATCTTCATAATCGTCATATACATCGGCCAGCTCAAAAAGCAGGTCGATTTTTTCCTCACCTTCAAAATCTTCAATGGCAGCTTCCAGTACTGCAGCCGCCTTTTCCTGCTGGTCCAATGCCAGGTAAGCATCGGTTTTTAAAATATAGAGGTTGGTATCTTTGCTATCAAGAATTTCTGCCTGTGCCAGTATTTCCAGTGCCTCCCTGTAAAACCGGAGGGCAACAAGCAAGTCGGCCTTACGCAGCATCAGGCTTGATGAATAAGGGTATTGACGAACCGCATATTCGGCGGCCTCCAAGGCAGTTTGCAACTCTTCCCTTTCATCATAATAGTCGATGATCCGTTCAAAAGATTCTTCTTCAATGAATGAGTTAGGCTGGCCGTTTTTGAGGTTCTCAAATTGCTGGAGGAGCTCTTTTAATTCATCCCGGTCCTGTCGGTAAGGATATTTACTCATGTGGTATAAGTTATTGTAAATTACCTTCTTTAAAATGATTTTACAAATTTTTGTAACCTTTTTTCGCCCAAATCGTTAAATATGTGCAAAAAGAATGTATGAATGGAATGGAAATACCAGCCTTTTTTTAATATATTTGTAACATCAAACTATTCAACCAATGATTAAAACAACCAGAATAATGCTTATTGCAATCGTGCTTTTTGGCACGGCAATCAGCGCTATGGCTGACAGAGGCATTGGTAAAAGAAGTAAAACTGCTCCGGCAAGAATTACTTTAAATATCAGTACCCCGTCTACTTTAAAAAACTCTCTTCCGCTGAACTTAAGCAATGGTCTGCGATATACAGGCAGCATGCTGGCAGCGCAGCAAAATGCGGGTAACAGCATGTTGAAAAGCACACTTGTAACTTATCAAAAAGGAAACACCACTTACATCATTCCTTATAAACAAAGAATTTTAATGCCTGAGATAAAACAAGGCTATACAGGAATGAAACTTATCATAAGACCTCATTAAAATAAAGCTCTCAAATTTGAGAGCTTTATTTTTTTACAAAGTTTTTTGCCAGATTTATAATTACTGGTTCCCCTTACGCATTTGCTGGTTTTCTTCGTAAGTCATTACCCTGTAACCGGCTTTGGGAAAATCGAATTTTGAAACGGGAACAGGTTCAAAACTGATTTTTGAAAGCGTATACCTGTATTTTGTGGTACCACTTTCATATTCGTACTCAAGGGCAACTCCCGGGAGATTTTTAAAAGTGGCATTGTATTCTTTATTACTCATATTAAGCTCGGGCGTATAAAATACCTGGAATGTTTTTCCGGAAGGCAGTTTTGCCACGGCTTTTTTACAGCTGTATCCCGCAATGGTTTTTGTTTCATCCGAGGATTCAAATTTAATATCGCTGTAAGTTTTATTTTTCTGATCCCAGTTCTCTTTCGTTAAGGTGATCATCAGTTTTTGCCCGCTGTATTCCTTTAAAATAACAGCATTGCCTGTTTTGGTGTCGTGGATGGTTGTTTCTTTACCCAGGGCACTCACCATATCTGAACGGCTTTGCCCGCCCTTGATATAAACTGTAACAGTACCGCCATCCAGCGCATCTGCCATCTGTGGTTCTTTATTGCCTGATTGTATCACTATATCATAAACAAGTGTTCCTTCTGAAACAGTTTTTTGCGCAAAGGAAAATACAGCACCCGTTAATAATAACATCAACAAAATTGCTGTTTTGATAGGTTTCATTTTTTTCATTTTAATAAAGATAATAAAATCCCGTGCCAAAGGACTTTACCTGCAATAAAAAAGACCTGCAACGCTTTAAAATGGTTGCAGGTCTTTATATTTAACGGTTCTTTTAATTTTTACCGGTCTTGTTTTTCATCTCCTGTATCTTTTTCTGCTGCTCCTGCATGGCCTGTATGCGTTCCTGCAGTTTGCTTTGTTTTACCGGTTGCTTGCGTTTTTCAGCAATTTGTTCCATGATTTTATCGTGATCAATGATATATTTCTGAATAACGATTTGCAGCAATAATGTAATGGTATTTGAAACGGTGTAATACCATGTTAAAGCCGACGGCAGGTTATTGAACACACCCAACAAAAGTACCGGGAAAATATATGGCATATATTTCATTACCGGGTTACTGTTGTCCTGCATATTGCTCATGCTGTATAAAGAGATCAGCAAACTTGTAATAGTGGCTGTTAATGTAAACAGGCTCACATGATCCCCGTAAAAAGGAATATTGAAAGGCAGCTGTAAAATAGAATCGTATGCCGCAAGGTCTTTTGCCCATAAAAAGCTTTGCCCCCGCAGTGAAATATTTGCCTGGAAGAAATAGTACAGCGACATGAAGATCGGTATCTGTAATAATGCCGGTATACACCCGCCCAACGGACTAACCCCTGCACTGCGCCATAATTTCATTTGCTCCATACTGAATGCCTGCTGGTCTAACTGGCCATTCTTGTCGGTAAGTTTTGCTTTTAATGCATCCACATCAGGTTTCAGCACTTTCATTTTCGCACCGCTTAAATAACTCTTGTACAGGATGGGGGAAGTTATAAGGCGGATAATAAGGGTAAGCAGTAAAATAACGATGCCATAGCTGGTCACATATTTTCTTATAAAATCCCATATTGGCAAAAGGAAGTGGCGGTTGATGTATTTTACAAAAGAGAAAGGTCCGCTGCCGTAAGTAACGATCTGGTGCATATTGTTGCCATACTTGTCAAGTATATTGTAATCATTGGGGCCATAATATAACTGGAAAGGCAACACACCATTAGAAGGCACAGCAACACGGAGGTTTGCTGTTGTTTGTGCCACCAGTTTCAAAGAGTCTGCGGGATTTACCCAGTTGATATTACCACTTTGGAATTTGTTTTTAGCAGCAATTGTACTAACAAAGAACTGCGGGTTAATGGCAACCCAGTCAAGTGGTTTTTCAAAACTTTCATCTCCGCCGCGGCCCAGGGCCGAAAAGTCGTACTTACCGTTTTCAACATAGCAGATATGTGCCTGCTGTTTTTCGTAGGTAATATTTTTTTCTGCCTGCGGAATTTCATTTTTCCACAACAGGTTCATGGTGCCGTTTGTTGTAAGTTTGTCTGCCCCACCCAATGTTACAGTAAAGTCAATCATGTATTCATCGGGCCTGATTACATATTGGTGTGTAATGATGTTATTGCCCGAAGAATCCTGGATACTGTAAGTGATGGTTTTGCTTTTATCAGCATTTTCCTGAACACCTGTTTTAATAAAGTTCAGATCGGTACTTTTAAGTGTGCCATTATTTGCCGAAGGGTTATTAAAATCGTATCCAAGTTTATTAAATGATCCGGCCAGTAATACCACTGGCTTGCCATCAGGTGTTTCAAATTTTTTCAGTTCTACCGTCTGCGGCTGGGCACCTTTACTGGTAAAAGTTATTTTTACAACATCATTTTCAACAACAGTCAGTTCTTCAGACTGCGCCAGTTTTAGTGTGCCGGTAGCCTGTTTAGTTTTTTCCTGTTGAAGCGAATCTGTTTTCGCTATATCTTTTTTTACTGCCTGGCTGTCGATCTGCTTTTTTTCAAGTGCTGCAATGGAATCTGCTTCTCTTTTTTTCTGTTCCTGTAATGCCTGGCTGCTGCGGTTATTCATAAACAACATTCCAAAAAGCAGCAGGGCTATTAACACAAAGCCAATGACCGTATTCCTGTCCATTCCCATAATAGAATAATTTAAGAGCGCAAAGGTAATTAAAGTTTGATGGTTGCCATTTTTTGTCTGTGTAAATAATCCTCCGGCTCAACCGCCTGTAAAAAAAAGCCCCCGGCAGGAGCCGGAGGCGGTAAAGTATTTTAGTTACTAACTTATTTTTTTGCAGCAGGGGCAGCAGCTTTAGCAGCAGGAGCAGCGGCAGCAGCTTTAGGAGCAGCAGCTTCTTCCTGTTTCAGCTGGCGGGTCATGGTTACAGACGCCATTGGAATACGGGGAGAGTTCAGTATTTCCAGGTTGTCTGTTTTCACATCTTCCACCCTGATATTGCCATTCAGTTCAAGATTTGTGATATCTACTTCAATATTTTCTTTCAAATATTTAGGATAACCTTTCACCTTGAGGTTTTTGATTTTAGTTACCAGTTTACCACCGGCTTTAACACCAGCCGGAGTACCTGTAAACTTAACAGGCAAAGTGGCAATCACTTTTTTATCATCTACCAGTTCCAGGAAATCAACATGGATCAGCGCATCAGTTACTTTGTCAAACTGCAAATCCTTAAGGATACAACGGTAGCTGTTACCATCAATCTTTACATCTGCCAGCATAAATTCAGATGTGTAAACGATGTTTTTAAAAGCAGGAGCCGGGGCAGAGAAATTAATCTCTTTTTTACCACCATAAATTACACCTGGCACCAGTTCCTGAGAGCGAAGTTGGCGGGTGGCTTTTTTTCCGCTTTCGGTCCTCAGTTGTCCTTCGATTGTAATTGTTTTCATTATTTATTTATTTTTTGTGAGGCGCAAAGGTAATTAAATAATAGATAAGTCTGTAATGAAATAATGGATAATTGAGCATTTTATCTGCCCCTTTATCCATTATTTAAAACACCTTAAGGTTGATTATTTCTTATTGGCCATCCTGCTGCGCATAAACAGGCTGTTTATACTCTTATTTTCAAATGCATTACGTATAGCAATAGCAAATAATTCGCTGGTAGAAGCCACTTTTATCTTTTCAGACTGCCCTTTAAGCGGAATAGTATCGCATACCACCAGTTCTTCCATCACGCTATTTTGAATATTGGTATATGCATTTCCACTCAGTACAGGGTGTGTGCAAAATGCCCTTACACTCCGGGCGCCTTTTTCTTTTAAGAGTGCTGCACTTTTACAGAGTGTGCCACCGGTATCACAAATATCATCCACCAGCACCACATCCCTGTCTGTTACATCTCCAATCACCACCATACTGGCAATTTCATTGGCCCTTTTCCGGTGTTTATCGCATATCACCATTTCACATTCAAAATAAGAAGCGATTTCCCTGATGCGGTTGGCGCTGCCCACATCCGGAGCTGCAAATGTGAGATTGGGTAAATTCAGTTTCTCAATATAGGGAATGAAAATAGCAGAAGAATCAAGGTGATCAACCGGTATATCAAAATAGCCCTGTATTTGCGGTGCATGAAGGTCCATTGTAATCACCCTGTCGGCTCCCGCTGCTGTCAGCATATTAGCAACCAGTTTTGATCCAATGGCCACCCTGGGCCGGTCCTTCCGGTCCTGCCTTGCAAAACCATAATAAGGAATCACTGCTATTACTTTATAAGCAGATGCCCTTTTTGCTGCGTCTATCATCAGCAGTAATTCCATCAGATTATCAGATGGCGCATAAGTGCTCTGAACAAGGAAAACAAACTGTCCGCGTATGCTTTCCTGGAACTCCACATAAATCTCCCCATCACTAAAACGCTGAATATTGACTTTACCTAAAGGTTCACCAAATTTCTGGGCAATCTTTTCCGCCAGGTACTGAGAACCTGTTCCGGAGAATATTTTTGCAGCAGTCATTATATAAATTGATTGATTTGAAAAGAAGATGCTGCAAAATTATTGTTTAGTTGAGATGAATTAAATTTGATTTTATGAAAACTATCAACAAGCCTTCCACATCCATTAAAAACTGGGCGGAAGACGACCGGCCCCGCGAAAAATTATACAGCAAAGGCTGTGCATCGCTAAGCAATTCTGAACTCATTGCCATACTTGTAAACAACGGCAATAAAGAAAAATCCGCTGTCGATCTTGCGAAAGAAATCCTTCAACTAGGGCACAATAACCTGGTAGAACTTGGAAAGCTTTCTGTTAAGGAATTGCAACAGGTAAAAGGTATTGGCATTGCCAAAGCCATCACAATTACAGCAGCATTGGAACTTGGACGCAGAAGGCAGGCTGCTGCCACATTAGAGAAACCTGTTGTAAGAACCAGCAGGGATATAGCAGAATATTTACAGGCCCTTATAAAGGATTATAAGTACGAAGTATTTGCTGTACTGTTTTTAAACAGAAGCAACAAAATCAATCACTTTGAAATAGTAAGCAGGGGAGGTATAACGGGTACTGTTGCCGATCCGCGTATTATATTGAAAAAAGCGCTTGAAGAAGACGCAGTTTCGCTCGTGCTGTGCCATAACCATCCATCCGGAAGCCTCAGGCCCAGCCGGGCTGATGAAGAAATAACGCAAAAAATAAAAGAAGCAGCACGTTATTTCGACATCAGAATACTCGATCACATTATTGTAAGTGAGGAAGGATTTTACAGTTTTGCCGATGAGGGGCTGCTATAAAGTGAAAGACATTTCAGGGTTTCCCGGATTTATGCCTGTGCTGCAGGTCCGCCAAAATTAAATGGTATCTCCACTGCTTCCATATCCTGTATCACCCCATTAGCCGTTTCAAATTTCTTTACATTATCAATTAATGCCTTCATAAAACGCTTTGCATGAAAAGGTGTAAGGATAATGCGGCTCTTAACTTTACTCTTGGGCGTACCGGGCATTACATTTACAAAGTCTATTACAAACTCTGCATGGCTGTGGGTAATAATGGCCAGGTTTGCGTATTCACCTTCAGATACTTCTTCTGAAATTTCAATATTGAGCTGGTTAGGCTGGTCAGTATTGCTGCTCATCTTTTTTTTGTAAAGATAATAATAAAGGGCTTCTTTACAGAAGCCCTTTATTTATTTAGAAGTTTGATATTCTTTTACTGGTGAGTCAGTACTTCGTAAATGATCCTGTCGTTACCAGCAACACCAGGCAGGTTATTGTATGTCCACAGCAGGATGAACCTTTTATTAGCCGGATCATATGTTTTCTGGAACCAGCGTACGTTGGAGATACTGTTTGCGAAAGAAGGTGATAAATCAACTCCTATAGTTGTAATTGATGTAACTCCCGGATCGCAAGTAAGAAAATAATCCCTATCTGTACCAGCTCCAAGATTAGCGATGTAAGTTGTTGTAACGGTTGGTGTAACCGGAGCAAGGAACTTGGGTGAAGGGATAGAAGCTAACGCAAAAGTTCCGGGAATTGTTAATGCTGCCGGATAAGCCCAACCTGTCTGAGGAGCCCAGTTTTGGTCACCAGCGGGAGAGCAATTGTAACGTCCTCCAGCAGTCAGGTTATAAGTGCCTGCGAGCGGGTTTCCGATAAAATGAAAATATGCAGTACCTGTTCCTGGTGCAGCTTTAACTCCGGCAGGAGCACCTTTGATGCTTTTAATCACGATAGGAATCATGAAGTTTTTAGAACCATCAATCTGGCTTGGGTTGAACTCGATATGGAATGTTTCTGACACTGTTTGACCTGCCCTGATATAAACTTTTTGATCAGGGAAAATGTATGCAGAAGAGTTCAGCACCAGGTATTTCTTTAATGGGTCTGTTTGCGTTGCATTGTAAGTTGTAACAACAGAAGGATCTGCACCTACAGTTATCTCAATATCATTGGAAGATACATTGTCTGTAGAGTAGAACAGGTTCAGATCAAGTATCTCGGATGTACTGCTGGGGCTGAACGCCAGACCAGAATTTCCGAAGTTTTCACCCATACCTCCATATACCTGGAAGGAGATGATCTTTTGTCCTTTATCAGCCAGTGGTTCCACCTGCTGTACTTTTTCGCAACCGGAAATAAGTACAGAAAAAAGCAATGCCGGAACTATTGCACTGTAATATTTTTTGATTATAAATTTCATAATGTTATAATTTTTCAATTAGTAGTGTTAATGTTGGTTTATTGATCCCACCAGATCTTTGATTCCTGCTTGTCTCCACCTGGCAGGTTAGCAACGGCTGCTTTAACTTGTGAACTCAGTAAACTGTAATCGTTCACACCGTAAACATACCTTCTAACCACTTCACCAGTAGCAAAACGGGTTTTCTTTAAATTGGGCACGCCTGTTCTTCTCCATTCGCACCATCCTTCATGGCCGTTAGGATAACCAGCGATCCAGCGTTGCAAAGCGATTCGCTGTAATTTAGTGGTGGTTTTTGCATCCTGTACATTATTGTCTGCTGCCCTGAAGTTATCATATGGTGCAGCGTTACCGCCAACATTACTTCCCACACCCTGACCTGCATTATAATCAGCATTACCAGTTAAATAGCCAGCAGGCACTGAAATACCCCATTCTCCAAAAGAAGCAGTAATACCGGCTTCATAGGCAGCCTGTGCATCAGCAGTGGTTCCGGGAACCCATCCTCTTTCGATTGCTTCAGCTTTGGCCAGCAGTACAGACGCGGCATTAACGATAACTATTGGTGAGGTTTCGGCACGATAAGAAGTGGCCAGTACCCTTGCATGCGCATTGTTCACACTTGCAGCAAACTGCACAGCAAGGTCACGAGTTAAACCGTATGGGAAACCAACAGCATTGGTACCAAAAGCGGACTGTCTTGTATCGCCTAAGCCGTTCAGTACATCCACCATGGTTTTGCTTTCAGCATAGTCATCCCTTGCTTCGTAAGTGGCATACCATGGGTTTTTAAAACCATTACCAACATATTTCACTTTGAAGTTGTCGGTATTAGATGTAATAAACCCTGCATTTTTATAACCCAGGCCATTGTTGTAGGCATCGGCAAATTCAAGTGCTGCTTTACTACCGGCTGCAGGATACTTTTTAGTGAGTCGCATTGCCATCAGCATGCGAAGGCTGTTAGCCAGTTTTTTCCACTGAGGAACACCTGTGGCTGCATTTCCTGATACATTAGGATAGATAACATCACCAGTCATGGAATTATCATTATCAAATCCGTTTACAGCTGCTTTCAGGTCGGCCATTACACCGAAGTAAATATCTTCCTGTTTATCAAACTTGGGAGTAAGATTGGAAGCTCCTAATAATGATTCGGAATAAGGTATATCACCCCATGAATCTGTCATTACCCAAAAGATATAGCCCTTTAGAATTTTGGCTATAGCAACCTGGTTGGCATTTGAACCATATGCAGAAGCAGCACCTGCTGTTTTAGGGTCTGAATTGTAATTGATAATCACCTGCAGGTCGTTTAATACGCCGGAGTAGTTACCCCCCATTTCCACCTGGGGCAAAGAATAGAGGGAAACATCGGTGTACTGGCTTTCAGAAACGTACTGTGCGTAGGTAATCTTCCTTGTACTGGCTGCAAAACCGGCAATTTGAGATTCCACATTGGTCAGCAGTGCCGATGTAATGGGCTGTGTGATACCATTGGGGTTTTCGTTGAGGTTACCAAAATCATCGATCTTGGCGCAACCGCCCATAAACAGTGCCGCAGCAAGTACAGGCAGGGCAAGGGCTTTTTTATATGAGTTATATTTCATTTTTTAGAAGTTTAATGTTCGCTAATTATGATGATTAGAAACCAATTTTAAGGTTAACACCCAGTGACCTTGTACCGGGCAGCTGGCCATCTTCGCCATATACACTGCTGATTTCTGATGGGTCGAAACCTTTTGCCTTGGTATAAATTAACCATGGGTTACGAGAGATTACAGAGAACACGGCATTTTTTACATATTTGCCAATGCTCAGTTTCTCAACAGGTAACCTGTAACCAACACTAAGCTCTCTTAATTTCACGAAAGTAAGGTCGTATACACTGTTTTCTGAAATGCTGTTGTTCCTGAACTGGTGGAAATAGGTTTGAGCATCTACATAGTAGTTAACTGCCTTTCCGCTTGCATCCACACCGTATACGTGAACACCACCACCATCTTCAACTTTATCCCTCACAGAGTTTCCTTTGTCGTTCAATGCAGCAGTACGAGCTGTTAAACCAGAGAAAGTTCCCCAGAAGTCAGACAATGAGAAGAATTTACCGCCCCATTGATAGTCGATATTAACGTTAACAATGAAATTTTTGAATACGGTGAATGTGTTTTGAACACCGCCGGTATATTGGGGTAAAACACTTCCATAGTTCACGTCGTTTTGAGCAACAAATAAACCTGAGCTGTTAAGTACTGGCTGACCATTGATTTTTTGGATGCCTTTACCAAACATCTGACCCCATGGCTGACCAACCTGGTTAACAGTGTAAGCAGATGAAGTAGTGGAGAATGCACCAGAAGAAATAGCAAACCTGTCAATGCCAGGGAAAATCTTAACAACTTCGTTCTTAACTATGTAGCCCCAAGCAGCATTGATTTCCCATTCGAGGTTTTTCATTTGTAAAGGCCTTACAAAAGCTGTTACGTCAAAACCTTTTTTAGCAATTTCACCCACGTTCCTGGAAATTACAGAATAACCAGTTTGCTGGGGCACGCTTAAGTTGAAGGGGAAGTCTTTGTTAGTACGATCCCAGTAAGTAACGTTGAAACCAAACCTGTTTTTCAGGAAACGCAGTTCGATACCCAGTTCTTTTTCAATGTTGGTGGCACCTTGCAATGCAGGGTCAACCAGATTATTAGGAACTGAAGTTAAAGGATTCGCAGACCACTGAAGTGTACCAATAGAATATGTTGAGTTCAACTGGTAAACATCAAGAGTATTCAGACTCTGACCAATAGACCCCCTGATCTTTCCATAACTGAGGAAAGGAAGAGCAGTTTTTGTGAGGTCACTGAATACAAATGAAAGACCAGCAGATTTTGAATCGATATAGTGTTTTGCAGGTTCAGAAGATGTGTAGTCTCTCCTGTAAGTTCCTTCTGCGAATAAGAAATTACGGAAACCAACATCAGCCCTTACGAATAAACCGCGGCGGCTGAACTGAGAACGGGCATTACCATAGTTAATGGTAGACTTAGAGTTGGTCAGTGCATATAAACCTGGAGCACTTAAGCCGTCCATGGTATTGGCGTTGATTGACCTTGACCTTGTTTTCAAGATATCAAAACCTGCGTTGGCATTAACTGCGAAGTCTTTTACTTTTTTGCTATAAGTAATTAAACCTTCATAGTTCTGCCTGTCGCTATAAGTTTGTGAAGTACCATAGCCTGCTTTGTTATTACCCTGCCATGGGTTAAAAGATACCTGGTCGCCACTGAATTCGAGCGCCTGGCTGTATATCTGTTCGTTATTGGTTGTAAGCTGGTTTTTACGGTAAGTTGCTTTAAAACGTAAATCGTTATTGAACTTATACGTTAAAGAAACATCTCCGCTGATCCTGTCTCTCCTGTCAACGTTACTGATATTATCGAAGTAAGTATAATAGTTATACCAGTAAACAGCTTTATAGAATGTACCTGGGTTGCTTGCGCTATAAGCAGTTGGGTTGTTATGGTTCCATGTGGCTAAATAACCTTCAGGACTTTTTAAACCTCTCAGCTGCTTCATAATGTTCATATCCATATCGCGGTGGAACCATGAACCGAAAGAACCGGTTGTTTGGTTAGAATATCCATCATCGCTTTCTGTGTTCCTGTTTTGTGCAATATAGTTGATATTGGCACCTAACAATAATTTAGGGCTTAAGTCAATACCTAAAGCAGCATTTAAAGTGTGCCTTTTCATGTATTCGGTAGGTGTAATACCTTTTACATCAAGATTAGTATATGACACCCTGATATTCATATTATCAGTAGCTTTTGTAAAGCTTACGTTATTGGTTTTTGTAACACCAGTTTCCCAATAATCACGCACATTGGTTGGCTGGGGAGACAAACGCTGTGTTTTGAAAGAATATTCACTTCCTGCATACCATGCATACCAGGGAATATATTCCTGATTTGACATGCGGGGACCCCAGCTGGCATCATCGGTATAGTCAGGATAAAATTTACCATCAAGCGCTTTCCATCCAATCGGATCACCTGCTTTATAGTGGTATTGAGCCAGGTCAGCAAATGAACCGCCTGAGTAAGAATTTTGATATTCCGGCAGAATGTATACACGGTCAAACTGAACACCGCTGTTGATTTCAACACCAATGCCTTTTGCACCTTTTTTCGCTTTCTTAAGGTTGATTACAATTGCACCATTGGCACCATCAGGACCAAATAATGCAGCTGCAGCCGGACCTTGTAAAACGGTAACATCTTCCACATCATCAGGGTTGATATCAGCGTTGCTTGGCATAATTGTACCGTCTACAACGTACAATGCACCGCCACCAGCTGTCAAACCGTTTTCACCACGAAGCCTTACTGTTGTTTCAGCGCCTAATTTAGCAATAGACTGGCTGCGCACCTGCGCACCGGCTACTTTACCAGCTAAGGCGTTGTTAATGTTCGGCTGACGAACGGTATTAACCGCATCTCCGGTAACATTCTGTACACTGGAAGAAGTACTTCTTGCAGTACGTTTGGTACCAAAAGCACTGGTAACAACAACCTCTTTAAGGTCATTACCTTTTTCAAGTACAGCATTAACAGTGTTGAATGTACCTACTGTAACTTCCGCAGTTTTGAAACCAACAGCAGAAATCACCAGCACATCCCCTGTCTTTGCTTTGATTGAGTAAGCTCCGTTTGCATCAGCAGAAAGGCCTATGTTAGACCCCTTTACATTGATTGTTGCAAATGCAACCGGGTTACCATCTGCATCGGTAACCTTACCGGACACCACCCGGGTTTGAGCAAATGCGAACACTCCACAGAGCATAAGCATTGTGAACAGTGATAAAAATCTTCTCATTGTGCGTTTAATTAAGTTTAATGATGTTGTAAAAATAGGGATATTTCTGTAAAGTCAAAAAAATGTTAAATAATTGAACCCCTTTACGGTATACAGGACAAAAAGCAGTTTAAAATAGCTGCTTTGAGCCTAAAAAATGTTAAAATTTATATTGAAACTGGAGTTTGAATTCTGTTTTATGATTCCCGCTTAGCTCGTCCGGGCCGGTTCCTATACTTCTTTTTTTAATAAGGCGGGTTTGGGCAAGCTTAACCCATATGCTAATTTTTTCATTTATAGTATAACTGCTATTTAGGTAAAAACGGTAACCTTTTTCATAAAAAACCATACTTGAAAAGCTATAAGGGACGTCATTTTCGAAAGAATATACCCGGCTGTTGTAACTATCAGCATCCGAAAACTGTAAACGCCCATTAACCGTCCATTTCTTGTAAAGGGGACGGATGATGAGATCCGTATACCCAATAAAACCCTGTTCTTTGGAATTACCAGATCCATTCCACACCAACTCAGTCCGTGCCCGCCAGGTAATTTGGGGACTGACTTTAAAACTTAACTGCACACGCCAGTTTTTTTGCGTGGTTACGGAAACCGGAGTGATAATGAATTCACCGGCGCTTTGACTGGCCGCACCAGAACGCATCCGCCAACGGCTGTAAATTTCCAGTTGTTTGCTGGGAGTATAACTCACTTGTAACAGATAGTCGGCATTTGCCGAAGGCGCATCAATCCTGTAACGCAGCCAGGGAAATACACAAAAATCCGCATAAGCGTCCAGCCTCCAGTTACTGCCCGGGTGAACAGTTAATCCCATGTACAATCCTTTTTCCCCGGAAGGATTGGTATTTTCTGTAAAAGCTGATGCATATAATGACTGATAACGCGGAGAGATGTTGCGGTAGAACATACTGATATCAACAGTTGAGGCTGTGCTGATGAGCATGCCGGCAAGAACAGCCCCCGCACCTTTGTTAGTAAAAGCGGCTTCGCCAAAACCATGCACATTGCGAAATGTGTAACTATAATCAAGACTGTAATTACCAAATGCTGTACCGGCCAATGCATACAGGTTGTACAAAGTGCTGTCTTTTTTTAAAGGAAGCCTGAAGTTGTAATGCACTGCATTGATACCTGCATGAAAATTCTTGTACGCATAATTTATATTACCCCCGAAAGCAAATTGGCCTTGTACAGCCTTACCCGCAATTTCAGATTTGGTGCGGTGATAGCCGGATGTTTGCAAAGAAGAAATATAAACGGCTTCACTTGTGTCTCTCACCATGGTGGCATCTGTATTGCGGTATGAAACAAAAAATGTTGCCGCAGCATTTTGCCTTTGCACAGTAATACCTGCTCCCCGGTGAAAATTTATTTCACCTGCAGCATTGTAAGGGCGCAATATGGCCGACTGCTGTTTTATATTCATCACGCCCGCGTTTTTTTTAGCCGCCATGCCCTGCCATTGCACCAGGCCCTGGCCCATGTTCACTGAAAAATCGCCTATTGCAAGCGTTTGAATAATACCGGCATTGCGGATAAAGAAATGTGCCGAATAAAAATCGAAACCCTGCTTCTGGCTGCCTTTAAAAAACTCCTCTCCCGCATCTTTCTCAGCCACCACCCCGTATTGCAGCAAATTTTTAAACTGGTATTTATAACGCACTAATATTTTTTGCGGTGACCCGGAATAATAAGAACCTGCGGTATCCTTTGTATAGCCCTTTGCTTTTTCAAGCACCTGTGTTAAGCGCATAAGCAGATTATGCTCCCCGTTACGAAGCCGTCCTTTTACAGCCGTGGCAAGTTGTTCATTTACTTCAACAGTGATGTAAGGCCGTAACAGGGCTAACAACTGTATATCCCAGCCGGGTATGGCCTGCAGTTCGTAAACATCAATGAGTTTTCCCAATATACTGCGGTAGGCTAAAAAGTTTTCCACCTGCAATGGCGACAGCAATTTCAATTCATTCAGTTCTTCTTCACCGGCAGCATTCAGGTTGAGCGGGTGTTTGCTGTAATGTTCCATTTGCTGCAGGAAAGAATCATCTTCAATTTCGTTATCACCATTGCTTTCGGCCATTTGCTCTGCCTGCTGTTCGGGTATTGTACCGGGTAACTGAGCAGTAACAGGCTGCAAAAAAAATAATACATTCAAACATATTGCCCAAAGAACGGCCGCACATTTTTTAAAAAAAATGCCCGCTGAAAAATGGTATGCAGTACAAGTGAGTGACACAACGATGCTGATTTTTATTATAAAGCCGGTTACAAATACTTATCAATATTGCATTACGGCTGGCGCTGTTTTCCCTGTACGATCAGTTTTAAAATTTGTAAGCAGCATTACCCCGGGCGATAATCCCAGCAGGGGGTGATAACTGCCGGTTATATCCAAACGCAAATTTTTCCAGCAAAGACCTGCACCCGCATATACCGAGGAGGTGGCACTGTTAAAACCTGCAGCCGCGAAAAACTGTTTTGCAAACTCGTAACCAAACCCCGCCTGCACATTTACAGGCATATTTGTTTCTTTTATGATTCCGGCAGCTGCGAAAAAATTTTCTGATGCATCATAGCCCATACCAAAACTGTAAGCCGCAGTTAATTTTTCATTGCTGCCTTTTATAAAACTGAATGATGCGGGATTATAGCAATGAATGCCCGCATGCAGGTTGTTGCTGAGATGAAAAACAACACCTGCTTCGGCAATAACTGCTGATACGCCCGTATAAGAAGGAATACGGTAATTGTAATAATTGAACTGAACACCCGCAGCAGCCCTGCTGCCCAAGTTGCGTGCATATGCCAGCCCGATTTTACTTTCATTGAAATTTTTGAAGCCAGCATGGTTCGCCTGCAACCCAAAATTCCCCAATGATGTGGGAAACGCAGCAGCTAAAGAATAAGCGCCAACATCGGCCAGCATAAAACGCCGCTCTCCATATACACCCACACAAGCCTGTTGCATTGTAGCAAGTGCTGCCTGGTTGCCGGTAAAGGAAAATGCGTTTTGATGGTACGCCGAATAAGCAGATAAACTGAGGTGTGGAAAAGCCTGCGGCTGTTGCAGGAGTTGTGCATGTGCATACAGCACCATGCAGGTAAGGGGTAGCATTACAAGTGTTTTCAAAATGTACGGTTAGGGTTGTACAAGATAAACATTTTTTTTAATCTTAAAACTTCGGTTTTTCGCACACCATATTTCTTACTTTTGCGGCATGCAAATCTTAGATGGAAAAATAGTATCACAGTCGGTGAAAGACCAGCTGAAAACAAAAACAGACCTGCTGCGTGCAGAAGGAAAAAGGGTACCGCACCTGGCCGCTATTTTAATTGGTAACAACGGGGCCAGCGAAACCTACGTGGCCAGCAAGGTGAAAACCTGTCATGAAATAGGTTTTAAAAGTTCGCTCATCCGTTTTCAAGAAACAATCAGTGAAGCTGACCTTACCACTGCCATTACAAGGCTGAACGAAGATGAAGACATTGACGGCATACTGGTGCAATTGCCCTTACCCAAACAAATTAACGAAGAAAAGATCATCAGCCTGATACATCCTGATAAAGATGTGGACGGATTTCACCCGGTAAGCGTGGGTAAACTGGTACAGGGGCTGCCCACCTTCATCCCCGCAACTCCATATGGCATTATGCTGATGCTGGAACATTATAAAATTGAAACCAGCGGCAAACATGCCGTGGTGATCGGCCGCAGTAATATTGTAGGCAGACCCATGAGCATTCTGCTGAGCCAGAATACTTATCCCGGTAACTGCACGGTAACGGTTTGTCATAGCCGCACCAATAACCTCAAGGAAATTTGCCAGCAGGCTGATATTATTGTGGCAGCACTGGGCAAACCCGGCTTTTTAAAAGCGGATATGGTAAAAGAAGGCGCCGTGGTAATTGATGTGGGTATTACAAGGGTTCCGGATGCGGCTAAGAAAAGCGGCTTTGCCATTAAGGGTGATGTTGCCTTTGATGAAGTGGCTCCCAAATGCAGTTATATCACACCCGTGCCGGGAGGCGTTGGTTTAATGACCATTGGTGCGCTGATGATGAATACTTATAATGCCTGCGTGGCCAAGAACAAATAATTTTCTATACACAAGATACAACTTGAGATGCCGGGTACATTACCTGTAATGGAACATTTTTATACCATCCAGGGTGAAGGTTTTCACCAGGGAAGGGCCGCTTATTTTATCAGGCTGGGGGGCTGTGATGTGGGATGTGTGTGGTGCGATGTGAAAGATAGCTGGGATGCATCCAAACACCCGCAATACGATGTTGACACCATTGTTTCATTTGTAACAGCAACACCGGCTAAACTGGCCGTTATCACCGGCGGCGAACCATTGATGCACCAACTGGATGAACTCACCACTGCATTACAGTCAAAAGGCATACAAACCAATATTGAAACATCCGGCTCACATCCATTAAGTGGTAACTGGGACTGGATCTGTTTATCGCCCAAAAAATTTAAAGCACCCCTGCCCGGAATACTGCCCCATGCCAATGAACTGAAAGTGGTGGTGTTCAATAAATCTGACTTTGAATGGGCAGAACTGCATGCGGACAAAGTAAGTGCACAGTGCAAATTATTTTTGCAGCCTGAGTGGGATAAAGCACCGCTTGTTACGCCTCTTATCATTGAATACATTAAGGCAAACCCGCAATGGGAACTGAGCCTGCAGGTGCATAAGTATATTAACGTGCCATGACGGATAGATTGGTTGATGGTTAATAGTTAATAATTGATAGTTCATGGTTCTCTTTCACAATGCAGCTGTTTATAATTTTGTTATAGTTTAATGGCTGTAATAAACCGGCGCATATTTCGTTCTACCTTCAGCGAATATTTAAGTTGATGAAGTCTTACAAATTTTTCAAACCGCTGTTTTTATTGCTCATCGTTTGCTGTTGCCATTCAGTAATGGTACATGCGCAATGGTACGACCCGGAGAAAGTAAACAAGAAAGCGGGAGACATTTACGGCGAAGCCTATGAACAGGCCAATTTGGGAAAATACCGAACAGCCATCAACCTGATTACAGAGGCACTTAAGTACGAGCCAAAATTTGTAGACGCCTATTTATCCCGTGCAGGCATTTATGCCAACATGAAAAAATACGACTCATCAGTGATTGATTTTGAAAAAGCACTGGCACTGGACTCTGTTTACAGCATCACCTATAACCAGCCTTACGGTATTTCACTGGCAGGCTGCGGAAGATTTAAGGAAGCGCTGGATGCCGTGAACAGGTTTTTAGCATATCCCAAACTCAATGCGCAAAGCATTAAGGCAGGCAACTACCGTAAAAGCTGTTACGAATTTGCGGTGGAATATGAAAAAAGTCATCCCGTAAAAAAGTATGTCTTTGCCCCGCAGAATATGGGGGACAGCATCAACACATCCGTATCAGAATACTTTCCATCTGTTACTATTGATGGCACAAAAATGGTTTTTACAAGAAGGACGGATAATAAGGACGAGGATTTTTACGAAAGCAATCTCATCAATGGCAGCTGGAGCCTGGCCAAACCATTGGCAGGAAAAGTAAACACTAATCTCAACGAAGGTGCCCAATGTATTTCGCAGGACGGGCAGTGGATTATTTTTACCGGCTGCAATTATCCCGAAGGACAGGGCAGCTGTGATTTATACATTTCATACAAAACAAAAAATGGCTGGAGTGAAGCAGAGAACCTGGGCCCGATAGTGAATACCGATTTCTGGGAGTCCTCTCCTTCCCTTTCTCCTGATAAACGCGACCTGTATTTCGCCAGCGCACAAAACGGCGGTTTTGGCGGCAGGGATATTTGGGTGGTGCACCGCCTGAACAATGGCAAATGGAGCCGCCCCGAAAATTTAGGGGCTGCGGTAAACACCAGTGCCGATGAAAGCTGCCCCTTTATGCATGCCGATAATGAAACACTGTATTTTAACAGCAACGGGCATAAAGGTTATGGCAGTACCGACCTGTACATGGCAAAAAAAGTAAGCGATACATCCTGGCAAATGGCAGAGAACCTCGGCTACCCCATCAATACTATCGATGATGAAGGTTCGTTGATTGTTGCTGCCGATGCAAAAACCGCCTATTATGCCAGCGACCGCAGCGACAGCCGCGGCGGACTTGATATTTACACTTTCCAGTTGCGGGAAGATATCAGGCCATTAAAAACATTATGGGTTAAGGGAAAGGTGTTTGATAAAAAAACAAATGGCGGCATCCCTTCCTCGGTTGAACTAACGGATATCGAAAGCCGCAGGTTGATCAGTAAAGTGCAAACCGATGAAGAAGGCAATTACCTCACCACGCTGCCGGTTGGAAAAACATATGCATTCAATGTAAACAGGAAGGGCTATTTGTTTTACTCCGACAATTTTTCACCAACAGCATCCAGCGATTCTGTATTCAGTAAAGACATACCACTGCAGCCGCTTGAAACAGGTGCGGTGATTGTGCTGAAAAATATTTTCTTCGACAGCAAACTATTCAGCCTTAAACCTGAATCGGTTACCGAGCTGGATAAAGTGGTGGCACTGCTGAATGACAACCCGCAGCTGAAAATACAGATCAGCGGGCACACCGATAATGTAGGTGCTGCCAAAGACAATGTACTGCTGAGCAATAACAGGGCTAGAGCAGTTGTTGGTTATTTACTGCAAAAAGGTATTGCACAAACAAGGCTTTCGTTTAAAGGTTTTGGTGCCGCACAACCGGTGGCAGATAACAATACCGAAGCAGGCCGGGCACAAAACAGGCGTACAGAACTTTCTGTTACCAGCAATTGATTTTTTGCTAATATTGTTCATCCGTACACACATGAACAACGACCTGTTATACCAGATTGCCCTCACCCTTGTGCCCAATATCGGCGATGTGCATGCAAAAACGCTTGTACAGCATTTCGGCAACGCACAAAATATTTTCAAGGCAAAGAAAAAAGAACTGGAAGCCATTGAAGGCATTGGCACTGTGCGTGCAAAAAGCATCAAAGACTTTGCTGATTTTACCAGCAGCGAAGCGGAAATAAAATTCATAGAGCAATACAAGATCAAACCGCTGTTTCTTACAAATGAAGATTACCCGCAACGCCTGCTTAATTGCTACGACAGTCCGGCCCTGCTGTATTACCGCGGAAATGCCGACCTCAATACGTCTAAAATTGTTGCCGTGGTGGGCACCAGGAATAACAGCGAATATGGCAGGTCTGTTTGCGAAAAACTGGTAGAAGGGCTTGCCCCGCAAAATGCACTTATCCTCAGCGGGCTTGCTTTTGGCATTGACACCATCAGCCATAAAGCCGCATTGAAACACCAGTTGCAAACGGTGGGTGCGCTGGCACACGGGCTCGACAGGATCTATCCTTCCCAAAACAAATCACTCGCCAAACAAATGACCGAACAGGGCGGACTGCTCACACATTTTATGAGCAATACCGATCCCGACAGGCAAAATTTTCCCAAACGTAACCGCATTGTGGCGGGCATGTGCGATGCACTGGTGGTGATTGAAAGTGGTATTAAAGGCGGTTCGCTGATAACGGCAGAACTTGCCAACAGTTATAATAAAGACGTATTTGCCATTCCCGGCAGAACCACCGACAGTAAAAGCGAAGGCTGCAATTACCTGGTAAAAAGCAATAAGGCGGCTCTCATCAATAATGCAGATGATCTTATAGAAAATATGCGCTGGGGCAATAACAAAAAACAACAGGTGCATAAACAACGCAGCCTCTTTCTTGAATTATCGGCTGATGAAAAAATAATCACAGACATCCTGCAGCAAAAAGAAAATACACATATCGATGAACTCTATTTTAAAAGCGGCCTCAGCAGCAGCGCCACGGCCAGCGCCCTGCTTACACTCGAAATGCAGCATATCATCATAGCCCTGCCCGGCAAAATATATAAGCTGGCATGAGCCGCAGTTTTCCACATGTTATCAGTCCCGGCCTCAAGCAGTCTTTGGAGGATATAGGTGTTTTAACTTACCTTTGCCTATGGCAACAATAAATAATTCTCCCCGCTCCCGCAAATCCTCAAAATTTTATGGCGAAGGCTTAACGTTCGATGATGTACTGCTCGTTCCTGCCTATTCCCAGATTTTACCAAGAGATGTGAATATTAAAACACAGCTCACCAAAAACATTATTCTGAATGTACCATTGCTAAGTGCTGCAATGGATACGGTTACCGAAGCATCGCTGGCCATTGCACTGGCACGTGAAGGTGGTATTGGCATCTTGCACAAAAACATGAGTATAGAACAGCAGGCGGCACAGGTGCGTAAAGTAAAAAGAAGTGAGAACGGGTTGATCAGCGATCCGGTTACATTATCACCCGATGCCACAATTGGTGAGGCATTGCGCCTGATGAGGGAAAATAAAATTGGCGGCATTCCCATTGTGGATGCTGCACATAAACTGGTGGGCATACTCACCAACCGAGATCTTCGCTTTGAAACAGATTATAAGGCAAAAGTAAGCACGGCCATGACAAAGGACAACCTGTTTACCGCACCCGAAGGCACCGACCTTAAAAAAGCCGAGCAATTATTTAAACTTACAAAAGTGGAGAAGCTCCCCATAATCAATAAACAGGGTAAGCTGACAGGCTTGTTTACTTACAGCGATATTTTAAAACTCAAATCACATCCCAATGCCGTAAAGGATACATCGGGCAGGCTGCTGGTAGGTGCCGGCGTGGGTATTACAAAAGACAGCCTGGAACGTGTGGAAGCACTCAACAGTTTTGGCGTGGATATTATTTGCCTGGACAGTGCACATGGTCATACAAAAGGTGTGATGGAAACATTAAAAGCCATTAAAAAAACATTCAAGGGCCTGCAGGTAATTGCAGGTAATGTGGGTACGGGCGCAGGGGCAAAAGCACTGGCCGATGCAGGTGCCGATGCAGTAAAAGTGGGTATTGGCCCCGGCTCTATTTGCACCACCCGCATTGTTGCCGGAACCGGTGTACCGCAGATCACTGCGGTGATGGAAGCAGCAGCGGCACTTAAAAATAAAAACGTGGGCATCATCAGCGATGGCGGTATCCGTTATACAGGCGATATGGTAAAAGCACTTGCTGCCGGCGCCAGCTGTGTGATGATGGGCAATGTGTTTGCAGGTACCGAAGAAAGCCCCGGCGAAACAATCATTTACGAAGGACGCAAATTCAAGCAATACCGCGGCATGGGCAGCATGGGCGCTATGGCACAGGGCAGCAGCGACCGTTACTTCCAGGACGTGGAAGATGATGTTAAGAAATTTGTTCCTGAAGGCATTGAAGGTCGTGTGGCTTACAAAGGATATTTAAAAGAAGTGGTGCACCAGTTTACCGGCGGCCTGCGTGCAGGCATGGGTTACTGCGGTGCAAAAGACATCAAAGAACTGCAGCAAGCAACGTTTGTGAAGATCACCAATGCAGGCATCCGCGAAAGCCATGCACATGACATTGAGATCACCAAGGAAGCACCGAATTACAGCCGGTAAGATATTTAAGTCAGAAGTAAAAGGCAGCTGTTTACAGTTTTGCTTTTTACTTCTGATTTTTCTTTTGTAACAGGCTTCGTTAATTCTATGCAGCATCGTTGTGTCACTCACTTCAACCACATACCTTTGCGCAACAAATAAATGCAATGAAACGAATACTGTCGCTTGCCCTGGTACTCATTACTCATTTCTCATTACTCACTTCTCATTGCAAGGCCCAGGACTCATCTCACCTGCGTATTTCCCTGCTCACCTGTACTCCCGGCGATGAGCTGTATTCCACATTCGGCCACAGCGCCATCCGTATTGTTGACAGCAGCAGCGTAACCGATATCGTTTACAATTACGGTACTTTCAATTTCGACGATGAAGGTTTCTATATAAAATTTGCAAGGGGCAAACTCCTGTACTATGTTTCTGCCGAATACTTCCGCGATTTCAGGTACCTGTACGAAGCCACCAACCGTGGCATTACCGAACAGGTACTCGATCTTACAGCCGCAGAAAAAATCGCAGTGCAACAGTTTCTCAATAATAACCTTAAAGAAGAGAACAAATATTACAGGTACGATTTCTTTTTTGATAACTGCACCACCAGGCTGCGTGATATCATCAAAAAAAATCACGACAGCAGCTTTACCATAAAGCCTGTAATGAAACCTGGCACAACGTTCCGTAATGCCATTCACCAGTACCTCAATAAAAATGAAAAAGAATGGAGCAAACTCAGCATTGATATTTTGTTGGGCAAACCCTGCGACGGGGTGATGACAGCAGAACAAATGCAGTTTTTGCCCGACAACCTCATGACCAGTCTTGACAGTGCCAGCCACCATATCATTTTATCGCACCAGGACCTTTATCCAATCAATGCATCAAATACCAGGGGCTCCTTATTCACCCCGATGAATGTTTTCATACTGCTGCTGGTGGTAATTATTGCACTGGGATTTGTAAAGAATAAATTTGCCAAAGGTTTTTTACAGGGCTTTGATGGATTGTTTTTCTTTCTTGTTGGTTTGCTCGGCATCATCCTTATTTTAATGTGGACCGCCACTGACCACAGCATGACCAAACAAAACTTCAACCTGTTATGGGCATGGCCCACACATGTGGTTGCCGCCTTTTTTGTAAACAGTAAAAAAGCATGGGTAAAAAAATATTTTAGATTCAGCGCCATTGCATTGATCGTTGTATTGCTGGCATGGTTCTTTTTACCACAACAGCTCAATACAAGTTTAATTCCATTGGTGCTGCTGCTGGTTTACAGGAGTGCGGTGAAGGGCTTTACTGTAAGTGAATAACACGAATTAAAACCCCGAATTACACGAATCAGGTATCAGCGTCCGCTGCGCCGCGGCATGCAACTCTCTTCAATTATAACTACATTCGTATCAGCAATGAAAACAGCATTCTTCCATTATCAGTCTTCCCAAATATTTTACCGGGTAACCGGCAGCGGAAAACCCGTTGTGCTTATACATGGTTTTGGCGAAGATGGCGATATCTGGCAGCAACAAATAGTTTTATTAGAAAAACAATATACCGTAATCATTCCCGATTTGCCCGGCAGTGGTAAAAGTGAAATGATAAATGATATGAGCATTGAAGGAATGGCGGAATGTATAAAAGAACTTGTTACTTCCCTGCCTTCTGACTTATCCTCTTACCGACTACCCGACTCCCCGTCCTCCGTACTTCCCAACACCCTTCTTCCTGCTTCCTTCCTCGGTCATTCCATGGGCGGCTACATCACACTTGCCATTACTGAAAAATACCCGCAGCTGGTAAAAGCTCCGGGGCTGGTGCATTCATCTGCCTATGCCGACAGTGAAGAAAAAAAAGCAGCCCGCCGCAAATCCATTGAATTTATCAATGAACATGGTGCTTATGAATTTTTAAAAACAGCCATTCCTGGTTTATTCAAAGAGCCGGAAAATAATACCGCCTGCGAAACACTGGTGGCAGCAGGCAATAACTTTTCGCCCGAAGCGCTGGTGGCTTATTACAAAGCTATGATCAACCGGCCCGACCGGACAGCGATTTTAAAAACATCCACCCAACCTTTTTTGTTCATAATGGGTCAATACGACAAAGCAGTGCCCTTTGAGCACAGCCTGCAGCAAAGCAGCCTCCCGCAGCAAAGCCATATTACCATTCTCCGCAACAGTGCCCATATGGGTATGCTGGAAGAAACTGCAGCAACAAATAAAGCGCTGCTGGATTTTTTGTCCGCTGTGCTGTAACAGTTCATTTTACCGTTTAAACATTTAACACGTTTACGCATTGCCGGGGCAGCATATTACAGTAAATTTAGGTCTCATATTTGCAGAATTGTTGAACATGAAAAAATACTGGCTGGTCATACTTATTTTATTGTTTACGGTTTGTACTGTTAAAGCCAATCACACCAAGGGCGGCTGGATGTCGTACGAATACCTGGGTCCCGGTACCACCAATCCTTCTTACCTGTTGTATAAAATTTCGGTGCACCTGTATGTGGAATGTAACACTACTGTTCCGGAGCCTGAATGGACATTTACCATTTTCAGGGGATTGCCGCCTTACACGCAGCTGCAAAATATACCGGCACCGCAAGCCACTTCTGTAAGCACACAGAACTGTGTGCTGCCCGAATGCCATCCCTGCATTGAGAATGTGCCCACCATCTGCTACTGGATAAAAACTTATGAAACCACGGTGGAACTGGCACCATCGACCGACGGTTATATCATCACAAAAGAACGCTGCTGCAGGGTTACCGGCATTACCAACCTGGCAAGCCCTAGCAATTCGTTTGGAGAAGCCTATACCATCAGGATTCCCGGCTCAATGACCGGGGTTCCCAATGCGCAGCAAAATTCAAGTCCGCAATTTATTTTTAACGATACTGCCCTTGTTTGTGCCAACAATTATTTCTCCATAAACTTTACTGCCACCGATAAAGACGGAGATTCGCTGGTGTATTATTTCTGCGATGCCTACACCGGGGGCAGTAATACAGGCAACGGGGCAAGCCCTAATCCTGCTTCGGCTCCACCTTACAGTTATGTAAGTTATGCAGGCATATTTACAGGAAGTAAACCACTGGGGCCAAATGTTTCTATCAACAGTAAAACAGGCGTTATAAGCGGCATTGCGCCGGGCCTGGGCGAATACGTGGTATGCGTGTGCGTGTCCGAATACAGGAATGGAGTGCACTTTGCCGATTCAAGAAAAGAGATACACCTCTATGTAAGAAATTGTAACCCGGTTTCTGCAAAACTAAAACCCCGTGCTGCCACCTGCGATGGTTTTACGGTGGACTTCAGCAATGCCACCGAAGGCATTAACCCCGTAGGTACAGATTTTTTCTGGGACTTTGGTGATCCTGCTTCCGGCACTTCAAATACATCCACCCTCCCAAATCCCATCCATACTTATTCCGATACCGGTGTGTATATTTTGAAACTGAAAGTATCACTCAATGGTCAGTGTGCTGATTCAGGTACGGTGCCGGTGAGGGTGTATCCCGGCTTCTTCCCCGACTTTGATGTATTTGGCCAGTGTAAAAACACTCCCATACAGTTCACAGATAAAACAACGGCCAAATATGGCAATGTAAATTTCTGGGACTGGAATTTTGGTGATTATGGTTCGCCCACGAACACATCGCCCTTAAAAAACCCCACGCATAACTATGCCACATCCAATAATTACACCGTAACGCTGATAGTGGCAAGTGATAAGGGATGTATTGACACGCTGGCTAAAACAGTCATCATTACTGATAAACCGGCCATCAATGCCGGGCGTGATACACTGATATGCTCGGTAGATACTTTACAATTGCATGCAACCGGTACCGGCAGTTTTTTATGGAGCCCTAATTATATGATCAGCAGTCTTACCATTCCAGATCCTTTTGTTAGTCCTGACATCACTACCGATTATATTGTACAGCTGACGGATCCTTTTGGTTGTTCCGGTTTTGATACCATCAGGATAAACGTGGTGGACCGTGTTACCCAATCACTGGTACCCGACACCACCATCTGCCGCACCGATCCCATCATATTGCGGCTGAATAGTGATGCGCTGTACTTTCAATGGACCGAGACTCCCGCAGGAGGCAATACACTCAGCAGTACCACTATCAAAAATCCCACCGCCACACCACTGGTGAATACCACATACCATGTGGTGGGAAGTATTGGAAAATGCATTGCGCAAAACGATATTGCGGTGAAGGTAGTGCCATACCCGCTGGCCAATGCAGGGCCCGATCAGGTTATTTGTCCCGGCGGTTCGGCACAGCTGAATGCAACCGGCGGCAGTATTTATTTCTGGAGCCCGGCAGCATTTTTGAATAACCGCAATATTCCCAATCCCATTTCGGTAAATCCAACAGCCAGTATACGGTATATTGTAAGTGTGAGTGATGTGCTGGGTTGCCCGAAATCAGTGAGGGACACAATGATTGTTACAGTTGACAGGATCACTGCCGATGCCGGCCCCTCGGATACCAGTGTTGTGCTGGGCCAGCCGCTTTTATTGCATGCCACAGGCAGCAATCATTATTTATGGAGCCCGGCCACCTGGTTGAATAATATTGCCATTTCAACTCCTGTATCGTTGCCGCAAAATGATATCACCTATAAAGTAAGGGTGAGTAATGATGTAGGATGTTTTGATGAAGATACCATCAGGGTGCATGTGTATTTTATTGAACCCGGTTTTTATGTGCCCAATGCATTTACACCCAATGGCGATGGCAAGAATGACCGCTTCCGCCCCATTGCCATAGGTATGAAATCAGTGGATATTTTCAGGGTATACAACCGCTGGGGACAATTACTGTATGCCAGCAGCGATATGAATGGTGCAGGATGGGATGGCACTTTCCGTAGTAAGGGGCAGGATCCCGACACTTATGTTTGGTATGCTGAAGGAACCGACTACAAAAACAATAAAGTGCGGAAACGGGGCTATGTAATACTGGTACGTGAATAAATAAATATTGTTTGTGATACGCCGCCGCTTTGAAAAGGCGGCGTTTTTTGTTATTTTAGGGCATTATTCACCCTTACTGCTGCATGAAGAAATATATATTTCTCTCTTTGATTACTTTGCTTTGTTTACAGGAAGTATCTGCCAACCATACAAAAGGAGGGTGGATGTATTATGAGTACCTGGGCCCCGGCATCAACGACCCTTCCAAACTCAGGTATAAAATTGGTCTCAATCTTTATATTGATTGCGGCTCCACATTGATTGAACCAACCTGGAATTTTTCTTTCTTCGGCGGAAGGGCGCCTTATAATTTCATACAGGATGTAACGGTGAGCGCTGCACCAGACTATATGGTGGTGGGCTGTGTGCTGCCTAGTTGCTATCCCTGTTTGAATAACATACCATCGCGTTGTTATAAAATCATCAACTACGAAACCATTGTTGAGCTGGCACCATCAACCGATGGATATATAGTATCCAAGCAGCGATGCTGCAGGATTGCCGGTATCAGTAATTTACAAACACCTTCCACTAATTTCGGCGCTACGTATACCATTAAAATCCCAGGCACCAACCAGGGCGCCACTGCGCCAATGGACGCAAGCCCCATGTTTGTGTTCAATGATACGGCCGTGGTTTGTGGCAACAGTCCCTTTACAATGGATTTTACTGCAACCGATGCTGATAATGATTCGCTGGTTTATTCTTTTGTGCCTGCACACGACGGAGGCTCCAATGCCAATCCCAACCCAGGCACTGCCACTGCACCACCATATGCAGATGTGGTTTACTTCCCTCCGTATAATGGATTTTCGCCGCTTGGTTCGGCAGTTACCATCAATCCCAATACAGGTGTTATCAGTGGTATCGCTCCGCCGGTTGGCGAATATGTGATTTGTGTACTGGTACAGGAATTCAGGAACGGCGTTTATATTGGCGAATCAAGAAAAGAACTGCATTTAAAAACTGCGGCATGTACACCCATTATTGCCAATCCTAACCCCGACTTCACTACCTGCGATGGCTTTACTGTAAACTTTTTTCATAGCAGTGCCGGAGCCAACAATGTTTTCTGGGACTTTGGAGATGGCAGCACACTTGCCGATACTTCCTGGCTCAATGCGCCAACCTATACATATCCCGATACCGGAACCTATACCGTAACATTTATCATCAACCGCGGTCAGCAATGTACAGATACGGCACGCCGTACGGTAAGAGTATATCCCGGCTTCTTCCCCGGATTTAAAATATCATCCACGCAGTGCACCAATGTTCCTGTTCAGTTTACTGATACTTCCCGAACAAATTACGGGGTGGTAAACACATGGCGCTGGAATTTTGGCGACCTTACAACACTGGCCGATACCAGTCATTTGCAAAACCCGCTGTATACCTACCCGGCATCAGGCACCTACACCGTAGAATTAAAAGTAACCAACAGCCAGGGCTGCGAAAAATTAATTAACCAGGAAGTTACAGTGTATGACCCGCCACTGCTTGCTGTTTTTCCTAAAGACAGCAGTTACTGCGGACTGGACAGCCTGCAACTAACGGCAACCGGTACAGGTACATTTAACTGGACACCGCCCATTAACATCATTGGTGCCAATACCGCCACACCCATAGTTTTTCCAACGGTGCCAACAAAATATTATTCCACCTTAACAAGTGCACAAGGTTGCATCAGCCGCGATTCTGTAAATGTTACACCGAAAAATGATGTTACCAACAGTATCACCGCTAACCCGCCCAGTATTTGTGCAGAAGACACCACACAGTTATCGGGCAGCAGTAATTACAGCAATGTAACCTGGCAATGGGTTCCGGCAGCAAGCGTGGAATTTCCCGCACAGCAAAATACAAGGGCTTATCCAATGGTGAATACCACTTACACATTGCTCACCACCTGGGGTAAACATTGTGTGGCCAGCAGCAGTAAACTCATTACAGTAAAACCATTGGCTGTTCCCAATGCGGGACCTGATCAAACCATTTGCGGAGGCCAGCAAACAGCACAACTCAATGCAAGCGGTGGAAATAGCTATACATGGACACCACCAACAGGCTTAAGCAATACGGGTATCTTCAATCCTGTTGCATCGCCGGTTATTACAACCACCTATACTGTAGCTGTGGGTGTTACCGGTTGTGCCAAAACAAAAACCGACAGCGTTACTGTTTTTGTGAGTGCCCCGCCCCCACTGGCAACACTTAACGACACACTCATTTGCAATATTGATACGTTGCAGCTCAGCACTGCAGGTAGTGGTAATTTTTTATGGAGTCCGAATTATATGATCAGCAGCGTAACAGCTGCCAGCCCGCTGGTGAGCCCTGATGTACCCACCATGTACCATGTGCGGCTTACCGATCCTTTCGGTTGTGTAAATACCGATTCTGTTTTTGTGGATGTGAAAGATCATGTGACTTTGTTTGCAGGTAATGATACCACCATTTGTCAAACAGATGGTTTCCGTCTTACCACAGTGAGCGATGCGCTGCATTATAAATGGACACCGAATTTGTACCTCGACAGTGATACTGCCAAACGGCCTTTTACCACGCCATTAAATTCCATCATTTATCATGTGGTGGCCAATATTGGTAAATGCCAGAGCCAGGATGATATTGCGATAAAGGCGGTTCCATATCCTGCCCCCAATGCAGGGCCCGACCAGGCCATTTGCCCCGAATGGGGAGCCAATGTGCAGTTAAATGCCAGTGGTGGCAGCACTTATTTATGGACACCAACAACCTTTCTCAATAACCGTAACCTGCCTAACCCGGTTGCAATAAAACCAACTGCAAGCATCCGTTATATTGTTACAGTTACCGACACCCTGGGTTGTCCCAAGCCTGTAAAAGACACCGTTTGGGTGATAGTTCACCCGCGTGTGATTGCCGATGCGGGGCCACCGGATACCATTGTTGTAAAAGGGCAGCCATTACATTTAACCGCAACTGGCGGCATCAGTTACTTATGGACACCCGCCACCTGGCTCAACAGCGATACCATACAAAAGCCAACCGCATTGCCCCAGGGCAATATCCGTTATACCGTAACAGCCACATCCGTGAATGGATGCACCGCATCTGATTTTATTGATGTGATCGTATACCTGGTAGAGCCGGATATGTATGTACCCAACACCTTTACACCTAATGGCGATGGCAAGAACGATATCTTCCGCCCCATATTGATCGGCATGAAGGAGCTGCATTACTTCAGGGTGTATAACCGCTTTGGCCAGTTGCTGTACAGCACATCTGATATTGGCGCAGGCTGGGATGGCACATTCCGCGGCAAGGGACAAGACCCCGCCACTTATGTTTGGTATGCCGAGGCTGTTACCTATAATGGTGACGTGAGATTTAAAAAAGGTTCGGTGATACTGGTAAGACAATAGAAACATGAATAATCCAGCCAGGACCAATCATCATTAATCATAACAATCTGCTATACCTGCGTTCCTGCATTGATAGAAACACGAATGATACGGATCTAGCTGATTTGAACGGATAATCCAGCCGGTATAAATCATAACAACCCCGGGCAGCTACCTTCCCCCACTTACCGTCTCTTCCTTATTTTTGCAGCATGAACAGAACAGTTTTAATTACCGGCGCCACATCGGGTATTGGCAAAGCATGTGCAGAAAAATTTGCCGCAGCAAATTATAATCTCATCATCACCGGCAGGAGAAAAGAAAGGCTGGATGCGCTGGCGGCTGAACTGCATGCAACCAGCAACATTAAAGTATTGCCATTATGTTTTGATGTGCAGGATAAGGAAGCAGTTTTTTCTATCCTTGGCAGCCTGCCTGAAGAATGGAAAAAAATTGATGTGCTCATCAACAATGCCGGGCTGGCACTGGGCCGCGACAGTTTTGAGGAAGCCGACCTGCAGGACTGGGAAACCATGCTCAACACCAATGTACACGGGCTGCTGTATGTTACCCGTGCCGTATTGCCGTTTATGATTGCACGCAAGGAAGGCCACATCATCAATATGGGTTCTGTAGCAGGTAAAGATGTGTATGAAAAAGGCAATGCTTATTGCGGCAGCAAGTTTGCCGTGGATGCGCTGAGTAAGGGCATGCGTATAGACCTGTTGCGGCATAACATAAAAGTTACCGCCATACATCCTGGTGCCGTGGAAACAGAGTTTTCAATGGTGCGTTTTAAAGGCGATAAGGAAAAGGCCGATGCCACCTATAAAGGGATGGTGCCCCTTACTGGCAGCGATATAGCAGACATCATTTTTTATTGCGCCACCCTGCCACCGCATGTTTGCATCAACGACCTCACCGTAACCCCCACCCAGCAGGCCAATGGCATCTACATTCATAAAAACCAGTAGCTTATAAACTGTTTTTTACATACATAAAAACAATATCTTTCATTTAACGGACTTTATATACTATCGGCTGGTAATTATCCGTTGAATAGATTGATATTTTTCTTCCTATTATTAGGAAAACCCGGCATTTTGCCTTAAACTTGTAAGTCCAAACCTAAATGAAAAACCAATGAAGCACCTCAAACCATTCATTACAGCAATAATTTCCCTTATATTTCTTGGGTTACAAACAACTAAGGCGCAGGATGTTATCCGGCAGCAGGCCTGTTCCAATGCTTCGATACAGCACCAGGCCGATAGTATTAAAGAAGAACTTGCCAAATCAGGTTTTGTGGTGGTAAAGGAAGCCAGTATGGAAATGGAAAGCGAATATGAAATGCCCGTAATTGTTCCATTAACTGAAGGCAGCTGGTACCAGTTTGTTTTTATTGGTGATGTTACTTCCAAATTATACGAGGTGAGGATGTTTGACTGGGATGAAAAACAGGTGGTTTACCAGAAAAAAATGTGGGGCGATGTGGATGGCAACGTGATCAGTTATTCTTACATCCCCAAGTTTTCAGAATACCACATGATAAAACCGGTACAGGTAAATAAAAATAAAAAACAACTCTGTGGTTATGTAATGCTGCTTAAAAAAGTGGCCAAACAATAATATTGCTAACTGGTTATAATACTAAAAGGTCCCGTCAAAAAGCCGGGACCTTTTTTATGCTTACAGTTCAACCAGCTAATGATTGTGTTGCTGAAAGATCAATTCTGCATAAAACACGGCACCGTGAATAAAAAAAGGGCGGCTGTAAACAGCCGCCCTTTTTTTATTTGTATTGAAACCATGCTTTATTGCGCCAGTGATATGGTTACCTTAACCCCCGCATTGGTATTGGTTACCGGTGCGCTGGATGAGATATAAGGCTTCACTTTACGTTGTTTGAAATACAGCTGCACATTCACACGGTTGCTTAAAATATAACTTACGGTTGGCTCCAGTGTGATCTCTTTGCTGCCGCCGGTGGCAAAAGTATTATCCTGGTCAAGCCTGCTGTTAGATGTAACATTATCCCGCATACTGAAGTGCAGGCGGAAGCTGATCTCGTTCTCCAGTTTACTGGGGCTTACGCTGGCATTTTTACTTTGCAGGAACTTAGGCAGCTTAATACTAAAGGGCATGTTCAGTCCGCGTTTGCGGTAACCTGCATCAATGGTATATTCTGTACTCCTTACTTCGCTTAACTGGAAGTCGATCAAACTTAAGCTTAACTGCCTGCTCTTGGCATAATCAAACCTGGCCTGCAACTGGTTGGTGAACATCATGTCAACACCAATGAGCGGTGAAAATTGTTCGCCAATGGAAATATTTGGTACAAGGAAATAAGGCACAAAGTTTTTAGACAGTGTATCAAAGAAAGAAGGATATCCATACTTTGAAACGTCGTCGTAATTCAGTGCCGATGTAAAGCCATTCATGCTGAGGTTGCTGGTATAACCATGAGAAAGCGTAAAGTTGGTAAATATTTTATCAAGCCCCTTCACCCGGCTCAGCCCGTTGTAATCAATTTTCCAGTTGGGCTTGGGCAATATACCTTTAAAAGGATTGGATTTGATATTGGGATTATTCTGGTTGATGAGTGAAACCTTCTCAGGATCCTGGCCAGTGTATGCGGCAATAAATGCCGGCACCAATACATCCACAGCATAACGTCCATAACCATAGCGGTAACCATCTGAACCCACGCCCTGTGTATTTCCGTAAGGGTTTTTACTGCCCACCCTTTCTGATAAAGTGCGGCGGTAGCTTTCGAATTTCTTGAATGTTTCAGAAACACGGTTAGGATCAAATTTACCGAACAAGGTTTTGTAAGAGATATAAGTAATGTCAAAACTGCCAGTGGTATACGGGTTCAGGTGGTTGAATTTATAATTGATACCACCGCTTGTATCTGCATAGCGGAATGTTTCTGTAAAATTCTTACTGAATGATTTTTTCAGGTTCACTGTTACATTCAAATCCTTTACCGGTTCCAGCATGGCGGTAAACGTAAGTGTTTGGTTATAGCTTTGTGTAAACAGTGAATTGAATGTGCTGTCTTTTGTGATCAGTCCTTTTTTCGCTGCATTGTTCAGCCAGGTGGTATCGGGCTGCCGCCCTAAAAGAAAATCCACACCGGGCGCCATGCTGTTCCAGTTCTGGCCCACATATTTTGTACTGTCGGTATAACCCGGCAACCTTGTATTGGCACCTTCAGAAATAGTACCCGACACCTGTTTGATACTGGTGAGCAATTTGCCAAAAGCCTTGCCAACACCCGCCACATAAGGCATGGCATTTTTATCAACGATCCTTCTTGTTTTAATTACTTTTTTACCACTCTTGAGGGTAACCGTGTCTTTCACTTTTGTGATCCTGTTTTTCCAGCGCTCTTTATCTTCCGGATTAGATGGCTGGTCTAATTGGCGCAGCCATTTTGATTTTTGATACAGTCTTGTAAAGTCAAGCTGCAGCGTGGCTTCTTTCTGCTGGTTATTTTCAATGATATTACCCAGGTTCACTGCCAGTCTTGATGCGCCGATCCACCGGTACCCTGCCTGGTAACTTACATTGGCTGTTGTCCAGTCGAGCAGCGGGAATTTTGTAGTGGGTAACGTATAAGTAAAGTTGGCAGAATGATTATACAATGTATTCCGTCCACCCTTCATAAAGTTTTTCCAAACCGTATCTTTTTTCTCCTGTGTATCCAGTCTGCCCGCAGGCTCATCTATACGTGAGTTATTGGTGGCGGTAAAATCAAAGTTGAGCGACTTGGTAAAATTCCACCGCATGATATAATCACGCTGGAACACAAAATACTTATCATAGGTTTCGGGAATGGAATATTTGGATGCACCCACACTGCGTGGCCTTACCGCACCAAACTGCCTGTTTACATCGGCCCTGAAACTTAAAGTAGATGGCACATAATTAAAATTAAATTCCTTCACCAGGTCAAACCAGTGCCCCCTTGTTTTACGGAAGAACTTCATGTTCTTGAAGGGCTCAATATATTTTGGCTGCGGTGCAAAATTGTAACCCAGCACGCCATGGTGTTTGGTAACCTCGTTGCTTTCAATAAGCGGGTTATGGCTTTTTGTATTGAGGTAAGAATAGCTCACATCAAAATTGGATACATCATATATCTTCGGCTTCTTCGTTCCTGTACGGTTCTTGCGCACATTGGTAAAGTTCACGGTTGTAGTGGAAGTGAAATCAATGGCATCATTCTTAATAGAGTCACGCTGGTTTTTGGGCGCCGATTTTATTTTGTCTTTCAGCTTCTGGTCCTGGTCGTACGGATCATATTGGGGTGTGCTTACCGACTGGGAATAACTTGCAAAAACAGGAATGGAAACAGCGGCTTTTTTTGGCAGCAGCTTACCCAGTTCCAAATTAGCCGATGCATCAAACTGCAGGAAGTTATCACGGTAACGTTCATTCACCCTTTGTTCCAGTGTACCAAAACCGGCCGTATGCGTGTTGGCGGAAATTGAAATACTTCCAAGATCGGCCAATGTCATGTCCATTCTTCCCAATGCGGCCCAGCCACCCGATTCATCCAGCGACACCAGCCGCAATTCGTTTACCCAAACTTCGCCGCAGGCGCCTGCAGCCTGGTTGGTGTTTTCAACTGCGATCATAATGCCACGCACTTCAGCAAGGTTGGGACTTCCCATTACGGCATACTCCTGCCCGTTAGACTGCAGTTGCCGGTATATCCTCGTCATCAGTACCGACGGATCGGCATTGCGTGCCTGTTTTAATTTTACAAGGGTTTGTAATTCCACATCCAGCGAGTTAACTGGCTGCCACAACGAATCGTTGTAATCATCCCCATCCGGGTTCATATTGGATGCTGACTTAGGCGTAAGATTCAGCGGTATCCGTATCTGGTAATAGTTATTTACAAAATCAGTTCCAATCCTTATCACCGCGGTAAGGTCTTTATTGAATAAACTCAAACCCTGTTTGGATGAAGGTTCGGCATGTATGTACATGGCCATTCTTTTATACTGGCGCAGGTCTTTGTTGGCAAATGTTTGTGTAACACCCCTTGCATCGCCTTTAGAAAGATTGCACAGCTGCAGGTCCATCGCCTGTTCGTTCAGTAACAGGTTAACACCATTGGCACTTAATGTTTGCTGGCGCTGAATATCTTTTGGTGTGCGGTAAGGGAATGGGGTGCGCTTATCATTCTCCTCTATATTTACAGCACCCAGTGTAAATGAAGTGGCACCGGTGATCACAGGTGTGTAAGCGCCACTGGTATCAATTTTATATTTGAACTCCCTCCATGTATTGCGTGTTAACTGCAGCTGACCAAAACGCAGCGTTACACTGTCCTGGAAACCGGTAAGGAACATCCTGATAAAACGGATGGATTTAAAATCCGGGATATTACCAATCTTCCGGTCATACTGGCTGATGGGGATGCGGAACTGGTACCAGGTCTCTGTGCGTGATGTACCATCGGCCAAACCGGTAATGCTTACCTGTTTTTTATCAACGATATAATTATTACCAATGGTCATCTCCTGCGCATTGGCAGGTTTAATATCCACGATATACTGGAAATATTCTTCCGTTTGATTGAGTGTATTATCCCTGTTCAGGTCTTCCGCATCGGGATACATAGTGGCGGCAGATGAATAAACGGAACTGCCCGCTACAGGAGAATTGCCCTGCGGGTTGTTGTAATTTTTATAACGGGCCAGGATACCCAGTCCCTGCTGGTCGTAATCATCACCACGGTAGTTATGAAAATTATCTCCGGAAGGATCGGCCTTAGCATCGAGGTAAGCTTTTGAGCCTGCACCAAAATTGGTTTGCAGCTGTGTGAGGTAGCTTGCCTGTTTATTCGCTTCTGCGGTATCATTCAACCCATCAAGCCCCACATCCTGGTAAACCCTGTCTTCGGTATTATTACTGAAAGCACTGGTTACCTGTATGGGGTTACGTGGCACTTTACCCCAGCTGGAACTTTCTTCGGGTGAAGGTGCATTGGGTGTGTTCAAACCGTTTTCATAAAAGCGCTTGCCATCTTTCAAAATATCTTCCGATACATTACCCAGGTTGAAATACAGTTTACCGCCACTGGATGTATCGGCACGCTGGCGTTTTTTTGAATTGATATAAGGATCCTGCATCCAGAATTCAATGAAACCGATATTGCTGGTTTCAAAATCACTCTGGTCAATATTACGCATTAAGCCTCCCCAGCGCTTTTGCGGGTTATATAATTTACCGTTTGCCTGCACCTGGTTGGCAGCGCCTTCATAGTTATACGGACCTTTATCGGAAGGATAATAAGAGATATCAAAAGTCTGTAAAAAGCTTTCGCCAAAACCGGTGGTCTTTTGCGGGAAGATCTCTTTTTGATACACCTGTCTTACACGGGGGTCGCTCAGTTCATCACGGTCGGTAATAGGGTTATTGGCACCACTTACCTGTTGCAGCGTTTGCTCAATCTGGTACCAGGCCACTTTAGACCTGTTCTTGCCATAATCAATATTATCATTCAAACTGGCTTCGGGAAAAAGTATGTTACCGTTTTTATCAGTTGCTCCCAACGGAGTGGAAGCCAGTGCCCATATGTTTTGCGGAAAGCGCAGGTCGATACCGCTGCGGCTCGCTTCAAAATCGTCGATATAAGAAGTACCGCTGCTGCCACGGCCTATTTGTGGGGCATGCCCTGGTTTAAGCATGGCACCTTCGGCATATACATTGATATTAGATGCTGCAGTGGTACTGTAAAAGGGAAGCTTATCCAGCAATTTGCTCAGGCGTGGAATTTCCTTGCGGTAGTTCACATCCAGCCCGTACATGGTATTGCGGATCGGATCTTCTCCCAGTTGTGTTTTATTAAAGAATGGCCGCTCTCCCAGCCGTACCATGGTACCGCCAAACGACAATTGTTCTTTGGCGGTATTCTTTGCAGCATAGTCAAAACGCAAACCGATATAGTTACGTTGCTGCATGCCAAAAGACTGGTTGTTCTCGTAATTCACCTGTACCGGCAAACCAGAATTGATGATGGCGGCATTTACAATTTTAATGGTACCCAGGTCGTAGTTGATATCATAATCCACACCTTCAATCAAAGTACGTCCGCCTGCAGTAACAGTTACTGACCCACGCGGAATATTGTACCCGATACTGATATCGCCACCGCCAGAAATTTTTGCGGAGCCTTTCAACACAAAACGGTTGAGGTTGGGATATTGCTGCGCCACTGCCTTGATGGAATCATACAGTGCATAATACAAAGTATCTTTTAACCCGGGTGAGTTGGGGTTGTTATAAATACTCTTTGCAAGGTCACGGCCAAAAGGTTCCAGCACCGGGAACATGATACGGCTGTATTGAGAGAACACTGTATATCCTTCCACATAATCAAACACCCCATCGGGTTGCGGATCAAGCTGGTTATTCAACCGGTCGAGGTTGATCAGGGAGATCAGGGCCGAGCCCACATTCTTATCACCAAAAGGCACATACCTTTTTAAACCCTGGCCGGGTTCCTGGTACAATACATCCAGTTTAAAATCCTGCGAGGATAAAGTACCGTAGCCGATAGGATACACGTTCTTCATCATCAAACTCCATATGGGAAGGTTGGGACGCTGCGATGTGGCCTTTAATAATTTTAAGAACAGGATTTTTTGTGTGGATGTGGAGCTGTCGGGTGGCAGGTCCTGCGAAAACTCACCCACCTGGAAAATTTTTCCGTTGAAAGAATACTGGAAGGCCACCGCCACCACTTCATCGGGCTGCAGCGGCTGGCTTAATGAAAGAAAGCCTGCCTTGGCATGCCAGGTATATTGGGTGGAATCCAGTTTTCTTGCAAAAACTTTTTCAAAATCCTGCACGGGCTGCAAACCTAAATTCAGCAGGTTATTATATACCAGTGACGGGTTGCGGTTATTGGTATTTGAAATAATATTTGAATAGATTGGATTTGTTCCGTTAGAAGGAATACCGGGATTAACAAGGTTACCATCTTCACCCAAATTGGCAAGCCCCACTACATCCCTTGTATCGGTAGTGGTACCATTGCGGTTGGTAACCCATACTTCCATGCGCAGTATTTGCACGGGTGCTGTTACTGCAGGTAAATTGCTCATTACCTTATTAAAGTTGGCGCGGAAGTATTGTGATAAAAGAAAGTGCCTGTTCTCTTCGTATTCATCAGCTTTTACTTCAAACTGCTGCGACGAGCTGCCTCCCTGCAGGTTGGCCGTTTGCCGTTGCGATTTCTGATTGGCCAATACCGAAGTAATATAGAGTTTGCCAAACTGCAGCTGTGTTTTAATACCAAACAGCTGCTGTGCACCAGGTATCAATGTGCTGCGGCTGGGGAAGGAAACATTACCCAGTTCAAAACGTTTTACGATCTCGTCATCCAAACCGGTATAATCCAGTTTCAGCTGGTTGTCCATACCAAAATTGGCCTGCGTGTTATAACTGATGGGGAATTTTAATTTGCCGCCAATATCCGCGTTCACATTCAGCATGGCATTCATATCAAAATCAAAACCGCCGTTCTTACGTGCCCGTTCAGGCAACGTGGGGTTGTTGATCTTCTGCCCCTGGTAACCGGCGGTGATATCCACAGTACCCTGTGGCTGGATACTTATTTTTCCATTACCAAAAAGACGGTTGAACAGGTTATCGTAAATAGAAAGTTTGGGTTTTATTTTTCCCCTGTTTAATATGGTGGTGGTGTTGGAGCGTTTTCTAAAATAATCGACCTCGGCCTGGCGGTTCTTCATGGCCCAGTATTCATCAAAAGTGTAGGTGGTTGGGGTACGGTAATATTTGTTGCCTATCTTTTCATACACCACGTATTTTTTTGTTTTGGCATCGTACACAATCGAATCCCTGAGGTTAGACGGGTTTTTTAAATCGAATGAATTACGGCCATGGTTGGATACGGCATCTCCCCTCGTATCATGAATGGGATAGGGAAGGTTGGTCACCCTGCGGGGACTATCCTGCTGAAAAAAATGATAAGTATTGAAATTATTGGCCGAGGCAGCCATTGTAATACAGCAATGCAGCACTGTTAACAGCACCCCATAGCGAATTACTTTTGGAAAGAAATTTTCTCTTATAAGCAACATCCGGTAAATCAGTTAACGTAGAGGTTCTGTCAAATTGCCTTTAATGCTTTTTTTATTACATCTTCTAAGTTAGATAAGTTTGGTTCGGCGGAAATGATTTTTTTAACTGCCTGTTCGGCCTGCTGGCGGGCAATACCAAGGGCTGTTAATGCATTTAACGCATCCTGTTCCAAACTATTGTTCCCGGGAGCCGGCGCACCTGCAGTTACAGGATGTTTGGCCAGTTTGTCTTTGAGTTCCAGTACCAGCCGCTCAGCTGTTTTTTTACCTATTCCTTTGACACCTTCCAGCAGCTTAACGTTGCCTTGCACTATAGCAGCTCCCAGTTCGCCGGGTTTCAGGGAAGACAGCATCATCCTTGCAGTTGCTGCGCCAATTCCGGAAACGCCGGTGAGTAATAAAAAAAGTTCTTTTTCAGATTTATCAAAAAAACCAAACAGCGTATGCCCGTCTTCTTTTACCTGCAAATGAATGTACAGTTTGCCCTGCTCAAGGTTTTGGATACGGCCCCATGTGTTTAAACTGATGTTTACTTCATACCCAACGCCATTTACATCCACATAAACCTGTGCCGGCGTTTTCTCCGTAAATTTTCCCTGCAGATATGCGTACATAAGTCGTTTAGCCTGTCGGAAGCGAAAATAAGGATATTTTGCCAGCCTTGCTGTTAAAATAGTAATCGGTGTTTTTTATGTACTTTTACCACTTAATCAACAGAATAAATAAAGACCGAACATGCAAAAAATTACTGCTGCCATTACCGCTGTTGGCGGATATGTTCCTGAATACAGGCTTACCAATAAAGAACTGGAAACACTGGTTGATACCAACGATGAATGGATACGCACCCGCACTGGTGTGGAAGAAAGAAGGATATTAAAAGGCGAAGGACTGGCCACCAGCGACCTGGGTGCACCCGCCGTGCTTGACCTGTGCAAAAAACGCGGCATCGACCCATCAGAAATTGATTGTTTGATATGCGCCACCGTAACTCCTGATATGTTTTTTCCGGCAACGGCCAATATCATTTCCGATAAAGTGGGTGCAGTAAATGCATTCAGCTTTGATATTGCCGCAGCCTGCAGCGGTTTTTTATTTGCATTAACTACCGGCGCTTCTTTCATAGAAAGCGGCCGTTATAAAAAAGTAGTGGTGGTGGGTGCCGACAAAATGAGCAGCATTGTGGACTACAGCGACCGTACCACCTGCATTCTTTTTGGCGATGGCGGCGGGGCGGTTTTACTGGAACCCAATACAGACGGGTTTGGTATACAGGACAGCCTGCTCAAATCGGACGGCAGCGGAAAACCTTACCTGCATATGAAAGCGGGTGGTTCACTCAAACCATCGTCTGTTGAAACTGTTTTGGCAAAAGAACACTACATATACCAGGAAGGGCAGGCCGTATTCAAATTTGCTGTTAAAGGCATGGCCGATATAAGTTATGAACTGATGCAGCGCAATAACCTCACCGGTGATGATATTGCATGGCTGGTACCACACCAGGCCAACCTGCGCATTATTGATGCCACGGCCAACCGCATGGGACTGTCCAAAGAAAAAGTAATGATCAACATTCACAAATACGGCAATACTACGGCAGCCACCATACCGTTATGTTTGTGGGACTGGCAAAGCCAGCTTAAAAAAGGCGACAACATTGTACTGGCTGCTTTTGGCGGCGGCTTTACCTGGGGCGCCACTCTGATCAAATGGGCGTATAACGGGTAAGCAGCGAAGTTTAGTCAGTACCGGTCTTGCCATAACTGCATTCTTTAAACTGATACTATGAATAAAATATTACTCAGTGTAATACTGCTTTGTTTTTTTATAACTGAAAGCAATGCACAGTTCAGCCGGTATATTATAAAACTGAAGGACAAGGGCACTAACCCCTATTCCATCAGCAATCCCTCGCAGTACCTCACTGCAAGAGCGCTGGCAAGACGCACCCGCTACTCAATCCCCATTGATTCGTCCGACCTGCCCATTACACCAAGGTATATCGACAGCATCCGGCTGGCAGGTGCTGTTACCATTCTCAATTCATCCAAATGGCTGAACCAGGTGGCCATTCAAACCAATGATGTAACCGCTCTCAATAAGATCAGTACTTTTCCTTTTGTACTGAGTGCCGCACCACTGGCACCGTTTACTTCCACTGCAGCACCTGCACAAAAAAAATTAGAAACTGTTTCAAATAGTGTTAATGGCCCGGTATTGCAGCAGGATAATATTGTGGCAGATTATTTCAGTTATGGCCAGTCGTACGGACAGGTGCATATACACAATGGTGAGTTTTTGCACAACCGCGGTTTTCGTGGCCAGGGGATGCAGCTTGCAGTAATTGATGCAGGCTTTCTCAATTATCTTACCATACCCACATTTGACAGTGTGCGCAACAACGGACAAATTTTAGGCACCTGGGATTTTGTGGCTGGCAATGCCAGTGTGAATGAAGATCACCCCCATGGCACCAATTGTTTAAGCACCATTGCTGCAAATATGCCCGGCACTTTTGTTGGTACAGCCCCCAAGGCATCATTTTATTTATACCGCACTGAAGATGCCGCAACAGAATACCCGGTTGAAGAACAGAACTGGGCTGCTGCCGCAGAAAGGGCCGACAGCCTGGGTGTGGATATTTGCTCTGTTTCACTCGGCTACTTCACATTCGATAATGCACAGTTCAATTATACCTATGCCAACATGAACGGCAACACTTCCATGATTGCACGTGCGGCGGATATCGCAGCACAGAAGGGCATGCTGGTGGTAGTGGCCAATGGCAATGAAGGCACCAGCAGCTGGCATTATTTAATTACGCCTGCAGATGCAGACAGTGTGCTGGCTGTGGGCGCAGTAAGCACCAACGGAGTGGTAGGCAGCTTTAGCAGTTATGGCCCCAGCAGCGACGGGCAAATAAAACCTGCTGTTGCCGCAGTAGGTGTGAATGCAATTGTAGCCAGCACTTCTAACGGGCAACCTGTTTCGGGCAGCGGTACATCTTTTGCCTGTCCCAACATGGCCGGTCTCGCCACCTGTTTATGGCAGGCTTTTCCTGAAGTGAATAATATGAATATCATCAATACCCTTGAACAATCTGCCAACAGGGCATCCAATCCCGACGACAGAACAGGCTATGGTATTCCCGATGTTAAAAAAGCATTTGTGATGCTGGTAAAACAATTGTTCACCAAGCAGCTTACACAAACAAACTGTAAAGCCAGTTTGCAATGGACCGTGAAAACAGATTCTGTCATCAGCATAACACTGGAAAGAAAACTGTCGTCGCAAACAAATTACAGCACCATCAGCACACAAAATTCCACTGGTGCTTTTGCATCAAGGAATTTCAGTTATACAGATGATCTTATCAATGTAAATGCAACTTCCATTACTTACAGGCTTAGAATGGATATTGCAACCGACACCAGTTTTTATCTGGATTCTGTTGTGGTAAATTTTGTTCCCAAGCCGGCACTGGGTGCTGATAAAACAGCATCGGTATGCACCGGCAACAGCATCAATCTTACCACACAATTCACCACTACAGGCTTAATAAGCGCATGGACATTGGGCGGTACTCCTGTTGCAACACCCGCAGCCGTGGTTACAGCAGGTACTTACCAGCTGATTGCCACGAACAGTTCGGGCTGTACCGATACTGCACTGGTAACTGCCAGCTTCTTAACAAAACCAAATCTGGGAATTGATAAAACTGTAAGCAAGTGCACCGACAGCACATTTAATTTAACCACGCAATACAATACAACAGGTTTAACCACCACCTGGACTTATGGTGGATCAGCAGTAGCCAATCCTGCTGCGGTAACAGGTGCGGGTGTTTATCAGCTGGTGGGTACCAATACAACAACGGGTTGTTCAGACACTGCACTGGTAACAGTAAACAATGACGCATCGCTTTGCCCGGTGATTGTTGAAAAAATAACCATCGGTCCAAATCCTGTAAATGATAATCTCTCTATTAAAGTGGTGCGGATAGCGGCCGTAAAAACCACCATTCTTGTAACCAATGCTGCGGGCCAACGGGTATACATACTCAATAACCAGCAAACTGCAGGCGGGCAAATCTACACTGTGCCCATGAAGCGGCTGAGTGCAGGCATTTATTATGTTACCGTAAAAGTGAACGATAAGGAAGAAGTGGTAAAGGCAGTAATGAAAAAATAAGATCAGCCCTTTGTAAAAACGGCAACAAACATCGAGTCGGCTTTTTTATCATAACCTTTTAATAATTCCATCTGCAGCAATTGCAGGTGGAATTTTTCTTTTATGAACTGCGCCATATCCTCGTTCTCTTTTTTGAATACTGAACAGGTGATGTAAAACAGAAGGCCGTTTTCATTCATATAGGGAATGGCGTTGCTTACGATCTGCTGCTGTTTCAATGCGTATTCATCAATGGTGGTGGTTTTAAAATGAGCCAGGTTCTCCGGCGTACGGCCCCAGGTACCGCTGCCGGTGCAGGGCACATCGCAAACAATAATGTCAAATTTTTTTACGGGGTCTTTTGTATACAGTCCTTTATATGCCAGTTCGGGAAAAGCAAAGCCTGGCTGGCTGATATCTGCTACAAAATAATTGTAGTCTTTGATACCTGCCCTGGTAAAACGGTGGTGCAGGTTGAATAAAATATTTAGGCGGATATCTGAAACAGTAAGTGCAACATTTCGTTTCAGCACATCATACAGCAATATGGATTTACCGCCGCTGGCCGCACAGCAATCCCAGGCGGTAACAGTTTTTTTATCCAGTGAAAATGTTTTCAAAAAATTAAACACCTGCTGCGAATTATAATCCTGTATCACGGCTTCGCGGTCGGCATCTATGATACCATCCAGTTTGGTGGCATTTGACAATGCAATGCATTCATCATCGATAAGTGCCAGCGGTATTTTTTCTTTTTGCAGCTTTTGCACCACCGCATTTTTTTTATGCGGGCGCAACCTCAGAAACAACTTTGGCTGTTTTAAAAACGACTCACAGTATTGCTGGTGGTTAACGGCCGCACTCAGTTCGTCTTTAAACAACACCACTTTTTTTACAGGAAATTTTATGAGCGCAATTTTTTCACTTACAGGTTTGGTGATATGCTCACTCCACGCAGGTTTAAAATGTGCTATGAGTTCATTATGCAGCTGCTCGCTTAAGAAAACCCCGGTAAGGATTTTTGTTTCCATATCCCCTGCCGCGGCATGGCCCATACGGTAATAGCCATAGCACAGTGAAGTAATATGCCTGCGGTCTTTTGAACCATGCTGCTTATTGGCTGAAAAATATTTTTTCAGGTATAATGCCATTGGCTCGCCGCCGGGGTAAGCTGCAATGATCTTTTTGGCGGTATTCATCCACGACTGGTAACGCATTATACTGCAAAAATAAAGCCTGCATCACAACAGATATAATGCAGGCCGGGGTTTATGAATGAGGTTTTAAAATTACAGTTCCAGCAAACTCTTTACTGGGTCTTGCCCAAACAGCAGCAGCTGCGGGTTTTCAAGTAATTCCTTTACACGTACCAGGAAGCTTACCGACTCACGCCCATCGATGATACGGTGATCATAACTCAGTGCAACATACATCATGGGGCGTATCACCACCTGGCCATTTACTGCAACCGGCCGTTGAATAATATTGTGCATACCCAGTATGGCCGACTGTGGTATATTGATAATGGGAGTGCTCATCATAGAACCAAAGATGCCGCCATTGGTAATGGTGAAGGTACCCCCGGTCATTTCTTCAATGGTGAGTTTATTTTCTTTTGCCTTGCCTGCCAGTTCCACCACTTTGGCTTCAATGGCAGCCATACTTAAACTTTCGGCATTGCGTATTACCGGTACCACCAAACCTTTGGGCGCACTTACTGCAATGGAAATATCGCAGTACTCGTGGTAAATGATATTTTCTCCGTCGATATAAGCATTTACCGCAGGCCATTCCAGCAATGCATAAGAACAGGCTTTTGTAAAGAAACTCATGAAGCCAAGGTTTATACCATGCGCTTCTTTGAACTTGTCTTTGTATTTGGCGCGGATCTCCATGATGGCACTCATATCCACTTCATTAAAAGTGGTGAGCATGGCCGTGCTGTTCTTCGCTTCCACCAGGCGGCGGCTGATGGTTTTACGAAGGTTACTCATTTTCTCCGGCCTGTCGGTTCGGCCAAACAATTCAATGCCGGGTTTTTTACCGGGATTGCTCAATGCTTCCAGCACATCCTGCTTTAATATTTTTCCGTTACTTCCCGAAGGAGTAACTTTTTTCACATCTACTTTTTTATCGGCAATGATGGCTGCGGCAACAGGTGTGGTCTTCACATCTGCCTGAGGTGCGGCTGCAGGTTGTGCTTTTTCAGCCGCTTTAGGCGCAGGTACTTCAGCAACTGCGGGCACCGTTTCGGGTTTAACAGCATCGGTATCAATGCTGCAAACCACATCGCCAATTTTAAGTGTGTCGCCTTCCTGTGCAATTATTTTTACAGCGCCCGCCTGTTCTGCATTCAGCTCAAAGGTGGCTTTTTCGCTTTCGAGTTCTGCAATTACTTCGTCCCGGTTGGCCCACTCGCCGTCTTTCTTCAACCATTTTACCAGCGTTACTTCGCTGATAGACTCCCCCACTGTTGGAACTTTTATTTCAATAGCCATTGTCTTTTTTTTGTGTTTGGCAAATTTCGGGGAAAATGAAGGATTTCAGCAATTGAAACAGGATTATTTAATGGAAAAACATACTGTTGCAATACATGCAGTTTGATGCTTAAAACAAAACCCGGCAGGGGCCGGGTTTTTAAATATCGTATGCGAGGTGCTTATCCGCCCAAATAAGTTTTAAGCAGTTTGCAGCGGGAAGCAGTTCTCAACTTGGTAATGGCTTTGTCCTTTATCTGTCTTACACGTTCCCTTGTAAGGTTGAAACGTTCGCCAATATCTTCCAGGCTCAGAGCATGGTCGATACCAATGCCAAAGAAATAACGGATCACTTCTTTTTGCCGTTCAGATAATGTACTTAATGAGCGTTCTATTTCTGTTTTGAGTGATGCTTTAAATGCGAGTTCATCATCGGTGCTGATGGCATTGGGATTGGCCATTACATCTATCAATGTGCTTTCTTCCCCATCGGCCAGCGGCTGATCCATACTTACATGACGGATGCCCGACCCCAGCGTGGAAGTGACTTCTTCAATTTCCAAATCAAGGAAAGTGGCCAGTTCTTCTGCCGTGGGTTCTCTTTCAAATTCCTGTTCCAGCTGGGAGTATGCTTTGCTGATGCGGTTGGAGAGCCCCACTTTATTCAATGGTAACCGTACAATACGCGATTGTTCGGCCAGCGCCTGTAAAATACTCTGGCGTATCCACCAAACAGCGTAGGAAATAAATTTAAACCCCCTTGTTTCATCAAAGCGCTGTGCGGCTTTAATGAGACCGAGATTTCCTTCATTGATTAAATCGGGTAAAGTCAAACCCTGGTTCTGGTATTGCTTGGCAACCGATACCACAAAGCGAAGATTGGCCTTGGTGAGTTTATCCAAAGCCGCCTGGTCGCCATGTTTTATCTTAATGGCCAGTGACACCTCCTCTTCGGGAGATATCAGTTCAACCTTACCAATTTCCTGTAAATACTTCTCTAAACTCTGGCTCTCACGATTGGTGATAGACTTTGTGATCTTTAGCTGACGCATGCTCATAAGCCTGCTGTTTTAAAGGTTAGTTTAGAAAATAATATTGCGGTTAATGAAATGTTAAAAAATCTGTGAATTATTAACGTAATTTATAGTATTTCAAGTATCCTGCCAAAAAACTTTTTGTAATAACCTGTTTTTCAGTTTATACCTGCATAAGAGTTTCGCAATAATTGTTGTGCATAACTCAAATGAAAATAACCGGTTAAATATTTTGCAACCTCCATTATTTTGTTATTATTGCAATGTTCAAAAACGGATTTAAATATTTAGGATGAGTAAGAAAGTTTTATTTACGCTCGAATACCCTGTTAGATGTTCGCCTGCTATATTATATGAATTTTTAAGCACGCCTGCAGGTTTGCAGGAATGGTTTGCAGATAAAGTGGATGAAAGGGACGGGATATTTAGTTTTTCATGGAATGGCACCACAGATAAGGCAGAACTGCTGGAAAGTGAAGAAGAAAAATTTGTACGTTTTCACTGGATGCATGCCCCCAAGGATGAATTCTTTGAATGGAGTATCGAAAAATCGGAAGTGACCAACCAGACCATCTTAGTGATAAAAGACTTTGCCGATAAAAAAGAAATAAAGGACCAGAGCCAGCTTTGGGAATACCAGGTAAAGGATCTCTTTCACCGCATTGGCAACTAAACATTCAGCAGTTGTAACAGGGTTATAAAGTTTTGCTGCAGCAGTTTCGGCATTTGGTTCCACTGCTGTAATGGAATTTTGCATGCCACTTTAATAAAATCCTTTTCGCATAATACTGCTTCAATCTCAGCCCCGGCAAGCACAGCGGCAGGGGTATAATTATCCTTTTCAAAATGGTGCTGCCATTCATCTTCACTGGTGCAAATAAACAGGTGCTGTAATTGCAGCTGCGGAATATGCTGCATCAGTATTTTTTCGTATTGCTTTTTATAACTCCCCGAAAGATGCAGTGTGACACTGAAAAAATTTCCCCACCAGAACATGGTGCGTATGGCAAAAATGTTTTCTTTATCAAATAACCTGGGGTAATCCAGCATCAGCCAGGGCAATTCTAAATAATTTTCTCCCCTTGCAATTTTGGGCGATGTGTTTATTGCTGCAACAGGCAAACCCGATGACGCAATGTATTGCTGTGCAAAAGCAGCATACTCCCCCAGCATTGCAGCCGCTTTTTCAATGATGTTACGTTTAGTTAAAATCCAGCCGGTATCGTTTACCAGTTGCAGTTCCTCAGTTGAAAGCGTTAATTTTGATGCTCCGGTCATATACCATACAATTTACAACAAACACTGCTCCCTGCACTGTTATCATGATAAAGAAATTAGATAAGCTGATCATCAAATCTTTTCTAGGCCCATTCCTGGCCACTTTCTTTATTGCGCTGTTCATACTGCTGATGCAAACGGTTTGGAAATATATTGATGACCTGGTGGGCAAGGGGCTCGACTTCTGGACCATTGGCAAATTTGTCTGGTACATGAGTGCCACCCTGCTTACCCTGGCCATGCCCATCGCCATTTTGCTTTCATCCATCATGACCTTTGGCAACCTCGGCGAAAGCTTTGAACTGGTGGCCATCAAATCATCGGGCATATCATTACTGCGTTTTATGCGGCCCCTGCTGTTTATTGCGCTTATCCTCTGCGGCATCACATTTGTTTTTGCTAACTACCTCATACCGGTGGCCTTCTTAAAATCCACCGCGTTGTACAACGATATCGTTTATAAAAAACCTGCCCTCGACCTGAAGGAAGGGGTATTTTATACCCATATTCCCAATTATGCCATTAAGGTGGGTAAAAAAGATGCGGATGGCAAGAATATTTACAATGTGCTGATATACGATCAGACAAACGCCCTGCAGGACAACTGTATTGTGGCCGAAAGCGGCACCATGCAGGTTTCGCCCGATAAACGTTTTATGGAGTTCAACCTGCGCAATGGTTTCCGTTACCAGGAACGCGGCAATACCGGTGATACTGCCACAGAATATATCAGGCTGGGATTTAAAACATTTAAAAAATTATTTGACCTGAGTTCGCTGCAGCAGGGTAAAACCGACGAAGAACAATACAAGAATAATTTTAAGATGAAAAGCATCCGGCTGCTCAACAGCTCTATCGACTCGCTGAATAAACTGAGCGATTCGCTGAATAAAAAACTGAATAACGAACTGGGCAGCTTCATTCATTACGGAGATTTGAAAGACAGTACCTGGAAAAAGGCCCTTGCCACCAATATCCGCAAAGACAGTCTTGATAAGCTGCTCCCCGATTCTGCCCGTACTTCTGTGTACGAATCGGCACTTACTACCGCCAATTACCTCCGTACCAGTTTGCAAAACGGCAGCTCCGACCTGCTGAATAAAAAAAGCGATATCAAATTTCATAAGCTGGAATGGCACCGCAAATTTTCGCTTTCGCTGGCCTGCCTGGTATTGTTCTTTATTGGTGCACCGCTGGGTTCCATCATCCGCAAAGGCGGGCTGGGTATGCCGCTGGTGGTGGCCATTGTTTTCTTCCTCATCTTTCACCTGCTGAATATGTTTGGTGAAAAGTTTGTGAAAGAAGAGATCACATCTCCATTTGCCGGTATGTGGCTGGCCGTTTTTGTACTGATACCCGTGGGAATTTTTCTTACCTACAAGGCCATGCACGACTCACAACTGTTCAACAAAGAATTCTATTACCGCTTTTTTAAAAAATTGAGCCCGATAATTGCTACATTTAAAAGAGGAAAAAAATCTGGTAACGTTTAAAACATTCTATTATGTCATCATTTAATAAAAGCCGCCGCAAATTTATTGCCAACACCACAAAGGGAACCATTGCCGCAGGTATTGGTTTATCAGCTGTTGGCTCATTCATCAGCTCCACCGCTTCAGCTGCGGGCAGCAAAGTGTATACCACCGGCTTCGACCAGCAACCACTCCCCTACAAGTATGATGCGCTGGAAAACATCATTGATGCCATGACGATGGAGATACATTACAGCAAACACGCTGCCGCATACAGCAAAAATGTAAAAGAAGCAGCCGCTGCAGAAGGTGTGGATGTAAGCAAACCGCTGGAAGAGGTGCTGGCAAAAATTTCAAAATACTCTGCCAAAATGCGCAACAACGGTGGAGGGCATTATAACCACGAGTTATTCTGGCAATGCATGCGCCCCAAAAATGCCGATAACAAACCTTCGGGGGCACTTGCAGCAGCAATAGACAAAACCTTTACTTCTTTTGCTGAATTTAAAAAGCAGTTTGGCGATGCCGGTAAAAACCGTTTTGGCAGCGGCTGGGCATGGCTGTATGCCGATGCCGGTAAAAATTTAAAGATCGGTTCCACCCCCAACCAGGATAACCCTTTAATGGACATCAGCGATATCAAGGGCACCCCGCTGTTAGGGCTGGACGTTTGGGAGCATGCGTACTATTTAAAGTACCAGAACAAACGTGCAGATTATATTGAAAACTGGTGGCAGGTGGTGAACTGGGATTTTGTAGCCGCACGGTTTGCAGCGCTGTAACTGCGGTTCAATTTTATAAATTCTAAATGGTATCTTCAGTACATGAAAAAACTGCAGATACCATTTTTTATTTTGGGCACCATTGCCATGATTATTGTAATGGGTAAAACAGGCAAGCCACTCAAAACACCTTTAACAACGGCAGGTATCGTGAACCTTGAATTTGCTTATAACACCGTAAAGGTTGACAGTGTTTTTAAAGCCTGGGATTACGGCAGCACATCTTCCAAAATTGATATTGCAAAAGCAAATACTTACTGGGATTTTTTATTCATATTTTTTTACGCCGGGTTACTCTTTTTATGGAGCAGGCACCTGTCTGATATCTACCGCGATGGCACAGGCTTTAACAAAGCAGGAAAACTGTTTGCAAAACTTGCATTAACAGCGGGCCTGCTGGATGTGATTGAAAATATTTGCATGCTGCAATCGCTGAATGGTAATATCAATAATGGTTTTGCACTTACAGCCACCATTTGCGCTTCGCTGAAATTTTTGTTTTTGTTTATTACAGTGATGTACATTTTTGTTTCGCTGCCGCTTTCGGCTTATGCCAAATTCCGCAACAGGTAGCCTGTAATTGGCTCAGCCTTTGCACAAACGTAACCGGGATAAAAGTCTTTGGGGGCTACAATCATGCAAAGGCTGATAAATTAAAGTGATTTCCATGCAGAAGATCACAAACAATCTGCTGCAAATCTATCCCCTCTCCATTAGGAAATCGTTAGAGAATCTTTAAAATTTTGTAAAAATATTATCCGCAAAAAAAGAAGTAATTTTAACGCCGGATGTCGGATGTAAGATGTACGATGTAAGATGTACGACATTCCATGAACCATCAACTAACAACTAAACACTATGCAAGCCTGGAAAGATTATCAAGCCCAGAACAAAGACCGTTTTTTAAACGAACTCTTAGACCTCCTGCGCATCCCAAGTGTGAGCGCCCGCAGTGAACATAAGGCCGACATGCAAAGTTGTGCCGAAGCCGTAAAAGCACGCCTGCTGGAAGCCGGTGCAGACAAAGCTGAGATTTATGAAACCGAAGGTCATCCCCTGGTATATGGAGAAAAGATCATTGATCCATCCAAACCCACGGTACTGGTATATGGCCATTACGATGTGCAGCCACCCGACCCGCTGGAATTATGGAAAAGCGGTCCCTTTGACCCGGTGATTGTGGATGGTAAAATTTTTGCACGCGGCAGCTGTGATGATAAAGGACAATTTTACATGCATGTAAAAGCGCTGGAAACAATGGTGAAAACAAATTCGCTTACCACCAATATTAAATTCTGTATCGAGGGAGAAGAAGAAGTGGGCAGTCCGAACCTGGGTAAATTTGTTGCTTCACATAAAGACCTGCTGAAAGCGGATGTGATCTTGATAAGCGACACTGCCATGCTGAGTCTTGATACACCCAGCATCGACATTGGCGTACGCGGCTTAAGTTATATTGAAGTGGAAGTAACCGGACCCAACCGCGATTTGCACAGTGGTGTTTATGGCGGCGCTGTTGCCAATCCCATCACCATTCTTGCAAAGATGATCGCCAGTTGCCATGATGCCAATAATCATATCACCATCCCCGGCTTTTACGATGATGTGGTGGAAGCAACACCCGAAGAACGCAAGCTGATGGCTGCCGCTCCTTTCAATGAAAAAGAATATGCCGATGATTTAGGCGTGAAAGAACTGTGGGGTGAAAAAGGATATACTACCAACGAGCGTACAGGCATTCGCCCAACACTGGAGCTGAATGGAATCTGGGGTGGTTACCAGGGTGAAGGCGCTAAAACCGTATTGCCGTCAAAAGCAACCGCAAAAATTTCTGCACGTTTGGTGCCTAACCAGTCATCAGAAAAAATTACTGCAAAGCTGCTGGCTTATTTCCGCAGCATCGCCCCTGCAGGTGTAACCGTTAATGCGTTTGAACACCATGGCGGGGAACCTTATATGACTCCTATCGACAGCAAGGCATACAAGGCTGCCGCAGCGGCCATTAAAGATACCTTTGGAAAAGAGGTAATACCGGTGCGTGGTGGCGGAAGCATTCCTATTTGTGCATTGTTTGAAAAAGAACTGGGCATTAAGATCGTGTTCATGGGTTTTGGCCTGGACAGTGATAACCTGCACAGTCCAAATGAAAAATTCAATCTTGATAATTTTTATAAAGGCATTGAGACCATCCCTTATTTCCACAAGCATTTTGCGGAGATGGGTTAAAATAAAACAACACCTAAAAATCCCGGTGCTCATACACCGGGATTTTTTTATGCACCCTGGTTAAAGCTGCTCCACGTAAATTTGTTTAAGGCCACTTTAAAAACCACATGCTTCCATCATTGCAATATATCAACGAAGGCCGCGGCGGCTCGGTCATATACAGCGATCCTGTTTCCAGCATCCGTTTTTATTTTGAATTTGGAGGCGGTGATTGTGTGGCGATCATTTTCATTCCTTCAGACAAAAACTGGGAAAAAGAAACCGGCAGGCCTTTAGCCGAAAAAGAGACCATCGTGCAATTTGTAGCTGCAAGGGCCACGCAAGAACAGCTGGGTAACGGCCGTTACCAGTTAACAGAAAATTTTATTGAACTATACAGGCAATGACCGCCGGTACCTGTCTGCATTTTTTGTAACTTAACATTCTAACCATATTTCAATATGCCAGAAACGGTCCATCCAAAAATGTATTTGTATAAACGCATGGTTCAGGCCAAGCTTTATATTGACCGGCATTATACCCAAAACATCGACATCGGCAATATTGCCGGTGAAGCCTGTTTTTCCCGTTTTCATTTTATCAGGCTTTTTAAGAAAACCTATGGTAAAACACCGCATCACTACCTCACAAACTGCAGGATAGAAAAAGCAAAACAACTGCTTTCAAAAAATAAACCGGTTAGTAATGTTTGCCTTGCCGTTGGATTCAGCAGCATTACGAGTTTTACAGCCCTTTTTAAAAAAGCAACAGGTTTTACCCCGGCATTATGGCAGCAGCAGCAACTGCAACGGCATATTACCATTAAACAGGAACCGCTTCATTTTGTACCTGCATGTTTTGCTTATCAACATGGCTGGATGTAAAAAAGCAATTTTGAATAAGGGAGGCATCGTATACTTTCACATCTTTGTTTTCTAAACAAAAAACAATGATCACCAAAGTAACACATATGTGCGTATACGTGCTGAACCAGGACAGCGCCTATGATTTTTACGTAAACAAACTGGGTTTTACAGTACATACAGATGCGCCTATGGGACCGGGTGCTCGCTGGCTTACAGTATGTCCGCCAGAACAGCCAGAACTGGAGATCACATTATTCCTTGTATCGGAAGGCCCGATGTTTTCTAAAGAAACAACAGCCACCATGACTGACCTGGTGAAAAAAGGTACATTTGGAGCAGCAGTATTTACCTGCAATAACCTGGAAGCAACCTACGAAGAGCTTAAAGCAAAAGGCGTGGTATTTAAAAAACCACCCACCCGGGAGTTTTATGGTTACGAAGCCTTGTTCACAGATGACTCCGGCAACTGGTTCTCTTTATCTGAAATGGAAAAAAAATAAGGCATGCTTACGGTACTTGACAATGATACAAGAGCCGGGCTGATCGAAAGGATCCGGAAGCTTTCGGGCAATAGTGTGCCATTATGGGGGAAAATGACGGTATATCAAATGCTGGAACACTGCGTGCTTGCAGACAGATCATACCTTGGCAAAAGCAGGCATCAACGTTCCCTTATCGGGCGCTTTTTAGGAAAGGCGGCCTTGAAGCAATTACTGAAAGATGAAAAGCCCATGCCCCGGAACGCAAGAACAGGCAATGCCTTCCTTGTAAAAGAAAGCAATGGGGATGTGGAAGCCGTCAAACAACAATGGATTTCGCTGCTGGAAGAATACGGTAATTTCCATGGCGACATTACCCATTGGTTCTTTGGTAAAATGACAAACGAACAGGTAGGACAGTTTGCTTACAAACATACCGATCATCACCTGCGGCAGTTTGGCTGCTGATTTTTGACTTATGTCATTTTTCTAACCGCCTGCCCGTTGCATCTTTATGCTTAAATACAAAGTATGCAATCCGCGACTATAAAAAAGATCATCAACAGCATTTTATTGCTATCATCATTGATTGGATACCTTCAGTGGGGCGGCAACCGGCACGCATTCATTGTTGAAACAGAAGTTCTCGTGCTTGGTAAACTGTTTACCCATCCAATTGAGGTGGCACATCCGTTTACTATCATTCCGCTGGCCGGGCAATTGCTGTTGTTATATACATTGTTTCAGAAAGAACCGGGTAAATGGCCCAGTTTCGCCGGCATTGGCTTTATCGGCATCTTAATGCTGCTTGTATTATTTACAGGGCTGGCAAGTTTAAAAACAGCAACCATCCTCTCCTGCCTGCCATTTTTGATCACAGCAGTAATTGCGGCTATTTATTACCGCAAGTATCCAAAGCAAAGAAAACTCCTTGCACAACAACGATGATCGCCCGCCTGCATTTTTGAATACAGCTAACAGCATGTTAATTGTAGTGGAGAACAATGAAGCCACAGAAAAGAAGATTGCATTTAAAGCAGGCAATAACACAATTACCCCTGTGCTGGAATTAAATTGATTCAACACATTTGTCATCAGGTAAGTTATACATCCAGCAGCTGAATAAAGATACCCGGTACAAGTGTGCGACGCAACGATGCTAAACAGGAGTACAAAAGTCCGTCCCCAAAAAATCAATTACCCAGCAATTTATTTTTCTGCGCCGTATATTCTTCTTGCGTAATAGCGCCCTTTTGCAGCAGTTCAAATAATTTATGCAGTTCATCGGCCACCATTTGCTGCGAAGGTAACGGGTTGCTTTTTGCAATGGCCTGGGCCAGCTGGGTGGCCTGGTTGCTGATCTGCAATTTTTTATATTCTTCCTGTGCGTGCGTGATGGTGTCTTTTAATAATTTGGGATGATGAATGAGCTGGTATTTGGTTTCGCCCATCTCTGCCGCTGTTTGTATATCCACGTTTCCATAGCCGAGGATCCTTCCAATAATGGGCTGGTCGTATTCCACATTATTGATCTTGTCGAGCGGGCTTTCTTTAGAGTAACGGGTGAAGAAACCGCTTTCATCCACCACACGCAAATTGGTTACGGCCCACAGGTTGTACTTCCAGTTGATGTATTCAATTGCAGGATACACAGCTGCCAGCAAAATAATCAGCAATGCCGTGCCGGCACTTAACCATAACGCCACAACAATGCCAATAAGCAGCCATACAAAAAAAGGCAACACCAGTTTTATCCAGTGCTGCCTGATGATGACAAGAATTTTTTCGTCTTTTTTAAGTGCAGTTCTCATAATGGAAAGTTAGGGAATGCCGGGGAAAGAAGCAAGAAGTTTGAAGAGGGAAAACAGGAGACAGCAGATAGAAACCGGATGATAGAAGTAAATAATTTTTGCAGCACATTCTTCTTCCTTCCATCTCCTGTCTTCCCCATTCTTCCATCTCCACACTACCTCTCACCAGGCAATTAAGAGATCAACCAATAAACTGATTAACCAGTCCACCATCCTCTACCAAATATTCACCCTCAAACTATCGGCCCTGTACATTTTATCTCCGGGTTTCACACCAAAGGCCTGGTAAAATTCGGGGATGTTCACCACCGGACCATTCACCCTTTCTTTGGCAGGTGCGTGTACATCGGTTTTAACCGCATTGGCAAGGCGTTCTTTTTTTATCTGGTACATCCAGCCCAGTGCATAACCAAGAAAATAACGCTGCAGGGCATTGAGGCCGCCGATGGTTTCATTCTTTTTGTATGCTTCCGTTTGTTTAAATGCATCCAGCCCGATGAGCATACCGCCGAGGTCGGCAATATTTTCTCCCTGGGTGGCATTACCATTAATATGCAATGTATCCACCGGTACAAATTCGTTAAACTGCCGGATGATGAATTTTGCACGCTTTGTAAATTCTTCCTCATCCTTTTTCGTCCACCAGTTTACCAGGTTGCCTGCGGCATCATACTGGCGGCCCTGGTCATCGAAGCCGTGTGTTATTTCGTGACCAATGGTGCTGGCGCCTGCATAACCATATACCAGTGCATCATCCAGTTCATTGTCTTTAAATCCAGGGACTGCAAAAATTCCGGCTGGTAATACAATCTCGTTATTACTGGGGTTGTAATATGCATTATAGGTTTGCGGTGTCATATCCCATTCGGTACGGTCTACGGGTTTGCCCAGTTTATTAATGCTGTACTGGTGCCACCATAAATTGGCACGCTGCATATTGGCATAATAAGAACTGCGGTCGATTTTTAAATTACTGAAGTCTTTCCATTTATCAGGATAACCCACTTTCTTGGTAATCTTCGCCAGTTTATCATAAGCTTTTTGTTTGGTGCTGTCGCTCATCCAAGTGAGTTTGGCAATACGTTCTTTATACGCTGCACGCACGGCTTCCACCATATCGCTGTAACGTTTTTTTGCGGTTTCGTTGAAGAACTCTTTTACAAACAGCTGACCCAGCGCTTCACCAATGGCATTCTCTTCATTGTCCAGCACACGCTTCCATCTTGGCCTCGGTTCTTTGGCACCGCTGAGTGATTTACGGTATTCAAATGCATTCATAAAAGTGGCATCATCCAGCACTCCCGCACTGCTTTGCACCAGGTGAAAACGGAAATAATTTTTCCAGTCATCCAGCGGCACAGATTTAATCGCATTGCTCAAAGCAGTAAAAAATTCCGGCTGGCCAACAATCACACTGTCCACCTTTGTAACACCGGTGATTTTTGCAAACTCGGGCCAGTTGATATTGGCCGCAGTTTTACCCAAACCGCTCCAGTGCATTTTATTGTAATTTTTATAAGGGTCACGCAGGTCTTCCAGCTTGCGGCTTGCTTTTGCCAGCGTGGTTTCCAGGTTAAATACCGCATCAGCATTTTTTTGCGCCGTGGCGGCATCGTTACCCAGTTGCTGGAATGTTTTCAGCAGGTAATTTTTGTACGCGGCACGCACGGCTGTTGTTTTTTCATCCGTATCAAAATAATAGTCACGGTTAGGCATGCCCAGTCCGCCCTGGTCTAATTTATAGGCCATTACTTCGCTGTTCTTGTCATCTTGCGCCACATAATCGCCAAAGAAAAGATTTGCGCCTTTTGTTTTAAGGTCGGCACCCAGTGCTACCAGTTCATCGGTGGTTTTTACGGCGGCAATTTTATCAAGGTCAGCCTGTAATGGTTTTATTCCGGCCTCATTGAGGTTAACAGAATCCATTGCTGTTTTCCAGAAATCGCCGATTTTTTGTTCGGTGGAACCTGCAGTGGCCTTATCGGCATTGGCTGCAGCATCTTCATTGATTTTTCTCAGGCGTTTGTAAATATCTTCCTGTACCAGGTTGCCGATGCCCCAGCCGCTTTCTGACCCGGGGATGGGATTTTTTTTGATCCAGCCGCCATTTGCATATTCAAAAAAATCGGCAGATGGTTTTACGGTGGTGTCCAGGTTAGACTGTAACAGGTCGGCCCTGGTTTCGGTTTTAGAATTGCATGCATACAGGCAGACGCATACTGCAGAAAGGGCTACTACTTTTTTCATTATAAGTTTAGTTTATTTCTAAAAATAAGCAATGATTTAACTACGCCAATAATTTTTTGATAAATGGAAAGGAGGCATCTTTGCCAAAATTTTGCTGCATGACACCAGAACGTTACGACCGCCTCACTGCTGTTTTGAACAAACGCCAGCCCGATATTACCGTAGTGCTGGAAAATGTTTTTGACCCGCACAATATCAGCGCCGTGATGCGTACCTGCGACGCTATTGGCATGCAGGATATTTTTATACTGAATACCAAAATCCCCCGCCATAAAAAATGGGGCGAAAAAAGCAGCAGCAGTGCCGCCAAATGGCTCACCATACACCAGTATACCGATGCGGAGGAATGTTTTACCGAACTGCGCAAACGCTATAAAAAAATTTATACCACGCACTTAAGCACCGATGCCGTTGGCCTGCACGAACTGAACCTGACTGAACCCGTGGCCCTGGTATTTGGCAATGAACACAGCGGTGTGAGTGATGAGATCATTGGCATGGCCGATGGCAATTTTATCATACCACAGGTAGGCATCATCAAATCGCTGAATATTTCGGTGGCTTGTGCCGTTACGTTATATGAGGCATTCCGCCAGAAAAATATTGCAGGGCATTACAACAGCATAAAACTGGAAGGAGAACAGCTGAACACGCTGAGAAATGAATGGGGATTTTTGGAAGAGTAAACCGCAGCTATTGCTTATGTAAAACCGGCATATGATTATCCCGGCAATCCTTTGATATTTCCGTCCAGCCAAGAGTGGCACCTGCAACATTTTTTCTCCCTGTTTCCCTTTAACTTTAAACATCCAAAACTATACGCATGAAAAGACTCCTACTTTTTACATTTCTTTTAGCTGCAGCAACAGCAATAGCACAAACCAAAAAACCGATCGATCATTCCGTGTATGATGGCTGGAAAAGCCTGGGCGAACGCATGATCAGCAATGACGGAAAATTTATTGTGTACACCGTTAACCCGCAGGAAGGCGATGGCGAACTGGTGATACAAAACCCATCCACCAAATACAAAAAAACGGTAGCCCGCGGGTATGGTGCTGTTATTACTGAAGACAGCCGCTACCTGGTGTTTAAAATAAAACCCTTTTACCAGGATACCCGGCAGGCACGCATCAAAAAGAAACGTCCTGATGATATGCCCAAAGATTCACTGGGAATTATTGAACTGGGCAGCGACAGTGTTTTGAAAATTGCCCGTGTTAAAACCTTTAAAGCACCCGAAAAAGGAGCCGGCTTTATTGCTTACCATCTTGATAAACCATTGCCTGATACCACCGCTAAAAAAACAAAGATCGCCGTGCTTGATTCCAGTAAAATAAAACTGGATATGCTGGTAAAGCTGGCGGATTCTGTGATAAAAAAATCAATCGATTCCGTTAAAGGCAATATCCAAAAAGAACAGGTGATCGCCGCTGCGCAAAAAGCCGCTAAAGAGATCATTAAAAAAGCAAAAGATGAACTGGAAGAACAGGATGCAGGCAATAAAGATGCCGAGGGAGATGATGCAACTGGAGGCGGCGCAACAGATGGTACCGACCTGGTACTGCGTAACACCGTCACTGGCAAAACAAAACTGTTCAAACTGGTAAGCGAATATTATTTTGATAAGAAAGGCACGTCACTGGTGATAGAGACTTCTAAAAACAGCAAAGACAGCAACAGCAAGGCCATGGTACTGTTGTATAACCTGAAAGCAGAAAAACTGGACACTGTTTTAAAAGGTGGTAACGACTTTAAAAATTTTGTGTTTGATGAAGACGGTCTGCAACTGGCATTTGTTGCCGAACGCGACAGTGTGGCCAAAGCGCTGACCAAATTTTATAAACTCTGGTATTACACACCAGGGCAGGACAGCGCCCGTATCATTGCAGAAAAAAATACCGTGGGTATGGTAATGGGCACCACGGTTAGTGAAAATGCGCAATTACAGTTTAGCAAAGACGGTAAGAAATTATTTTTTGGCACTGCGCCCATCAAAGCGCCCAAAGATACCACGCTGGTGGATTTTGAACTGGCAAGGCTGGATGTATGGCATTACAACGATGATTATTTGCAACCGCAGCAGTTAAAACAGGTAGACCAGGAACTGCGCCGCAGCTATATGGCTGTGGTTCGCCCAAATGAAAATAAAATAGTGCAGCTGGGAGCAGAAGATGCCGAGCGTATTGTACTGGTGGATGAAGGCAATGCCGATTATGTACTGGGCGTAAGCAGCAAGGGCTACCGTATAGAATCACAATGGACCGGCCGCAGCAAACAAAATGCATATATCATCAGCACACTCGATGGCAGAAGGGCCACCGTATTTTCCGGGGAGATTGGTTTTCCGCAGGCATCGCCCAAAGGAAAATACATCAGTTGGTACAACCCGGTGCAAAAACAATATTTTGTTTACAATGTACAAACCGGCGTAACAAAAAATGTAAGCAGTAAAATAAAAGTGCCGCTGTACGATACAGAAAATGATGTGCCCGATTATCCCGGCGCCGCAGGTACCACAGGCTGGACTACCAATGATGAAAGTTTTTTGATCAATGATGAATACGACATCTGGCAGGTAAACCCCGATGGCAACGGCGACCCGGTGAACATCACCAATGGTTATGGCCGTAAAAATAAAACCACGTTCAGCTACCTGCGTTTTGACAATGAAAAGCGTTTCATCAATACCGATGAAACCATCATGCTCAACTCGTTTAATAAAGACAGCAAGTATGAAGGCTTCTTCACCAAAAAAATAAATGCAGCGGGTGATCCATCCATCATCATCAGCGCACCATTCAGTTTTAATGCACCGATCAAGGCAAAAAATGCGGAGCAGTATATTGTGCAAAAGGCCGATATCAGCAAGAGCGAATTATATGCCACTGCCGATATGAAAGACCTTACACCGTTGACAGATATCGTCAGCCAGCAAAAAGATTATAACTGGCTTACTGTGGAACTGGTGAAATGGAAAATGTTTGATGGCAAAATGAGCGAAGGTCTTTTATACAAACCCGAAAATTTTGACCCGAAGAAAAAATACCCGGTGATATTTTATTTCTACGAAAGGGATGCCGACGGTTTGTATGGTTACAGGGCTCCGGCACCAAGTGCCAGTACCGTGAATGTACCTTACTTTGTGAGCAACGGTTATTTAATTTTTGACCCAAATATTTATTACAAAACAGGTGAGCCCGGTCAAAGCGCTTACAACAGTGTAGTGAGTGCAGCGAAATATTTGGCAAAAATGCCCTGGGTAGACAGTACGAGGATGGCCATACAGGGACAAAGCTGGGGCGGTTACCAGGTAGCTTATCTCGTTACCAAAACAAATATGTTCCGTGCTGCAGGTGCAGGCGCACCGGTTAGTAACATGACGAGTGCTTATGGAGGCATCCGCTGGGGCACGGGCCTTAACCGGCAGTTCCAGTACGAGCATACACAAAGCCGTATTGGCGCCACACTATGGCAGCGGCAGGACCTGTACTTAAAAAACAGTCCGCTTTTTGCGGCCGACAAAGTGAACACGCCACTGCTCATTATGCACAACGATGCCGATGGCGCAGTTCCCTGGTACCAGGGCATTGAATATTTTACCGCATTGCGCCGCCTCAATAAAAAAGTATGGTTGCTCGAATACAACGGCGAAGACCATAACCTGGTGGAACGCCGCAACCGCAAAGACCTTTCTGTACGCCTCGGCCAGTTCTTCGATTACTGGTTAAAGGATGCGAAGCCCGCCAAATGGATCACTGATGGCGTGCCTGCCACACAAAAAGGCATCGACTGGGGACTGAAAGTGGAATAACAAAGTTTTTGATGACTTCCTGCATAAAACGCATCCTTAACGGGATGCTTTTTTGCTGTGGTTTAGATAACGGTAACTCCGGTAACCAGTTACGTTTCACTGATAAGTATCATGTTGCCACATTTTGCAAATCATACTTTACTGCAAACAGGTTTTTAGTTTTGTACCCGTAATTGCTTTATGCGTTACTTCCCCGCTTTTATCATCCTTATCCATGGTTGTATTCATTGCATGGGTTTTACCAAAGCATTTGGTTACGGAAATATTACAACCATTACAAAAACCATTTCTAAACCCGCAGGTGCTGTATGGTTACTGGCTGCGTTGCTTTTTATTGCAACTTTTGTAATGCTGTTGCTTAAAAAGAATGGCTGGTATTATGGCGCTTTTGCGGCTGTGGCCATTTCGCAGGCACTCATCATAACAGTATGGCAGGATGCCCGCTGGGGCACGGTTGCCAACCTGCTCATTCTTGCAGCTGCTGTTACCGGTTTTGCCAGTCAGCAGTTTGAAAACCGTTATAAAAAAGATGTAACGGCTTATATAAAAAGCTGTGGTGTTTTCACGCCAGCCCTGCTCACCGAAGAAGATACCAGGGACCTGCCCCTGCCTGTAAAAAAATACCTGCATTATACCCGGAGCATTGGTCAGCCAAAAATCAAAAATTTCAAAGTGGAGTTTACGGGTGGTATCCGTAAAAAGGGACAGCAAACTTTTATGCCCTTCAACAGTGAGCAATACAATTTTCCAGCTGCAGCCGCAAGGCTGTTTTTTATGAATGCCAAAATGATGCAGCTGCCGGTAGCAGGTTACCATTGTTACCGGAACGGCAGTGCATTCATGGACATAAGATTACTTTCTCTTTTTAAAGTGCAATACCAGGAGGGTTATGTAATGAATATTGCAGAAACAGTTACATTCTTCAACGATATGTGCTGTATGGCTCCTGCCACTTTAATTGATAAACGCATACAATGGCTGCAGGTAAATGGAGATACCGTTGAAGCCGCATTTACAGTAAATAAAAACACTATCAAAGCTTCTTTAACTTTTAATGAAGAAGGGCAATTGCTGAATTTTATTTCCTACGACCGCTTTGCACAAATGAGTGATGGCAGTATGCAGCGCTTAAGATGGAGCACCCCATTAAAAGATTATAAGGAAATAAACGGTTACCGGCTGCCTGGTTATGCCGAAGCTGTTTATACTTATCCTGATGGTGATTTTGCATATGGCAGCTTCTGTTTAAAAAATATTATGTACAACCTTCAGCCAAAATAAAAGTAATGAAAAAGCCTGCTGCCGTTTACATACTTGCATTACTGCACCTGTTACTGGGCATTAACGGTGTGGCGGGAGGAATTATGCTGCTTATAAAAACAGACGGTTCACTGCTGGGCATGGAACCCGGCTGGCTCGGTAACTCGCCTTTCAGTAATTATTTAATACCCGGTATTTTATTGGTGCTGGTGAATGGTATTTTACCATTGCTGGTTTGCTCAGGTTTGCTCGTAAAACCTGCATGGAAATGGCCTGACCTTTTCAATATTTACAAAGACAGGCACTGGGCATGGACGCTTTCTTTGTACGCCGGTATCATTGTAATTGGATGGATCATCATACAGCAGTTCATTACCCGTTACTTTTGGCTGCAACCTGCCGTTGCGGCAACTGGTTTATGCATCATTGTTTTAACCATGCTGCCTGCAGTAATGCATTATTATAAACCAGCAGCCATCATGCGCTCACTTTAAACACCACCAGCTCGCTCCTGCTTTTATCTTTATTGAAGCGCTCATGGATCTTTGTACAGGCATTGCTGTTCTCAAAAATATCTTTGAAGGCGGGCATGGTGTAAATAACAAATAACGGTGTTCCGGTTTTAGCAACATGCCGTACCATATTTTCGGCAACCGACTGCATGGTTTGCCTTCCAAAAGGATTGAAGAGATAAATTACATTCACTGATACGGGAATGATATACGTGGTGGCATCGGCACTGGCAACGCTGTATGTTGTTTTGTATCCCTTGTCAAAAAGCAGTTTGCAGTTTGCTTCCGCAATATGCAGTGCATCAGTATCCAGGTCGATGCCGGCAACGGATTTTACTTTACGCAGCATGCAATAATTCATTACCCTTCCGCTGCCACAGCCAATATCCAGCAATGCAATTTCATTCAGTGGCAATGGAAGCGCTTCAAGCCCTTTCTTTAAAATACAAAATGATGATGCCTGGTTTTCATGTGCATCCTTATTGAGCGATTCTGCGGTAGCCTGTGCCAGCTGTGCCTTTGTTTTACTGAAATTAATTCCGGCCAGCAATAAACGCAGGCGGATAAAATAATCATACAGCTTGGTGCTGATGAAAACAGGCAATCCGGAATTGCTGATATGGGCCGCGAGGCTTTTTAGTTTCTGCAACAATTTTTAATACAGTTTGCTTAAGGGAATTTATTCAGGGATAATCAGCTCAGGTATTTTCCAACAATTGGCACCCGCCTGCCCACACCAAATGCCTTGGGCGAAATGCGGATGATGGGACAAAACTGGTTACGCTTGTATTCATTTATATTCACCATTTTTAAAACACGGTCAACCAGTGCCGCATCAAAACCCTGTGCTTTAATTTCGTTAGGACCCTGCCTGCGTTCAATGTACTGGTATAAAATTTTATCCAGTATATCATAATCGGGTAATGAATCACTGTCCTTCTGCCCCGGTCTTAATTCCGCACTGGGTGCCTTGCTGATAATATTTACAGGAATGATCTCCCCATTACGGTTGATATACCTTGCCAGCGCATACACCTGCTGTTTGTAACAGTCGCCCAGCACGCCTAAACCGCCGGCCATATCACCATACAGTGTACCGTAACCGGTGGAGAGCTCGCTTTTGTTGGATGTGTTCAGCAAAATATATCCAAACTTATTGGCAATGGCCATAAGCAAGTTGCCACGTGTGCGGCTTTGTATATTTTCTTCGGCAATACTAAAGGGCAGGTCTTTGAACAGCGGTTTCAGTTCGGTAAGAAAGCTTTCAAAAATATTTTTGATGGGAATAATATCATAAGGATTATCCAGTTGCTTGCTCAGCTGCACGGCATCATCCACCGAATGTGAAGTGGAAAATGCTGAAGGCATGAGTACTGCACGCACATTATCTTTTCCCAATGCCGAGCATGCCAGCGCCAGTGTAACAGCGCTGTCGATACCGCCACTGCTTCCTAAAATCGCTTTTGTAAAACCCATCTTGGTAAAATAATCCCTGATGCCCATCACTATGGCATCGTGTACCTGTGCAATATTCAGTGCTTCTTCAAAAGCCAGGGGGTTGAGTTCTTTATCGGGTACACGGCTGGCGGGTTCAATAACGGGTGCATCAATACTGCCGTCATCATTCAAAATGAATGATTGTAACGAAGATTCAAATGAAGGCAGTTTGCCGCAGAGGTTGGCATCCTTATCAAACACGTAAGAAGTGCCGTCAAACACCACTTCCGTCTGGCTGCCGACGGCATTGCAATAAAACAATGGCAGTTTGTATTTTGTTACGTTGGCCTTAATGGTGGCCTTGCGGTCTTCATCATGCGTGTAATCAAATGGAGAGGCCGAAAGATTCAGCATCACATCGGGCTGCTGTTTCATCAGTTCATCCATGGGGCAAATACGGTACATGGGGTTATCGCCCAGGTTCCAGATATCTTCACAAATGGTAACCGCCAGTTTTTTGCCTTTAAACGGAACTACATTCCATTCGTAAGCGGGTTCAAAATAACGGTACTCATCAAACACATCGTAGTTGGGCAGGCAGGTTTTATGTACCACGGCCTTCACTTCCTTCTCATACAAAAAATAGGCGGCGTTAAACAGGTCTTTTCCCTCACGCACCGGGTTACGGTCGGGCGCTCCCACCAAAACAGCAATGGTATCCGCATGCTGTTTTATTTCATCAATGGCTTTGTAACATTTATTGATGAAATCGTCAAACTCCAAAAAATCCTTGGGTGCATAACCACAAACACTCAGTTCGCTGAAAAGGATGATATCGCCTCCCTGTTTTTTTGCCTCGTCAATGGCGCAAATGATCTTTTGCGTATTGCTTTCAAAGTTGCCGATGTGATAGTTTTGCTGTGCTAAAAAAATTTTCATACTGATGCCGCTAATAGCACGAATTTACGCCAATAATCACACTTGACTGGCAGATTTTAAACAGCCCGGGTTATTGAAATGGTTTAACGGTTTGTTTATCCAACATTGATGTACATTCGTGTCACCGGTCTTCAAAAAAAGAATATGAAAAAACTCCTTTACATTTTTATTGCACTGTTATCCCTTTCTTCCTGCAACAACGGAGAAAAGATCCCTGATGTATCCCATATCAAAGTGGAGCTTACCACACAGCGTTTTGAAAGGGATTTTTTTAAACAGGATTCTGTTACGCCAGCACAGGTAATGCAACTGCAGGCAAAATATCCTGATTTCTTTAATGATTACACTGAAAAAATATTGGGTGTGGAGGGAGACGGGAATGCCGGTAATGCCATCAATTCATTTTTGCTGAGCTACCGTGGCATTTACGACAGCACACAATTGCTTTTTGCTGATTTTGGCAAGTATGAAAATGAAATAAAAAAAGGGCTGCAGTTTGTAAAATATTATTTCCCCGATTACAAACTGCCGGTAAAGATCATCACATTCATCGGCCCGCTGGATGCTTCTTACAATACGGCTTTCGGTTTACAGGGCGACATACTTACCAATAACGCTATTGGTATTGGCCTGCAGCTGCATATGGGCGGCGATTTTTCTTTTTATAAATCGGAGCAGGGCATGCAGTTATACCCCGATTATATTTCCAGGAATTTTGAACCGGCCAGCATTACGGTAAATGCGCTGCGCAATATTGCCGACGACCTCTATCCTGAAAAAACAGAAGACAAAACACTGGTGCAGCGGATGGTGGAAAAAGGAAAACGTTTATACCTGCTGCATAAATTTTTACCTGCAGCGGATGAATACCGGCTTATTGGTTATACTGCCACGCAAATGAAACAATGTTACGAACATGAGAAAGAGATATGGAACATGTTTGTACAAAACAATGTACTGCAGAATGCCGATGAAAACATCATTAAAAACTACATCGGCGAGTCGCCCAAAACACAGGAGCTGGGTGATGCTTCCCCGGGCAATATCGGCAGCTGGGCCGGCTGGCAGATCGTTAAAAAATATATGCGTGAAAACAGCAGTGTTACGTTGCAGCAGTTAATTGCAAAAGATGCGGATGAAATTTTCCAGTCGGCCAAATACAAACCTTAAGCAGTCACTGGTTTTTTTCCAAGATATTTCATAAACCGGAAGTGTGATGCCACGGCGCCACCCATGGTATTGTAATAATGATAGGGCATATTGAACTCCCTGCATTTTTCCTGTACAATTTTACTGATAGCCGGGTAATGAATGTGGCTGATCCGCGGAAACAGGTGATGCTCTACCTGGAAATTCAAACCACCCACAAACCAGTTAATGATCTTATTGCTCATGGCAAAATTGGCCGTGGTTTTAAGCTGGTGTTCGGCCCAGGCTGTTTCCAGGTGTTTATCGGTATCCATGGGCACATATTCGAACTCTGTTTTTTCCACCACATGCGCCAGCTGAAAAACAATGGCCAGTGTAAAACCAAGACAAACTTCCACTACCAAATATCCCACCAGCCAGGCTTTAAATCCAACAAAGTAAATGGGTAATGCCACATAAAAGAACAGGTACAATATTTTGCTGAGCCAGAAAATAAAATGGTTGTATGGTTTCATTTTCCAGGCAGATGTACCGCTGATATGCCGGCCGAAATATTTTACAAAATCCATGATAAAGGTCCAGGCCAGGCTGGTGATGGCGTATACCAGGGGCAGGTATAAATGCTGCACTTTATGTGCGGGCACCCATTTTTGTGTGTCGCACTGGCGTATCAGCGGGCTTTTGGCAATATCATCATCCACACCATCGATATTGGTGTAGGTATGATGGATGATATTGTGTTTTTGTTTCCAGAAAAATGCATTGCCTCCAAGCGCATTCAATGTCATGCCCATCATTTCATTCACCCAGTGTTTGGAGCTGTAACTGCCATGGCATGCATCGTGCATCACACTAAAACCAATTCCGGCCAGCGAAAGCCCCAGCACCACACAAATTGCCAGTGCCACAGCGGTATGCAAATTGCCAAACAGCAGCAACACATAACCGGTTACAGCTACTGCAACAAGGATCACTGTTTTTGAAAACAGCCGCCAGTCGCCGGTTTTTTTCATATGCTCATTGGTGAAATACGCATCTACAGCTGTTTTAAGACTATGAAAAAACTCGTTATTCTTGTTGGAAAATGTAACTTTTGACATATTGGTTTGGGAAAAACAGCAAGCCGTTTTTATTTTATATCACTAAAATGTTTAAATGATTTAACCGGTTAAGGTGCCGCGGTTAAAGATAGGGTTTAACCGGCACTGTACAAGCTTTAGTTGAGCTTTGACGGGCATGTCATCTGGAAAGAGGGAACCACTGCCGTAAATGTTTTTTTAGTGTTCAGGTTCTCCATCAGGTAAGTACCGTGCATTTTGCCCATTTCGGTACGCAGGTTACAGCCGCTGATATATTGGTACTGCTCACCGGGATTTATTTGTGGCTGCACCCCCACCACGCCTTCTCCTTCCACTTCCCGCAGGCTGCCATTACTATCGTAAATAAACCAATGACGGCTAAGTAAACGCACCGGGTAGGGATTATGGTTTTCTATCACGATCTTATAGGCAAACATGAACTCATTATTGACCGGGTTGCTGTAATCCGGCTGGTAATAAGTTTCAACGCTTACCTTTATGCCCTGAGACAGTTTTGAGATCATACAATAATGGCTTTTAGTAAAAATAATAATAAAAGTTTTTTTGGCGTAAATTAGTTTTACATCAGCTCACATTAAAATATTACCTTATGCCCGTTACAACGCATAAATATTCCAACGATGATATTACCATCATATGGCAACCGGGGGTTTGCATTCATTCGGGCATTTGCGCCCGCGGGCTGCTGGATGTTTTTAACCCAGGCCGCAAGCCATGGATAGACATGAGCAAGGCTGATACCGAAAGGATTAAAGAGCAAATAAAAAAATGCCCCAGCGGGGCATTGAGTTTTGTTGAAAACGGGAAATAACTCAGACTTTTTTTGCAGCCGCATAACCGTTTTTTTGCAGCCATTGCATCACTTTTTCCCGGTTATCGCCCTGCACAATAATTTCGCCGTCTTTTACACTGCCGCCGGTACCACAGAATGATTTCAGCTTTTTGCCCAGATCTTCCGCATCGGCAGCTTTACCTTCAAAACCGGTGATGAGTGTAACGGCTTTGCCTGCCCGGTGTTTGGTATCGAGCCGGATGCACAGCGGTTGCTTTGCCGGGGGCAGGGTTTCTGACCCGTTATTCTCTTCTTCTATTTTAAAATTCGGGTCAGTGGAATATACCAGTCCGCCCAAACCACTCAGTGATTTTATTTTCTTGCTCATGCTTAAATGATTTTTGCTTTCAGGCTCAGGTCTAAACTTTTTGCCTGGTGAATTACGGCGCCGCTGCTGATATAATCCACACCGGTGGCAGCATATTCCTGGATATTATCCAGGTTGATACCACCGCTGGCTTCTGTTTCATATTTGCCCTCAATTAATTGCAGTGCAGCTGTTATTTGTGCAGGCGTAAAATTATCGAGCATAATGCGGTTTACCTTCCCCGTTGCCATTACTTTTTTTACATCTTCAATACTTCTTGTTTCCACTTCAATTTTTAAACCGGGCTTTTTTTCCTGCACATACGCGTAAGCTTTTTCAATGGCTTTTTCAATACCGCCGCAGTAGTCAATATGGTTGTCCTTCAGCATGATCATGTCGTATAAACCAAAACGGTGATTTAGGCCGCCGCCAATTTTTACAGCTTCCTTTTCCAGCAGGCGAAAGTTGGGTGTGGTTTTCCTTGTGTCGAGTAACTGCGTACGGAAGCCTTTCAGTTTATCAACATACTGCCGGGTTAAAGTGGCGATGCCGCTCATGCGCTGCATACTGTTCAGCACCAGCCGTTCGCATTGTAAAATGGTATGCACCTTTGCTTCCAGGTCAAATGCAACTTCGCCAAACTGCATATTGTCGCCATCCTTTTTATACGCAGTAAAAAGGATATCAGGCTGCATATAGCGGAATATCGTTTCTGCCACAGCCATTCCGGCCAGCACACCATCCTGTTTAATTTTTAATACGGCCTTGCCCTTTGCGCCTGCATCAATACTGCTTAAAGTGGAGTGATCACCATCGCCAATATCTTCCTGCAGCGCATTTTTTATCAGCTGTTCCAGTTGCAGGTTGTAATCCATAATGAACAAAGCTAAGAAAGAACATAAAACAAAGCCCCGGAAAATTATCCCGGGGCCCGTGTATGGTTGATTGACAGGAATTATCGGTTTTCAAAGCGGATCTCCTGCAGTAATTGCTTGTCGTTTTTTTGTTTCATAAAAACGGTGGTGCGGAACGAACCATTTTTTGTGATGAGTGTGCCTATGCAATATTGTGAACCGGCATTTTCACCTTTATGTATCACCTGGAAATCCTTTACGCCATTGGTGCTGAAAAAATCACGCAATACCATTTCGCCCTGGCTTTTACTGTAATTATTGCTTTTGTCGGGCATGGTTATTTCAACAGTATTATCAAAATGACGGGCAACAGCAGCGGCATCACCGCTTTTAAGGGCCGACACAACTTCATCAATGCTCAGGAAAATGCTGAAGGAGCATAATAAAACCGTTATTGCTGTAAGGGTAAAAATCTGTTTCATACAAGGTGTTTAACGCAATGAATTTTGCTAAAATTATGCCAACCTGTGTTAAAATGACCATCGATTGCGCAAATTATCCACATATTTAAGCTGTTTTAAAGGGCAAATAGGTGTAAATAAAGTAGTTTTACAGGCTGAAAACAAGCTCGTAAATTAAAGACAAACAGATGAAAAACAAGAAAACAATGCTCATCATTATGGATGGCTGGGGACTTGGAAAAGTTAAGAACAGCGATGCCATACAACATGCCAAAACACCTTTTGTAAGCTCTTTGTACGCAAAATATCCCAACACCACATTAATTACCTGCGGCGAAGCAGTAGGGTTGCCCGACGGGCAAATGGGCAATAGTGAAGTAGGCCATCTTAATTTAGGCGCCGGCCGCATTGTGTACCAGGAGCTGCAGCGTATTAACGTGGCCATCCGTACAGGCGAGTTTCAGAAAAACCAAACATTGCTTAACGCCATCAGCCATGCTAAAAACAACAACAAAACACTGCACCTGCTGGGTTTGGTAAGCGATGGTGGTGTGCACTCCCATATCAACCATGTAAAAGCGATTGTATCAGTTTGTAAAGACAATGGCCTGGAAAATGTAATGATACATGCATTTACCGACGGCCGTGATACCGACCCCAAAAGCGGGTTGGGCTTTTTAACTGAATTGCAGGAACATCTAAATGCATCCACTGGTAAAATCGCTTCTATAACCGGCCGCTATTATGCCATGGACCGCGACAAACGCTGGGAACGTGTAAAACTGGCTTATGATGCGCTGGTGCATGGCACCGGCACTGCCGCCACAGATATGCTGGCCGCGGTAAAAAATTCTTATGCAGAAAATGTGACCGATGAATTCATTAAACCCATCATCAACGCCAATACCGATGGTAAAATAAAAGAGGGCGATGTGGTGCTTTGCTTCAATTTCCGCACCGACCGCTGCCGTGAGATCACACAGGCATTAACGCAGCAGGCATTTCCCGATTTTGGCATGCAGCCGCTGCAGCTTGATTATACCACCATGACGCAGTATGATGCCACCTATAAAAATGTGCATGTTATTTTTGAGAATGATGACCTGAAGAATACACTGGGCGAGATACTGGAGCAAAATGGTAAAACACAAATACGCATAGCCGAAACAGAAAAATACCCGCACGTAAGTTTTTTCTTCAGCGGTGGCAGGGAAGTACCGTTTAAAGGGGAGAACAGGATCATGATACAATCTCCCAAGGTGGCCACATACGATCTTAAACCAGAAATGAGCGCTTTTGAAGTAACCGATGCCATTGTAAAAGAAATTGAAACCGCTCCCACAGATTTTATCTGCCTCAATTTTGCCAATGCCGATATGGTGGGTCATACCGGCGTATGGGAAGCCGTAATTAAAGCGGTTGAAACGGTGGACAGTTGCGTGGAGAGAGTGGTGACTGCCGCATTGAAACAGGATTACTGCATCTTCCTTACTGCAGACCATGGTAATGCAGATTACGAGATCAATGAAGATGGCACTCCTAATACAGCACACACTTTAAATCCTGTACCTTTATTTGTAATAGACAATGAGTGGAAAGGCACTGTTAAAAATGGCAAGCTGGGTGATATTGCCCCATCTATTTTAACCATGATGGAACTGCCCGTACCAAAGGAAATGACCGGGGACGTTTTGATTTAACCTAAAATACCGATCATGAAAAAGTTTTTCAAACGCCTGCTGCTGGTGCTGCTGGTGGTATTTATTGTTATACAATTTTTCAGGCCCGAAAAAAATATTTCGGCCGGTATAAGTCCGAACGATATCACCACAAAATACGCGGTGCCCCAGGATGTGATGGCTGTTTTAAAAACCAGCTGTTACGACTGCCACAGCAATAACACCGTCTATCCCTGGTATAATAACATACAGCCTGTGGCATGGTGGCTGAAAAATCATGTCGACGAGGGACAAAGAGGCCTGAATTTTTCAGAGTTCGCATCCTACCGTATAGGAAGGCAATACCGCAAACTGGAAGAGATCAACAAAGAAGTAAAAGAAGGCGAGATGCCCTTAAGCTCTTATACACTGATACATACCAATGCCAAACTGAACGACCAGCAAAAACTGGCCGTGGCCAACTGGGTAACGGCATTGCGTGACAGCATTAAGGCACAATATCCCGAAGACAGTTTAAAACGTCCGCAGCGGCCGCCTGCCAAATAATATTTCCCTATTTTTACAATATGCACGGTAAACTCAAAAAAATATCTGGCTGGGCACTGCTTTTACTGGCGGCTGCCCCCCTGCTGATTATTACCGGCTTTTTGGCAAAACAAAATTACCTGCAGCACGAAATGGAGGAGCGCCTGGAGCGTTCGGCCCTGCATACTGTTACAGTTTTGGCTGATGAAGTGGTATGGACCACACCGGGAAAAGAAGCAGAGATAAACGGTCAGCTGTTTGATGTGGAAGATGTTCACATAAATGGTAATACGGTTACACTTACCGGTTTGTATGACAAGGAAGAATCTGCGTTGAAAAAAGAAATGACCAGTTTGCTCAAACAGAAAAAAGGCAGCACTCCCCCGATGCACCAGCTGGTGTTTAAATTTTTTGCATCGGCCGCAGTAAGTGATACGCCATCAAATACAGCTGCTGTAACAATCCCGGAATTTTTTACATTTTATACTTCATACACTGATAAACTTGCAGAGCAGGTTCTTTCTGTAAGTACTCCCCCGCCTAACGCTTAACAGGCTTTCATTTTTTTATCGCCTGCGGATGCAGGTTTTATTTCCTATGCTGCATGATGCTGTATCAGCAGCCTGTTCTCATTTATCAAAACTACATGTATGAAAAAAATATATTCATTGGGCTTTGTATTTTTACTGATTACCCTAACCACCGCTGCGCAAAAAAAATTAGAGGGCAAGGTGACCGATGCGGTCAGCGGCAGCTCACTGGCCAATGCCACCATTACATACAATGGTAAATTTGGCGCTGTTACATTAAACGACGGGACTTTTAGTATAGACTGCGGAAAAACAAACAAATTCACCGTTTCACATATTGGCTACGAAACAAAAACTGTTTTTATTAAAAATTGCGATGAAGCTTTAATTGTAAGCCTTACTCCCGCTTCCGGCACTTTAGGAGAAGTGGAAGTAACGGCCACATCCAACCAGAACAAATCATTATTATACCAACCCTCTTCCATTACAAAACTTACACCCGCCGAATTAAAAAGAGGCAATGGTTTGTTTATGGATGATGCCATACAAACAAATGTAACAGGTGTGATGATGAACAGGAGAAGCGTTGGTGGCGGGCAACAGTTCAACATCCGCGGTTATGGCAACGGATCCAGGGGCACAAGAGGTGTGAGCAGCAATTTTGACGGACAGGGTTATAAGCTTTATCTCAACGGTATTCCTGTAACGGACGCGGAAGGCATCACCACATTTGATGATATTGATTTTGCATCCATCGGTAATGTGGAAGTGGCGAAAGGCCCTGCAGGAACATTATACGGTCTTGCTATTGCCGGTGCAGTAAACCTGAGTACGGTGAGGGCAGAACCCGGTAAAACTTCCATTGCACAGGAACTGATGCTGGGCAGCTACGGACTTGTACGCAGCACCACTTCTTTACTCATTGGTAAAGAAAAATCTTCTGTGATGATCAATTACGGTCACCAGAAAACAGATGGTTACTCCTGGCACAATTCATCCAAAAAAGATTTTGTGAACTTCATTGGTGATTTTGCTGCCAATGCAAAACAATCGGTGAATGTGTACGCGGGCTACAGCAGCAGTTATGATGAACGTATTGGCGAACTCACCCTTACACAATACCTGAATGATGATTATAGCGGCAACGTGGAATATATCCGCAGAAATGCACACAGTGCAGTACGCACTTTCAGGCTGGGTGTGGGTCACAATTATTATTTCACCAACAATATCAGCAACAACACCACCGTATTTGGTACCGGCTTCCAGAGTGATGCCAGCAGTGCCGGTGGCTGGACCGACAAGAACACCATCAACTATGGCCTGCGTTCTGTATTCAACACCCGGTTCAATTTAAAGAACAATATTTCACTGAGTGGCATTACCGGTGTTGAATTGCAATCGCAAAATGCACAGGTGGTGGGTTATAACATGAAGGCCAGCCCGTTTGATACAGCGGTTAATCCAACAGCCGCATACATTACTGTTGACAGTTACAAAAACGGCACTTATCCGTTCTGGGTGGTAAACGCAACCACATCCAATCTTTTTTATACAAGCAAAACAGCATCGCTGTTCACACAATGGACACTGGCGCTGGAAAAAGGGCTTTCATTTACTGCAGGGCTGGGTTCCAGCACCATGAAAATTTCGCTGGATGACAGGTTCAATGCAGCCACCGCCACCAAGCCATCGCATTTTGAAAAAAGTTATGGCAGTATGATATCCCCCTATCTTGCCGTGAACAAAGTATTCAACAAGAAGTTTTCTGTATACGCCTCATACAGCCAGGGATACAAAGCTCCTGTAAGCTCTTATTTTTACATTGTGGTGCCAAGCTATGGCAGTGGATCGGGTACTGTTCCTTCTGCCGCCAGGGTGAATGACGGGCTGAAACCTGAAAAAGGCAGCCAGTTTGAAATTGGCACTAAAGGACAGCTGATTGATAACAGGCTGGTGTACGAGCTTTGTTATTTCAATACCGTTTTTTCCGATAAGATGACAGCTGTATCTGTTGTTTCGCCGGTTTCATCCACCACCACATTGTACTCGTATATGGTAAATGGTGGCAAACAAACACACAGCGGTATGGAAGCGATGGCCAAATACGAACTGCTTACTTCCAACAAAGGTTTCCTCACCTCAGTGCGCCCCTTTGTGAATGTGACCTACGCTGATTTTAAATACGGCAGCAACTTCACCATTCAAAAAACCATTTTGGCAAGCGGGTTGGAAGATTACAGCAATAAAATGGTGGCAGGTGTTCCAAAATACATTTTTAATATTGGCGCAGATGTAAATACCAAATTGGGATTGTATGCCAATATCAGCTACAATTACAAAGACAAATTCCCGGTTACATCTTTGAACGACACTTACACCACAAGCTTCAGCATGTTAAATGCAAAGATTGGTTACAGGCACAGCCTCAGCAGCCATTTTGACCTGGATGCCTATGTGGGGGGACAAAACCTTACCAATACCAAGTATTTCCTGATGGTGTTTGTAAACCAGCTGCCCGATGCATACATTCCTGCGGCAAGAAATGCCAATTTGTTTGGCGGCATCAACCTGAAATATAATTTCTAACTTAACAGGATAAAAGAGGCAGCATATTCCACTGCCTCTTTTATTTTTAAAGAATCATACAATGAGAAAGATCTTCCTCTCCTGCATTATTGCAGTAGCGTTCTTTTCATGCGGCCGCTTGGGCAATAAAGAACCCGACGGTAAAAAAGACATGCGCATCGTTTGCCTCAGCAAACACCTCACCGAAATGGTTTTTGCGCTGGGTAAGGGACATGATATTGTTGCGGTTGACCTCAGCAGTACTTACCCCGACAGTGCGAAACTTTTAAAAACCGTAGGGTATCACCGTGCGCTCAGTCCCGAAAGCATTATTGCCATGAACCCTGATTTGGTTATTCATAGTAATGATATTGGTCCGGAAAATGTGTTGCCACAAATCACAAAAGCAGGATTACACATAAAAGCATTTGGCGGCGCCAACACCATCGACAGTGCAAAGATGCTGCTGAAAGACCTGGGCAAATATTTTGGAGAAGCAACCAAAGCTGATTCCATTTGCAAAAAAATGGATGCAGATATTGCAGCTGCTGCAGATTCATTAAAAGCCCTGCACTTAAAAGATACGCCCAATGTAATGATCATTCATTTCGGCCGTGCTAATAATGTATATTTTGTAATGAGCGGCAGAAAAGGTGTGGGTGATAAAATGATCAGTCTCGCTGGTGCAAAAGTAACTGTGTATGATGGCAAGGGCGCCAGGCAGATAAGTGCCGAAGCTGTTGCCGCCGCAAACCCCGATATCATCATTGCCACCGATTATGGTTACGACCAGATGGGCAGCATGGAAAAATTTATTTCCGGTGTTCCGGGAGTATCACTCACCAATGCGGGTAAGAACAAACGCATTGTGCGTTTTGAAGAACACGACCTGATCTATTTTGGTCCGCGTACAGGCGAGAACATTATTAAACTGATGAAACTTTTACATCCTGCCAACTGATGTTCAGGAATAACAAATATCTTTTTCCGGCACTTACAGCACTGCTTGTAATTACCATGCTATGTGCCGTTGCATTTGGTGCTGTAAGTATTTTGCCTTCTGAAATGTTTTCATCGGTACAACATTTTTTCCAGGGAAAAGAACCCGCCAGTATTTACGAAGGCGTATTCATCCAGCTGCGTTTACCCCGGGTGCTGCTTTGCGCCATCACCGGCGCCATACTTGCGGTAAGCGGTGTGCTGATGCAGGGGCTGTTCCGCAATCCCATTGTTGAACCCGGGCTTGCCGGTACCAGTGCAGGCGCCGCTTTTGGGGCTTCTGTTGTTTTTGTACTGGCCGCAGGAATGAGTAAAACATTCAAAGAATATACAGGACCGCTGCTGGTACCCTTCTTTGCATTTGCCGGCGGGCTGCTGGCAACATTTACGGTGTATTCGCTGGCAAAAAACACAAAACGTGTTTCCATTATTTCCTTACTGCTGATTGGCATTGCCGTAAATGCTGTTGGCTTAAGCGGCACCGGGTTTATGAGTTATATAGCCCGCGATCCGCAGGCAAGAAGTATTACATTCTGGAACCTGGGCACTTTCTCCGGCGCTTCATGGCTGCAGGTGTTTATTGTTGGCACTGTTGCTGCGGTATGTTTCATTGTTGCTTTGCGCTATTCAAAACAACTCAATGCTTTACTGCTGGGTGAAGAAGAAGCCGGTTATCTTGGTGTGGATGCAGATAAGCTCAAACGCCGTATTATGATATTGAATACAGCCATGGTTTCAGTAGCTACTGCTTTTGTAGGTGTGATCAGTTTTATGGGTTTGATTGTACCGCACCTGCTGCGCCTGCTGATGGGAAGTGATAATAAACGGCTGTTACCGGCTTCCATGCTGGCGGGTGCCATGCTGCTCACGCTTGCAGATATGGGAGCAAGGTTATTGCTGGCGCCCGCAGAAATCCCCATTGGCATCATTACTTCACTGGTGGGCGCTCCTGTTTTTATCTTCCTTTTAAAACGTTTCAATATTCTGCAGCAAAAAGGAGGTGGTGATGCTTAGTGCAAGAAATATATCATACCATATTGGTAAAACAAATATCCTCGCTGCTGTAAGTGCTGATTTTTTACCCGGGGAATTTACCATGATACTCGGACCGAACGGTTCGGGCAAATCCAGTTTTTTAAAAATCTTCAGCGGGGAGATCAATGCTTTTGAAGGCCAGGTTTTTTATGGTGAAAAAAATATCCGCGGTATAAAAAAGGAAGAACTGGCCACCTTCCGTGCCGTGATGAGCCAGCAGCCCGAACTGGGTTTCCCTTTAACCGTGGAAGAAGTGGTAATAATGGGCCGTTACCCGCATTTTATGTTCAATCCTTCCAGGAAAGATATTGAAATTGTACAATCCGCCATTGCGCTGATGAACCTCGGCACTTTTAAAGAACGCAATTACACCACGCTCAGCGGCGGTGAAAAACAACGGGTGCAATATGCCCGGGTGCTTACCCAGATTTGGGAGCCTCCGGCTAATGGTACACGTTATTTGTTCCTGGATGAACCACTGAATAATCTTGATATAAAATACCAGCAGGACTTTTTAAAAACTGCGGCTGCTTTCAAAAACAGCAATACCGTCTTGGTGGCAGTGATGCATGACATCAACCTCGCGGCACAGTATGCCGACAAACTGATCTTTTTTAAGCAGGGCAAAATTATGGCCCATGGCACTTCAAAGGAGGTCATCAGCACCGCACTGGTAAAAGAAATTTTTGAAACGGATGCAATTGTTTGTCATCACCCCGAAACAGGCAGCCCCTTCCTATTTTATAAATAAACCGCCATTGGATAAAAGCAATTTCGCCTTATCGTCCCAAACACATTCCATTTTTATATTATAAAGTCAGAAATAAAAGCTTCCGGCTGTTAAAATTTACGCGGACAGGACGGCTGTGCAGCATTATTATGCCATAATTTGTCTATATTTATTGGGTAAACAAGCACAAAACTTATGACGGAAGAGCTACTGTTAGCCGGATGTCTGAAAAATAATGCCGCTGCGCAGGAGGCATTGTAAAACCGTTTCAGCCCGCGAATGCTGGGTGTATGCTACCGGTTTGCCAAGAACCGGGAGGATGCCGAAGACATGCTGCAGGAAGGTTTTATAAAAGTATTTACCCAGATACATCAATACAGGAACGAGGGGGCGCTTGAAGGCTGGATCAGGAGGATAATTGTACATACCTGTATCAATAACCTGAAGAAGAACAAGAAATTTGCCGACAGCCTGGACATCATCCATGCCAAAAGCATTCATATCAATGAAGAACTCATTCCCTCCATTATGCAGGCAAAGCAGGTGGTGGAATGTATCAGGATGCTGCCAATAGGCTACCGCACTGTACTGAACCTGTATGCTGTGGAAGGATACCCGCATAAAGACATTGCTGCCATGCTGGATATTGAAGAAAGTACCAGCCGCAGCCAGTATACAAGGGCTAAAGCCATGCTGGAAGAAATACTGATAAAGAAAAAAATAATTCAAAAACCAAAAGAAAGGATAAGCCTTGTGGCAGTTGGAGCGCAAGGGTAACTTACTTATTGAAAAACCAATTTGTAATTACCAACTAACTAATAGCTTTTTGTGAACGATGGAACATAAATTTTACACGGACAACTTTGAGCGGCTGTTAAAGGAGAAATCAGATGAATTCCGGATGTATCCTTCAAAACGTGTGTGGCACAGCATTTATAACGATCTGCACCCCGACCGTAAATGGCCCTCTATTGCGGTAAGCCTTGTTTTAGTAACCGTTTTATTTCTTGTAGGATACTGGAACAATAACCTGGCTGAACCTAAAACAACAACACATCAAAATATCGCTGCTGCTCCCGCCGGTACTGGCAATACAGGTGCATCCCGTAATAATCAGAATACCACAAGCATAAATACAGTTGCGGCAAATTACAATACAACGCAAGCAGAAGCATCTCCTGTTACTACAGCTGATAAAAATAATGCAACTGGCAATAATACCGGCCTTGCCGTTAATAGCCGCAGTAACGAACCCGTAATTACAAACAATACTGCCTCCGCGGCAACAAGGCAAACTTCTTCTGTTGCAAACAAAGAAAATAATATTACGGCTACCAGCAACCCAGCCAACCGCAGCATGTTTAACCACCGCAATACCGCTGTTAGCTCCCAGCCATTCAAAGCAACTATAACCGGCGGGTTAACTGCTGACCAAACTGAATTAGCAGGAACAGCAATGCCTGTATCAAACCCGCAAGCTGTTGCAGCTGCGGCAATAAATAAACCGCAATCTTCCAATACAAAAATAATTGCCAGAGCAGGTGAAGAACAGCATGAACTGACTGCAGATGAAACCGCATCAGCTGCCATAAACCAGCCTGATAATTCAAGCGTAGCACCTGTTGCCAATAACAGCATCATGACGACAGGTCAAAAACTGGCCGAAAAACCGGCAGTTGCAAAATTGCAGGCCGCCACTGGCCAGTTATCTGCTGAAGATAAAAGCTGGATAGAAAATTATGCACTTTACAACAGGCAAACAAAGAACAGGTGGAAAGGCAAATTAAGCACAGAGATTTATTTTACACCCGGGGCAGGTTTGCGTAAGCTGACAGCGAATACGGATTTTGCGCTGGCTTATCCCTCTGTGATGGGTATGCAATCTTCAAGTGGAACAACCGATCAGCTGAAATACCACCCGGGCGCCACATTAGAAGCAGGAGCAGGTTTCTCATATTCCATTGCAAAAAACATACGTATTAAGGCCGGTGTGCAGGCCAATTTTACTAATTACAGCATTGATGCAACCGAAATGAATCACCCGGTGCTTACCACACTTCTTTTAACAGACATCAATACCGGTTATACTTACCTGGAAGGCAGGAGTTCTTCGCTGGCAAATGCTTCGGCCAGCAACAGTAAAAGGGTGCATAACCAAACTTCACAAATAAGCCTGCCTGTTGGACTGGCTGTTAAACTTGCAGGTAACGGCAAACTGGAATGGTATGCAGGTGCGGCAATACAACCCACCTATGTTTTTGGAGGAAAAGCAAATCTTATTTCCTTCGATCATAAGAATTATGTGGCCGATGCCTCCATGTTACGCTCCTGGAATTTGAACACGGCCTTTGAAACATACATTCATTATAAACTGCAGGGTTTTACACTGGCAGCAGGTCCCGAATTACGCTACCAGCTGATGTCGACCTATTCAAGAAAATACACCTACTCCGAAAACCTGTATAACATTGGCCTCAAAATAGGCATCGTAAAAAATTTCTGATAACAAATATTTATACCATTAAAAGCAACAGCATAACCCTGTTGCTTTTTTATTTTTAATTTTGAAGGACGATGAAACACCTTATTCCCGCCATGCTGCTGGTACTGGCTTCCTGCAGCAATGATAACAGCGAACCAACGCCGGTACAACAGGCTGCTGATACCACGGAAAAGAAACAAAGCTTTTTTCCCGTTACCTCCTATATAAAAGGGCAGCTCTATTCCATCAGGGAAAAAGGACTTACACCTGTAAAGTATACCACTGTTAAAGACCATACCGATTCTGTAATGATAAAATTTGACGAGTTGGATGGTCTTGCAAAAGAGTTTACACAACCTGTCATTGACAGTACCAACCTTATTTCGCAATACACTGAATCGAAATTCCTGGACCAGACCATCAATGCTTTTACACTAACATATGAGCCTAAAAGCCAGCCACAGGATTCGTTGCAGTTGCTGCACTGGGATGTTTATATGGATCCGGAGTCGGGCAAGATAAAACGTGTTTATATGGTAAAGAAAGCGGGAAAAGGAAAAACCCTGCAGCTGACCTGGGTGCATAACCAATGGTTTAAAACCACATTCATTGTTACAGGCACTGATGGCAACCCGGTTATTGAAAAAGAAGAAAAGATTTCCTGGGACTATTAAATATTATGACACAAAAAGAGTTTTCTGCCATTGCGCCAACACTTCCCTTACAACCCGGTATCTACAAGTATTTTGATTCGGGTAATGAATTGCTGTATGTGGGCAAGGCTAAAAACCTGCGCAAAAGAGTTAGTTCCTATTTCTCCAAAACACTAACAAGTTATAAAACACACGAGCTTGTTCAGCGCATTCATCATATAGAGTTTACCATTGTAAACAACGAGCAGGATGCCTTTTTGCTGGAGAACACCCTGATAAAAGAGTTTCAGCCCAAATTCAACATCAATCTTAAAGACGACAAGAGCTACCCTTTTATCGTAATAAAAAAAGAACCCTTTCCCAGGATATTTTTCACACGCCGGAAGATTAATGATGGCTCACAATACCTGGGGCCTTATACTTCTGTTGGTAAAGTAAAGGAACTGCTGGATTTTATCAAGCAAAATATACCGGTACGCACCTGTAAGCTCAACTTAACCGACGGCAATATTAAAAAAGGAAAATTCAAGGTTTGCCTCGAATACCATTTAGGCAATTGCAAAGGTCCCTGCGAGGGTCTGCAAACAACAGAAGATTATAACGACGGGCTGCAGCAGGTGGTGAATCTGCTCAAAGGAAATTTGTCGCCGGTGATACAGCATTTTAAAGTGGAAATGAAACAGCATGCCGCAGGACTTGCCTTTGAAAAAGCCGCCATCCTGCAAAAAAAGATCGAACACCTGCAGCAATACCAGTCCAGGTCCGCTGTGGTAAATACCAAAACAGGCACTGTCGACGTCTTTTCAATTTTAGAAGACGGCAATACGGCATATGTAAACTACCTGGCAGTGAATAATGGCGCAATTGTACAAACAAAAACTATTACACTGGAGAAGAAGCTGGAAGAAACGGCAGCAGAAGTGCTTTCATTTGCAATAGCCGGCCTGCGCAGCACGTTCAACAGCGAAGCCATGGAAATAATCGTTCCGGTTGAAATTGATTATCCTGAAACAGGCATAAAGATCACTGTGCCCAGGGCCGGCGACCGTAAGAAATTGCTGGAACTGTCGGAGAAAAATGTAAACTATTTCAGGGAAGAACTGAAGAAAAAGAAAATGCTGAACCTGGAACAAAAAACAGATGATGAAAAAGTAAAAGTGCTGCAGGATATAAAGGATGCACTGCATTTAAGGGAACTGCCCCTGCATATTGAGTGTTTTGATAACTCCAATTTTCAGGGCAGCTTTCCGGTATCGGCCATGGTTTGTTTTAAAAACGGGGAGCCCGATAAAAACAATTACAGGAAGTTTAAGGTAAAAACGGTAAGCGGCATTAATGATTTTGCCACGATGAAGGAAGTGGTGTACAGGCGTTATAAAAGGCTTACAGATGAAAAGCAGCCGCTGCCGCAGCTTATTATCATTGATGGAGGCAAGGGGCAATTAAGTGCCGCTATGGAAAGTATACAGGCATTGAATATCCCCGGCACCACCACCGTGGTCGGACTTGCCAAAAATGAGGAGGAGATCTTTTTTCCCGGGGACAGTGAATCGGTAAAATTGCCCTGGGACAGCGACAGTCTTAAACTGATCAGGCGAATCCGCGATGAAGTACACCGCTTTGGCATTACATTTCACCGTAGCCTGCGCAGTAAGGGAACCTTTAAAAACGAACTGGAAGAAATTAAAGGGATTGGAAAAAACACAGCCAGTGCACTGCTAAAGGAATTCAGATCAGTTAAAAATATAAAAGAACAACCGGCCGCTGTATTGGAGCAATTAATTGGAAAGGCAAAAACCGCCATATTGCTGCAGCATTTCAGGGATACTAACGGTAATCTATAAATAAAAAAGGGGCTGGATAGAAATCCTGCCCCGTTTTAAAATCCAATATCCTATGAAAAACCGAGACAAATATACAGTGCCCGGATACGGCAGGCAATACCCTAAAACGGGTATTTTTTAAAAGGTGGATAAAATTTAGTAAACGGTAGTTTTTTTCAAATGAAGCGTATAAAAAAAAGTCGTCCCCAACAAAATTGGGGACGACTTTTTTATAATGTGTTCAAGCTATTTTAGTAACTCCACAGATCCTGCTCGTAGTTAAATATCTTTTCTTTGATATTTTCACCTTCCAGCAGTTGCAGGATCGGTTTGTCTGTAAGTCCAGGTATATTTTTAATAAACTGGTCGTAAGGGTTGTCAATAGTGCTCTTCACAATACGTCCGTAGAACATCCTGCTTTCAAACAATTCCTCCCAGCTCATACGGCCTGAGAAATTTTTTCCGTTGTATACTTCGTATTTGGCAAAGATGGGTCGCATATCAGGATAATAAATCCAGAATAATTCTGTTTCGCCTAAATCAACCCCTAAAGAAGTAACAATATGTTTAAGTGGTGCAATGCCTAATATCCTCCAGAATAAACGTGAACTTTCTTTATCGAAGATCACTTCTTCTTTAATGCGGAATTTATAGAACGAATCCAGGTTAACGTCATTTTGCATATACTTTACACCTGTTTGCACACCGTTAGGATCATATACCGGTACAGGTACTGAGTCTCCAGCAATTCTTTTTGACACCTGTGAAATATCCAGTGGCGTTGTAAACCTGTCATCAATCGCATCAAAAACAGTTACTGCACTGTCCTGGATAGCCTTGAACAGGATAGAAATGAAACGCTGGTTACCATTGTTTTCATCTGCCGAATAACGGAAAGGCAGGTTCATTTTCTCCCTGGTGTCAATCTCTCTCCATATTTTATGGCGGAACAGCGCATCATCAGCCCTTAAGTGTTCATAAGGCAGCGGAGTTCTGTCACGCAGTGTGGATGTTTCCACCGCTTCATCGGGGCGCAAAGAAGGCAATACCGTTTTAATGGGTAAAGAATCCTTTTTCACAGCTGCCGGTACCGGGGGGGCCACCTGTGCAACACTGTCGGTAACAGCCTGAGACTGGGTCACCTTAGACTTTGTTTTTGTTTTTGCAGTCTTGGTGGCAGCCGGCCTTTTCTTCACAGCACGTGTGCCCTTCTTTTGTGCAGAAGCAACGCCTGTAAAAACTCCGATACAGATCACCACTAACAAACTTCTCAAAAAGTGCTTATTCATAGCTTAATTATTATCTGTTAATATAACGCGATTGATTTACCATCAATTGTTCTTGCACCGTCGGGTCCAGTAACTTTAACATTATCGAATGAAATTACCGAACCGGGTATACATCTTGCCATCAGTGCTTTTATAGGTGCCAGGCTGTTACTGTTGATAGCAGCAGTTTGCACGCTCTGGAAACCAGCACCGGAGAAATATACTGTAGCACTTGTTACAGTGTATTTGGTATCAAAGTCAAAGTTCTCCAGTTCTGCGCGGCAAAAATCCTGTGATTTAAACGCAATAGCCGGCATCCTTATTTTACCATCACCCACTTTAAATACAGGATCAGGAATCCTTTTAATACGGAAATCGAATTTGCTGCTTTTGCCGTCGGCTGTAACCGTAATACTCGCAGCAGTTCCTGTTGTTACCCTTACTATACGGTTTGAGTTTGAACCGGTGATAGTACCACCAGTCATGCTCACTGTTGTTTTATCCCAGCCGGTACCGGAAGAAATGGTAACGGGGTTGTCAACACCAATATAAAACACGTTCATTTTATCAAGCATTACTGCAGCACCGCCCGGTGTACCTACAACATACTCTACTTTTTCGTTAATGGGAACTGGTTTGCCATCTTCACCGGTAAAGGTACCAGTGATAGTAACGGTATGTGCACCTGCACCGCTAACGGTAGTTTTGTATTCAGTTTGGCCGTTTACAAGTGTTGAAGTAGATCCATTAATTGTAAGTGATCCTTTGGATGAGGAGCTGTATGCGCCCACACCTGCCTTAATTACCAGTTCCTGGCCGGGCATGAGGTAATTGGAGTTTTGTCCAACCAATACGCCTACCTGGTCCATATGTACTGCAACTGCACCGATTTTATTGTGGCAGAAGGTTACCACCTGGTTTTCGGCATTTTTAATATTGTTTTGGAATTTACTCAGCATGGTCAGCGCAGCAATAGCTGGTGTCATGTGGAAATAACCTGCAGTAAATTCTTTGGTACCGCCTTCCTGACTGTGAATTGGATCGGTATTTACAGGAAAGGTTGATTCAAAAGCCGCTTTGATTTCCGGGTGAATAGAAAGCATTTTCGCTTTATAGTCATCTAGCTTCGCTTTTAACTCATCGCCCTTTTTACCCTGCTCCATAATGCGGGTTGAAGCCTGCAGGTCATCCAGTTTGAATTCTTCCACCTGCTTGCCATCTTTTTCTACCATTCTTAAGCCAGCACCTTTCTTAATTTCTGTTTTCAGGTCTTCAATATAAGTATCCAGTTCAGACGAATATTGCTTGGCTTTTTCTGCCAGCGGCTGCCATTCTGCTGCCTGCTTTGCTGTTTTTTCGTCGGCCAGTTTTTCTTTTAACGATTTATATAAAACCTCGTTGGACGCTTTAATATTGGTGCTTGAGTTTTCAAGACTTGTTTTAACCGTTCTGAACGCCTCAATTACTTCAGCGGAAACGTTCAGGGCCAAGATAGCTGTTAACACCAGGTACATGATGTTAATCATCTTTTGCCGGGGCTCTTTAGGTAAAGCCATAATATTTTAATTTACGGGTTGTTTAAGTTATTGTTTTCTTTTCTTAATGGGGGTTTGTTAGTCTTGCGTAACCATTTGTTTCATCAACTGGTTAATCAGTTAACTGCAAACCGTAAACTTTATTTTATCTGCCCTGCATTGCACTCAGCATATTGCCGTAAACAGCGTTCAGGCGGCTTAAGTTACCAGCCAGTGCACTGATCTGTTCTTTAGCTTTAGTTGCGTCATCAACGCTGGTCATCATGGCAGCACTTGCTTCATTTAATTTACCATAGAAGTTGTTCAGCGACTTCAGGTGGTTATTGGCTTCTTTCAGTTCCAGCTCGTAAATGGTATTTAAAGAACTTAAGTTTTTAGTTAAGCCCTGTACCTGTTCGTGGAAGCCTTTTGCAGATTCAGAAGCAGTGTTGAATGATGCCATTGTGGTGGCGCTTGCAGTAAATGCTGCGCTCATGCTGCCGATAGCATTAGTGGCTTCTTTTGTTTTTGCACCAAAATCGCTTGTGCTTTTCACTACATCGCTCACATCAGCAATATTGGCAACTGTACCGTTTAATTTATTGAAACTTTCGCTCAGTTTTTTCAAATTGGAAGGATTGATTTCAGCATCCTGCATCATTTTATCCATGGATGCAAGGGGGTTGCCCGCCATGGCTGGTTCAGGAATTTCGTCCTCCTCTTCATGATGCTTAGGTTTAATCCACTCAATAGCAGCATAAACCAGGAAGATTGCAGTCTCTGTCCACATACCTGTGGTAAGCATTACATCAGCGTACGACTTGTGTGTTAATTTTGCCCAGGCTGCGAATATAATTACGGCAGCACCAGCACTTACCAATACATCAATCAGGGTTAAAAAGGTTCTTTTTCTGTGAGCCATGGTTTTTAAAATTTAAATGTTTTAACTGGGGGTTATTTTTAAACAAAAGTTTATGAGTTGCCCGTAATAGTTAGTATCACGGGCAGCTCAATAAGGTTATTAATTTTGGAATTTGAAATTATCTTTTGCCTTTAGAAGGTGCTGGCGGCAAATCAATCACACAACGGAAACCAATATAAGATTTAGCCGTATCCTGGTATTCGTAGCTGCGGGTACCGCAACGTAACAGTGCTGCAACATCTTTCCAGCTTCCGCCGCGGATCACTTTACGCTTGTCGCGGGGCTTGTCTGTTTCTTTTGCATTATACCTGATATCGGGGTTCAGGTCATGCTGGAAGCTGTAGGCACCTTCATAATATAGTGAAGAAGTCCACTCTGCAACATTACCGGCCATGTTATACAGGCCAAAGTCGTTAGGCCAGTAAGCGTCGGCCCTTACAGTATATAAGCCGCCATCTTCGGGATAATTACCGCGGCCGGGTTTGAAGTTGGCCAGCAGACAGCCTTTTTTATTCCTCAGGTAATAACCACCCCAGGGATAAGCAGCCTGAGAACGTCCGCCCCTTGCAGCATATTCCCACTGGGCTTCTGTTGGCAAACGGAAGTCAGACTCTGGAGTTCTTTTTTTGCTTTCGAGGAAAGAGTTGAGGTAATGGGTTCTCCATTCGCAGAAGGCAGTCGCCTGTTTCCAGCTAACACCTACAACAGGGTAGTTGCCAAATGCAGGGTGACCATAATACTGTTTTGCCATTGGCTCATTATATGCATAAGCAAAATCCCTGATCCAGCACAATGTGTCGGGATATATCTTGATAGCTTTTTTGATAATGAATTTTGAACGCGGGATATTGGGGTCCCTGTTCATAGCGGCAGCTTTGTAGTCAAAAATCTCAGACTGGTATTCCAGCTTATTGGCATCAATTTCTTTTTTGCCAAAAATGCGGTTGTCCGGAGTCAGGATCATGGCATCAATTTTTTCAAGAGTTGCCTTATCACCCCATTTAATGGTTTTGATCTTCTTCCAGTCCAGGTAAGTGGTTCCGTCTGGCGCCTGTTTTTCATAACCCATCAGGTGACCAGCAATTGAATCCTTTACCCAGTTGGTGAACTGGCGGTATTCGTTGTTGGTGATCTCGGTGGCATCCATCCAGAAACCACTGATCGAAACCTGTTTGTTACGGGCAGAAAAAGAATAGCTCACATCTTCATCGCTTGGACCCATATGAAAGGTACCCGGATTAATGTAAACCATACCAGGAGGTTTTGGTAAACTCCACCTTGAAGCAGGAGCAACACCATGCAACTGGCCATCATTGGGAAGGGATCCGCCTTTGTTTTTGCCACCAATTTTGCAACTTGTGGCTGTTAATAATGTAGCAGAAAATGCTACCAGATAGAACAATCTGTTCATCATGTTTTTAACTTTGAGGGTGATTAGCAAATGTAACGATTATTTTGAATTAACTTCATCTTCACCGTTTTCCCCGGATTAAAATTTTCAACAAAAATTAGTCCTGAAACTGATAAACGGCAAAAAAAAACAATTATTGTGACCGGCTTGTAGAATAATTCCACTTTTCAAGCTCCCGCATAAGGTCTTCCACAGTATGTAAAGGCGGCAAACATTCATATTCCCTGCACCAATATATATTATTTTCCATGTCTGCATTTTTGCCCCTTAACAAAGGGTATTTCTCATCTCCTTTTACTGCACATTGCAATACCCTACCCGGTATATACTGTTTCAATAATTCCTTTCGCAATGTAAGGAATTTGGGGCCAGTTACAACAAGTTCATGCATACCAAACGCCTGTTTTAAAAATATGGATGCCCAAATACCAAAAGAAGTTGGGTAGCGTTCTACAGCAGCGGCCAGTGACATCAGCATCTGGCCGGCTGTTGCTTTCCATTCCTTTTTGTCAAATACCACAGAAAGGTAAAAGAGATTTTCTGCCATCACACTGTTACCTGAAGGTGTTGCCCCGTCGTACACTTCTTTTTTACGCATGATCACATCGTGCTGATCTTTATGGGTGAACATGAAATACCCCGAGATACTGTCAAAGAAATTATCTATTACATGCTGTGTGAGGGTTACCGCTTTTTCGAGGTATCGCATGCTGGAAGTAACTTCCTGTAACTGGATGCAGGCCTGTATCAAAAAAGCATAATCATCTAAAAATGCCGGGTATTTTGCAATGCCGTTTTTACAGGTGTGATAAAAAGTTGCGGTATCCTTAACACCCATTTTATTAAATACAAAATCAAGCGTATTCACGGCAAGTTCTATATAACTGTCATCCCCAAGCGCAGCACCTGTTTTACACAGTGCGGTTACAAGCAGGCAGTTCCATCCAAGCAATATTTTATCATCGGTACCCGGACGAATACGGTTGTTTCTTGCTTGTAGCAAACGTTTTAAAGCGTTGTCCATTTTTTCTTCAAAAACAGCCGGATCCATGTTGTTTTCCCTGGCAAATATTCCGGGCTCTTTTAAAATACGCAGTATGTTTTTCTCTTCCCAATTGCCTTTTTCTGTAACATCATAAAACGCACAAAAAAGGTCTGCATCTGTACCCAAAACCGCGGCAATTTCGGTCTTGCTCCATACATAAAATTTACCTTCCTCGCCTTCACTGTCTGCATCCAGTGCAGCGTAAAAACCGCCCTGCGGATGCATCATTTCACGCCGTAAAAAATCAACCGTATGACGGATCGTTTTTTCATATTTTTTCAAGCCCGTTACCTGGTATGCATCGCACAAAATGTTTAATAAAAGTGCATTGTCGTACAGCATTTTTTCAAAGTGCGGTGCAAGCCATTCGGCATCGGTACTATAGCGTGCAAAACCGCCACCGGCATGATCATAAATACCACCTTCCATCATTTTATCAAGCGACAGCAGGGCTTGCTGTAATGCCGGTTCATCTTTGGTATAATGATAAAACTGCAGCAGGTATTGTATGGTAAATGTTTGGGGAAATTTAGGGGCTTTTCCAAAGCCGCCCCAAACAGGATCGGCCTGTTTTAAAATATTGGATGTAATGGTGCTGCATTGTTGTTTTGAAAATACCGGTTGCGTACCTGCCGATGAAAGCCGCGCAAAATTGCCCTGCTGCTCCATATGTTCCATCAGGTTTGCCGCCTGGGAAGCGATCTCATTGGGGCGGTCTTTCCAGGCTGCAGCGATGGCTTCTATCACCTCCGTCCACGACGATCTGTTATATGCCCTCACCGGGGGAAAATACGTTCCCCCATAAAAAGGAATTGCCTCCGGGGTTAAAAACACATTCAGCGGCCAGCCACCACTCCCGGTCATTGCCTGTACAGCATCCATGTAAATATGGTCCAGGTCCGGTCGTTCTTCCCGGTCGATCTTGATATTGATAAAATACCGGTTCATTTTTTAGGCCACCACCTCATTCTCAAAACTTTCACGCTCCATTACGTGACACCAGTGGCAGGCCGCATAACCAATACTCACCAGTATTGGTTTGTTTTGAGTCTTTGCCAGCTGCAGTGCCTCATCGCCCCATGGATACCAGTTTACAGGGTTATGTGCATGCTGCAGCAGGTAAGGGCTGCTTTCGTTGATGAGGCTGTTGTTGTGTTTGTGTGGCATGTGCTCCATGCTTACAAATATCAGCATTAAAGCTCCGTAAAAAACAAAAGCAGCCGGATGGCTGCTTTTGTTTTTTAAAAAGTATATAAACTGTTTATTTCTTTTTTTGACCGGAGAGATAGGCTTCCAGTGCGCTTACCATACTGGGTGCCTGCGGCTGGGGTGCTTTAATATCCAGTACAAGACCAGCGTCTTCAACGGCCTTTAATGTATTGGTACCGAAAGCGCCAATTTTAGTACCGTTTTGTTTGAATTTGGGAAAATTCTCAAACAGGCTTTTTACACCACCAGGTGTAAAAAAGCAAATGATGTCGTAGTTCTTTTCAACCACCGACTTCACATCATTACTTACAATGCGGTACATTACCGGTGTGGCATATTCACAATTGTTGCCCTTAAGGTAGTTGGTGATCTCACTGTCAAACGACTCAGAACAGGGGTATAAGAACTTTTCATTGTCCTTATGCTTGTTGATCACATCAAACAGGCTTTTATTGGTGCCATCCGCCCCGTAAAAAACCTTGCGCTTCCTGTACAGGATGAATTTTTGCAGGTACAATGCCACAGCTTCAGTAATGCAGAAATACTTGGTGTCCTGCGAAATGTTGACTTTCATTTCTGCACATACCCTGAAAAAATGATCAATGCCATGCCTGCTGGTGAAAATCACCGCTGAGTAGTTGGCAATATCAATCTTTTGCTTCCTGAAGTCTTTGGCACTAACGCCTTCCACAATTATAAAAGGATGAAAGTCAAGTGTGACACCGTGTTTCTTTGCCAAATCAAAATAGGGAGACTTATCTCCTTCAGGTTTTGGCTGTGTAATCAGGATTTTTTTAACCTGATGGGCTGAATGTTCAGCCTTAGCGGAACCGTTTTTAACCATAAAATTTTTTGGGTAAATCGTTTTGCAAAATTACAGGTTTTTCTGCAACAAAATCATCAACCCTTTGTAAATGAGCAAAAGGGGGATAATTTCCACCCCTGCCAGGTACAGTAAAAAATGAAAGCGGTTAATCCTGAGCTGGTTTTGAAGCAAGCCATATGATCTGAAAAAACGCAGCAATAGCAGCAGCCCGGCAAATAATAACGAAACAAGTGCCGCCACGGCAGCAATGTTCATATCGGCAAAAGCCATTAACACCGTAAAGGGCAGCAGCACTATCCCAAGTATTTTGCTGATGAGAAATATGATGAATACATAGGTATCGGTGGTATTGCCATAGCCCGTAACCCAGCCGGTGAATTTAAGCCCCGCATATTTGACAAGATATACCAAGCCTGTTGCAAGAATGCAAAGCAGCCAGAAAGTCCAGGTATTGTTGGCAAGCATCGCATCATAATGCCGTAGCAAAAAATAGATGTAAGTACCGGCGCTCACCACAAAAAAAAGATTGAAAAGCAGCGAGGGCAGTTTGGATTGCAGCAACTGGTCGGTAAGCTGTCCCTGCCGCAACGAGGTATTGAAAAACACCCGGAAGATGGTGCTGAAATAACGGGAATAAAAAAAACGCAGCAATGCCAGCAGCAGCACCAGCATTAATAAGGGATAGAAATAATCATTATCCGGATCGGCCTTTTTGAATTTTACAGTTACAGCAAGCGGGGCACCCTTTGTATTAAGGTATTTGTTTTGTTCTGCCAGCAGTTGCAGCGCAGCCTGGTATTTGTTCACCGGGGGCGATACCACAGCAGGCAATGTATCTGTTTTATTCACAGTACTGTCTGGCTGCTGTGCAGCGGCATTAAAAGCCCATAAAAAAATGGAAATAAATAAAAGCAGTTGCTTCACGCAGGGAAATACTTTTTGCAAATGTAAAGGCGGATGAGCAGATAAATACAGTAGCAGCACAATTAAAAATAATTCACATAACCGAAATGGATCTTGGATGCCTGCCGCAGGTTGAATGGCAGGTCTCCCCTTTTCCCTATGGCATAACTGAGGTTGAGCAGACCCAGTTTTGTTTCAATTACAGTACCAATGCCGCCACTGATATAATTGCCGGACACATTTATATCCTGGTACCTGTTCTTTACCCATGCTGCATCAGAAAAAATAAAGAAATAAGAATTCAGTTGCGTGCGTACCCGGTATTCGGCAGTGACCACACCGTATTGCGTGGCATAAATACTTTCCTCATCAAAGCCACGCAACAGCCTGTAACCGCCGATCTGGAACAATTCGTTACGAAAAATATTGGGACTGCTGAACACTCCGGCATTGGCCGCCAGTTTCAATGTACCCTGTTTCCCCGAAGGGAAATAATGTGCTGCATACAGTTTTACTTTTAACTGGTAGGCTTTCTCTTTTAAAGAATCGTAGAGGCTGGCATAATTGAAAGAAGGATCCTTGATCGACAATATATCGTTATTGCGCTTTATTTTTTTCAGTCCTGCAATGGCGGTAAGTTTAATTTCATTGCCGCTGCGGGGATTTAAACGGTAATCGGTTTTTATAAAATTGTAATCAAGTCCAAAACCGGTAGCACTCACATCAATATTTGCAGGCAGAGTCTTGGTGCTTTTCACCAGGCTGGTATCAGCTCCGCCAGCAAGCAAAAAACTGTTTTGCCATTGTCCGAACAGTTTTACAGTTTGAAAAACGGAAGCATTGTAAACAATACCCAGCTGCCCGTTCACCTGTAAAAAAGTAGAGTCTTTTTTAAAGAGATCGAACGAAAAATCAATACCGAAATTGGACCTGAAAATATACGGGTGCTGGTAACCGATATTCAACCTGGGTGATTTTTGCTGCAGCTGCTGCCAGTTCACCAGGATGTTCTCTCCCCTGCCTAAAGCGTTTTTCAGGTTCAGGTTCACATCGGCAGTGAGCTGAAACTTACTGGCCTGGTTGGCCGCTGGCAAAAAGCCCAGTAAAAAATTAAACTGGCTGCTTTTTTTTGGCGCCAGGTAAAGATTTAAAATAGCCCCTGTACCCAGCATGGTGAGCCCCGGCTGCTGTAACTGTTGCAAGTATGGTAATTCCAGTATGCGCTGGCTTACCTGTTCCAGTTTTGTCTTGTTGTAAATACTCCCATTGGCTATACCCAGGTAATGCTGCAAAAAATCTTTATTGATCTTTGCGCTGCCATATAACCGGATGCTGTCGATATGGTACAGCAAACCCGGCTCGGTCTTTAGCACACCGGTAAGTTTATCGTTGCTGATAGAAATACTGTCTAAATAAATTTTGGCAAAAGGATAGCCATTATTTTCGTAATAATTCAGCAGCCGTTGCTGTACTTTTTGCAATATATCTACATTGATGACCTTGTTTGAAAAATCCCTTTCAAAAAAGCCGGCTTCTGCCAGCGCCCTTTTATCAATTCCGGCAGCATTGATACTCCCCCATTCATATTTCCGGCCGGTAAAAAGCTTTATAAAAACCGTATCGCCGCCTTCCCAAACACTGTCAACAGATGCAGCAGGGTAACCTTTTGTATAAAGCAAAGAAGGAATGGTATTGATATAACTATGGCAGATGATGCTGTTTGCAAAATCCGTTTGCAGTTGAAGTGCAGGAAGGGTATTACTGTCTGCAGAAAATATCTTCAATTTTGTTACAGCCGCTTTTACGGCAGGGGTTTGGCCCCATGCGCTTTGCAGGAAAATAAAACCGCAGGCAAAACCCAGCAGTAAAATTTTATGCAATAGCGGTGTAACTTTGTTCATTGTTTTCAAAACTAAAATTTTATCCTGACGTAAATTCAAAATCTTTGGCAGGCATTTACATTCATATTCCTTTTTGCAGGCAGGCCTGTCACTATTGCAATTTCCACTTTGCCACATCGCTGCAGCATAAAAACGAAATGATGGCGGCTATTATTAAAGAAATTGAACTCACAAAATATTTTGACAGTGATCAAAAAGTGCCGGTGAATACTATTTATTTTGGCGGTGGCACCCCCAGTATTTTAGATGCAGGTGATCTTGATCTGTTACTGAATGCCCTGCATAAAAAGTATCCTGTTGCAGCAGGCGCCGAAATTACACTGGAAGCAAACCCAGATGATATTACGGCAGATAAACTGCTGGTATGGAGGAAGCTCGGCATTAACCGCTTTAGTGTGGGACTGCAAAGTTTTGATGAAGCGGAATTAAAATGGATGCACCGGGTGCATACGGCCGCGGAATCTTTGGCATGCATTGATAAAATAAGGGATGCAGGCTTTACCAATTTTTCTGTTGATCTTATTTATGGTTCCCCTTTGCTGGGTAACGATGGCTGGAAGAGAAACGTGGATATCGTAATTGAAAAAAACATCCCGCATATCAGCTGCTACGCGTTAACGGTTGAGCCCAAAACAGCTCTGGACAAACTCATTGCCGCACATAAAAAAGAAAACGTGGATCCTGAAAAGCAGGCGCAGCAGTTTTTATTGCTGATGGACTGGATGCAGCAAGTTGGCTATGAACATTACGAGATCAGCAATTTTGCAAAACCAGGCATGCGCAGCCGTCATAACAGCAGTTACTGGAGTGGTGAAAAATATTATGGATTCGGGCCATCGGCACATTCATTTAACGGCAATGCCCGCAGGTGGAATATTGCCAGCAACAGCACTTACATTGAGCAATTACAAAAAAACAGTATCCCTTTTGAAGAAGAGCTGCTCACCCGCACCCAACAGCTCAATGAATATATCATGACCTCTTTACGAACCTCTTCAGGACTTGATTTGAATTATGTTACCGAACAGTTTGGAAAAGACAAATGCAGCCTTTTGGAAAAAGAGAGCGGTAAATGGATACAGGGAGGTAAACTGGAAAACAAAGCAGGTATGCTGGTATTAACAAAAACGGGAAAACTGTTTGCCGATGGTATTGCAGCCGACCTGTTCTTTAATGATGATGCAGTTTCTTCTTAAAATATTTTACTGCCTCTCCAATGCTGAGACAGGCGATCATGAGCAATAGTGCTGCAGGGGCGATATTTGAAAATGAGAAAGGCATGATTGTTACTGTAAAGTTACTCCAATACTACACCAGTTCCTTTTCTATTTCGTTAAAACCTTCCCGCACGGGCAGGTTTTCCCACAGTATTTTATAAATGGTTTCTGCAATGGGCATTTCGGCCTTTACCTGCTGATTAATGGTATGCATACAGCGGCTGGCATTATGCCCCTCCGCCACCATGTTCATTTCGAGCAGGGCGGCTTTTACCGAATAACCCTTACCGATCATATTACCAAACGAACGGTTACGGCTATGGAGTGAGTAACAGGTTACCAGCAGATCGCCCAGGTAAACGGATGCCGCATAATTGGTGGTGGGTTGCTGGCCGGCTGTATGCGGGTGGTGGTGTTCAATGGAGCCCACCTGAATATTTTGCACACCCAGTTTGCGGAGAAACCCGGCCATTTCATCGGCACTGTTGGCAATAAGTACGCTTAGAAAATTATCGCCATAATCGAGCCCGTGTGCCATGCCGGAGCCTACGGCGTAAATATTTTTGAGCACGGCGGCATACTGCACACCATAGATATCTGTATTAATAATGGTATTGAGATAATCTGTTTTAAAATGTGCCGCCAGCTGCGTGGTGGTGGCTTCATCAATGCCAGAGAAGGTGAGGTAAGATAATTTCTCAGCCGCCACTTCCTCTGCATGGCAGGGCCCCAGCACCGCAAAATAATCTTTCAGGTTAAAACCAAATTCTTTTTGCAAATAATCATTGAGCAAAACATTTTGCTCGGGTAAAATACCCTTAATGGCAGAGATGATCTTTTTACTAGCAAAAATATTTTTATCCAGTTGCTGCAGCACATCCACTGCATAGGCAGAGGGTACTGCTATTACAATACAGTCAGACTGCTGAATAACCGAAGCCGCGTTTGAGGTGAGTTGCAACCTTCTTACATCGAATCCTGCAGAGGGTAAATACTGCGGGTTGTGATGGCGGGTTTGTATATGCTTAATGGCAGCTTCACTACGGTTCCACCAGTGAATAGTATTGCCATTGTCGGTGAGTATTTTTGCCAGTGCCGTGCCCCAGCTTCCGCTTCCTAAAATTCCAAAGTTCATGGTTGGTGATTGATGGTTCATGGCTGATGGCTCATGGTTCACGGAGCGTAACTACCATGACCTATTTGCTATGAACCATTAACTGATTTTACAATCCTAAAATTTCAACTGCTTTTTGCGCCGCGATCTGGCTGGCATCTTTTTTATTATAGCCTTTGGCTTCAGCAATCAGTTCTCCGTCTACGGTAGCGCCAATGGTGAAAAGGCGCCGCCCGTTTTCGAAACGTTCGTCCAGAGTTTCAAACTCCAGGGCCTTGCCGTTTTTATTGGCCCAGCCGTACAGTTTGTTTTTGATATTTATTTCCACCACTTCCAGGTCGTCGATAAAGAGGTGGGGCATGATGATATATTTTTCCACCCACTTTTGGGTGCCGCTGTATCCTTTGTCGAGGTACACAGCACCAATCAGCGCTTCCAGTGTGTTACCAAATATTTGCGATACTTTGAGCGAGTTATCGTACTTGTTGTAGAAGGTGATCTTCTTCAGTCCCATCTTGAGCGCTATATCGTTGAGCATTTGGCGGTTCACCATTTTGCTGCGCATTTCTGTTAAAAAACCTTCGCCCTTGTATGGGTATTTGCGAAAGAGGTAATGCGCAATCACAGAACTTAACACGGCATCTCCTAAAAATTCCAGCCGCTCATTATTCTCGTCTGCCCCTTCGCGTACACTACGGTGGCTGAGGGCTGTTTTATACAATGCCACATCGCCGGGGGTAAAACCCAGCACATGGGTGAGTTGTTTTTTAAACTCCCTGTTTTTTGTCTGGCTGAAAAAAAAATCTTTTATAAAACGCAATGCCTGAACTGAATTGTTTAGGTGAAATTAAAGTTTTTTTATCACAGAAAACATGAATTATAACAGGCTGTAATAAATGCTGCTAAAATAAAGTGGAATAAAGGTATGCGGCACAAGGGAGTGACACAACGATGCTGAGGTAAATTCATCTGCCGGCAGCCCCGAATAATTAAGCCACGTATTTTTTTACAATAATACTTGCATTATGACCGCCAAAGCCAAAAGTATTACTAAGGGCGGCATTTACGGTACGTTGCTGTGCTTTATTAAAAGTAAAGTTGAGTTTGGCGTCCAGTTCGGGGTCGTCGGTAAAGTGGTTGATAGTGGGTGGCACCACATCTTTTGTTACGGCCATAATACAGGCCAGTGCTTCCAGCGCCCCTGCAGCACCCAGGCAGTGACCGGTCATGCTTTTGGTGGAGCTGATATTGAGATCATAGGCATGTTCACCAAAAACACTCAAAATAGCTTTGGTTTCGGCAATATCTCCCAATGGGGTGGATGTGCCATGCACGTTGATATAATCGATATCCTGTGGTTGAAGACCGGCATCTTTTAAAGCGGCATTCATCACATTTTTTGCGCCTAACCCTTCGGGGTGTGGTGCGGTAATATGATGGGCGTCGGCTGTTGCACCGCCACCTGCCACTTCGCAATAAATTTTGGCGCCTCTTGCCAGCGCATGGTCCAGGCTTTCCAGCACCAGTACACCAGAACCTTCTCCCATTACAAAACCATCGCGGTCTTTATCAAAGGGGCGGCTGGCGGTTTTAGGATCGTCATTTCTTTCACTAAGCGCTTTCATGGCGTTAAAACCACCCAGGCCTGCTGCGCTTACCACGGCTTCGCTGCCACCGGTGATAATAATATCAGCCTTACCCAAACGGATATTATCAAAGGCATCAATTATTGCATTGGTAGAGGAAGCGCAGGCAGAAACAACGGCAAAGTTGGGGCCACGGAAACCATGACGCATGGAGATTTGCCCTGCGGCAATATCCAGGATCATTTTAGGAATAAAGAAAGGATTAAAGCGGGGCGTACCGTCACCCAAGGCAAAGTTGGTCACTTCTTCCTGGAAGGTGATCAAACCACCAATACCACTGGCGAAAATAACGCCCACACGGTCGGGGTCAACATTGTCTTTGGAAATACCGGCATCTTTTACAGCCTCATCACTTGCGATTAACGCAAACTGGCAGTAACGGTCTATTTTACGGGCCTCTTTACGGTCCAGATAAACGGTGGGATCAAAATCTTTAACCTCACAGGCAAATCTTGTTTTAAACTTACTGCAATCGAATTGTTTAATAAAATCGCATCCACTCACACCATCGGCCAAACCCTGCCAGTAATCAGCAACAGTTTTCCCTAACGGTGTAAGAGCGCCTAACCCGGTTACAACAACACGTTTAAAAGCCATAAAATTTGCCTGTGATAGTTAAATGAAAATTACTTAGCATGCTCTTCTAAGTAAGCAACAGCCTGTCCAACAGTAGTAATGGTTTCGGCCTGCTCATCAGGAATGGAAATATTGAATTCTTTTTCAAATTCCATAATTAATTCAACGGTGTCCAAGCTATCGGCACCCAAATCATTTGTAAAAGAAGCCTCGTTTGTAACTTCTGCTTCATCTACTCCTAACTTGTCAACAATTATCTTTTTAACCCTTGTTGCAATGTCTGACATAATATTAAAATTTAGTTTGTCTGGCTGCAAAAATATACATTTTGCGATAATTACAAAGAAATATAAAAAGGTTTAAAAAACCCCGTTCCATATGTTTTATGTGTAATAAATACATGCAAATTTTGAAGCCGTGATTTGTATATGCTGCCATACAAAAAATGCCGGAAAGTTTGTAATTTAACAGCTCTTGTTCGCCTTTTGTTCATCAAACTCTTAAAACTAACTGATATGGCCTTAAAACAAATAGACCACGGCAGCAAAGAATACCAGCAAATGATCAACCTGAGACTGGAGATTTTGCGCAAACCGCTGGGACTTAGTTTTACAAAAGAGGAACTGGAAAAAGAAAAAGAAGATATTTTAATTGGCGCATTTGAAGAAGACAAGATGCTGGCCTGCTGCATGCTTACCCGGCATGATGAAAAATGTGTGCGCCTGCGGCAGATGGCGGTACAAAATAATGTACAAGGTAAAGGTATTGGTGCCAGTATGATGATATTTGCCGAAACGCTTGCCCGCGACAAAGGTTTTAAAAGACTCACCATGCATGCCCGGAAAACGGCCCTGGGTTTTTATGAAAAATTAGGCTATAAGGTAACCGGCGATGAATTTACCGAAGTGACCATTCCGCACTTTGTGATGGAGAAACGGTTGTGAGGGATAAGTGATCAGCAATGAGGCGTGAGTAAGGCTGTACAGCGCAGCCCCGTACTCCCCTTGACCATTCACAATTCACCATTTACCATTCACCATTCACAATTCACCGCTTCCTACGCTCCCTGCCTCAGCTTCTCTCCCAGCATCTTCCGCACTTCAATCACATCATCGCCCTCAAAAGCATCTTTGGGTACAATAAAAAAAGAACGGCTGTTAAAATATAAATGAAAGAAGAAAGGACTTTCCATCCAGTTGCTGAATTCGTTCCATGCCCAGCTGCGGCCACCCTGCTCATTTTCCAAACGAAATTCGCTGCCGGATAAAACTGCACGCAGCCTGTCTTTAAATGCCGGAGCACGTTTGTATACCATATTCGGCATTAAAAACCAGAAGGTGATCATGAGCACAAACCACAATACCGAACTTACCAAAAAAGCCAGCGGCTGCACTTTTTTAAAAAAGAACAGCGCTGCCGATGCAATGGCAAACACATTTATAAGTATGATCATGATCTTGATTTCCCGTCGGGTAATAAAATGGTAGCGCAGCGCCTGTATCACTTTGGGCTTGTCGTAAGTAAAGTATTGTGAAGTCATGCCGCAAAGATACTGGAATGCGGGAAGTTGGAAGAAGGAAGTTGGAGGGAGGAAGTTGGATGAAACTTTATTGACAGGGATCTCCCGCCACCTTTCCACCACCATCCAGAGGCATACCACCAATGGCCCTGCCACGTAATGCCGCATTTATAAAACAGGTGCGGCGGTTTTGTGCCCGGCCTTCGGGAGAATCGTTTGCAGCAACAGGCTTGGTATCACCAAAACCAACTGCGATCAGCCGCTTGCAGTCAACACCCATCTCCACTAATTTTTTGCAAACAGCCAGTGTCCTTTTTTCGCTGAGTGTTTGGCTGGCCGCTGCATTGCCGGTATTATCGGTATGCACTTCCACCCGCAGGGTGCTGATGTAAGATTTATCAGTAAGGTATTGCTTTATTATTTCCAGTGCCGCGTTGCTTTCGGGTTTTAGTTTATCACTGCCTGTTTCAAACACAATTTCCTTTTGGAGTTTTACTTCGTTACCTTCCAGTTTATAATCCTGGGCATAGATAAAAGACCCTGTGAGCAAAAAAAATAAAATCAGCACCGGCTTCATACTTGCAGTTTTAATGCTACAAATATGCGGAACTGCCCGGCATTTTCAAATACCCTGCGCCGGGTAATTTTATAAAAAGTATTTTGGCAGCTGTGCTATTTTCACAAGCGGCTTGCGTTAATGCTATATTTTTGATGATACGGAACATGCATTGTGTAAAGAAATATAAAAGTATATCCATTACAGCTGCCGCAAAACTGTTGCTGCCCGCTATGGCCGCAATTCTTTTTTCATGCAATGAAAATAAAACGGCCCGCAATATTGAACCGGCTTTTTATTATTGGAAATCGGTATTGCGGCTTTCCGGCTTTGAGCTCAAACGCCTCGATTCGTTGCATTGCAAAACATTGTACATAAAATTTTTTGATGTTGACTGGAATAATAATACCGGGCAACCCGTGCCGGTGGCCAAACTGCAGCACCCCGGATTTATGCTGCCCAAAACCTTTACGGTAATCCCCACCGTATTCATCACCAACGAATGCATTCAGAAACTGGATACCGCAAAAACCGGTACACTGGCTGCAAATATTTTTTCTTTAATGCAGGCAGCATATAAAGACAATGGCCTTGACAATATTAAAGAGCTGCAAATTGACTGCGACTGGACCGCCAGCACACGCAGCAGTTATTTTTTATTACTTGAACAGATAAACAGGTTTTGTAAAACAAATGCCATCACTTTATCCTGCACCATACGGCTGCATCAAATAAAATTCATGAGCAAAACCGGTGTGCCACCGGTAAACAGGGGCTTGCTGATGTGCTATAACATGGGCAATTTAAAAAACCCCGCCACCACAAATTCCATTATTGAAACCGCCGAGCTGGAAAAATATACCGGCAATCTTTCTGCTTATCCTTTAGCACTTGATATTGCACTGCCTTTGTTTGAATGGAAAGTGCTGTTCCGTAACAATGTTTACAGCGGACTGATAGAAAACCTGCCGGATGCAATAATTACTGCAGATGCCGCATCAAAAAACAATAACCGTTTTGTTTTTTTAAAAGACACCACAATGGCCGGTTACAGTTTTAAAAAAGGTGATCTGCTGCGCAGTGAAGAAAGCAATTATGCCACGCTATTAAGTACCGCAGCATCCATCAGCCCTCAACTGAAAAATACCACAATAAGGGTATCCCTCTACCATCTCGATTCAGTAATTTTAAAGAAATATTCCCTTCATGAACTGGAAACTGTTTACAGCCGCCTGCGTTAGCATTGTAATGATATCTTTTCCGCAGAACATCATCGGCTGCGGGCCTGATGCCGACCCGTATGATTATTACACCTCCTTCTTTCACCAGGGGTTGCCCGAAGCCAAAGCTTACAAACCTTTTTATTATACCAGTTATAATTTTTTATACGACGAAACAGAACCTGTTGAAACCGCAGATGTGCTGTGCAAAGAATGGAGTAACTACTGCGGTGATAATGTAACGGCAAAAGATGCGGGTGATTTCCTGGTAAAGTTTGATGCGAAAGACATCAATAACCTGTATTACCACCTGGAGAAAAATCAGCCACTGAAAATACCCGATTCGGTAAAGCACAACAGCATGACGGATTATTTTATGCAGCATAAAAATTTTGAGGCGCTGGGCTATATCCTTTTCACAAAAAAAGTAGCGCCCTATGTGAGCGCAGGTGCTGATGCCTGGGATGTTCCTGCCAGGGATTCATTAAAACAGGATAAGCTGATCAAAAACGGTTTCCAGCTAATGAATGCGGCCAAAGAAGATTTTTTTAAACTGCGTTATACTTACCAGGTATTACGACTGGCGCATTACAGCGGCCGTTACAATGATGTGATTGAATGGTATGATAAGTACATGCTGTACGAACAAAGCAACTCTGTTGTTAAAAATCTATGTACCGCTTTAAAGGCAGGCGCACTGTTCCGCAGCGGCCAAAATAAAGAAGCCGCTTATCTCTTCAGTAAAATGTTTGCAGCAGGAGAAGAAAAAAGGATCAGCAATTATTTAGGATTTTACTGGAGTGTGAAACACGATGAAAGCAGGGAAAATTATTTATCACTTTGCAAGAATAATACGGAGAAAGCAAATATGCTGGCCCTGTTTGCCATGAATGGTGTGAACGGGGAAACAGCAGCGCTGAAAGAAATCATTGCACTCAGCCCGTCTGCCAGTGTGCTGGAAGTACTGGCCGTTCGTGAAATAAACAAGCTGGAAGAAAAATACCTTACCCCGATGCTGCAAAATGAAGATGGCGGCAAAAGCCTGTATTTTTCCTGGGATGAAGAAAGTTCTGACAGTGCTGTTAACGCTGCACACAAGGAAGCTGCCGCACTGCAAAGTTTTTTGCACGAAGCTGCACAAAACAATGCGGTGAAGAATAAAGGTCTTTTTGAAACAGGCGCTTCCTATGTGGCTTATATGCTTAGAGATTTTACAACTGCCAAAAAGTATCTTTCAGCCGCAGAAAAAATGAACCTTACACAAAAATTAAAAGACCAGTGGGCGCTTACCAACCTGCTGGTGACCATCAGCGAAAAAGATAAGATCGATGCGGCTTTCGAAGAACAGCTGCTGCCCTCGCTGCAATGGATGGAGGAAAAAGCAAAAAAAGAAAGGCCAATTAACAGCAGCTGGAGCGACCTGAATGAATGGCAAAAATTTTACCGTAACCTCATGAGCGAGGTGCTGGCCAAGCGTTATCACCAGCAGCATGACATTTACAAGGAGGCTATGTGTATTGGAGCCGCCGATTATATTGTAAAAAGCGACGGCAGTTACTGGAATGCCGGCGGTATTGACTTTTTGCGTAACAAATTACTGAGTAAGGATGTGGAACAGCTCTATGCACTGTTCGACAAAAAACAACCCACAAAATTCGAGTCGTATTTAATGGGACATAACGTTATTAAAAAGTCAGCCGTAACAGATTTTGCCGGTACCGCTTACCTGCGTGATTATGATTTTGAAAAAGCTGCTGCGTGGTTTAAAAAAACGGCCGACAAAAAATCTTCCGTTATCAATACCAACCCGTTCATTGATATTTTGTATGACCAGGAAGAAGCGCTTCCATCTGAAGCAAAATTCAGCACCACCAAACTGGCCTTTGCCGAAGAAATGCTGCGGCTGCAAAAACTTTCCGTTACCGATAAGGCCAATGCTGCAAAGTATTTATACAAAATGGCGCTGGGCTTTTATAATATGACCTACTATGGCCATGCGTGGAAACTGGTACAGTATTACCGCAGCGGCAGCGATGGTTATTATATCCCGGATAATGCCACGGCCTTCCAGAAAGAATATTATGGTTGTTTTAAAGCACAGGAATATTTTGAAAAAGCCATGAACAGCAGCACCGATAAAAATTTCAGGGCCCGCTGTTTATTCATGATGGCCAGGTGCAGCCAGAAGATTGTGCACCAGCCGCAGTACAGTGAGTTTGGCAGCAACTGGGATAAATATGATGCAGCGCAGGCTGATTATTTTAAGCAATTCAAAAACAATAAATACTTCCCGCAATTTGTAAAAGAATACAGCGGCACGGCATTTTATAAAGAAGCTTACAACAGCTGCAGTTACCTGAGGGATTTTGTAAAAAGGAAATAATCAAAAGGCCGGAACAGCTGCTCCGGCCTTTTAGTTGTATGGTAACGCATCCTTATCGCCTAATCGTGTTTCTCTTCTTTTTCTTTTAAAGCCATGCCGCACTTGCTGCATTTGCCGGGCTGGTTACTGGTAACATCTGGATGCATGGGGCAAACATACATGTGGTGTTTTCCCTTCTTTTCCTTGCCGCTCTCCTGCTTTTTATTCTTTACAAGATCCATACCGCACTTGCTGCATTTACCGGGCTGGTCAGCCGTAACTTCAGGGTGCATGGGACATATATATTTTGCGTGTTCCATGTGCTTGTCTTTTCCCATGGCTTTGCCTTTGCCATTTTCGCTCACCACCAGGTCCATACCGCATTTGCTGCACTTGCCCGGGTGATCTTCCATCACATCAGGATGCATGGGGCAGGCATAAAATTTTCGCCCTTTATTTTCTGATTTTGATTTTTGTTTTGACTTAACGTCAGACTGTGCCAGCACACCCAGTGAAAGGCAGGCGAAAAAAGCCGCAAGCAATAATTTAGCTGTTTTCATAATTGACAATTTTAGGATGATGAAATTTTCACAAATATACATTGCTATTACAGGCATTGCAATATTTCTACCTGGAAGACGGGCAGTTGAGCATGCGGCGTTGCTTTTTGGAAAATTTCGGGCCTTCATCTTTGAATATTTTTGGCAGGAATGGCCGGTATCCAAATATGGGAACACGCAGTATAAAATAAGCATCGGCAGTTTTTGTTCTTAAAAACCGGGAGTTGATAAAAGAACCAGAACCAATTACCAGTGGCCCCAGCCGCAGCGCCATGCCCACATGCATGCCCGAGATGCTGTTATAACTGAAGGGCATATAAAAACCGCCCCAGGGCGCTTCTGCCCTTGGTGTTATTTGCACCGATACGGGATTGTAGTTGCCATTGTAATAACTGATCTTCGATAACATCAGCGGCACATGCAGTTGCGCCTGCACCCCCAGCCACTGGTTAAAATACCGGTCGTAAGTAAGATGCAGCGTGGTGGGCAACTGCATGGTAAGCAGGGTGGACTCAGTATTTATTTTGAAAAGCGTTTTATAATAATTGTATTGCTGAGAAAGATCAGATGAATCTGCCGGCGGCGCCAGGTCATCCAGCAAATAACTGTTTTTATTAAATTTTGCCGCCACCCATTTTGTTTGCTGCCTGGGATAACGGATAAAACCAATATCGGTGATGGATGCCCCAATCTTCCATACATAATTATCGGTGCGTGCGCTGTATTTTGTTTCGTACACCTGCATTTCATCCCTGAACTCGTAACTAACGCCAACGTCCAGCCCAAGACTGTGGTTGCTGAAAGAAGTAATATCATTTGCTGTAAGAGAGTCAAGGTTTTTTGTATAGCCAAATGCAAGGCTGCCGTTGAGATTGGTAACAACACCCTGTCTCCTGCCCGCCCCGGGATCAAAAAATGTATCCAGCACATAACCAAGCCCCCTTGCATGCAGCGATACCGCACTGATGCCACCGAGGTATTTGGCGCTCAGTCCCAGTTTCCATACACCATAATCATTGTGTGCAATCTCACGGCTGTAAGTAAGTGCAATTTCCTTCCACGCATGTGCATGCACCGACAGATCGTGCAGTTGCAGGCTGTGATTGATGAATGCACCACTGATGGTATCGGGCAGGGCCGTATTCAATATGGCTTTATCGGCACCAAATACATTGGCCATTACCCTTGCTCTTGTGGTTAGTGCTATGGCGTGTTTATCGCTGAGGCGTATCAAAAATCCGGGGCCAAACACGTCGGTATTAAAAAACATTTTACCGTTACGCGTGACCGGTTCTTTCCAGGTAATGCCTGCATCATCGTTATTGCGCTGGCTGTATTTAAAGCGGATAATATTATTGCCGATACCGGTTGAAAAACCTGCCAGGTTCACATCTCCTCTTACCCGGTGGTTTAAAATATCAGCGGGACTGGTAACGATGGCATATACACCACTGTACGGCGCACCGCTGTATCCTTCGTACGACTGGGCTGCAGCCGGCATGTTGTTGCACAGGAACAGCAGGAGTAAAAAGTTTACAGGATGCAGGAATAATCTACAGCGTGACAGCATATTTCTTTGCATGGTTTCGGCTACGGTACAGGGCAATAGTACGGCATTAGCAGCAGTAAAGGTATAGAGTGTTTGCCAAATGGAATTAAATGATGGCTGAAGGAGGAAAAATGAAGGCTGAAGAAGTGCATATATAAAACACAAACGCCACCCAAAAGAGTGGCGCCCATGTTATGTGCTTGTGTGAACTAATTAATGATTAGCTGCAGCCCATGCTGTTGCCGCAGTTGAGGCATTTGTAACAGGTACCGCTGCGCACAGTAATGTGGCCGCAGGTGTTACAGGCAGGCGCATCGCTTTGCATGCTTTTGGCAGCTGCATTCACAGCGTCCATACCAGCAACGGATGGCTTTGGAGTAACGGTGCGGTGTGCAGGTTTTGCGGGCTGTGCTGCTGCACTTCCCACCACACGCACTTCACTCAGTTCTGGCTTGCGTTCGCCAATGGTGGGTGTGTTCACATCCCATTCATCGTTTCCGGTATTCATCACTTCGGGTTTGTCCAGCACATGAACCAGGTCGTTACGGTTCAGGTATTCGTAACCGAGTGAACGGAACATGAAGTCAACAATAGAAGTGGTTGTTTTAATATTCGGGTGATCCACCATTCCGCTTGGTTCAAAACGGGTGAATACAAATTTCTCCACGTATTCTTCCAGCGGCACACCGTATTGCAGGCCAATGGAAACGGCGATGGCAAAACAGTTCAGCATGCTGCGCATGGTGGCACCTTCTTTCGCCATATCAATAAAGATCTCACCTAATGTACCATCGCTGTATTCGCCGGTACGCAGGAAGAGGGTTTGACCGTTGATCTTTGCCTTCTGGTTAAAGCCGCGGCGTTTTGCAGGTAATGTTCTGCGTTCAACAATGCGGGCCAGCTGGCGTTTTAATGAAGTATCGGCACTGCTCTGCACACGCTTGTTCACTTCATCCAGCAGGTCTTAAATGGTGAGCTTGCCCATATCCACGATCTGTGTTTGCGGGGCTTCGTTCACGCTTTCTTCTGCTGCTGCATCTTCTTTATCTTCAGTCTTTTTCTTTTTGTCTGATTTATTGCTCAGTGGCTGGCTCAGTTTGGAACCATCGCGGTACAGGGCGCAGGCTTTCAAACCCAGTTCCCAGCTCATGCGGTAAGAGTCGGCAATTTCATCCTGTGATGCCTCGTTGGGCAGGTTGATGGTTTTGCTGATGGCACCGCTTAAGAACGGCTGTGCTGCAGCCATCATGCGGATGTGCCCATGTGCATGTATGTAACGTTGTCCTTTTTGTCCGCACTTGTTGGCGCAGTCAAACACCGGCAGGTGTTCTTCTTTTAAATAAGGAGCACCTTCAACAGTCATGGTACCGCATACATATTCATTGGCGGCATCAATCTGCTCGTCAGTAAAGCCCAGTGCTTCCAGCAGGCTCCAGCCAAAGTCGTTGTATTGCTCAGGTTTAAAACCTAAACGCTGCAGGCAGGCTTCACCCAGCGTATATACATTGAATACAAAACCAATTTCAAAGGCGCTGGCCATAGCAGCATTCAGTTTTTGAATTTCTTCTGCTATAAATCCTTTTTCGCTGAGTGAAACATTGTTGATATAAGGAGCGCCTTCGAGTGTGGCGTGGCCTTTTGCATAGTTTACAATGGCGTCAATTTCTTTTTCGCTGTATTTTAAATTACGCAATGCCTGTGGCACTCCCTGGTTGATGATCTTAAAGTAACCACCACCGCTGAGCTTTTTAAATTTCACCAGGGCGAAATCGGGTTCAACACCTGTGGTATCGCAATCCATTACCAAACCAATAGTACCTGTTGGGGCAATAACGGTGGTTTGCGCATTGCGGTAACCATATTTTTCGCCCAGCTGCACAGCATCATCCCATGCTTTGGTGGCTGATTTCAGCAAGTAATCAGGACAATATTTTGCATTGATACCCTGTGGTTTTATTTGCAGGCCTTCGTAAGCTTCTGTTGCATCGTAAGCAGCAGCACGGTGGTTACGCATTACACGCAGCATGTGCTGTTTGTTTTCTTCGTATTTATCAAATGCACCGAGGAAGCTGGCCATTTCTGCAGATGTTTTGTAAGCGATACCGGTCATGATGGCTGTAACAGCACCGGCAATACCCCTTGCTTCTTCACTATCGTAAGCAATACCACTCAGCATTAATACTGAGCCAAGGTTTGCATAACCCAGCCCTAATGTGCGGTAATCGTAGCTTAACTGCGCTACTTCCTGGGAAGGGAACTGCGCCATCAGCACGCTTATTTCCAGTACCACGGTCCACAAACGGCAGGTGGCTTCAAAACCGGGCACATCAAATGTGTTGGTATTCTCATCAAAGAATTTGCGCAGGTTTACGCTGGCCAGGTTACATGCGGTGTTGTCCAAAAACATGTACTCACTGCAGGGATTGCTTGCACGGATCGGTCCGCCTTCGGGGCAGGTATGCCATTCATTAATGGTGGTGTCATATTGGGTACCGGGATCAGCGCAGCGCCATGCGGCATAGTTAATCTGGTTCCACAAATCCCTTGCCTTCACTTTTTTCATGGTGCGGCCATCGCTGCGGGCTTTTAATTCCCAGTCGCCGTCTTCGTCCAGTATATTGAAAAATTCGTTGGGGATACGAACCGAGTTATTGCTGTTTTGTCCGCTTACGGTACGGTAAGCTTCGCCTTCATAATCGTGGCTGTAACCAGCAGCGATCAAAGCACCTACTTTTTTCTCTTCCTCCACTTTCCAGTTTACGAACTCAACTATTTCAGGATGGTCTAAATCCAGGCAAACCATTTTGGCTGCACGGCGTGTGGTACCACCGCTTTTGATAGCGCCCGCTGCACGGTCGCCTATTTTTAAGAAGCTCATTAAGCCGCTGGAAGTACCGCCACCGCTTAATTTTTCACCTTCGCCGCGGATGCTGCTGAAGTTGGTGCCCACACCACTGCCGTATTTGAAGATGCGGGCTTCACGCACCCACAGGTCCATGATACCGCCTTCATTCACCAGGTCATCTTCCACACTTAATATAAAGCAGGCATGCGGCTGGGGCCTTTCGTATGCGCTGGTTGATTTTTTCAGTTTACCGTCTTTGGCATCCACAAAATAATGGCCCTGGGGTTTTCCCTTGATACCATATACTTCATGCAGGCCGGTGTTGAACCATTGCGGGCTGTTGGGCACGCAGGCCTGGTTCAATATAGAGTACACCAGTTCTTCGTAAAACACCTGTGCATCTTTTTCTGTAGCGAAGTAATTATAACGTTCGCCCCACACCCTCCAGCAGTGCGCCATACGGTGCGCCACCTGTTTTACAGAAGTTTCCCTGCCGGTGCTGCCATCGGGCTGTGGCACCCCTGCTTTACGGAAATATTTCTGTGCAAGGATATCGGTGGCTATCTGGCTCCATTGTTTGGGCACTTCCACGTTGTCCATCTGGAATACCACTTCTCCGGTGGGATTTTTAATAACAGAGGTACGATAGTCATACTCGAACATATCGTAAGGGCTCACACCATCTTTTGTGAACTGGCGACTAAATTGCAGCGCCTGGATATTTGGCTTTTGTTTTGACATATAACTAGTGCTTGAGTGTGGGTTAAGTAATTGTTAAGCAAACGAAAATATTTGTTGTGGGGGAACAAACAAACTTTTTAATATTAACAGTTGTGGACAAAAACGGTGGATAAATCAGTAGAGCCTTTACTGTGCTGCGTTTGCGGATTTTTCCCCACCAGTACCTAAAAATGTGTGGTAAAAACTCTTGTTTTTCTGGTAAAATTTTCCCTCTCCCTGATACAGGCATTTTTGGGGTTTTTTCATGTATGCATGCATTGCAGTGATGCCTTTCAGTGTTTTATATACCCCGTCTTTCTTCCATTTTTAATATTTGCAAACGAATGCCGCCCGCAAGGGTAAATTCAGTTTCTTTGAAAAAAAATATATGAATTACCGCAAGATATTTACCGTTATTGCCGTGGTGCTGGGCGCATTGTACCTTTATGCTGTTTACAGCCTGGTGATGAGTTTTGTAAACGGGTACTCGCCCGACTGGCAGTTTTTATTGTACGCCTTGCCCGTACTGGCCGGGCTTACGGGGTTATTGATTTTTGTAACCAGCGGTTTCAAAAAAAGCGGGCTGCTGCGCTTGTGTTTGTGTTACGAGCTCATCAGCTTTCCGTTCACGGTAATATTTTACATCAGCTATTTAAAAAGCCTGGGTGAATATGGTTCATTTAAACCGGTGATCGGGTTGCAGTTTTATATTGGTGCATTTATCGACCTGTTGTATCTCTCCTGTGCTGTGGCGGGCCTGTGGTTTATGAATAAAAGGCGGGTGCCTAAAATTGTATATTTCGGTTCGGGGGCCGACAGGACGGGCCAGTTTGAACCTGCCACAGCGGGGTTGCGCTTTGCCAACCGGCTCATTGATGGTTTCCTGATATTTTTTATTTTATTGAAAAGTTTCATCGCACTCCGCTACTGGCTCGATAAAAGCTGGCTGCCCGATTCAACAGGTATGGCGCTGGTTTTTGAAATACCCATGATACTGTTTTATTACCTGGTACTGGAAGGCTTATTCAATATCTCGGCAGGCAAATGCGCCACCAATACCTGCATCGTAAATGAAACCGGTGAACGCCCGGGATTCTTGAAAGTTTTGGGAAGAACATTTTGCAGGCTGATCCCCTTTGAGGCATTCAGTTTTTTGGGCGCCGGCGCAAGGGGCTGGCACGATTCATTAACGAATACTTATGTGGTGGAAACGGTGGACCGTGATGATGCCGCCATGAATGAAATAACTTTGGATGCAGAACTGAATATGCAGCAATTATGAGAGCAGTAATACAAAGGGTAACGCAGGCAAGTGTAACCATTGATGGTACGGTAAAATCATCCATACAAAACGGGTTGCTTGTGCTGGTGGGCATTGAAGATGCCGACAATGAAGCCGACATAGAATGGCTGAGCAGCAAAATTGTGAACCTGCGCATTTTTGATGATGAAAACCATGTGCCCAATATTGCTGTAAAAGATACGGGAGGCGATATTTTACTCGTGAGCCAGTTTACATTGCATGCAGCTACAAAAAAAGGCAACCGGCCTTCTTATATCAAAGCAAGCAAGCCGGATATAGCGATTCCGCTGTATGAAAAAATGATTGCACAATTAGAAAAGGATTTGGGCAAGAATATATTTACCGGAACCTTTGGTGCTGATATGAAAGTGTCTCTCTTGAACGACGGACCCGTAACAATTTTTATTGACACAAAAAATAAAGAGTAATGAATCAGCTTACAATTAACGAGGCACAAAAAAAGGTGGATGAATGGATAAAGTCGGTTGGGGTACGTTACTTCAGCGAGCTGACCAATCTTGGTATTCTGATGGAAGAAGTGGGCGAACTCTCCAGGTTAATGGTGCGTAAATACGGCGAACAAAGTTTTAAAGAAACTGATAAGGGAAAAGAACTCAGCGATGAAATGGCCGATGTGTTATGGGTATTGATTTGCCTGGCCAACCAAACCGGGGTTAATTTAACGGATGCATTGCAGAAAAATTTTGAGAAGAAGAATGTAAGAGATGCAACAAGGCATCAGGAGAATGAAAAACTGAAATAACTCCCCCACCCAAAAAAATCAAATTGCCGAATATTAACCTGCCGTACAAGTGTGCGACGCAACGATGCTGTATATTTGCACAAAAGTTGATTACATAAAGAAAATCATGGCAAACGAACAAAACATATTTGCAGAACTGATTGCTCACTGCAAGGAGTATGGTTATATTTTTCAGAGCAGCGAAATTTATGATGGTTTAAGTGCAGTTTACGACTACGGGCAGAATGGTGCACAGCTGAAAAAGAACATCCGCGATTACTGGTGGAAAAGCATGACGCAGCTGCAGGACAATATTGTGGGTATTGACGCCGCCATTTTTATGCACCCCACCACCTGGAAGGCCAGCGGCCATGTGGACAGCTTCAGCGATCCCATGATCGATAATAAAGACAGCAAGAAAAGATACAGGGTGGATCATTTGATCGAGGCATTTGCCGATGAACTGGAAGCTGCGGGCGAAAAAGAAAAAGCAACAGCGGTACTGGCAGAGATGGACAAACTGCTGGCTGCAACTGATTATGCCGGTTTGAAAAAGCTGATCGAGGATAACAAAATGAAATGCGCCATCAGCAAAACCTGCAACTGGACCGATGTGCGTGAATTCAACCTCATGTTCAAAACAGAGTTTGGTGCAGTGGCCAGCGAAAACCCCGATGATAATATGGTATACCTGCGCCCCGAAACGGCACAGGGTATTTTTGTAAACTTTTTGAATGTGCAAAAAACCGGCCGAATGAAAATACCATTTGGTATTGCACAAACCGGCAAGGCATTCCGTAACGAAATTGTGGCCCGCCAGTTCATCTTCCGCATGCGGGAGTTTGAACAGATGGAAATGCAGTTCTTCATCCGCCCCGGCTCACAAAAAGAATGGTATGAATACTGGAAAGCGGAAAGAAAAAAATGGCACGAGAGCATTGGTATCCCCGCAGAAAAACTGCGTTACCACGACCACGTAAAACTGGCGCACTACGCCGATGCCGCTGTGGATATTGAATACCAGTTCCCCTTTGGATGGAAAGAACTGGAAGGCATACACAGCCGTACCGATTTTGATTTAAGCCAGCACCAGCAGTTCAGCAAAAAGAAACAGCAGTATTTCGATAACGATATCAATCCCGAAACGGGTAAGGCTTACGGTAATTACGTGCCGTACGTGGTGGAAACATCTGTTGGTTTAGACCGTTTGGTGCTTACCATTTTAAGCCTGGCATATGCAGAAGAAAAATGGACCAAGGAAGACGGCAGCGAAGACAGCCGCGTGGTATTGCGCATACCCGCTAAAATTGCCCCAACAAAACTTGCGGTATTGCCATTAACCAAAAAAGATGGTTTGCCTGAGATTGCCCGTGAAATTTTAGCGGATTGCAAAACAGCCTTCCATTGTTTTTATGAAGAGAAGGATTCTATCGGCCAGCGTTACCGCCGCATGGATGCCGTGGGCACACCATTCTGCGTAACAGTAGATCATCAAACGAAGGAAGACAATACGGTAACCATCCGCTACCGCGATACCATGACGCAGGAACGTATCGCCATCAAAGACCTGAAAGCACTGGTACTGGAAAAAACCAGTTAAGCTGCTGCATCAATAAATAAAAGCCGCCCCCAACAAAGTTGGGGGCGGCTTTTTTATTCAGTTAAGATTTCTTTTTCAGCACCAGCGGCTCGCCCAGGTATTCGTATATTTTTTTGTACACCTGCTGCAGCATATCATACTCGTAATAGTTGTACAGGCTTTTTTTAAATTCGATTGTTATCATGCAGATCACACTGTTGCTTTCCTTATCCAGCTGCACGGCACGGCCAAAGATGATATCCTGGTCGGGGGTCGACATTCTTATGGGCTTGGGCATTTCGGCCGTAAAACCCTGTGGCAGCTGCACCGTACTGTAAAGGTTGATGGTTCTTTTATAACCAAAATTGATATTGCTGAAACGGGTGCCTCCCAGAAAAGGATTTTTACGGAAGCCCGAAAAGTCATTCAGTGGTACCAGCAGGTAATCGCCGGAGGCGGTAAGCTGCTGCGTGAATTTGAACTGCTGTTCTGCCGGCAGGCTGTCGGTTTCCTTGTTCAGCAATTTAAATTCGCTGATGCTGAGGTTGTCTTTTTTATAAAAACTGCTTACAAACTTATCCTCGCCGTTCTCCTTAATGTATGCCAGTTTTTCAATACGCCCATAGCCATTGCTTTTTATGGTGGCTTCTCCCTCCAGCTTTCCGTCGGCCTTTACCTCAATCATGGTGTTTACATATTCTGAAGCGCCGGTTTCATCATTGGAGATTTGAATGATACCGCCCGTTTTGCGGTTTACGATCAAAGCACTTGTATTTAAGATGTCTTTGGGTATAACATTATACGGTGTGTATTTATCCGTGGCATCCAGGTAAAATTTTTTATCACCGGCCTGCACGTATGCAAAAGCAGTATTAAACTGTTCTATAAAAGGGTAATCTGTTCTCACCTTGCCATGCCAGCGTTCGCTCACCAGTATGGGCGAGGCATCAAGGCCGGCATCACGCAACAGGTTCACCAGTATGAGGTTGATCTGTCCGTTGGTGCCGGTTCGTTTACTCCATGCTTCTTTAATACCATCGCCTGCATACAGACTCTGAAAACCATTCCATGTCATATTCAGTCTTACAAAATCAAATATGGCTTTCATTTTTGCTTCATCGGAACCCAGCAGTTTTGTTTTATCAATAAAATCACCGGCGCCTGAAAGATTTTTGCGCAGCTGCGAACCAAATGAAGAAGAAGACTGGAAATCATCAATCACTTCTTTCCAGGTGGTATTTGTTTTCTGGAATCCGGAACGGCCATTGTTATAACCGCTGATCTGGAAAGTGATCTTCTGCATATAATCTTTCCGTGCATCCATATAGGGCTCATCATCCAGCCCCGGCAGGTTATCCATTTCAAAATATACTTTCGCCTCCGATGGCGTGGGTGTGATAACGATGGGATACTCGGGCTGCTTTTCCACTTTATAAGTAAACTCAAGCCTTGGGGGTACATATAAAGTGAATGCACTTTTTACCACGGGCAGGTAATCGTGAAACTTCCAGTCGTCGAGCAAACCAAAATGTTCACCAAAAAGCATGTACTTGTATTCGATGATACTGCCCACTTTTATATTGGGAAAGGTGAAGATGACCTTATTCCAGAGTTCGTTGGTTTGTTTATCGTAAAAAGATTTTTTGTCAACCCGGGTTACTTCGCTGCTGCCACCGGGGCCAATATTTGTTACAATGGCCTCCACCTTATCCACCCACTCCAGTTTATTTTTGTGGTAATAAGGAATTTCGATATTGGCATAATCAAAGCCGCTTTCTTTCAGGATCTTTATACGCACATGCCGCCACATAATGAGGTTGCCATCATCGTTATGATTGGCCACGGCCTCATCCAGTAAAACAACAGCGGGCGCTTCTTTATCAAAAGCACATTCTTTTAAATTGCTTTCTTCATCTGAAATAATTCCGAAGTTGGGAAATTCCTGTGCCGTTGCGGTTAGGGAAAGTATAATGCAGCACAGCAGGGAGGATAAAAAACGTTTCATTGTACAAATTGTTTAAGGTTTATACAACAAAATACGGAATTTACCCATATAACTCCTGATGGACATTAGCTTTTTCAAAACCCATTTCGGTGATATGTTTTTTTGCTTCGTCAATCATATGCCGCCAGCCGCAGAGATAAAAATGAGACGGAGGCAATACATCGCCCTGCATTTTTGATCTGATGATATTCATGTACACTTTGTGTACATACCCATGTTCACCTTCCCATTTTTCGCGGCTCAGTACGGGTATATAATGAATGCCGGGATATTGTTTGGATAAGGCTGTGAGCTCATCGTAATACAGCAGAGTATCCTTTGTTCTGGTACCAAAAATGAGGTACACATTGGTATGCGGAATATTTTTTGTGGCCACTTCATGCAGCATGCTGCGGAAGGGGGCAATGCCGGTGCCGGTGCAAATAAGGTAGTAATCATCTTCCAGTGCATCCGGCAGGGTAAACACACCCTGCGGGCCGCGAAAGCTCAACTCATCCCCCACTTTTATTTCTTCAAAAAGATATTTGGTGCCTGCGCCGCCTTCCAGTAATACGATGACCAGTTCAAAAATATTGGTGCCATCGGGCCAGCTGGCAATGGAGTAACTGCGCCAGCGCTTGTTCTTTTTTTCATGAATGGGAAGGTCCAGCGTTACAAACTGGCCGGGCTTAAAATCAAAACTTTCCAGTTCGGGCACCTGCAGCCAAAAGCGGCGGGTGTTATGGGTTTCGTCTTGTATGCGGATCACTTTTGCAATACGCCAGGGTTCAATAGCCATCGTTCAAATTTAGAACGAAAGTAAAACTTAATATACCGCCGCGGTAGCGCAATACGGAACATTATTTACGCAATCGTTTGAACAAACAATTTTTTATCTTAGCAAAAACAGCATTTATGCCATTGGTACAAATTAATGAACTTCCGGTTAAAGAAATGTTTCCCGGCTATACCGGCCGCTTTATTCATACCGAAACCATGACCTTTGCCTATTGGGAGGTAAAGGCCGGCAGCGTGGTGCCCGAACATTCACATGTACACGAGCAGGTGGCTCATGTACTGGAAGGCAAATTTACTTTAACCGTGGATGGTGTTGCGATGGAACTGGAGCCCGGTAATGTGGCCGTGGTGCCATCCAATATAAAGCATTCGGGCATTGCAGTTACCGATTGCAAACTGCTGGATGTATTTTGCCCGGTACGGGAAGATTACAGGATATAAACTTCATTTATCAAACCTATTTTATGGGAAAGAAAGACAAAGCCATTGATGCCTATATTGCAAAATCGGCCGATTTTGCAAAACCCATTTTAAACCATTTAAGGGAACTCGTGCACAAGGCCTGCCCCGATGCGGAAGAAAAAATGAAATGGAGCTTTCCGCATTTTGATTACAAGGGCGATATGCTGTGCAGCATGGCGGCCTTTAAACAGCACGCCTCTTTTGGTTTTTGGAAAGCGGCATTGATGAAAGACCCGGCGTTGCTTGAAACCGCCAAATCGGAAGCGGCCATGGGTCACCTGGGCCGCATCACTTCTTTGAAAGATCTTCCCGCTGATAAAAAACTAACTGCCTGGGTTAAGGAAGCCATGGCGCTAAATGATAAGGGTATTAAAGTGCCGGCCAAACCAAAATCAGCGGAGAAGAAAGAACTGGAAGTGCCGGATTATTTTGTAAAAGCACTGGCGAAAAATAAACAGGCGCAAAAGGTTTGGGATGCATTTGCCTATTCGCACAAAAAAGAATACCTGCAATGGATCACCGAAGCTAAAACAGCACCTACCAGGGATAAAAGAATTGCCACCACACTGGAATGGGTGGCCGAAGGAAAAAAAAGAAACTGGAAATATGAGAATTGTTAAGTGTTTGCTGTCTTTGGAGGATTGAATACGCTTAACGCTTTCCTTTAACCAGGCTGTAAGAATCATCCACCATTTCCTTTACCTGTTTGGCAGACAGCACACCGTTGAGAATGATGGTGTTCCAGTGTTTTTTATTCATATGATAACCCGGCAAAACCGTTCCGGGATATTGCTCCCGCAGGTCAATCGCTTTGTCCGGGTCGCATTTGGCATTGAACTGCGGCGGAATACTGTCGAGCGACAGCAGTCAAAAAATTTTTTCATTCATTTTAAAAACTAACGTGTCTTCCCCAAAAGGAAAACCTTCTGTTGCACCAGTTTTTTGCAGTGCATATTCACGCAGCGATTCTATATCCATCTTAACTGTTGATTGTTTTTTTGGCTTCTTCCAGTTTTTTCCCGATCTGCCCGGTAAGCATATGCCAGAACATTACAAAATCACTGCCCAGGCTGTACAGCGGGTAAGTGAATGTGGCAGGCTTGTTCTTTTCGATAAAAAAATGGCCCACCCACGCAAAGCCATAGCCGCAAACGGGTATTAAAGCCAGCATCCACCATTTTTGCAATACAATGGCTGCAATTAAAATGGTAATGAGCCCGGCGGTACCGATAAAATGGAGTGTGCGGTTTGCCACATCCCCATGTTCGGTTAAATAGTAAGGATAAAAACTCCAGAAGGATTTGTATTTTTTTTCAGCAGCCATCGCAAAGTATTTACTGTTAAGTTACAAAAAACGGTGTACTCAAACCGTCTTTTTTACAGTTACATTTTGCAGGTCTTTCAGTTTGTACAGCACTTCTTCGGTGCGGTTCTTTGGTATGCCGGCATGTATAATGCAGAACAGCTGCATTTCCTGGCTGAACACGGTGCAGTTGTATTGCTTCAGCACCATCATCACATCGTTCATGCGGGTATAATCAAACTCAATATCATATTTCACCTCCACCTGTTTTTGCACAACAGGCGTAACCTGCAGTGCCAGCACCGTGGCAGATTTATAGGCATTGATGAGTCCCGGTACACCCAGCAATGTACCACCCCAGTAACGCACCACAATCACGGCTGTATTGGTAAGCTGCTTGCTGTCTATCTGCCCCAGTATGGGTTTACCTGCAGTACCCGATGGTTCGCCATCATCGCTGCTGCGGAAATTATTGCCATCGGTGCCAATACGGTAAGCAAAACAATGGTGCACCGCCTTGGGATGCTCCTTTTTCAGCTCCTGCAGCCGTACTTTAAAATCATCTGCCGTTTCAATGGGAAAAGCATAGGCTATGAATTTACTGCCCCTGTCTTTAAACTCGGCAACCGAAGGTTGTGTGATGGTAAAATAAAAATCCTGTTCTGTCATGTCGTTTTGTTTCAAATATCAATTCGTTTCTGTCTTCACAAAAGCAGCATCATCCGTAAGCAATAAGCGCAATGGCGGCAACCGCCAGTACAATACCCGCCCAGTTGATGAACAGGAGCTTTTCCCTGAATAATATCCATGCCATCACTGCACTGAATAGCACGATGCCCATATTGTTTACCGGTATCACGGCTGATGAATTGCCCTGGTAAGCCGAAATTACACGGCCCAAAAACCAGATGGAAAAATAATTGGGTATACCAATCAGTATGCCGGCAAACAGTGCTTTAAAAGAAAACTGTTGCTTGCCGCTTATCACCTGTATAATCAAAACCAGCGCACCAATAGCTCCCGCCACCGCAAATGCGCTGATGAGAAAATTATTAAAATTGGCTTCGGGGTTACTGAAGAAAATATTTTTTACATACACGATCAGCGTATCCAGCAAACCACTGCTGATGAATAATACAACGGGTAAAATAAAAAGCAGTTCATTATTTTTTTTGGTACCTGCCGGATCTTTTTGCGAAGGATAACAGGTGAGCACCACGGCCGACAGCGCCACCACAATACCTGCAATTTTTAAAGCAGTTGCTTTTTCACTGTATAAAAAAATGGAAAACAAAAATGGGATCACCATGCTCAGCTTGTTGGCTACCGATGCAACGGCCACCCCCAGTTTTTGCGTGGTAATTCCAATTACATTAAAAATACTGATGAACATGCAGCCCATTAACACCGCCCATTTGAACCAGGGCAGTTGTACCGCTTCGCTGTTAACAGGAAACGACCCGTTGAATACCGCACCGGTGCACACACAGGCAATATAATTGAACACGATTGCCTGGAAGGCATTGATATGAAGCCTTTGCAGCACTTTAAAAGAAAGCGTGAGGTACGAACTGAGCACAATACTCCCAATGAGATAGATCATTACAGCAGGTTGTTTTTAAAATATTCAATAGTATCTGTTCCGTTTTGTTCTTTATGCAGCAGCTGGCTGCTTTGCAGTACCGGGGCTGCCAGTCCTTCGCCAATATGCATTGTAGTGTTTGTAATTATCCTGGCTTCATCCCACCAACCGGTATCGATGAATGACTGCAATAATTCTGCACCGCCTTCCACCAGCAGCGATTGCAGTTTTTCCTGGTACAGGTGCTGCAGCACCTGCTTAATTACATTTGAATTACGCTCAAGTTTATACCAGTGTATGTTTCCTACTGTTTCATTCTTCCAGAAATTATAAACAATGGTTCTTACCGTACCATCAAATAAACGTAATGATTCCGGCAATTTCAGCTGCCTGTCAACCACCAGCCGCACGGGATTATTGCCCTCTACCAGCCTTGTGGTAAGCGCCGGGTCATCTCTTAATGCCGTATTGGCGCCCACTATTATAGCAGTTTCCTCACTGCGCCATTGGTGTACCTGCCGGTTGGTGATTTCATTACTGATGAGCAAACGCTCACTGGAAGCTGCGGCAATTTTCCCATCCGCCGTTTGTGCCCATTTTAAAATGATGTAAGGACGCTGCTGGTTATAAAAAGTAAAAAATCTTTTATTCAGCGCTATTGCTTCTGCCTCCAGCACACCGGTAACCACTTCTACGCCTGCGGCTTTTAATTTTTCAATACCCCTGCCATCTACCTGTTCAAAACTGTCTTTACAGCCAATCACCACTTTGGGTATTTTGCTGGCAATGATCAAATCGGCACAGGGCGGCGTTTTGCCATAATGCGCACAGGGTTCCAGCGAAACATAGAGCGTGCTTTTTTCAACCAGCATTTTTTTATCGTTTGGCACACTGCTGATGCAATTTACTTCTGCATGCGCCTGGCCGTATTGCCGGTGCCAGCCTTCGCCAATAATGGTATCATCATATACCAGCACCGCACCCACCATTGGATTGGGGGCCACATTACCGGCACCTTTTAAAGCCAGGTGAAAACAACGGCGCATATATTTTTCGTGAGCTGTCAAGGGGGCAAAAATAAGCATCAAAAAATAAACTAAGTTTGCGTGAATGAACAGTAAGGAATTATACCGGAAATTTTTGGTGGATATACAGCAGGTGTATGAATTGAATGAAGCCACCGTAATTACCGACTGGGTGTTTGAACATTTTGCAGGACTGAAGAAAACCGACCTTATCAAAAACCCATTGCAGCAGATACCGGCGCCTGTTATAAAAAAAATATTAGATAAAAAAGAATTGCTATTACAGCACAAACCGGTGCAGTACGTAATTGGGGAAACCAGTTTTTGCGGGCTGCCGTTCCAGGTAAATGATAAAGTTTTAATTCCGCGGCCCGAAACAGAAGAACTTACCCAACTGATCATTAACAGCTGGCGTTTTGAAACCAAACAGGTAAGCGTGCTGGATATTGGAACCGGCAGCGGCTGTATTGCGGTGACCATAAAAAAAAATCTTCCCTCTGCAAAAGTAATGGCGCTGGATGCCAGCTACGAAGCACTTGAAATGGCGCATAAAAACGCGGTGGCCAACAAGGTAAATGTACAGATCAACCTGTTTGATTTTTTGGATGAAAACCGCTGGCCCGAATTGCTGCTGTTTGATATTATTGTAAGCAACCCGCCCTACATCCCATTGCGTGAAAAAGAGAAACTGGATAAAAACGTGGTGGACAATGAACCGCATAAGGCTTTGTTTGTACCCGATAACAACCCCTTGTTATTCTATGAAAAGATCGCCCGGTTTGGCCGCAGCCATTTAAACTATAATGGAAAAGTATATCTTGAAACACATGAAGATTACGCAAAAGAAGTAGCTGCTCTTTTTAAAACAAGCTACCGCGAAGTGCTGATCAAAAAAGATATGTTTGGAAAAGAAAGAATGGTGATTGCCAGCTTCTGAATTTACTTACCCGGCTTTACATTGAACCCGGCTTTTGCCCCCGCTTTTTTTGCAGCGTAAAATATTTTGAACACATCACCATAATGGCTGGCAGTATCTGCAGCAATTACAATAGAGAGTGTATCGGGTTTTACTTTATCCGCTTCATGCTTTACCACTGAATCCAGTTCGGCAAAACTGATGGGCAGCTGCCCCATGTACAAATGCCCGTCTTTATCCAGCCCGATGGTAACGCTCTGGCGCATTTTGGTATCGCTCTTGCCCTTGGGAAGATTTGTTTTGATCACATTGGGGTTGGCCAGCGTGGATATCAGTAAGAAGAACATCAGCAGTATGAACAGGATGTCATTGAGTGGACCGGTATCCACTTCACTGTGTGTATCTCTTAAACGGTGACGTAAACTCATTTCAAATTTTTTATAATGACACTAATTTTACGAATTACACAAATTCATTTGCTGTGTGATTGGTGTAATTGAAGAATTGTGTACTTACTTAGTGGGTTCCTGTAAAATGTCAACAAACTCTGCACTGGCAGCTTCCATACGGTTTACTGTTTTGTCAATTTGTGTATTGAGGAAACTGTAACCCAGGTAAGAAAGGATACCAATGATCAAACCTGTTGCAGAAGTGATCATCTTCACATACATGGCATCGGCAATGTCGCTGATGGCAGGGTTGGCAGCAGCGGCAAAATCTTTCAGCAGCATGATGAGACCAAAAATGGTTCCCACAAAACCAAACAGCGGTGCAATACGGGATATCACCGAAAGACTATTCAGGTTCTTCTCCATTTTATATATTTCCAGTTTGCCCACATTGTCCATACTTTTTTCAATGGCATCAATGGGCTTGCCAATACGTTGCAGGCCTTTATCGATCATACGTGCAACGGGATTGGCCGTATTTTTTGCAAGACTGCGTGCGGCAGTGATATTGCCCGTAACCACGTGGTCGCGGATGATGCTCATGAAATTGTCTTCGATCTTACTGGCTTTGCGGATGGCTAACAGCCTTTCAATAAAAAAGAAAATGGCGAGGGCGAACAGTATACCGAGCGGTATCATCAGCACGCCACCTTTAACCAGCAGGCCCATTACACTTTCTTTTTGAACAGCCAGTGCCTTGGCCATTCCTGTACTGTCTATCTGCAGAAAAATATCAAACATGCTTTAACTGATTTAGGAACAAAAGTAATTGTTTAATTGAAAACTTATGTTGCGATTATTATGCCAATTCAATGCAATAATAAACAGCAAACGCTCACAATGCAAAGTTGCTGCCTAAAGAATTGTTAATGTTCCCGGTGAACGGTTTCCATACTGAAGGCAGGCAGGCAAACACTCCAGTATTCGCAGGGTTCATCAAAGGGATTGCTGTAACGCACGCGGGTGCCGCTTTTTATCAGTATGCTTTGCCCTGCATGCAATTCAATTTTTTCTCCGTCAGCTTCAATTAATTTTTTACCGCGGCTCACCAGTGTGTATTCATCAAACTGCGGTGTTTGAAAAGGCTCGCCCCAGCCCGCAGGCGCCAGCATGTGTGCGATGCTTAATTTGCTTTCTCCGGTGGTGGCACCAAAATGTTCTTCTATCAGTTTACCATCGCTGGTGGGTACAACAAATGGTTTATCCTGTTTAAAATATGGCATATGAAATTTTATTGTATGAATGTAAGCTGAAAAATAAAATGCCACGGCTTTGCGTGGCATTCTGTGTTGCTTAAATAGTTTTATTGTCCTTTACCGTCCATTTGCTGCATAGCCATTATCTGGCGCATGGTTTTTTCCATGCCTTCGCTGCTGCCGTCGAGGAAGATGACATTGCCCTTGCCGTATTCAGCAAAGTTTTTAATGGCTTCCGTCCACATGCTGAACAAAATTACATTGGTATCCAGGTTGGCCTGCTTCATTTGCTCTGCCGCCTGGCTCATACCCTTGGCCACTTCTTCACGGAAGAGCGCCACACCCTGGCCACGTAACTGTGCTGCCTGTCTTTCTGCCTCTGCGGCAATTTTAATGGCATTACCTTCTGCTTCGGCTGCTTTCGTTTTGGTGATGAGTAAGGCCTGTCCCTCGTTTTCTGCAGCGGCTTTCAGGTTATTGCTGGCCACCACCTTGCTCATACTGGTCATAATGGCTTCATCAAAAGTGATATCGTTGATCTGCAAATCCTGCAAATGATATCCCCATGTTTCCAGTGTCATGTCCACCTGCTCTTTTACATTCTCCACAATATCGCGGCGCACACTTAATATCTCCGATTGCTTCTTAGTGGCCACAAATGCACGGATGCTTCCTTCCACGGTACGCACCAGTGCCTGCATCAGGTCTTTATCACTGATGAATTTGAAAGCCACATTCTTAATGGTCTCTTCATCATGATTGAGTACCGAGTAGAGCAGCATACTTTTAAAGTACACATTGGCCTGGTCAATAGTTACCGCCTGGAACTCCAATTCCACACTGCGGTTTTGCACACTTACTTTTTTATATATCTGCTCCAGGAAGGGTATTTTAAAATTAAGACCCGGGCGCATGATGCGCTGGTATTTGCCAAACATGGTAACAACACCAATCATACCCTGGTTAATTGTAACGAAGCAGCCTAAAAATGCGAATACGATGAGTATCACCCACCAGTAATCTCTTAAAAATTCCATAGTTGAATAAGTTTAGGGTTTGAAGGTATATATTTTTTGAATAGGTCAGCAGACTTTCATCTGCCGGCCTGTTATCACAACACAATATTCTGCACCATCGTGCTCTTGCCCGGGTAATCGGTATTATAATGCAGCCCGCGGCTTTCGTGGCGGAATTCGGCGCTTTTTACAATTACATAGGCCGTGGTGATCATGTTACGCAGTTCGCAAAGCTGTGGCGACACGATTGTTTTTTTATACAATTCTTCGGTTTCTTCAAACAACAGGTCAAGCCTGCGCATGGCACGCCTCAAACGTTCGTTATTGCGCACAATACCCACATAATCGCTCATCAGCAGTTTCAGTTCCTTCACACTTTGCGTGATCAGGATCATTTCCTTGGGTGCATTGGTGCCATCAGATTTCCAGCTGGGAATGGCATCAGCCAGTTTTGAATCAGGTAAAGCAACTTCAGCATCTTTCAATTTTTGCACCGCATCCTTATATGCACGGTGTGCATACACCATGGCTTCCAGCAAACTGTTACTGGCCAAACGGTTGGCGCCGTGCAAACCGGTACTGGCACATTCGCCTGCCGCATATAAATTTTTGATGGAAGTGCGTGCCCACTCATCGGTTTTTATGCCACCGCAGCTGTAATGCGCCGCAGGCGCAACAGGGATCATGTCTTTAGTAATATCGATCCCTATGCTCAAACACTTTTCATAAATATTGGGGAAATGCTCCACAAATTTTTCTTTGGTAAAATGTCGGCAGTCTAAGTACACATGCTCGGTACCGTTTATCTTCATTTCATTATCGATGGCCCTTGCCACAATATCACGTGGTGCAAGATCCTTACGTTCATCATACCGTTCCATAAACGCCTCACCCTTGAGGTTACGCAAAATGCCTCCATCGCCACGCACGGCTTCGGTAATTAAAAAACTTTGTCCGCGTACACCCGGTTCATACAATGCCGTGGGGTGAAACTGTATGAACTCCATATTTTCTATCCGGCCCTTGGCACGGTATACCATGGCCACGCCATCGCCGGTGGCAATAGACGGGTTGGTGGTGGTGCGGTACACCTGCCCGTTACCACCTGTTGCCAGCAATGTAACCGCTGCGGTAACTTTTTCGATCTTGTTTGTTTGCAGGTTCAGCACATACACACCATAACATTCAATATCGGGTGTTGATTTGGTAACGAGGTAACCCAAATGATGCTGCGTGATAATATCCAGTACAAAACAATGACTGATGAGTTCGATATTGGAGCAACGCCTGATAGCTTCCAGCAGGGCACGTTCCATTTCCATACCGGTAACATCTTTGTGATGCAGTATGCGGAATTCACTGTGACCGCCTTCCTTGCCCAGTTTATAATCGCCCGCCGGATCTTTGTCAAACTGTGCGCCCCATTCAATGATCTCGTGAATACGCTGCACACCTTCCTTCACCACTATCTCTACCGACTCCCTGTTGCATAAACCATCTCCCGCCACCAGGGTATCTTCAATATGTTTTTCAAAACTGTCGTTGTCGGCATCCATCACACCGGCAATACCACCCTGTGCATACTTGGTATTGGTTTCATCACTTTGTGTTTTGGTAAAGATGGTCACTTTTTTCCCGGGGCATTCCTGTGCCACTTTCAGCGCATAGGTGAGTCCTGCAATACCACTTCCAATCACCAAAAAATCTGTCTGCATATAATTTGTATTAGCGAATGATAAAATTAGCAGATAAATTTTGATTTCACGAAGGGTTCGTGCGTAAGTGTTGTCAACCTTTGAAAGGCTGACAACACTTACGATAAAAAATTTACCTGTTTAGGGTATTGACAAGTGCTTTTTATCAGCGTAGGTTTGTGGCCTGTTTCAATGATTGCTTTACCCCGATTACTCCAATACACAGCAGGATTCAGACAAGAGAAAAGTTTCTGATCATTTACAAACCCACTATCCAAAAAGCAGGTCATCACCTGCCTGGCGGAGCCTTGCAATTAACGAAACAGAAAATTGTTAACTATTAAACTGTTTAATTATGGAACATGAAAATGCTTCAGCCATACCCTGCTGTCCCGAACTTATCAAAGATGATCATTGTGATATCATCAATTTCAGCAGGGTGCTCACGTATCCCACATCTGTACTGGCCGCCAACAGGCGCCGCGTTAATGTGGAAGTGATACTGCACTTTAAATTCTCCCGCTGCACACTGGGTTTAACACTGGGCGACCCGGCCTACAGCACTACTTTATTGCCTGGTGAAAAAGTACGCCTGTCCACCACCGACCGCCGCAGCCGTTTCACTTACGACAGTGAAACCAAACTGAGCTACCGCAGTGAACAGATTTCGGAAGAGCAGTACTTCATGACGGCCACCCAAAAATATATGGCCGATGCTTCTGCCGCACAATCGGGGCATGCCGAAAGTTCCAATGAAGGGCACTGGGATTTTCATGGCGATGCAAAAGGCAGTATTGGCATATTCAGTTTAAGTGCCAGCGCCAGCACCAATGCCAGCGGTAACCACAACAGCAGTTCGGTGTCAGATTTTTTGAACCAGCAGCGCACACATGTGCAAAGTGCCGCATCACAGGCCGTGGGTGCCACACGCAAGGCACATTCGGTTTCTGTGGGTGAGGTTAGCAGCCGCACACATGTGGAAGGAGAATCGGAAGATCATTTTGAAGCTTCCAGCCGCGAGTTCAGCAATTACAACAAATGCCATGCGGTTACCTACATGTTTTACCGCCTCAACAAAAAACAAAAAATAAAATTCGAGCTGGTGGCCATTGAAAGAAGGGTGCTGGATGACAGCGCACCTATTGGCGGCGTACTACAGCCTGCAGACAGCAAGATTCCCATTGCGCTGGTGCCACAGGATATTCCTGCAACAGCATTGCTGAAAAAAACCGTGGTAACTGCAAATGTAGCCGGCAGCAGTAATGTGGCGGCAGCAAATACAGATGCGGCGGCACTCACCGCCCGCCCGGTACTGAACCGCGTGGTGTTTAACAGCGACCAGAATTTTGGCACCCCGCTCGATAATGCAACAAGATCAAAAGCCTTGAAAGAAGTGGATGACCAGCTGGCTGCAAAAAATTTGATCGACAAAAACGGCGCTGTTGCGAAAGAAACAAAACAGGTTATTGATTTTGAAATGGAATTCAGCCTGCCTACCCCGGGCATCATCGTAAAAGGCTGCCTGGACGATTGCGATGTATGCGAACCATTGTTAAAAGAAAAGCTGCAGCTGGAAAACGACCTGCTCCGCAAACAAATTGAATTGCTGGAAAAATCGCAGGAATACCGCTGCTGCCCGCTCGCCCCGGTTATTAATGATTAGTGGTTTTTGATCCGGCCCTTTATTTTTTTATTCACCTGGCTGCAGCGATGCAGTTGTAAAAATATTTTTATGCTTATATCCATGCATGGCAACTGGACCATCAGTGTAAAGTCCAAGGAAGCCGCTTTTCCCCAGCGTTTTGTTATTTCCGGCGCCACAACCGGCAACGGCACACATGATGTTACTGCCACCACACCGCCTGTGGTTGTTACGGGCATACAATGGAGCCTCGCTATTTTGAACGACCCCGGTAATGGTTTCCGTTTATCTGATACAAGAATTAAATTTCCTTCCATCATTGGCGGTAATTTTGTTTTTGATATTGAATCGAACGATGCCGGAAGCGATAAGGATTTTAACGACCTGGTGCTCACCTGTACTTCTCCCGCCGCTGTAACAGATTATATGCTGTATGGCAATGTTACGCTGTACAGCGATTTTTGTGTGATCAATCCCTGCATACGCAGGTACGTGGTGATAGACACGTATAAAAAATTACTGGATGCATTGAAGATCGACAAACTTAAAAATGCGATTGAAGTATTGTATCCCGAACGTATTCCCCCTTTCAATCCCAATCCGCCCGACCCGCCACCGTTTTTTACTCCCATCATGATCAGCCTGCAGGATGATATACAGCTGCCACCAAAAACTGCTGATGTTTTCCGCAGGAACATGACGGAACAGTTAACCCAGGGCAAGAAAGCGGCCGCAAGGGACAATGCTGATGCGCTTACCAGTTTCAGCCTGGAAAAAACGGTGGCACTTTCTTCCAATATTTCAGCAGCTGCTATTGCAAGGTTTGACCGCGCCGGCCTTGCAAAGATCTCCGATAATTTACGCCTGCGTTGCACTACAGAACCGGGTGTAAACCTCACACTAAACTTTACTGAATACGACCGCAATGCAACAGAGCTGGCCGGTGGCGCATACACCGGTACCGGCGACCGCAGCAATTTAGGTTATGCCATTACTGATATGAATGGCAATTATATTTTCCGTTTTACCCAAAGCTTCAGCGAGCTGGTGAATGAAATTGACGCAGACGTGGCCAGTGGAGAGAACGTGGTGGTGCAGGCAAGACCCGACATTATTGTTGCGGTTGCAGACAGCCTGCACCCCTCCACTGTTTTATTTGAAACAGCGCCCTGCTTCAACGTGCCGCAGTTAAAACGCATTGACCTTTGCCTGCCACAGGAAAAAGTAAAACCCACTTCACTTTGCTTTAACGGCAATTTGATCGGCAGCCTGGGCAATGTATTCATTGGCGGCAGCCAGAATACAGGAGGCAGTTTATCTGCGGCTGCACTGGACCGTAATGGTTATAATAATCATTTGAGCGCTGCAGGAAAAATAACCGTGCATAATTCCATGGCAGGCTTTGATATGGACTGTGCCTGCTGGGGCGGACTGATAGATTTTAAAGGCTGCATGTACAATTTGCAGCGTAAGAAAAACGATCCCGTAGTGAGGCGCTATACTATCCGCTATAAAAAACCCGGCGGCACCTGGCAGTTTGTAACGCAATCATACCGTCACCCAAAATTCTCCAAACGTTTTATACCGTTTTATAATGGCGATTTAGTGGGACCATTTCCCACCAGTTTAAAAGTGGATGGCGGCGCTGCACAAACAGTACCTGCTTATATCAACATACAGGCAGAAGTATTTTTTGATGGCATCGACTGGGAATTCTCCAACCTCGACCGCTATGCACAACTCAACAGTTCCATCTACGAAGCCGGCAACCCTGGCAAAGTATATTTTTTGGTGGAAGGTTATGATGCAAACGGCAATCTTGTTCCGGGAGCAAAAGACCTCATCGCCCTGTACATCAATAACCGCCCGCTGGAATATGGCTTTGGCAATATTGCATTCACGGGTTCTCCCGAAAAAATTCCATGCGGACTGTATAAACTGCTGCCATCAGAAATGAATATGCCGCTTACGGTGCAGTTCAAGGCATTTGACGCATTTGGTTTTACTGATTTTTATAATCTCACCATTGGCAAATGCCCGCAACAAATTGAAGTGGATGTAACAGCGCCATTAAGCATTGCGGGTACAAAATCTGCAGGTGTGCTGGCAACAGGCAGCAATGCATCTAATACCGATGCCAATAACTGCCCGGGTTTTTATGGTACACTGGGTGATTTTGGTACCAGCGGTTTTGTAACAGTCACCTTACAGCCATCGGCAGCCGAGGGCGGATGGTTAAGGGCCGGCGAACAGTTTGCAGTATTATCATTTGGGCTGGATGCCGCCATTCGCAGAACCAACGGTTATAACAGCGGACTGGGTAATCCCGGCGCAATTGGTGCCGCCATTTACCTGCAACCAAAATAAAATACCATGGCCGTTACCTGTTTTCATTTTTTGCTTGCAGTGCTGGCTACCTGGCGCATCACGCATTTGCTAAGCAAGGAAGACGGGCCTTTCGATATTTTTTTCAGGGTAAAAAAGCAACTCGGGCAAGGCTTCTTCGGAAGCCTGCTCGATTGTTTCTATTGCCTCAGTATCTGGATATCCATCCCCTTTGGAGTATGGGTGGGCAGCACTGTTATGGAAAAGATCATTTGCTGTATTGGCATATCGGGCGCTGCATCCATCATTCAGAAATTTATAGATAAACAGCAACCACCACCATTTTTTGAAGATTAAAACGCATTACTATGAGCTGCTGCGGCAACAAAAGAGAAGCACTTGCACAACAATTATCATCTGCAAAAACAGTGTCCACTCCTGTTGTAAAAATGTGGAATGATGTATTATTTGAATACACCGGCGAAACTGCTTTAACGGTAAAAGGAAGCGTGAGCCGTAACATCTACCGCTTTAGCAAACCCGGAGACACGCAACTGGTAGATTACCGCGATGCATCGGGCATGATGGCCGTTCCCATGCTGCGTAAGTACCGGAAATAGTTTTTTTCTTCTCTTGTCACATGATAAATGTCAGGCCTGTCCGTAACAATTGTTACGGAGCAGTTTCTGCCTTACCTGTAGGTTTGTACCGTTAAAAGAAAAAGCATATGCGGTATATTATCATTGGCGGTGTGGCCGGTGGCGCCAGCACGGCAGCAAGACTGAGAAGAATGGATGAAAAAGCAGAGATCATCCTGTTTGAAAAAGGGGCTTATATCTCCTATGCCAATTGCGGGCTTCCCTATTATATCGGTGATGTGATCAATGACCGCAATAAATTATTTGTACAAACCGCAGCCTCCTTCAACAGCCGTTTTAATATTGATGTAAGGGTACTGACTGAAGTAATGAAGATTGATGCTGCTGCAAAAAAGATAAAGGCAAAGAACCTGGTTACCGGAGCCGAATACGAAGAAACCTATGATAAACTGGTTTTATCTCCCGGTGCCGAACCCATCCGCCCGCCATTGGAAGGAATTAATACCGAAGGCATTTTTACATTACGCAATGTTGCCGATACCGACAGGATCAAGGAATATGTACAGCAATACATACTTGGCAAAGCTGTTATTATTGGCGCTGGTTTTATTGGTCTTGAAATGGCAGAGAACCTCCACAACCTGGGTATGGAAGTAACGGTTGTTGAAATGGGCGATCAGATACTGGCGCCTGCCGACTTTACCATTGCCGCACTTGCACAACAACACCTGCGCAGTAAGGGTATTGACCTGAAATTAAAAACCACTGTAACAGGTTTTGAAAAAACAAATAATAGCATTAAGGTTTTGGTAAAAGATGATGAAGCGATTGATGCCGATGTGGTGATATTATCCATTGGTGTAAAACCCGATACCAGGCTGGCCGCTGCGGCAGGTTTAAAAGTAAACCGTGGTATTGTGGTGAATGAATTTTTACAAACCAGCGATGAAAATATTTATGCGGTAGGTGATGCCATTGAATTCATCAATCCCATTACCGGCAACAGCATGCCTACGTTTTTAGCGGGGCCGGCCAATAAACAGGGAAGGATTTGTGCCGATAATATTGTGCTCGGCAACCAGCATGCATACAATGGCGCCATCAATACGGCCATTGTAAAACTGTTTGATCTTACGGTTGCGGTGGCAGGCGTTGCTTCCAAACATTTAACGGCCGCAGGTATTGAACATAAAACTGCTATTGTACACAGTAATTCGCATGCGGGTTATTATCCCGGTGCACACCTGCTTACCATACAAATTGCATTCTCACCCAAAAACGGAAAATTACTGGGAGCACAGGTGGCGGGAGTGGATGGTGTTGATAAAAGGATCGATATTCTTTCGTCAGTAATTCAACGCGGCAGCACTATTTATGAGCTCACAGAATTTGAACATGCATATGCACCACCCTATTCTTCTGCAAAAGATCCGGTAAACATGATTGGTTTTGTGGCAGAGAATATTTTATTGGGAAGACTGAGAACTGTTTCCTGGGAAAAAACAGCTTTATTGAACAGCAATGATATTTTACTGGATGTACGTACGCCGCAGGAATTTGAGAAGGGGCATATTGAAAATGCCATCAACATACCGCTGGATGAATTAAGGAGCCGCTTGCAGGAACTGGACCGTGGCAAAACCATTTATGTGTATTGCCAGATCGGGTTAAGAGGTTACCTGGCGCAACGTATTTTACTGCAAAATGATTTTGGAAATGTATTCAATATCGCCGGCGGATTTTATTTGTGGAATGCCTGTCATAAAGAAGCTGAATTGATGGAAACAGCTGCAGTTATTTAAACCTGCGGTTCCACCCATGCTTCATTTTCTTTAAGCAGTGCAATCAGTTCATCCACTGCAACGGAGCTGTCCACGCTGCGCTTCATCACTTCTTTTCCTTTGTATAAAGTGATCTTGCCCGGTCCGCTGCCCACATAACCAAAATCGGCATCGGCCATTTCACCAGGCCCGTTTACAATACATCCCATAATGGCGATCTTCACACCTTTTAAATGATTGGTTACTGCACGGATCTTTGCGGTGGTTTCCTGCAGGTCGAACAAAGTACGTCCGCAACTGGGGCAGCTGATGTATTCTGTTTTTGATATCCTTGTCCGGGTGGCCTGCAATATGGAAAATGCCGTATTGTTGGTGAACTGGTAAATATCTTTTACATCCAGGTACGTGCGGCCTGTTGTTTTTAAATTATGCATTTGTGCTGTGCTGCTGTAACCCAAACATATCCCGTCTCCAAATCCATCCAAAAGCAAAGCACCGGTTTCGGCAGCAAAATGTATCAGGTGCTCATCGGGTGTTTGCAGGGAGCTGTCGGTAATTAATATCACCGGGTTTTTAATATCCCTGTTCTGCAGTTCAATAAACATACGGCGCACACTTTGCATGGCATTTTTGTTGTAGCTGCTCAAACAAAGTACTGCTGTGTTATCATTGGCCAGTAAATCTAAAAAACTAAAATCATTTACCGGGGTTGCATCACTGAAACAATCCAGCATTACAAAATTGAGTTGCGGGTGAACGGCAGTTGCTTCTGCAAATCCTTTATCAGAAAATATGGGAAGATATTTTTGTTTATCGGTTGCATCCTGCCATGCAGCGGGATATACAATTACCTTCAGTGTGCCGGGTAATTCAAAATTCAGTAACTGGTGACCGGTAAAAACATAATCTGCAGCGCTATCGCTGATATTCCATTTATCACTCGCCGCATCATAACTGTATCCGATACTCTGCAAATGCTGCGGGCTGATGTTTTCTATCTTACTCAGGTCGGCAATTACCACCGGCACATGTTTACCGCCGATATTGCCCACTTCAAATGTTTCCCTTCGTTTGTATTCGTAAGGAGTGTATGGGAGTTTGGTAACAGGAGGAATTGAGTTGACAGTTGATAGTTGGTCGTTGATTGTTGCCGGTCGTCCGTCGTCCGTTGTCGGTTGCCTATTCTCAGTATAACGCTTCACCAAATCTTTACAAACCGGTATCTCAAATTCAGGATCTTCTGTAAGGCTCACACGAATGGTATCACCAATGCCGTCTTCCAGTAAAGTACCAATGCCAATGGCAGATTTAATTCTTCCGTCTTCCCCATCGCCGGCTTCGGTAACACCCAGGTGCAAGGGATAACATTCGCCAAATTCTTCCATCATATGTTTGATGAGCAAACGGTAAGCCTGCACCATTACCTGCGGGTTACTGCTCTTCATGCTGAGGATGATGTTATGATAATCCTCGTCACGTGCAATACGTAAAAACTCCATGGCACTTTCCACCATACCAATGGCGGTATCGCCATAGCGGCTCATGATGCGGTCGCTCAAACTGCCGTGGTTGGTACCAATGCGCATGGCGGTGCCATGTTCTTTACAAATTTTCACCAGCGGTGTAAAGCGCTCGCGGATGCGCTCTATCTCCTCTGCATATTCCGCATCGGTGTATTCTATTTGTTCAAATTTTTTCTTGTCGACATAATTTCCCGGGGTCACCCGCACTTTCTCCACAATGCGTGCGGCAATTTCTGCAGCGTTGGGTGTAAAGTGAATATCGGCCACCAGTGGTGTATCATATCCCCGCCTGCGTAATTCATCTTTTATGTTTTGCAGGTTCTCTGCTTCTTTTTTTGAAGGCGCTGTAATACGCACCAGCTCGGCCCCGGCCTCAATACAACGGATGCTTTGCTCCACGGTAGCTATGGTGTCCATGGTATCGGTGGTGGTCATGGTTTGCACACGGATGGGATGCCCGTTACCAAGCAAGAGTTTGCCGATCCTGACTTCCCTTGTTTTTAACCGCTGGTATGACGTGAGTGATGGTGTGTAAAATTGCATGATGCAAAATTAACAATAATGAATGCAGAAAGTTCTAAGGATTTACAACAGCTTTTTACAATAATCGCACAACCATTTCCGCTCCCTGTCCACCTGGCGGATGGTGCCATGTGCATCGTTCATTAAACAGGTGCTGCCGGCCCTGCAATGAGTATGAAAAATAAACAGCTATTGCGTGTCTGCTTCAAAAAAGAATTTATTAAAGTTACCAGTCTTTCTCCGGCTTATTGGGCGAGGCCACATCCACTTTATGCAGTTTATCCTGCAGGTTCTTTTCCTGCTGCAGCAATGCCTTTAATTTTTCTTCTGCATCTTTTTTGGATATTTTGGGCTTGGGCTGCGGTTGCTGTTTTTCGTCCTGGTTCTTTTTTTCTTTTTCCTTTTGCTTTTCGTCTTCCTTGGGTTTTTGCTGTTGCTTGTTCTTCTGCTGTTCCTGCTGTTTCTTTTGCTGTTGCAATGCCTTTTGCAGGTTCTGCCGGGCATCATCATCCTGCGGGTTCAGCTTCAGCGCATTCTTATACGCTTCGATGCATTCGGGCAGTTTATTATTATTCTGCAGCACCACGCCTTTATTGTAAAACGCTTTCGACTTATCTGATTTATCAGCAGTGGCGCCGGCCGCATTTTCATAAGCTGTAACAGCTTCGTCGTTTTTTTTGTTTTTATACAGCGCATTGCCCAGGTTATAATTGGCCGTGGCGTTTGCGGGGTTTTTGTCGGTTACTTTTTTGTATTCGGCAGCAGCGTTTTCATATTCCCCTTTCCCGTAAGCTTCATTGCCTTTTTTGATGATGGCTTTTTCGTTTTGGGCGGAAGCGGAAAGAAAGAAGAAGGAAGCAGGAAGAAGGAAGATGACTGCTTTTATTGCTGTGCTGGTTTTGAATGCTGTTATCTTTTTTCTTTCGGTAACAAAAATATCTGCCACCAGCAATAATAAAGACAGGAACAGGAAGTACTGGAAAAAGCTCTTGTAATTCACCAGCGAATCTTCAGTAACTGTGCGCTGGTCCATGCTGTTAAGCTGCGCTTCCAAATTAGACACTACGGCTTCCGTGTTATCATACAGCTGGTAAAGGCCATTGCCCTTTTCGGCAATTGTTTTCAGTTCGGCCTCGTTCAGTTTGGTGATAACGGTATTGCCTTCCTTGTCTTTTTTTACTTCATTGGTGGCCGGATCAATAATTGCTGGTCCTTCGGCAGAGCCGATGCCCACAGTATTAATGATCACTCCTTCGGCAGCCATTTTTGCCGAGAGTGATGCAGCTTCTTCATCATGGTCTTCACCATCGCTGATGAGAATAACCGCTTTGTATTTTTTTTCTTTCGCATTGAAAGAGGTGTAACACATTTTGAGCGCATCGCTGATCACCGTACCCTGCGTGGGCACCACATCGGGTGAAGCGGAAGACAAAAACATTTTTGCTGCACCATGATCTCCCGTGAGGGGCATTTGCAAATAAGCCTTGCCTGCAAACACCACAATACCGATGCGGTCGTTGGTTAAACGGTCCATCAGTTTGCCCAGCACCTGCTTGGCCCTGTCGAGCCGCGAAGGTTTGATATCCTGTGCCAGCATACTCTTGCTTACATCCAGCGCCACCATTACATCAATACCATTACGGCTTACTTTTTCGCTGCCCTGCGGACTGCGTAAATTGGCCAGTGCGCATGCAGCAGCTGCAAATGCCGTAACGACGAGTATGAATTTTAATGCAAATTTTTGGGGAGAATAATTTTTGATCAGCTCCTTCACCAGGCGTTCGTCGCCGATCTTTTTAATGGTTTTTCTTTTCCAGCGGAGCGCTAAAAAATATAACCCGGCCAGCACCGGTATGGCAGCCAGCGCCAGCAGGTATTCGGTATGTTGAAAACGAAAGTTCACGCAATTGGCAAATTAGCAAATACCCTGCCGTATAAATTGTTAAATGTGCGGATATAATTATTTTTTTCCCTGCAGGAAACCCAGCTGCTTCAATATTCCCTTGGTGATATCCAGTCTTACCTTCTTCATGTCAACCGGTGCAGTGCCTCCTTTTACAAATGTTACAAAAAAGTACACATGGTTATTTTCTTCCACCCAGCCAATGAGCCAGCCAATATTGTTACCGCTCTCATCATGACCCCAGCCGGTTTTGTAACTCAGTTTGTACAGTGTATTGTCTTCCTGCAGCATTACATTTTTCACCATTTCATGGGCGCTTTTACGGAAGGGCAGCATGTCGAAATATAATTTTTTAAGCAGGCCCAGCTGTTCATCGGGAGAAATTTTCAAACTATTGTCCAGCCAGAAAGTATCCACAGCTCCGCCGATCTTTTTATTGCCGTATACCAGGCTGTCGAGCCATTTCTGCATGGTATCTTTCCCAATGCGGCGGGCCACTTCCTGGTAATAAGGCACACAACTTACTTTAAAAGCTTCCGTCATACCCATATCCTTGTTCCAGTCTTCCACGGGCCGCACTTTGCCATCCCATTTTATCATCATGGTATCGTTGGTAATGGCACCTGTTTGCAAACCGATGAGTGAGTTCACAATTTTAAAAGTGGATGCAGGCGAAAAACGCGTGGTATCGTACTGCATATTGTACACCGTTATTTCGCCGCTGGAATTGTTGAGCATGGTAAAGCAGCCGTCCACGTTATTTTCGGTAAAATATTTTTTCAGACTGTCGTCTGTTTTAGCTTTGTTGACTGAACAGGAAGAAAGAAAGGATAATGAGTAATAAGCAATAAGTAATAAGAAGAGCGTTTTCGCTTTCATAAAATATGTTTATTTAGAATTGTTGGCGTATAAATGTTTTGCAGTGGCATCCAGGGCTTCGTAAAACTTTTTACCAAAGCGGCGCAGCAGGGCTTCCTTTAAAAATATATAAACCGGCACTTTCAGTTTTTTACCAAGACTGCAGGCTGCCTTGCAGTTGTCTTCCCTGGGCTCGTAATTTATATATACGTTATCGCTGTGCTTGCTTTCTTTTACAATGGCGGGAAATAAATGACAGCTGATGGGTTTTTTCCATTTGATCTTGCCATCGAGATAAGCCTGTTCAATACCGCATTTTACAATGCCGTTTTCATCGGTAATGCCATACACACAAATACTGTTGCCAATGGTGGGTGTTACCCATCCGTACTCACGGTGGTACACATAACGGCCCTGTTTATTCAGTTCCTTTAAACCTTCGGGAGTAAGATATGGCTCCACTTTATCATATACCTCGTTGATCTTGTCCAGTTCGTCTTTTGCCAGCGGAGCACCGGCATCACCGTCCACGCAGCAGGCGCCCTTGCATTTGGTGAGGTCGCATACAAACTGCGCCTTTACCATTTCATCGCTGATCAAAACATTGTCAATAGCTATCATGGGCGCAAATTTACAACAATACGGCAGGAATAATTTGCACCGTTCAAATAAATAGAAAGCCCGGTAGAAACCGGGCCTTTCATTCCAAAAAAACCAAAAAAGAGAGCGTTTATATTCCTGTGGGAATTTTAATATTTTGTTGTGGCTGGATTAAAGGTTTGCCAGCTGTGCCAGAACTCCTGGTAGGCTGGCAAAGGTTTTAATGAATACGGCGTATCCAGTCCTTTTCCATTGATTGCATAAAAATGGTTGCGGTACAGCAGGCTGTCATTGTGTATAAAGAATGCATGCTCGTATTCGGGTCTTTCAAAGGCGAAAAAGCTTTTATTATCACTGGCAAGCACCAATATGATGGGCGTGCTTCCTATATTGTCAGCAATGAGCCGCTGTGCTTTTAATTGATTCCAGTCGTACGCTTTTCTTATATCACCGGCTTTCACTCCCACCACCCATGATTTATTGTTCCAGGAAAGACTGTCGGTACCGGTGAGGCTGCTTTTGCTTTTGCCAGACTCATATTTTAAAGTACTGTCGTATTGTTTTTCAAAAGCCGGATCGGCCTGCATGATCAGACTTTGCGGGTTTAAGCGCAGCCATTCTGCCAGCGAGGTTTGTGTGCTGAACATTTCGGGCAATTGCTGTCCTTTCAGTTTGCCGGTAATGGCCGTACCATTTACCTGGCGCCACCAGCTTTTAGTGGTTGCATCTTCAAACATGGCATTGAAATGATCCATACCCACCAGCCTGAAACTTTCCGTTTTGCCATTTACCAACGGTTCATACACACGGCCGGTACGGCAAACGGTGCAATAGGTAACAATAACGGGTTTGCCGCCAATGCTGTCCTGCACCTGGTGATGGTAACCTAAAAAACGGATGGGATATGCTTTGGCTTCGCCGTTACAGGTAATGCCAATAACAAGACGGGCAGTATCCACTTTGTTTGCAGCAGCATTTACCATCAGCAATTGTTCGGGCTGGTAAAACATATGATCGGCGGCCATTACAAAATTGGTCATGTAAATAATTGCAGCCAGTACCAGTAAGGGAATGGCAATGGTCCACTTCCTTTTCCAGTTTGCTTTCATTAATCCTGCAAAAAGCAGTACAGCAAACAAGCTTCTGAACACCCATCTCCATTTGTATAAAAAGTAAGCGGTGTCAATACTGTTCATACGCTGGCTGCCGGGCATGGGCATAATGAAGTACACGTTGGCCGCTTCAAAAAGCAGCCGGCCAATTAAACCAGTGTAAAATATTTTTTTCATAAAAGCCACCGTTGAACCGCCGGGCCCGTGCTGCTTTAAAAACAACACGGGTTGATGACGGTTTTATTTACCCAAACGATTAAAACTTATTCAGCCCCGTCGGTATGACCGCGGTTTACAGCATAGTTACCAATTTTATTACCGGTAACCAGTCCCATTTCGCAATCGCTGCGGTAATGGATGGCGCCATACATACGTGAAACGGAAGCTTCTCTTGCCATATCGGTATATGCCTGTGCCCTGGAGGGTACGATATATCCCAGCACTGTGGAAGCAGCTCCACTGAAGGTGCTGTGCCCGGAAATATAGGAGGGAAAGTTTGGCAACCCGGTTACCGTTTTTATCCGGTCATCCATTTGTGAAGGACGCGGATTGTAATATGTATATTTTGCATCCCAGCAGGCAATAGCAGCATCCATCATACTCATATTGAGCAATGCCATATTGCGGGCCCATCTTGCTTCACTGAAACCCTGGTTTACAAAATCATTGGCGGCAATATAATTCCAGTGACCGGGCGGTGTATACGTACTGATACCATCGGCCCAGAAATGTGCAATGCGCAATTGTTCCCTTGTAAGATTTTTGCTGTACTCATAAATTTCATTCAGCTCATCCTTGAATTTTTGAGAGGAGGTGGATGGAGGTGCTGGCGGTCTTACCGTGGTAACCATGGTGAGTGAATCGAACAGCCATGTTTTTACTTTACCAAATAAGGGCAGCATACCGGGCCTTGGCGGACTTTCCAAACTTTTCCATGGCACTTCTCCCCTTGCAACCGCATCGGCTTCCTGTTGTGCCCAAATAGTGGCATTACCAACGGCAGCGCCTGCCCTGTCGCCCCTTGCCCGGGTAATAAATTTTGCTGCCACCAGGCGGCCCAATGCCTCACCCGCATCCAGGTCGCTGCGCACATTGGCGCCAGCGATTATTCTTGCACGTTTATGTTCTTCTGCTTTTTGATTGATATAATCCTGGTCGCCGGGAAATAATAACTTCAATAACTCCACCGATGCACCCATTACCACCGCATCTTCACTGGGGTAAGAGGGCAGTGTTGATTTTGGCAGCAGGGTTTGAATGGATGCATCCACGGTAAACGGTGCTGCACGGTTGTACTGCGATTTATAATAGTACGCCGCAATACAGGCATCATATTGTGCGGCGCTTAAATAAGCATATGCCCTTGATGCGTAGGGCGGGTTGGCAAACGGGAAAGTGGGATATGCCAGCGGGTTATTGGCATTGGGTACCGGGTAGGTTCCGTCGGCATTCTGGTAAGGCGGAATATTATGCTTGGCCACCAGCTCCCGCATAATTTCATTCCAGCGCAAAACAGCCCCGGCGCCCCAGTAGTTCACCAGGTCTCTTTCATCACCTGTAATATCATTCTGGAAACTCTTTATTTCATTCAGCTGTATGATATAGTCGGGCGATGTGGTGGCAATGGGTGCCGCACATGCAAACTCATTGGGGGCGGATAGCAAAACGGGCTTCCAGGTTCCTGCATTGGCATCTGCCTTAACAGGATTTAATAACGGGTATTGTAAATTGGCCTCATCAATTTTTTTGGAGCAGGACAGCAGTACCACTGCTGCAGTGAAGGATGTGAAAATTATCTTTTTCATTTGTCAGCAGTTTTTTTATTGTCAGATTTTTTTTGCTTTTTTCCAAGATCGAAGATGTAAAAGATACCTCCCGAAAAACCGGAAGCCTGTCCTACATTTCTTCCTGCAACGGTGGTAAATCCATCTGCCACAAATGAAAGGCCATTGATAAAATCAGTATCATATTTTACATGCAAACCAAGTTTGGTGGCATTCATTTTATTGCTGATAAAGGGCATATTGTTTTTGGTAATATCATAACCGCCAATGGTGGTCCATTTATCGGCAATGGCTTCCACGATCCATGTCATGCTGCGGTAACCGGCACGTAAATTAAAGTACGTGGCATCGGGCATTTTTACTTCGTTGGTATAATGCATTTCGGTGGTGTAATACGAATCCCTGTCGAGCTTCACATTATTGCGGAAATTGTAGGTGCCGGATAAAGTGGCAAACCAGTTGCCCCTTTCGTAATCGGCCATCAGGCGGAACATGGCGGTTTGGGAATGCAGGCCTATTGATAAAGGCAGCAGGTCGGCTGTGTAATTGGATACCGGTGATGACCATCCCCCGATCAAGATGCCTTTTAAATGTCCTTTGCCAATATGTTTTTCTTTGGCCACCCATTTTACAAAGAGGGAGAGATCCTGCAGGCCTTTTTGCCCTGCAAGCTGACCGGCACTGGCCTTTGTTTTGATGTACGGCACACCAAACAGCACATTGAGCTTATCGGTAATGCCATAGTTACCCATAAGCATGTATGCTGTGGAGCTTACCGTTCCTAAATTGGCGTTATCTCTTTTGAAAGTGCCTTCCCAGTAATTTTTCCAGCTGCTTTTGCCCGCTGTGGGACCTACGCAAAAAAATCCTTTTTGCATCAGCAGCCCGTCGATATCTGTTTGGGCTATGATTGTTTTACTAAAGAAAAGCAGGCAAAGGCAAAGCCCTGCCATTTTATATATGGGGTAATAATTTTTTTTCATAAAAAAATTTTAGCCCCTGTATTATTACCAGCAGCAAGCAACATCCGTATAATAATACAGAGGGATGCTGTTTATAATTTAAAAGTTATACCGGCGCTTACCAGGTAATCGGCAAAAGCCGCATCGCCCTGTTTGAATGCCCCGGTATCGGCAGTTTGTCTTTTATCCGCATCGCTCTGTGTGCGGTTACGCACCATGGCAAATGGCACTGCAAGGTTTAAGCTGATCTTTTTAGCCACATAGGTAACTGCCGGCTCAACAGACATGATATATCCCGGTCTCCTGAATCCTTTACTGCCGCCAATGAGGTCTTTTGAAGGCAGCGCCTCCCAGCGCACACCACCTGAAAAATTAAAATGGTGCACCATATAGCTGGCGCCTGCACGCACCATAAAAAGATCGGGCACGCTCATTACATCGGTATTATATTTTTTTGCTGTTGCCGATGCAGCGCTTCCCCTTGTGGTGGAAGTACCATTTACTTCGCGGGGATTACTCAAATAAAAGAAGCTGCCGTACACACCCAGCCTGTGGGTGAAGTTGTAAAAGCTGTTTACTTCAAAAGTAATGCCGGTGCCGCCATCGCCGGGCTGTATGCTTTGGTCAACGGGGCCGAGAATAAGGGAATCGGCTTTCTTGTAAAAATAATCCTGGTAGTTATAATTACCGGTAGGCAGTTTTAAGCCCAGGCCCAGCTGCACATTTCCTTTATGGGATTTTAAGGGATCGAACATCCACCTGTAAGCCGATACCCGTGCATCGCCAATACCAAATGAATGCGTGGTATACCTGTTCTTTCCGTCATGCTCATATAATGAGCTGCGTGAAAAATCCATGATGGGCAGTGTCATGGCAACCGACCATCTTAAATTAATGGTGCGGGTGGCAGTAATATCCAGTTCATAAGAATGGTTGATCACGTTACTGCCTTCCTCTTCCCGTTGTTTCTGTTCTTCCTTGCCTACAAAATGTTTATATGATTTAAAATAACGGTTGTTTAAATTCATTTCCCAGCCTTTGGCATCAGCAGGTTTGCTGCAGATACCGGCGGTGCCTTTAATAGCCACGCAGCCCTGTGCAATTGCAAATATTTGCATGCAGCAGAAAGCTGCCGTTAATAATAACAGCTTTTTCATTGTTCAATAGTTTTGGTTCAAAAAAAAATTATTTCTCCAGCTTCAGTTTGCCCACGATCATGCTTCCCACTTTACGCCCGTATTCTGTACTTACAATACAGCTGGGGTGAAAATGGATGCCGCCGTAAAAGCGTGCGAAATTGTTTTCTTCAGCTGCCTGCCTGAAGGATGTAAAGGAGCGGTTGGCAATGCCAAACTCCAGTTCACTGGTGTCGGTATAATTAAAATTGTCGCCAAACATTTTTGTAAGCGCTTCTGCAGAAGCGGATGACACCGTACTGTGCCCGCATGTATATTCGGGAAAGGGCGGTGTTTGCAGGTATGGTCGCCAGTCCTGGTCGATATATTTATTGATCACCGTTTCGGGACGTACTGTATTGTGACGGAATTTTTCATCCCAGCACTGTATAAATGAATCGAACATGCATATGCCGGTTAAAGTATATGCAGCCACAGTTTTATGAAAGTTAGCCTTTGCATTTTGCGCTGCAATACCCACAATATTCATCCAGTGGCCGGGAGGTGAGAACTTTTTTGTAACGAACATCACATGTCCTGTTACATTCAGTTTACCACCCAGGTCGTCCCAGAATTCTGCAATGTGTTTTTGTTCGGGAGACAGGCTGTCTACCGCATTCTTCACTGCCACTACCTGTTTGTAATATGCGCGGTTTTTATCAGTCATATTGAAAGGTATGGGCGGAGGTGGTGTAAACTGGCTGGCGCTGTCCATTACCATTGGCCTTATTTCATTCCAGTGCGGTTCCAGCGCACTGGCGTAGGCGGGTGGTGTGGGCACCCAGCGGCCCGGAGAATCTATCACATTATAGCGGGGAGCGCTGCGTGTTTGCGCATAGTTATCTTTCTTACTCCACTTTAATACTGATTTGGCCACTGTATCTGCAAACTCCAGTGAATTGCTGAACATGTTACCAGGCATACCGCTTTCCTTTGCGAAGGTCTTCATGCTGTCTACATATTCTTTCATGCTGCCTTCCGGAAATGTTACCGCTTCGCCTACTTTGCAAAATGCCAGCAGTGATGCAAACTCATAGTCGATTTGTTTGCCCTTATAACCGCTTACATCTATTGTAAAGCCGTTGAGCTGGCCACCGAGAGAATTATATTCATTGGGAAAACCCGCCGCAATGCACTCATATGCCGCAATATTGGCGTATGCATAATTGCGGGATGCCACAATGGGCGCAAATCCGACGAATTTTACCACTTCATTCAATTCCTTTACGGTTTTACTATACCAGAACGGGTTAGAGAAATAGGTTTGCTGAACAGGTTTATTGGAACATGACCATAGCAAAACAACCACAGCAATTGCTGTAACAATCTTTTTCATACAGAGACCAATCTTTATAAAAGTGAATAAGCAGGACGTTTACAAAATGTCTGCGTGTTAATAAATACGTTTAATTATACCGCTACCGTATTTGTATCGGGGGGCTGCTCCACACTGGCTTTGTGAAGGAGGCCTAATTGTAAAGCATATAAAGCAGGATAAGGTTTTGTATTAACAGGACAAACCTCCCGGTTTTTTATAGCTGTATATAATTCAAAATCGCTGAAAGATTTTTTCAGGTTATTATTATCTGCCGGTTTGTTTTTACCGGTGCTGTTTTTTTGTATGCCTGCTATAATGGAAAAATAGTCATCCTTTGCCTTTTTGATATTTGTCTTTTCCGTATTGGGCAGGCAAAGCATTTCCAGCATATTGTTGTAAATGCGGTATTTCACATACCTGTATATTGTACCATCCATTTCCACCTCGCCATCGGCATTGGTATAAGAAGTGGTGTTGTTATAATAAGGGAGGCTGATCTGTTTTTTGATGACAAGGAGCTGATCATCACTGTACCGGTTATTTTCCACCGCGGCCGTTAATTGCCTGCTGGCATTTTCCGCTGCAATATATACCCATAACTTGTACCCAAACAGGTTGAATACAAATACAAACATCAGCAATATAGCAGCGAGCTTTTTCATTCTGGTATATGCAAAATACTACTATTTACCGGGTTTCAGACAGCATTTTATAAGTTTTTTGCTGCAACCGTTTGCAGGAAAATTCCCCTGGAAGCCGCCATTCTTTTGCCCCGGAAACAGTACTGCTGTAACTCCTGAAAAGTCATGACGGGTAAAAAGAAACTTTAAAAATCTGTTAAGCGGCGCTTACTGGCACAGTAGTTGGTTTGTTGTTGTATCTAGAACCATCCGTTATGAAAAAACTAACATTTTTACTGGCAATTGTGGTAACAGGGCTTTTAATAAGCACCAAAAGCAGCGCCCAGCCACCCTGGGCAAAGGCTTATGGAAAAAGAAACAAGGAATGGAAACATGCCCATTATGAAAGCCGCCCTGTTGTTGTAAGAAACAGGTATTACTATTACCCAAATGCCAATACTTATTACAGCCCAAGGTTTCACAGGTACTGGTATCCTCAAAACGGGGTGTGGGTGCAATTGAGCACTTTACCGGGCGGAATTGTTATTGCAAACCAGCCCCGCTATGATGTGTATTGTGATGGCGATGATGTCTGGAGGGACAATGCCGTACACGTAAAAAGATACAGGCCCGGTGTTCGGGTGAATGTGGAGGCCAGGTTTTAAAACCTTTTATCAGTTTTATTCAGCAGCATACTTAAACAGTATGCTGCTTTTTAATTACTGCGAAAGCGGTGAGTGCCATTCAGCAACCCATCACTTCACCACAAATGTTTTTCGCTCCGGCCCCACACCGGTAATGGTTAAACTTTTCCAGTTTTTAGGCAATGATGATTTTATTTGTGTGATACCCTGCGGGGTAATTTCCAGTCCGCCAAAACCATTGAGCACACTTTGTATGATGCCGCCGGCACCGGTAGAAAAATAAGGATTGGTACCACCTTTTGTTTCGGCAATTACATTAAACGGCGGGTTGAGGTTGGGCACATAGGCATCTTTAAAAAAATGGTATGCTTTTTCGCTTTCACCCAGCCGTGAATACAGCAAGGTAAAGATGGCCTGCGTCATGGCAGGTGTTCCTTCATTGGGCACACGAACGGAATAATAATCCAGGTCTTTTTTCACCTGTTTAACATCAGTGATCTCTTTTAAAGGATATGCCAGCAAATTCACATCGGCCTGTTTAATACCTTCCCCTTTATAAGCCGCATGCTCGCTGGTAACACCATCAGGCATTTTTAAAATGGGAATATTATTGGCCACATTCATCCAGTCGGCATCGGCAGTTACACCTAAAATTTTTGCGGCTTCTGTGGCATATTTCAAATTGGCTTTTGCCGCAGCATTGGTAAACGCATTATTATCTACATTCTCAGCCCACTCATCGGCCGCCACCACATTTTTAATATCATAATGACCAGGGCCATTTCTTTCCACGCGGCTTACCCAAAAATCGGCCGTATTCTTGAGTATGGGCCATCCTTTTTCACGCAGCCAGTTTTTATCCTGTGTAACACAATAATAGTTCCATGCGGCAATAGCCACGCATGCGGTGATATGATGTTCAAACGGCCCGCTCAATGCCCATACCGGTGTTTCTTCCACACCACTGCCCGCACTCTCCCATGGATACATGGCGCCCTTGTAACCCTTGCCGTAAGCATTGCGTTTGGCGGCTTCCAGCCGTTCGTACCGGTACTCCACCATGCTCCTGGCCATTTCAGGATGCAATTGCAATATCGCAGGAAACATCCACAATTCAGTATCCCAAAAAACATGACCGTTATAACCCAGCCCGCTTAAACCCATCGGGCTCGGGCTGTTACTGTTGCCTTCCCTCACAAAAGAATATAAATGATACAGCATGCGGTGCACATCCTGCTGGCTTTGGGCATCACCGTCGATGATGATATCGCTTTTCCATAATTCGTTCCATGCGGCGGTGTGCATTTCAATCAACCGGTCGCGGCCCTGCAGTTTTGCAAAAATGGTGAGGCGTTCTGCTTCATTCAGCGGGTCATCGTGATGTGCCGATGTGATGGAAGAACCCACAATGGAATAACGGTAAGTTTCACCCGCCTTTAAAGAACGGTTAAATTTCATCAGGTGCATGTTGTTATCCCACATTTCATGAATTACCCTTGGTTCTTTGCCATGTGCTTCGCTGAAGATAAAGGCATTGCTGGCGCAGAGCAATAATTTACCTGTAGGACTTCTTGCAGTGGAAGTTAATAAGCTGATGGTGGTATGCGGGCGGTCGATCTCGTTGTAATAATTCTGTACATCTTTCAATGCATCCGGGGCTTCCATAACAGAAGCACTGCCAAGCATGCAATCTTTTTTTGCAGTAACGGTAATGTCCATCAAAACAGAATAAGGCAAATGACGCAAAGCATAATAGGTATAACTCACGGTGGCCTCATCTTTATAACTGAATGAGGTGGTGAATCCGGCAGTTTTCATATCCAGCGATTGCTGCATATTGCTTACATCGGCATTGCCCAGCCTGCGGCCGTCAACTTCCATATACATGTTCAGCAGGTTAAAGCTCTTTAAAAAATTGCTTACCCTTCCCCTGCCATACAAATCGTAGGCACCGGCCAGCACCACGTCTTTTACTTTAAATGCTTCTGCACTGCTTACAATCCCAATCTGTCCGTTGGCTACTGTTATTCCATAATAGTTTTTGGAATCAATTGAGCTGGTGGAAATTTTCCATGCATCTTGTGCCCGGGTGGCAGATATACCTGCAGCAAAACCGAGGACAAATAAAATTCTTTTAAGCATAAATGTTCGTTATTTCAGTTTTAGTAACAGCACTCCATGAGGCGGGATGTTTAATGAAATGGAATTACCGGGCATCAAATCTTTCTGCCGCCACAGATCACGAATGGTATAATTTCCATCAAGTCCCGCTTCTTTCAGCAACAGTTTTTTTTGAAGCATGGTATTGCCCAGGTTAAAGAATCCCACAGCTCTTGACCCATCGGCCAGTTCCTTTATCCATGCCTGCAGGTTGTTATTGATCACTTTTTTTACGGGCCCTTTGGCAAGTATGTCCTGGTCAATAGCAAGCACTTCATCATTCGACAGCAGGTTATAAGTGAACGGGTCGATCTTCGACAGATCACAACCCAGCATCAGCGGCGCACTCAGTAAACTCCACAAACTGATCTCGGTGTATTGTTCACTGGGAGTTAGCCGGGTTTGATGCAACTGATCGCCCCATCCCACCATTCCCACAGTCAGCATATCAGGATCGCCAAATCCATACATCCCGTTGTTGTATGAAGCGGGTATATCCTGCCTGAAAGCAATGTTCTTTAAGCTTTCCCAGGTATCTTCAATATCACCGGTAGTACGCCAAAGGTTTCCTCCTACTTTATGACCCCATTCCCATACATTGCCCATACCATACTGGCAAAGTGAAAAAACAATGTTACGCCCGGTGTTAAGAATTGCCTGGTGCATTTCTATATAGGGTTGCTGCAGTTGTTCCGGTGTGGGATGTTGCTCTACCAGGTTGCCATAACTGCACCAGTCGTACTTTAAATAATCAATCCCCCAGGCAGCATAGCTGTCTGCATCCTGTTGCACATGCTGGTATGAACCGAGGTAGCCGCCACAGGTGGTTGGGCCAGGTGAAGAGTAAATACCAAACTTCAATCCATTTGCATGCAGGTAATCGCCCAAGTTCTTCATGCCGGGAAATTTTTCATTGCTTACAATGGATCCATCCGCAGCACGTTGGGGCGCTTCCCAGCCATCATCGATATTCATATAAATAAAACCGTGACTGGCCAAGCCCGAATGAAGCATGGCATTGGCAGATGATCTTACTTTTGCGTCACTCACACTCAGGCCCCAGCAATTCCAGCTGTTCCATCCCATAGGCGGTGTTAGCTGCAACTGTTCATTGCCCGTGATAAGGTTAATAGTTTTAGAATCGGTTCCAATACTGTTACTAACGGTAACAGTAAGCCGGTAACTACCAATGGCAGGTGCGGTACCGGATATGATCCCGGTGGCAGCATCAAGAAAAAGCCCTGCGGGCAATGGCGAAGCGGCATATTGCAATGGTGCCTTACCGGTAGCGGCTATTTTTAACAGCAATGGTGCGCCAGCCCTGCATCCAACTGCTGCCGCATTGTTGATGTGAGGTACTGGCTTTTCCGGCGGCGTTAAAATATAGGGCATTTCCTGCCAGGCCTGCCGCTTATCTCCCGACTGCTTTTCGGTAAAAACAAATTTCACTATAGCGGCTTCAGCAGCAGGCAGTGAAAGTTTTACCGTTTGCTTGCTGCCGGCAGGTATTATAACAGGTATTGATTGTTTATTGAATGCTTTCCCGTTCAGTTCTGTTACTGCCAGCAATACTCCGCTGATATTTTTAGTATAACTGTTTTTAAGTACAATCTCCTTGCTGGCAGATTTTCCATTGATCAAAAAAGAATTGGTGAGCACATCCATCTGGATATAATCCAGCGGCTGCAAAAAATGAACAGAAGGCAAGCCGCCAAACATGCCGCCACCACCATTATCATCATACACCCGAACGGCAATTACATTATCGCCATCCCAATGCAACAGGCTGCTGTTTGCTTTAACAGTGTAGTGCCTGTCCAGGTTCCATTTCGTTTCATAGGCAGCGCCTTTTTCGGGCATCACGCCATGGCGGCCAATTTCGGTACCGTTGAGATAGGTAATATCGGCATCGTCAATTTTAGCCAGGAAAAAATCCAGTGCATCCTGCAACACTGCATTTTTTTTCAATGAAGATGGTAACCTGAAATGAATCCTGTACCAGGCGTAACCGTTATAGCCATCGTAGCCCTGGTTTTCCCAGTTTTCATTCAGGCGGATGGTCTTCCAGCCTGCATCATCAAAACCGGCAGTGGCCCAGTTCATATCATCACCAGTGATAAATCTGGCTTCGGTAAAATTAAGCTGCTGCGCAAAAATGCTGTTACAGTACAGCAATGCTGCTAAAAAAAAGTATTTCATATCGCAAGTATAAATGGATGCGGCTATTTTAATTTCACAATACATGCCTGGTAGGGCTGCAGTGCAATTACTGTTCCGTTTACTTTTAAGGGTTGCAAATTATTGATCCATTCTTCACCCAGTTGCATTTTACCAAGATCAAATGTGCCGCCTGTTTTGCGGAAGCTTAATTACACCAGCACTTTTTCGCCATTGCTGCTTTCCCTGGTATAAGCATATACTTCGGGGTTATTGGCATCGAGCAAAGTATATTTTCCATATACCAGCACGTCTTTGTGCTCCTTGCGCAGCTTCACCATCTTCCTGAAATAATTGAGTGGCGAGCCGGTGTTTTTATCTTCTGCCTCCACATTGATCTCAGCTTTATTATCATTTACTTTTAACCAGGGTGTGCCTGTGGTAAAACCTGCATTGTTACCCGCAGTCCATTGCATGGGTGTGCGGCCATTATCCCTGGCGCCGCCATTTTTCTGGCTTTCGATAAATGCCTTCAGGTCGCCACCGGCATTTTTCACTTTGCCATATTCCGCCATTATTTCAATATCGCGGTAATCTTCTATACGGTCGAATTTAATATTGGTCATGCCCAGTTCATCACCATAATAATAATAAGGTGTGCCCCGCATACTCAATAAAAATGTGGTGAGCATTTTGGAAGAGGCTTCCCTGAACTCCGGTGCATCATTGCCCCAGCGTGTAACCATACGCGGCTGGTCGTGGTTGCCCAGGTACACGGTGCCCCATCCTTTATTGGCAAACACACTGTCCCAGTCTGAATACACTTTTTTAAACTCCACCAGGCTCCAGTTGGGATTCATGGTTTTGTATTTTCCCTTTTCATAGCCAATATCCACGCCTTCAAAATGATAACTCATATTGAGTTCATGCCTGCCGGGATCAACAAAATTCATGGCAGTGGCTTTTGTAACACCGGCGCCTTCGGCCAGTGTCATAATATCATATTTGCTCAGCACTTCCCTGTTCATTTCTTTCAAATAGTCGTGCACAGCCGGTGTGCTGGCAAAATAAGTAAACCATCCGCCATTGTATTTTTCATCCAGCTCTTTTTGTGTGATCACGGGGAAGCTGGTGTCTTTTGCAATAATGGGAATTACATCCATGCGAAAACCATCAATACCTTTTTTGAACCACCAGTTCATCATGCTGTAAATTTCCTGGCGCAGTTTGGGGTTTTCCCAATTGAGGTCGGGCTGTTTATAACTGAAGTAATGCAGGTAATAGGCATTGGTGGTGGAATCGTAGCGCCAGCCGCTGCCATCCACTTCAAAACTGCCGGGGCGGAATGCGGGCTTGCCTCTTTCGGCAGGCCACCAGTGATAATAATCACGGTAAGGATTATCCCTGCTTTTTTTACTTTCCAAAAACCATTTGTGTTCATCACTGCTGTGGTTCACCACCAGGTCAAGCACACATTTGATGCCACGGTCGTGCATGCCCCTGAGCAATGCATCAAAATCTTCCATGGTGCCAAACTCTTTCATGATGGACTGGTAATCGCTGATATCATATCCATTATCGGCATTGGGCGAGCCGTAGATCGGGTTGAGCCATACAATATCAACACCCAGGCTTTTGATATAATCCAGTTTGGAGATGATGCCCTTGAGATCGCCGATACCATCGCCATCACTGTCTTTAAAACTTCGGGGATACACCTGGTACACCACAGCTTCCTTCCACCATTTTTCGTCATTGGTGCCGGTGGCAGCGGTTTCTTTTTTTGTGTTGTTATTGTTACAGGAGAGCATGGTTACAGCAATTAAAATTGCGGTATAAAAAAGCAGCTTGTACATAGCAATCATTTAATTGTTTAAAGGTATCGATTTTATAAAAACAGGCTGATACTCTTTTTGTAAACAGCAATCGTTTGCGGCATATCACCCTTTGTTTTAATAAGCGTCAATACGCCGGATTTTAATTAATTTACTGCTGAAAACTTGCTTATGAATCAGAACAATCTTTTGCGTTATTCCATTGTGGCCGCACTGGCCGGTTTTATTTTTGGTTTTGATACCGTGGTGATCTCCGGCGCCAACCAGCCTATTAAGGAACTGTGGCAAACCTCCCCTTTATTTCATGGATTTTTTATTATGAGCATGGCATTGTGGGGTACGGTGCTGGGGTCTATCACCGGCGGCATACCCACGCAAAAATGGGGACGCAAAAAAGTATTGCTGTGGATCGGTATCTTATTTGCACTCTCAGCATTTGGTACTGCTTTTGCGCAGGATCCATATACATTTTCCGTCTTCCGTTTTATTGGTGGTTATGGCATTGGTGTTTCATCGGTGGTGGCGCCCACTTACATTTCAGAAATTTCCACTGCAAAAACGAGGGGCAGGCTGGTGGCCATGTACCAGTTCAATATTGTGTTCGGTATTTTAATTGCTTTTCTTTCAAATTATTTTTTAGAGGGTATTGGCGGCAGTAATGACTGGCGCTGGATGCTGGGTGTGCTGGCCATTCCTTCTTTAATTTATACCGTAATGGTGCCCGGGCTTCCCGAAAGCCCGCGCTGGCTCATCAGCAAGCAAAATGATCTTGCTGCAGCGAAGAAAGTAATGCAGCAAATTGGCGTGGAAGATACCGATGCAGAAATTGCGGCAGTTATTGACAGCAGTAAACATGAAATGGCCACCAGCAGTAAAGGCTTTTTCAGCAGCAGCCACAGCAGGATCATCTGGCTGGCATTTTTGATCGCCTTCTTTAACCAGCTTTCAGGCATTAACTTTATTTTATACTATGCACCCGAAATTTTAGAACGCATCGGCCTTGCCACAAAAGAATCATTGCTCAATTCCATTGCCATCGGCGGCACCAATTTGATTTTTACGTTTGTGGGCTTATATCTTATCGACCGTCTTGGCCGAAAAACTTTGATGCTCATCGGCTCGCTGGGTTATATCATCAGTCTTGCCATGGTGGCTTATGCATTTAAAACACATGCCAGCCCGGTTTTACTCATGACGTTCTTACTCATCTTTATCGCATCGCATGCCATTGGCCAGGGTGCGGTGATATGGGTATTCTTATCTGAGATATTTCCGAACAGGATACGTGCCATGGGGCAATCCTTTGGCGCCAGCGTGCACTGGGTTTTTGCCGCCATCATTACATTGATTACTCCGTTGTTCTTAGATGCAAAAGACGGGATTCTCAAAGATGACCCCTGGATCATTTTTGCATTTCTTGCAGGCATGATGGTACTGCAACTGGTTTGGGTGCTTACCAAAATGCCCGAAACAAAGGGCGTGAGTTTGGAAGAACTGGAGAAGAAACTGAGTGCGTAGGAAAGTGGGAAAGCAGAGAATTGTTTGGTGGATTGGTTAATTAGTTTATTAGTGCAGGACGAGTGATCTTCCTTGGTATGCCCGGTGAATTTGCAGGAAAATTGCAAGCAGGGCATGGAGCCTGATTCGTGTAATTCGTTTTAATTCGTGTAATAAAAAACACTACTGAAAATTTTGAATGATGCGTTTAAAAAATATTTTGCTTGCGGGTTTGTTGTTTTCATCAGCAGCGCAGGCGCAAACAAAACCACATACCGAAATATACCGGCCGCAGTTTCATTTTTCTCCCGCGGTTAACTGGTGCAACGACCCCAATGGTTTGGTGTATAATAATGGCACTTATCATTTATTTTACCAGCACAATCCATTTGGAAACGTGTGGGGGCATATGACATGGGCACATGCCACCAGCACCGATCTTGTTCACTGGAAACACCAGCCCATTGCCATACCGGAAGAAAATGGTGTGATGATATTTTCGGGCACCTGCCTGGTTGACAAAAACAACACAAGTGGTTTTGGAAAGGATGGCAAAGCACCCATGGTGGCGGTTTATACCGGGCATACAGAAGGTGTGAACCAGAGCCAGTGTATTGCATACAGCCTGGATGACGGCGTTAGCTGGACAAAGTATAACGGCAACCCGGTGCTGGACCTGCATAAAAAAGATTTCCGTGATCCTAAGATATTTTGGTATGCCCCAAAAAAATACTGGGTAATGGCACTGATGTTTCCGGTAGAGCATATGGTGCAATTTTATGCTTCTGCCAATTTAAAAGAATGGAATCATTTAAGTGATTTTGGCCCGGCCGGTGATACCAGTGGTGTATGGGAATGCCCTGATCTTACACAGGTTCCCGTGCAGGGAATGCCGGGCAAAAAGAAATGGTTATTGCAAATGAGCCAGAACGCCAGCATGCAATATTTTGTGGGGGAATTTGACGGGGTGCGTTTTAAAAATGAGAACAGCAGCAAAACAATTTTGCGGCCCGATTACGGACCAGATTATTATGCGGCCATTGCCTATAACCAGCTGCCTGCTTCACAAATGCCCACGGCCATTGGCTGGGTGAACAACTGGAATTATGCCAACGCTATTCCCACCACTCCTTGGAAAGGTGCCATGAGTTTACCAAGAACAATGACTGTAAAAAAAGAAAATGGCCAGTGGATATTGCTGCAACAGCCTGTTGAAAAGATCAAACAACTGCGGAAAAAAGAATTATCCATTGGCGACGAAAATGTAAATGGCGCTTTTATACTTCCGGTAAAATCGCAGCAATTTGAAATGGAACTGGCCATGCGGCCAGGCACTGCAAAAAACTGCGGTGTAAAAATTGCTGTTGGCAATGGCCGCTATTTTGAAATTGGATATGATGTAAAAAAACAGCTGCTGTATACCGACCGCAGCCATACTGCCTATACCAGCTTTAGTGAAAACTACAGCAAGATATTCCGCAATGAAAAAAAAATGCCGTTGAAAGACAGCACTGTTAAACTGCATATTTATTTTGATAACAGTATTGCCGAAATTTTTGTGAATGATGGGGAAGCTGTTTTCACCAGCCAGTTCTTTCCCGAAAAAAATGATAACAGCATTGCATTATTCAGTAATGGAGCACCTTCGGTTTTCAGCAACATAAAATTCCGTGAAATGAAGGCGGCCTGGTAAACGTCCAAACCAACTGAAGTGAATCGTACTGTACAGAAACAATACTTTTGCTTATCGATATTGCTGATAGCAGTATGCACTTCCTGTTATGCCCAGCTGTGTGATAATAAATATTTATCGCTTACTTACAAAGGCCCGTCGTATGACAGCATTACGGCAAGTATGTATGCCGGAGATGAAATATTATGTGCCGGGCAACTGCATGATTTTAATAATGCTGCGCATATCGCCAAGTTTTCCGGGAAGGGCACACCACTTTGGTCATACACCTATAAGATTGATTATTTCAGTTTTTATCCTTCCACTTTTTTCCAAACGGTTTATTTAAAAAAAATTATGCCTACCGCCGATGGCGGCTATCTTATAACAGGATGTTTTGATAAGGTACTGTCACCCTTTGGGGTTCCGCCACCGGTAAAAAAGTTTGCACTGATGGCAAAACTGGACCGTTTTGGAAAAGTATTGTGGAGCAAGACCATTGCCAACTATGGCGGTGATATGAATTTTTCTTCTGTATATGAAACCACCGATGGCGATTTCATTGCATACCTGTGTACCGATAATGGCAAAAAGAAAGTATATCTCGATCATAACTGTTCCAGGGTTTTGCGAATGGGCGCAAATGGGAAAATAAAATGGTCAACATTAATGTACACAGACCCCTATGACGCAGGCGGGCTTGGCGTGAATTTTAAACAGGGTATTACACAAACTGCCGGTAAAAATATCATCGTTGCCGATGTGGTGCATAAATCCGTTTTCCGAAATACAAAATATATTATACAGCAGGGCAACCTGCATTTTATGGAATTTGATTATGCCACCGGAAAGATAAACTGGGAAAGCAGCTACGAATATCCCGTTCCGCCTGCTGATACACTTTACACACCTGATATTACAGCCGCATCACAACTGCCCGATGGCAGACTGGCATTTGTAACCAGTTTATATTTATCAACTCCCGGGCTTCCTGCATTAACAAAAAAAGCAGCGCTGCTTATCACAAGCAATAAAGGCGCAATAGAAAACCTTTTTGCATATTACCCTTCCGGCGGCAATGCATGCCAGGTAACAGAAGCCATATCCGAACCTGCATCGCAAACAAAAACCCTGTTACTCAAAAGTGGTACAAATACCTTACTTGCCAATATTGATTACAACGGCACTGTAAAATGGAGCAGGTTGTATAACAGCGAGGGCGGACTCTTTCCTGTAACCAGTTTTTCTGCCGGAAAAAAAGGCTACAATATTTTCATGGGCAACTTTAGAGGTTTTACAAACCGGCTGCTGATAACAGACAGCGCCGGCTTAATAGGTTGTGCCGAAATACCTGCCAACCTGATAGCAGAACCTGCCGCTTTCGATTTTCCCAAAGACAGTGTGCATACTGACATCAATAAGGATATAGACAGTTATGCTGATTATGAACTTCCCTTCAGGGCAACAGAAGATTATCCGCTCGAAAAAGATATCACCTGCCAGCAAACAGCAGCCTGTTGCACTGATTTTATTGACAGCGCACATACCAGCAATATCACCATCTGCGAAGGGAAAACATATATTTTACCTGATGGCACGCCAGTGAAAGAACCAGGCAGGTATTATGTAGTCACAAAATCACCGCTGGGATGTGATAGTATTAAATACTACAGTATCAAAACAGACAAAGATGTGTCAAAACTTGATCTTGGAAACGACAGCTGTCTTACACAGTCTGCAACTGTGAAGCTTTTTGCAACACCCGGCTATGAGAAATATTACTGGCAAAACAGCACTATTGCAGGGGCAGATTCCTTTACGATCAGTATGCCGGGAAAGTACAGTGTAAGGGTGAGTAATACCTGTGGTACAAAAACAGACAGTATTACAATTTTTAACCAGTGCGATTATCCTGTTTATATGCCTTCGGCATTTACGCCCAATAATGATGGACTGAATGATTATTATGGCATCTCTTCCATGAACAAAAACTGGTTCATTAGTTTTAAAATTTATAACCGCTGGGGGCAACTTGTATTTGAAACAGGTGATGCCAGGCGAAAATGGGACGGACGTTTTAAAAATGAACAGCAACAAAGCGGCATTTTTCTTTATTATATAGAAATGAAGGGGCTTTCTGGTAACCCCATAACAGTGAAAGGAAGTTTTATCCTGCTTCGTTAAGGATAAACGAAAAAAATATACACCAGCAGTGCAGTATTGCTTAATATTGCCTGTACAAAAAAGCAGTTTATTGTATTTAAGATATGAAAAAAAGGTTTGTAATTGCCGGAGCCACTATTGTAGCAGCCGGTGTTTTAGCAATGATGCTTATACCCAGGGCCTATGAAAAAAAAGTGGTTGTAAACACCCCGTTTTTATTGCTGTACAAACAAATTTCTGTTATTGGAAATTATGCAAAGTGGTATCGCCCCTTTACGGGATCCGACAGTTCCGGCATTACAATAAGCGGGAATAATAAAATTAGCAAGGGGCCAACCAGTCTCCAGATAGATGTATTGAATGAAAGAAGCTGCGTGTTGCGTGTTACAGAAAATGACCATTCGGTTGAGATATTGTACAACATTACTGCAGATACAGTAAACAAAAACAGTGTAACTCTTTTATACAAAGCCAGCCTTTGGCAAAAATTAACTGGCACCAATAAAATATTTGACGAAGCGGAAAAAAGCCTTACTGGGCTCAAAGATTATACAGAAGATACCAGGCGGGTATATGGCTTTCCCATTTCACTCGTTTTAGTTATAGATACCACATTTTTATTTACAGCAAAAACGGTAGCCCTAAGCAGCAAACAACAATCTATAAAAGAATTATACCGGGAACTTATCAATTACGCCGCAGCCAAAGATGCCGGCTATACGGGAACAAATATTTTTTATATAACCGCCGAAGGGAAAGACAGTGTGCGCTTGTACCAGGGCATTGGTATTTCGAAAAATGTTTTACAGCTCCCTTTATACGGCCCCATATCTGTAAAGCGTATGCCTTACAAAAAAAACCTGGTGATGGCCGCTTATAAGGGCAGGTTTGGTGATATCCCGGCAGTATTCAGCGCTCTGGAACAGTTCAGTATTGATAACAGCATGATCAGTATGGCCATCCCCTTTCTTAAGTTTGAATCCGGTGAAAATGATTTTGATGATGAAAAGATCATCAGCGCCAATGCATATTTTCCGGTAAGATAGTTCCTATTGTATCACCATTAGTGAATCATTGTTTCTTGCAATAACATATGCAGGTTTACGGTTGATGATAACGGGGGCAATATGCCGAACTTCATTTTTTATAACCAGGCCTTTAATATTTTCCGCTGTAAAATTTCCATTGCCGCGGTTAATAAGTACAGTACCAAAGCCTGCATCGTTGCGGTTGAATTCCATTGTTTGTTCGTAAAAATTACCGGCAGTTAAAATATCAGGCAGGTTATCGCCATTGGCATCAAACACAACTGCATCTTTCAAACAGGTAAGCTGGGCTTTCCATGGAAGTTCTTTTACCGTAAAATTACCTTTACCGTCATTTACGAAAACGGCATTCGAAAAATAATCTGCCTTATATACCTGTGCCTCATTAATGGCTTTTTCAGTGAAGATGTCTGTTATCGGAGCCCTGGCAAAATCCACCGCATACAAATATTTCTTTTTAATAAACGGCATTTGGCGTTCCAGGTCCATCTTGCTTGCAAGGGTCACCTCCCTGCCCCGCTGGTAAAAAGTAACTACCTGTTCACGGGTACCGTTATTATCAAAATCATTGTAGTACATCCGCAGGGGTTCTGATTCTGTTGGATGCACCCTGAAATTCTGTCCCTGGTTACCGGCTATAAAATCAATATCACCATCGTTGTCAATATCCACAGGCAAAATAAAATTCCACCAGCCACTTTTAGCTGTAAGCTCTTTTTTTGTAAAGCTGCCATTGCTATTTATAAATGCATCAATGCCCCCCCATTCTTTTGTAACCACAAGATCTTTTTGTTTATCATTGTTGATATCCACCCACACCGCACTGGTAACAAAGCCGGTTTCCGAAAGGCCTTTTGTAAACTGGTCTGTCACAATTTTAAAATGCCCGGTACCATCATTTTGTAAAAGGAAAGAAACCGGCGGCTTACCATAAGCAAAAGGCGTTGCCCTTCCGCCAATAAAAAAATCAACAAACCCATCATTATTAAAATCAAATGGCCTGATGCAGGATTGTGTTGCATACACTCCCGGGAAAGCATTTTCCAGCCTGCTTAAATGGCCTTTACCATCGTTTAAGTAAATGCGTGGCTGCATCCATTTATCATTGGAAAAATATTCGTTACCTCCGCTGGCAATTACAATATCCTTATATCCGTCATTGTTTACATCTGCAAAACATGCATCCACATCCTCGTACACACTGTCTTCGGCAAACAAAGGCTGCACTGTTTTGGTAAAGCTGCCGTTTTTATTTTGTACAAACAAGGCACTTGTTTTCCATTTACTGCTGCCGATAAAAATATCATCCAGCCCGTCGCCGTTAATATCTCCTGCAGCCAATGCAGGTCCTTCGCTGCTGAGCATCTTCGGCATCAGTATCTCACGGTTGTATTCATTAAAGTCGTTCTCCTCATGCACATAATTAATTCCTGTTTGGGCGGTGATATTTTTCAGAGGTCTTCCGGCAGCGACATTAAACCGGGCAATGAGTGCGTAATCAAAAAGCGGCAATCCTTTTTTCCAGTTGATGGTAAGGTTTACATGGCTGGTATCGGGATTTACTTTTTCAAATGTGTTATCTGGCCATACCAGTATCACAGAATCAGGTTTTGTAGTGCCCAATCCAATATGCATGGGGATTTCCATGGACGACAAAAAACCTCTTGAGGCAAATTTTTCATAATTGCTGATATCATTACCCTTGAATACAAAGCATCTGGCACCAATTGCATTAACGTTGCCTGCCGGGCCATTTAATTTCAGGCTGGCAAAATTTTTATTTACCGCATTGTTATTTTGGTATATCAGTGCAGGATCAAAAATATTATTTACAACAATATCCAGGTCGCCATCATTGTCCAGGTCGGCATATACAGCACCATTGCTGAAAGTTTTGGGGTTTTCAAAAACCGAGTCACTAACATCGGTGAATTTTGCGTCGCCATTGTTCCTGAAAAAACGGTTCGGCAGTTTTACTTCAGGAAATTTATCAATGAGGCGCAATTCTTTCTCATCCATCTTATTTTTCTGGATCTTCTCCTGCACCAGGTCATCAATCATGTAGTTCACATAATCTATATCATTGAGTCTTTTGGGAATGCCGTTGCTGACAAAGAGGTCTTTTTTTCCGTCGTTGTCAAAATCCATCCACAGGCTGGCCCAGCTCCAGTCGGTGGCAGAAACACCGCTGTAAAAAGCCACTTCAGAAAACATCCCGTTGCGCTGGTTCAGCTGGAGATTATTTCTTGCATACTGGTAATTGTAACCGTACCGTAATTTGCTTTTTAGTGTCTGGTATTCATCTTCTGCAAGCGAGCCTTTAAGAAAAAACGGATCATAGGGCAGCATATCCATAGAAATGATATCCGGATAGGCATCATTGTTGATATCCGCAACATCCACGCCCATGCTGAACTGGCTGGTATGCATGATATGCTCATTCAATTCTTCCCTGAATGTGCCATTCCGCTGGTTGATATAGAGATAATCATTTTCGTGAAAGTCGTTGCCAATATAAATATCCGGCCATCCATCCATATTGATATCACTAACGGCTATGCCCAGCCCATAACCAATTTTAGTGCTGTTAATGCCGCACTCCCTTGTTGCATTGGTATAATGCCCGTTATCGTTACGGAAAAACTGGTCGCCTGCCAGTGAATCATATGTGTTGGAAAAATTTTTACGCGGCATAAAATTACCGTCGTGGTTTACAGAATGGTTCAACAGGAACATATCAAGATCGCCATCATTGTCATAATCTAAAAAGGCAGACTGTGTGCTGAAGCCAGAGAAACCCAGACCGTATGTATCTGTCTCATCCTTAAATACCGGAACACCATTCTGAATGCCCTGACAAACGAGCAACATGTTTTTGCCATGTAAAATTTTAAAATTGCCTACACGGCAAACATAAATATCCAGCATGCCATCGTTATTAATATCCACCACGCTTACCCCGGTACTCCAGCCGCCATCGTCGGGTATTTGTGCTTCTTTTGTAACATCTTTAAAATGCATTTTCCCATCATTGAGAAACAAACCGCACTGCCCCTGGTTACTTGCAAAAAAAAGATCCACGTTACCATCATTATTAAAATCTCCGGCTCCAACACCCGCACCATTGTAATAGTACATGTATTTCAGCATATTGAATTCCGGTGTGGGTTTGAGTGTATTTGTAAAATGCAACCCGGTGCTGTCATTATTCAGCACGGTAAAAAGTGAAGTACCTTCAGCGTGACCATTTTTATTTTTGCATGAAGTATTTGCAAAGCAAAAAATAACAGTACACCATCCGGATATATATAGCCATGTATTACGCATGCGGTCAGTTCGTTTTGTTTTTTGGCACCAGGGGGCCGAGCCGGTATAAAACGGGGAATTCATTATTTTTCAAAAACAAAATGGCTTTGCCACCCGCGGTTCTTAAAAAAACAATATCCCGTACCTGTCCATCCAGTTTCAACCCTGAAATATTTTTATCAACGGCACTAAAACCGCCTTTACCATCATTTACCAGCACCATACCATCACTGGCATCCAGTCGTCCAAGCTGGGGCTGAAAACCAAATTCGTTTCCACCCAGTACAAGGTCGGGCAACCCATCTTCATTAATATCAGTTGGTAAAATACTTTTTACCGATGAGAACTGTACTGCAGCCGGGAAGGGATGCATCTCAAAATTACCATTCCCTTTATTAAGCGCAATACAGGATGATGCAATAGTGACCTCTTTTATCAGCGCATTTGCCAGTTGTTCGCCCGTAAATATTTCCTGGATGGTTTTTTTTGCAAAATCGGAATTACGGAGATTCTGTTTTTTTAAAAATGGCATTTGCGCTTCCATTTCACTTTTCATGAAAACAGGTTTGTCTTTGCCATCCACTGTTCTTGTCATCACTTTATCTGCTTCACCATTATTATCAAAATCCTTCACAAACAGTTTAACGGGATTTGCCGGAGATGGTTGCAGGTAAAAATTTTCGCCGAGGTTACCAAGCAACAGGTCCTGCCTGCCATCACCATTTACATCTGCAGCGGTAACGCACTGCCACCAGCCTGTATATTGCAACATTCCTGATTTCATTTCACTAAAAGCAGCCCCATTATATTTGAATACCCTGGGTGCCATCCAGTCGCCCACCACCACCAGCTCATCTTTTTTATCCCCGTCCATATCGGCCCATACCGCACCTGTTATCATTCCTGCATTTACTACTTCCTTACATTTCTCATAATCCATTTCTGTGAATTTGCCTTTTCCATCGTTTGTATAAATATGGCTTTGCGGTGTTTGCCCGTATTCCGCACTTACACATCTTGCGCCCGTAAAAAGATCGAGGTCGCCGTCGCCGTCAAAATCATAAGCAGCGGCAACACTGATATTATCTTTATTGGGCGGAAATGCCGTACCTGAAAAACTAAAATTGCCTTTACCATCATTGATGAACAGGCGATGCTGCAGTTCTCTCGAAGAAGGCATGGCTGCATTGCCACCGGAACATAACAGCAGGTCTTTATCGCCGTCGTTATCACAATCAAAAAACAACACAGCACCATCCACAAAACCGGTGAGTTTGCTCCATGCCTCCTGTGTTTTCTTAGTAAAGGTGCCATCATTGTTTTGTATATACAGCTGTCCCGCAGCAGCAACAGTTCCACCAATAAAAACATCATCCAGCCCGTCGTTATTTACATCGGCAACTGCGGCTTTGGGTCCATCGTGCGACAGCATTTGCATAATGCCCCTTTCCCTGTAAAAATCTGTAAAGTCATCATCGGTATTTTTTTCAAAGCTGCCCTGCACTGCTTCGAACAAGGGTCTTGATTTATTTCCCGCTGGCTGAGGCAGTTGCATTTTTTCGCCTTTCTCTGGCTGGCGGTATACCGTGTATTTATTAACCGGGGGATTTATTGCTTTTGTAACAGTCAGGTCGGGCCAGATGATGAGCAGCGAATCAACTTTTGTTATTTTACCAATACCAATTGTTTGTTTATAATCCACCGATGACTGGAAGCCGCGGCCGGGCATTACTTCCCGCAACAATACCTGTTTGTTCGCATATGCAATGATGGTGGCGCCCACTGCAAAAGTATTATTACCCTTTCCTGTTACAGTAATGCCTACAAAATTATTGGCCAGCTGGTCCCTGCTGTTATTTTTAAAAACAAATGCAGGCTCATTCACATTATTCACCACAATATCAAGGTCGCCGTCATTATCAAGGTCAGCATAAGCAGCCCCATTCGAAAATGAGTTTGCAGTAAATCCCCAGTTGATACCTGCATCTTCAAATTTGAGGTTACCGAGGTTATGTAACATTTTATTGGGTACGGCAATAGATGGAATTTTATTCACCAGCAATGAAAGGTCTTTTTCACCCGTAGCGATCATTTGTTCCTTCACCACGTTGGCATCAAAGCTTAAAAAATCCTGGTTGGTAAGATCCCTGTAAATACCGTTACACACATACAGGTCGTTGAGCCCGTCATTATCGGCATCAAAGATCAATGCTCCCCAGCTCCATTCAGATGCATTAACGCCGCTGTAATTTGCAATATCTTTAAACGATCCATTTCCGTCATTCAGTTGTAAAGTATTTTGCAGGTACTGGTTAAAAAAACCATTGCGTTCCCTCAGCCGAAACTGGTCAATATCATCAAAGCTCAGTGTGGTCTTTAACCGGTAGTCATCTGCAGGCAGCATGTCAGTGGTAAAAATTTCAGGGAACCCATCGTTGTTAATGTCTCCAAAATCGGCACCCATGGAAGCATAGCTGTTGTGCCCCATCCGCTGCTCCAGCTCATCTTTAAAGGTTCCGTTCTTTTGATTGATGTATAAATAATCACGTTCAAAAAAATCATTGGACACATAGATGTCGGGATAATAATCGCCGTTTACATCACCCACCGTAACACCCAGCCCAAAGCTCATCAATGTGCCGTGGATACCGGCCTCTTGTGTCACTTCTGCAAAGTGCCCGTTATCATTGCGGAATAAATGATCGCCGCCACCTTTTAAATAGCCTGCCACATTCCATTTATCAGCAGGCACATCCCGCTGTTTGGGATAACCCAGGCTTGTTACCGGCACCGGGCTGTTATCGATCCTGAACATATCCAGGTCACCGTCCATATCATAATCAAAAAAACTCACCTGCGTGGTATAACCCGAATCACTCAGTCCGTATTTGGCAGCACTTTCAGTAAATGTAAGATCGTGGTTGTTGATGAACAGCTGGTCGCTGCGTAACGAAGCATTATCCATGCTGCCGGCATTGCAAACATATATATCGAGCCAGCCATCGGCATTGATATCGGCCATGACCACACCGGTGCTGAATTGCTTTTTATCGATGAACCCCGCTTTTACAGAAACATCTTCAAATTGCAGGTTGCCTTTATTTAAAAACAGTTTGTTGCTGCCCTGGTTGGCCGTAAGGAAAACATCGGGCAGCCCGTCGTTATTAATATCGCCCGTGGCAACACCACCGCCATTATAAAAATTGCGGTAGTTTAAGATGTTGATGGTATCATTATCCTTCACGGTATTTGTAAAAACAATTCCGGTATTTTCTGCCATTTCAAATAAGGGCGGTACAGCATGTTTTGCTTTGCAGGATGCAAGTATTATTGCCGTTGCCAGTATTAAACTCGTTCTGAATTTTTTCACAGTGGTCGTCTCCCCTTCTTTTTTAAAATTATTTTTTTACATCCGCCATCCGGTATAAAGCGGGTATTTCGTTATTCTGCAGAAATAACAGGTAAGTACCGCCGATGTTTCTTATTACAGCAATATCCCGCAGCTCCCCTCTTAAATCCAGACCGCTTCGTTTTGAATCCTGCCAGGTGAAATTTCCTTTGCCGTCATTCAGCAGTACATCACCAAAACTGGCATCCAGTTTTTCAAACTGCGGCAAAAATCCAAACTGGTTGCCTCCCGTTACAAGATCAGTAATGCCATCCCCGTTTACATCAATGGGTAAAATTGTATTGATGCATGAAAGTTGTGTCATTACCGGCAGTTTGCGCACAGTAAATTTTCCTCCTCCTTCATTGATGGCCACACAGGATGACCCATAAGTAAATTGCTTTACAACAGATGATGCGACCGATTCTTTTGAAAAAAGTTCTTCGATGGATTTATTGGCATAATCACTATGCTTCAGGTTTTCCTTTTTGAGTGAGGGCAGCTGATCCTGTATATCGCGTTTTAAAAATACAGGCAGGTCTTTACCATCAACTGTATATGTCATTATTTTATCAAGATCGCCATTATTGTCATAATCATTCATCCATAATTTCACGGGGCGTTCATCTGAAGGTGAGAGGTAAAAGTTCTCACCCATATTACCTAACAGAAGATCGGGTTTGCCATCTTTATTCACGTCAGCAACTGTAACACACTGCCACCATCCGTACATACTGCTGATATTTGTTTTTATTTCTTCAAAATGATCATTTGAAAAGGAGAATATCCTGGGGGCCATCCATTCACCTGCAATCACCAGGTCCTGCTTACCATCGCCGTTCATATCGGCCCATTGTGCACCTGTTACCATACCGATATTGGTAATGCCAGCTGTTTTTGCTTCCGGCATTTCTGTAAAATGCCCTTTGCGGTCGTTGATAAAAACATAACTGCGGGGATCTTTTCCGTAAATGCCGGGATAACTTCTTGCGCCAATAAAAAGATCGGGGTAGCTATCATTGTTAAAATCATTCACGGCAGCAACCGATATATTCATACCCGTTTGCGGAAAAGCATCAGCGTTAATGCTGAAGTTACCCTTACCATCGTTATTGTATAGCCGCAACTGCAACTCGCGGCTGTTGAGTGCATGATTGTTGCCACCCGGACACACCAGCAGATCCATATCCCCGTCCTTATCATAGTCCATAAATGTTACGGCCACGTCTTCAAAGTCTGCAAACTGCCTGAATCCCGGTTCGTCTTTCTTTGTAAAACTTCCATTTGGATTTTGGAGGTACAGCTGCCCGATGGTGCCTTCGGCACCTCCGATATAAATATCGGCAAGCCCGTCACCATTCACATCAGCAGTGGCTGCTTTGGGGCCCTCTCTCGAAAAAACCCTTGGCACCAGCCTTTCGTTATACAAATCAACATAGTCATTTTCCTGGTGCTTTTCAAACACGGAAGGTATTTTTGAAAAATATACCGGACCGGGAACTGGAATTATTTTTTGTTCCGGCATGGTCTGCAGGCTGTCCTGTTTCAGCGTATGCACCGTATTGATTGCGGGCAATAATAACCTGCTTTTTGTGCGGTCGGGCCAGGTAATCACAGCAGAATCTATTTTTGCAGCAGTACCCAGTCCGAAAATAAGTTTATAGTCAACACTCGACTGGAAGCCCCTGCTGGGCACCAGTTCTCTTGTAAGAATACCAGCATCTGTAAACAGCTGTACTTTGCTTCCCACAGCAAATGGGTTTTTTTCTTTCCACTTCAGCGTAAACCCTATGTAATTATTTTTATTGAGCTCCCTCGATTTGTTTTTATAAATGTAGGCGGGCTGGTTGGTGTTGCATACAACAAGGTCAAAATCGCCGTCATTATCAAAATCGGCATAAGCGGCACCGTTAGAAAATGTAGGTTGCCCCATACCCCATTCAGCACCAATATCGGTGAACGTAAGATTTTTATTATTGTGATACACTTTATTGGGCAATGGTGTAAGCGGTATAGCCTTCAGCACTTCATCCACCGCCGCTTTTTTTCCTGTAAGCACCATTTTTTGAATGGCTTCATTGGCAAAAAAATCCATAAAGTCCAGGTCGGTAACATCTTTAGCCACCCCGTTACAAACATACAGGTCGTTCCACCCGTCATTATCCATATCAAATATGAGGGCACCCCAGCTCCAGTCTGTTGCCACCACGCCACTGTACCTGGCAATATCAATAAACTTACCATTCTTATTATTGAGCTGGAGGCAATTCTTTGTGTACTGGTAATAAAAACCCGATTTGAATTTGGTGTTGAACAGGCTGATATTATCAAACGACCCTGTTGTTTTAAGCCGGTATTCATTCATGGGCAGCATATCGGTAGTAAACAGGTCGGGGTATCCGTCATTATTGATATCTGCTATGTCGGCACCCATGGAGGAAAAGCTGGTATGCTGAAACCAGTCTTCCATTTCGTCCTTAAAGGTTCCGTTTTGCTGGTTGATATAGAGATAGTCCCTTTCGTAAGAGTCGTTCGACACAAATATGTCCGGCCATCCGTCTCCGTTGATATCACTAACAGAAACGCCCAGCCCAAAACTAATGAGGCCGCCATGTATCCCGGCAGTATAAGTGATCTCCTTAAAGAATCCGCCATCATTCCGGTACAAATGATCGCCGCCGCCTTTTAAAAAGGCGGGAATCTTCCAAAGGCTGTCGGGCAGGTCACGCCTGTTGGCATAATCGAGCTGGTTAATGGGTATCGGGCTGTTGTCGATCATAAAACAGTCGAGGTCACCGTCCATATCAAAATCAAAAAATGAAACCTGTGTGGTATAAGCAGAGATATCAAGACCGTATTTTGCGGCTGATTCAGTAAATGTGAGGTTGTGGTTATTGATATAAAGTTTGTTCTTTCGTGTACCCGTTCCCATATGGCCCGAGGAACAAACATAAATATCCAGCCAGCCATCGGCATTCACATCGGCAAACACCACGCCTGTGTTCCATTTGTCATCTTTGATGATGCCCGCACTATCGGAAATGTCTTCGAATTTAAAATTGCCTTTATTGAGGTATAATTTATTGGCAGCTGTATTGGAAGTTAAAAACACATCGGGCAGACCATCGTTATTGATATCGCCGGTGGCCACGCCGCTGCCGTTATAAAAATTACGGAAAAGAAAACCATTCTCCAGGCTGTCATCCACCACATTGTTGGTAAAACTGATACCGGTATGTTCCATCAGTTCGAACAAGGGCACGGCTGAATCTTTTTTATTTTTACAGCTAACAACCGCAAGTAATAAACAGCAATAAAGCAAGTGTTTTTTCATTCGTTGGTACTGCCTTTTGATCCGGTGTTTAAAACAAGAAAGGTCATTGTATCAATGACCCTTCTTGTAAGTTTTATTAACTGCAAATTACTTTAATATCCGGGATTCTGCGTCAGGTTTGGATTAGCCGCCAATTGCCCGTTGGGGATGGGGAAGTAAAGATATTTAGGATCGCTGGCTGCTTTTTCCTGCCATGCCTGCAGCAGTTTTCCAAAACGGAGCAGGTCATGCCTTCTCCAGCTTTCCAGGTATAATTCCCTTCCTCTTTCATCAAGGATGTTATCCAGTGTAACACTGGCCAGTGCGGTTGCACCCCTTGAAGGCTGGGTTCTTAAAGCGTTCACCAGGGCAAGAGCTGTGGTACCATATCCGCCAGCATTTGTGGCACCGGTACCGCCTCTCAAGATTGCTTCTGCTTTCATCAGCAATACGTCGCCCAGCCTGAAATAAACGTAGTCGTTATTTACGTTTCCGTTATCATCATACTGGAAATCGATTGGGTATTTATAGGCCCTGATACCGGTTACTTCCAGGTTAGTTCCTCTTTCAATGATACTTACATTATCGGTAAATACCAATGGTGCACCTGTCCTGTCTTTCAAAGCAGCACCTGTATTCATGTCGTACTGCTGACCTCTTAAGAAACCAACATTCACTGCATTGGCAGGGTTGGCAGGTGCATTGGGAGAAGTATAATTGTATTTTATGCCCCTGCGTTTATCAGATGCCTCAAACTTGTTATAAAAATCAGAGAGTGTGGTAAAACCATTCCAACCAGAAGGCTGCTGGTTGTAGTGCATGGTTGAATGCCACCTGGAGCGCAGGTTACCTGCAATGGTACCGCCAATATTTTCCTGTGTCCAGATATTTTCCAGACCAATAGCGCCATTATTTGGAGCAAAGGCATCGAAATACTGGGGGCTGAAAGAATAAGAACCTGAGCTGATTACTTGGTCGGCAAGTGTAATCACCTGTGTCATATCGCCAGCATCAAAAGTTGGTGCTGCCCTGTTAGCCATAACACCTTTATTGAGGTAGCATTTCATCAGTAAAACACGGGCTGCATTTTTATTGGCCCTTGATGCGGGACCAGTGGGCAAATCGGGGAGCGCCGCGGTTAATTCAGAAATAATATAAGCCATTTCTTCTGTGCCTTTTCTTACTTTGGGCGGGTTCAGTACGCTTTCGCCTGGTTCCCTGTAAGGCACCTGGCCCCAGCCTTCCAACATCATGTATTCAGCAAAAGCCCTTAACATCCTTGCCTCTGCTTTTTGCTGGGCAGTTGGATTAAAACGCATCAGGTCGGTTGCACTATAACATACACTGCCTAATGCTGCAAATACTTCCCTTACACGGATATGGTCTGCATCAAATTTATGAGCATGCAACACCCTCCATGCACCGTTATCATCCCAGTCGCCACCACGGGTGGGCCCAATCAGTTCATCGGTGGTCATTTCTTCCAATGCGTATACTCCAGCCTGATCCTGGAAAGTACCCCTGATATTATCATAAATACCATTGAGCAGTGCAGCAGTATTGGCAGAGCCACCGCCGCCAACCTGAGTGTCATTCAGCTGGCCATTCAGCTTTTCATCCAGCTTGGTACAACCAACTGCTGTAACCGAAATCGCCAGTATTATTGTTGATATTTTACGTAACATAATTTTATTTTTTTAAATTATTTGATTTAGAAACCAACGTTTAATCCAAAAGTGAAAACACGTGCTGTTGGATAAGGAATGTATTCGATACTTGAAGAAGGAACACCATTCTGGTTCTTATCTACGTTAACTTCAGGATCAAATCCGGTGAATTTAGTAATGGTAAACAGGTTCTGACCGGTAATGTATACGTTCAGGCCTTTTACAAATTTGGCAACATCACCTATATTATAAGCCAGTGTCATGTTTGCCATTTTCAGGTAATTGCCTTTTTCCAAATACCTGGATGAAGCTGAAAGCGGATTGGCGAAAGATTCCTTAACAGGATCCTGGTATACTGATAACGCAATGTTTTTACCATTGGCAATACTGCCCACGTTGATAACACTGTTCAGTGTGTTGTTATAAATCATATGGCCAAATGCACCATTCATATTTGCAACCAGTGACAGTTTTTTGTAACGTAATGTGGTGCTGATACCCAGCAGCATTTTGGGGTTAGGGTTACCAATATAGTAAAGTGTATACCCATCATCAGCATAATTTGCAAAGCCGCTGGCCTTATCAAATCCTAAGAATTTTTTACCCCAGAAAGCGTTAATGGGTAAGCCACTCTTGATTACCTCAATGGTTGTTCCGGAAATACCCTGTCCGTTCAAAGTACCTGTATTAATCTGGCCGGAAATACCGCTTACCATGTTTTTAACAAAGGTTGCGTTAGCTCCTAAATCCCAGCTGAAATCTTTTTTGGCAATGATGGTGCTGTTTACTGCAACCTCAAAGCCCTTATTTTCAATTACACCCGGCAGGTTTTTCCATTGCGGAGTGCTTCCGGTTGATGGTACGGCAGCTTCAGCAGGGAATAACAGGTCGGTAGTGCGCTTGTTAAAGTAATCCATAGTAATACTAATCTTGTTGCTTAGTATTGACGCATCTATACCAACATTATATTGCCTGTCTGCCTGCCATTTTAAATCAGGATTAGCAAGGTTAACTGCGCTTAAAGAAGGAGTACCGTTGGGGAAAGAATAACGGAACTGGGCTGCACCTGAAGGGAATTCAGAGTTACCGGTTTTACCCCAGCCTGCACGCAGTTTTAAGGAATTGATCTGGCTTACTTTGAAGAAATCTTCTTTGCTGATATTCCATGCACCGGCAAAAGAAGGGAAGTAACCATATTTATTGTTTTTACCAAACTTGGTAGAACCATCCGCCCTGAATGTGGCAGTCAGTAAATATTTATCCTTGTAGTTACCACCAGCCCTTACAAAATAAGACTGCAGGTCATTGGTAGGATCGGCAAAGGAGTTCATGCTCCTGTTGGTTGGATCTGTGTACTGCACATAATCTTCGTAATTCAGTCCAAAATTACCCATACCTACAGATGGCTGACCAAAGCCACCAAAATCATATCCTTTGTTGGTGAGTTTCAAATATTCAAAACCGGCAACGGCATTCACATTTAACGCAGCAGTAACCTGTTTGTTGAAGTTAAGCGTATGCGTGATCTGCTGGGTAGTTAACTGGTTTTGTGCAATTCTTACGCGGCCTTTACCATATACATCATTAAAATTGATGAAAGGCTGAATAGTGGTTCCCCTTGTACCCACACCGTAGTTGATGCTGTATAACATACGGTATTCAAATGCCTTTGAAATTTTGTAGTAAGGAGAAAGGCTTGCCAGGATGGTGGTTGTTCTTGATTTATCAGTGATAGCTTCAGAAACTGCCAGCGGGTTTAACAGGTCGCCACCAGGTACAATATTCAATGAGCCATCTGCTTTATACAATGATTCGGTAGGGTTCCATTGCAAAGCCTGACCAATCAAACTTCCCCTTGAACCTGCATCGTTTGAAATAGGCGCAATTTCTTCCTGGTACTGGCTTGGAATGATATTTACATCAAGTCCAAGTTTCTTGTTTTCCAAAAATTTAAAATTACCACTCAGGTTGGCAGTGTATTTTTTGATACCTGTCTTTCTTACAATACCTTCCTGGTTCAGCACGCCGAAAGAGAACCTGTACTTCGCGTTCTCGTTACCACCGCTGATACCCATATTATAGTTTTGAGTAAGTGCTGTTCTTAAAATTGCATCCAGTGCATTTACTGATGTACCCTTATCGTTGGCATTGCTTAAGCCATAGTAGCTGAGGGCCGACCTGAACTGGGAAGCATCCAGCACTTTAATTCTTTTGGCGATTTTTGAAGTACCCAACGAGATATTGAAGTCGATCTTCGGTTCACCAGAACGGCCTCTTTTGGTGGTAATTAAAACCACACCGTAAGCAGCTCTTGAACCATAAATTGCAGTTGCAGATGCATCTTTCAATACATCAATAGAAGCGATATCTGAAGGATTAAGGAAGTTAAGCGGGTTATTTCCGGGGTTGCTGCCTCCCAAACCTACATCGCCGATACCGGGACGGGGAGACCTGCCATCCAAAGGCACACCATCTACTACATATAAAGGCTGGCCGCTGCCGGTTACTGTAGAAGCACCCCTGATTTTCACAGTAGATGCACCACCCGGAGCACCACTGTTATTAATCATTTGCACACCCGCCACTTTACCTTGAATCAGCTGGTCAGCAGAAGTGAAAGTACCTTTGTTAAAATCTTTTGCGCTCAGTGAACCAACAGACCCGGTGAGGTCTTTCTTACGCACAGAACCATAACCCACTACCACCACCTCGTTGAGGTTTGCAACTGTGGCCTGCATAATTACATTGTAATTGCCCCCGGTGCCCACTTTTACCGACTGGGATGAAAAACCCGAGCCCGTAAATATCAGTGTTGCACCAGCTGCCACGTCATTTAATGTGTAAATACCCTGTGCATTGGTGGAAGTACCTTTCGTTGTTCCCTTAACGGTTACAGAGATACCGGAGATGGGATCTCCTTTTGCATCGGTTACGGTACCAGTTACAGTCTGGGCTTGTGTAAAGGCCGTAAACCCGATCACTGCCAGCAATAGCAAGGCAGTCTTTCTCATAATAGCAAGAAGCATAATCGTTTGGTTTTTTTGGAATGAAAAATTAAATGCTGCAATGGATGTTCTGATCCGTATTAATCAAAGCAATCTTATCAATCAAAGCAATCGTACAACAAGCGTAACAAACAGACCACTGTTTGGTTCATAAAGCTGCAAATGTTAACAGAATCTTAAAATCCTGAAATTAAAAGTACATTTAAAATAATGTAGAAAATACACGTTACAGGCCACTTTACCTGCAAACGTTTGCGAAATTGTTTGCGAAAACGGTTGTTGTGTAAATTTTCTTTTACTACCTTGAGCGCCAATTAACTGCTATGCATAACACCACCTTGAAAAAGATCTCCGAGATTTTAGGGCTCAGTATTTCCACTATTTCAAGGGCATTAAAAGACCATCCGGATATATCGGAAAAAACCAAGCAACGTGTGGTGGAACTGGCCACCACACTGGATTACGAGCCCAATGCCAATGCCATTAACCTGCGCACCAGCAACAGCAAACTCTTTGGTCTCATCGTTCCATCTATTGGCAACACCTTCTATAATTCATTTATAGCAGCAGTTGAGGAAGATTGCCGTAAAGCCGGGTACTCGTTAATGATATTACAGTCGGGGGATGACCCTGCCATTGAACTGGCAAGCCTCAAATTGTGCAGGCAAAACCGGGTAACCGGTCTGTTTGTGTGTATCACCCCCGAAACAACAGGTGTTGATGCATTTTTAAAACTGAAAGAGATACAGGTGCCCGTGATATTTTTTGATAAAGTGCCCGAAGACCCCCTGTGCAACAAAGTTTGTGTGGCTGATGCCGCTTCGGCCACTTTAGCCGCAAATGCCATCATCGGCAAAAAGAAAAAGAAAGTGCTGGCGCTTTTTGGCAACCCCAACCTGCTTATTACAAAAAAAAGACTGGGTGCCTTTAAACAAACCTTTAGTGATAACGGCAATAAAACAAAACTGGTGATTGATACCGCAGTAAGCACACAACAGGCAGAAGAGCAAATGCTGTTTCATTTAAAAGACAAACCTGATACCGTATTTTGCATGAGTGATGAAATACTGATGGGTGTAATGAAAGCATTGCAGCGGAAAAATTTAAAGGTCCCGGCCGATATCAGCGTGATCACCATCAGCAATGGCGAAATACCCAAAATGTATTACCCTGAAATAACCTACGTTGAAACCAGCGGTGCCAAACTGGGCAAGCTGGCTTTTTCAAGAATGATGGTTTGCCTCGCAGGCAGTACCTTTATACAAAATCTTACCATCGATGCGTCCCTTGTTGAAGGAGGCTCGTTATAACCATTAAAACAATAAAAAAGCATGGCACTAGATTGGACCGGCGTAATTCCTGCGCGTACAACAAAATTTACCAGCGATGACAAACTGGACCTGCCCTTATTTAAAAAGAACCTGGATGCACAAATCGCCGCAGGTGTTAGCGGCATCATCGTTGGCGGCACACTGGGCGAGGCAAGCACCCTTGCCACTGCCGAAAAAGAAACCCTTATAAAATTTGCAGTGGAACAATGCGCAGGCCGCATCCCTGTAATTCTCAATATTGCCGAAGGCGCCACATATGCGGCACTGGAACAGGCCGCTTATGCAAAGCAATGGGGTGCAAAAGGACTGATGGCGCTTCCCCCCATGCGTTATAAAACTGATCACAGGGAAACGGTTACTTATTTTAAAACCATTGCGGACTCCACCGACCTGCCCATCATGATTTACAATAACCCGGTGGATTATAAAACTGATGTTACATTGGATATGTTTGCAGAGCTGGTGCAATGCAAAAACATTGAAGCGGTAAAAGAAAGCACCCGGGATGTTACCAATGTTACAAGACTGAAAAACCGTTTTGGCAACCGCCTTAAAATATTATGTGGTGTGGATACACTTTCGGTGGAAGAATTGTTACTGGGTGCCGACGGGCTTGTGGCCGGTTTGGTTTGTGCCTTTCCTGCCGAAACGGTGGTGCTGTACAAACTGGTAAAAGCAGGCCGCATTGATGAAGCCATTGCTATTTACCGCTGGTTTATGCCCCTGCTGGAACTGGATATTCATACCAAACTGGTGCAATATATTAAACTGGCCGAAACACAAACCGGTATCGGGTCAGAGTACGTGCGGGCACCACGCTTAGCATTAGTGGGAGAAGAAAGGGAAAGAATTTTAAAGATCATCAACGATGGTATTGCAACAAGACCGCAATTGCCTGTTTTGTAAAATTCCCTGTCAAATATTTCCGGCCGGCTGCATTTCTTCAGCCGGCTTTTTATTTTGTGCTGCCAGCCAAACCGTCATAAAAAAGGAAATCACAAAATACTCCAGCAAAATATACCCGGCCGCGGCAAAATGCTGTTCGGCACCAAACCAGTCTTTAAATAAAAAAATGATGGCGATACCAGCAACCGCTTTTACCCCTTCCCATACAATGGCATAACGGCTGCCATCCATCAGTTCAGTAAATGCATACACAAACAAAAAAATAAATGCGCCGTAAATAAAAATACCCGGGCTACCAATGGCAGCAATATTGCCAAAAAGATAACTTACAAAAAGCAGCAGCATCACCAGTTGCACCCAGCTCCATAATAACATGGGTTTGGTTTCGGGTGTGCTGTATTTTTTAAAGTTGTAAACGTCTTCAATTTTATAAACAGGGTATTTTGCTTCCACATCTGCAGGGCGCCAGCCTGTTGGCATAAACCAGATACGCAGTTTATCAGTAAAGTTTTTTGCACGCCAGGCATCTTTTATCAATAACCATAAATGCTGGAAATTTATTTTAATGGGATTCCATGTTTGTGCAGGCCGGGTAATACCATATACCGGCGGCACTTCTTCCAGCTCTTCCTGGAAGGTGCCGAAAATTTTATCCCAGATGATGAGTATCTGCCCCAGGTTTTTATCGAGGTATTCTTTGTTAATGGCGTGATGCACGCGGTGATGCGATGGCGTTACAATGATCTTCTCTAAAAAACCCATCTTGCCAATATGCCTTGTATGGTACCAGAACTGTGCAAACAAGTGCAGTGGTGCCACAATGGCAATCACTTCAGCAGGCACACCCAGGAGGGCGGCAGGCAATAACAGAATCACAAACAGCTTTACAAAAACAGAAACGCTTTGACGCAATGCACAGGCAAGATTAAACTCTTCACTGCTGTGATGGATGATATGCGCATTCCAGAAAAAATTGAATTTATGATCGATCAGGTGCACCACGTATCCTGCAAAATCAAGCACAATAAATGTTACCAGGTATACCAGCCATGTTACCTTAATATGTGTTACCGCAACATGCTGCAGCAACCACGAATATGTAATAATGGAAAGACCCAGCCCCAGCACATCCTTGGTTACATTGGTAACACCGGAAGCAAGGCTGGAGATCATATCAAAATTGCGGACCGTATCGTTCCCCCTTTTCCAGCCGTACCATTTTTCAAACAATACCAGCAGTAAAAATGCGGGCATGGCAATCAGCAATATTTTTCCATATTGTTCCATACAGCGAGAAAAGTTGATTAAGTTGCATAACAAATGTAATAATTGTAATGAAGAAAACATTTATTTGTACCGATGCACATACCTGCGGCAACCCGGTGCGCCTGGTAAAAGAAGGTGGCCCCGAACTGCATGGCAGTAATATGAGTGAGAAACGGCAGCATTTTTTAAAGGAATACGACTGGATAAGAAAAGGACTGATGTTTGAACCCCGCGGGCACGACATGATGAGCGGAAGCATTTTATATCCACCGCACGACCCCGCCAATGATGTGGCGGTTTTATTTATCGAAACCAGCGGCTGCCTGCCCATGTGCGGGCATGGTACCATTGGCACCATTACCATTGCCATTGAAGAAGGACTGATACAACCCAAAACACCCGGTATTGTCCGCATGGAAGCACCTGCCGGTTTGGTAATGATACAATACAAACAGGAAGGTGACAAAGTAAAAAGTGTGCAACTCACCAATGTGGCATCCTTTCTTCATTCAACAGCACTAACGGCCTCCTGCCCCGAACTGGGTGAGCTGACTGTTGACGTGAGTTATGGCGGAAACTTTTATGCTATTGTGGATGTACAGCAAAATTATAAAGGGCTGGAACATTATACGGCCGATAAATTAATCAGCTGGGCAAGGGAACTGAGAAAAGACATCAATGCCCGCTATGAATTTGTACACCCGCAAAATGAAACCATCAGGGGATGCAGCCATGTGTTATGGACCGGCGCCGTGCTCGACAGCAGTTCCACAGCACGCAACGCGGTTTTTTATGGAGATAAAGCCATCGACCGCAGCCCCTGCGGTACGGGCACATCTGCACGCATGGCACAATGGTATGCAAAGGGAAAATTAAAAAAGGGCGGCACATTCATTCACGAAAGCATCATCGGCAGCAAATTCATTGGCCGCATAGAAGAAGAAACATCGGTAAATGGCATACCGGCCATCAGGCCCAGTATTGAAGGCTGGGCAAAAATTTACGGGCATAATACCATCAGTATCGATACAGATGACGATCCTTATGCGCTGGGCTTTCAGGTTATATGAGTTTTGCGTTGTAAATTACACCCGCTTGCTGCCATCCATTCCTAAGAAAGACCCATGCAATCATTTGAAAACAAACTGATTTTTCAGCAATGGATGTTACTATTATTGGTGGTGGTGTAATTGGATTATCAAGCGCTTACTATCTTAACAAGGCCGGATTTAGTGTAACAGTTATCGACAGTGGTGATATCACCGATAATTGCTCTTTTGGAAATATGGGTTATATCTCACCCAGCCATTTCACCCCGCTGGCAAGCCCTGGAATTATTTCGCAGGGTTTGAAGTGGATGCTAAGCTCCTCATCTCCTTTTTACATAAAGCCCCGTTTAAACGCAGACCTGATTGAATGGGGTATCAAATTCTGGAAAAGCAGCAATGCGGCCACTGTTGAAAAAAACACACCGCACCTGAACAACCTGCTGCAATTAAGCCGCGGGCTGGTGAATGAACTGCGTACAGACCTGGGCGATAATTTTGATATGGAAACCATTGGCTGCCTCATGATGTGCAAACAGCTAAAAACACTGGAGCATGAATTTCATTTGGCCGATGAGGCAGAAGCGCTGGGGCTTAAAGTAAGCAGGCTTGTGAAAGAAGAAGTGCAGCAACTGGAACCCGATGTGGAAACTGATGTTGCCGGCGCCGTATTATTTAAAGATGATTGTCATTTTCACCCCGGCAAAATGATGCTGTCGCTGAAGAAATATCTTGCAGAAAAAGGCGTACAGTTTATATTGAATACAGCAGTAACAGGTTTTGAAAAAAATGGCCGGCAGGTAACGGGTATTCTTACCGGTAAGGAAAAAATAAACTGCTCCCAGGTAATACTGGCTGCAGGCAGCTGGCTGCCGCTGGTTGCAAAAAAACTCGGCATACACTTATTGCTGCAGCCGGGCAAGGGCTACAGTTATACCTATCCCTTTGTTGAAAAAAATATCAAATACCCCGCAATACTGGTAGATGGCCGCTGTGCCATCACTCCATGGTCCAATGCGCTGCGTATCGGCGGCACCATGGAATTAAGCGGCATCAATAACAAAGTGCTGCTGAAACGGGTGGAAGGCATTTACAATTCCGTAAAAGATTTTTATCCCGGGTTAAAAATTGATTTCCCGCCGGCGGATAAAGTATGGAGCGGCCTGCGCCCCGTTACTCCCGATGGCCTGCCATATATTGGCAAACACGGCGATTACGATAACCTGGTAATTGCCGGTGGCCACGCTATGCTGGGCATATCCATGGGCACCGGCACCGGAAAAATTGTAAGCGAAATATTACAGCGTAAAACAACTGCTGTTGACATCAGCGCTTTCAGGGTAAACCGTTTCAGCTGATCATTTTTCTTTCCGGAATACATACTGCTCGTTCAGCAGTGAAAATAATTTTTTATAAAACTCCCTGAACTCGGGGTATTCGTCTTTTGAGAAAAATGGTTTTCTGAACTCCAGTTTGTACCGGATGTTAAGGATACCTGCATTATACACAGACTGCCGTAAAAAACTAATACTGGTATCCGGCATTATCATACGCACACTTTTGGGCAGTTCTTCCATAGTATATCCATCCGGAATAAATACCAAACCATTTATTTCGTATTGCTGGTTGGCACTGTAAAAAACATCGGTGGCACGTTCTTCCGCCAAAAAAGGATTTTTTTCAAGCCCCGTAAACAGGTTCACCGAAAAATATTTGTAACCCCCCGAACTGCTGCCCGTACTCTGGAAATAAATATTTTCAGTCAGCGGTAATGAATCCACTTCGGCGTTTTCGGTACTTACACTGTCAACATGAATGCCTTTCAGTTCATCAAAAATATTTTTCAGTTTACCGATACTCTTTTTCCCTTCCGGCAGCAAGCGGCATCTTTCATAATCGTTCGCCACCAGTTTGGCCGCACCTTTTAAGTTACCATTGGTATCTGCTTCGGCATTCAGCGTTACCGTTCTTTTAAATGTATGTGTGCCGTCCCACAATGTTTTCCATCCCCATTCGTAACTGTCAGGTTTTGCAATCAGCAGGCCTTCCGATAACATTACTTCCAGCGGTATCAGGTTAGATGGGGTTGTTTTTTCTGTAGCATCCAGCACATAATAATCATCACCAATGGTTACATGTGCCAGCACTTTATTGAACTGGTCGTAACCGGCCACCCCTGTATTGAGCAAGCCATTGCTTTTGGTGCTCACCAGCAGCGGGCGCACAGCAAGACCGGCATCTTTCAGTAAATTGATCAGGATGAGGTTGATCTCACCCGTTGTTCCTTTTTTATCTTTCCATGCACTCTTCACACCATCCAGTGCCCATATGTTGTAGTAGCCATTCCACTCCATATTATTGCGCACGTAATTGTGAATGGTCACCATTTTTTTATAAGGATCATCCATACCCTTCAGCATTGCATCCAGATCGGCCGTACGCGGAATATCCTTTTTCAACTGTCGGCCAAAATCCTCGTCATCCACCAGTTCTTTTATGATACCAGGCCAGGAACGCAAAAGATTTTTTCTTGGCACACCGGGAAAATCAAGTGCCGTAAGCCTTGCTTCCATTTTTTGCAGGTAATCTTCGCGGCAGCTCATAAAAGGTTCATCCGGCAAACCTGGTACATCTTCCATTGTATACCAGTTATAGTTACCGGCGCCTTTGCGGGTACTGCTGGCATGTTGCATTGGCAACGAGCAATGCGGCGTAACCGACATTACCAGTTCGGGTGGAAAGTTTACAATAAAGCGGCTGAATTTTACCGGTATGGATTTTTGAAAATACCACTCACCGCCGGAAGCATTATCGAGTGTGTATTTATATTCAATGACACTGCCTGGTTTTACATCCGGGAAAGCAAATGATTTTTCTGAAAAACGTTTATCGATCTTTTTGTCATACACCGAAGCCTTATCCACCTTTGTAACCACTATATTCCCCGATGCATCGAGGTTATAGGTTTGGGCAGAAAATTTGATGATGGAAATGGATTTGTCGTAAGAAGGATAACGGATCCTGATGTCCGCATTGTCAAATCCTTTCTGGTTGAAAATTTTTATCCGTACCCTGAAATCCATTTGCTCAAAAAATGGATTGATCTGCGAATTTTCATTGATGCGGAAAAAAGATTCGCCTTCATTAAAAATAACCATGGCTGCAGCACCCTTATCAAAACTGCACTCGGTCATTTGTAATTCTTCTTTTGTTACTTCTCCAAAGGGGGGTAATTTTTTAAAATCCTGTGCATGGGTAAAAAATACTATGAGGGTACATAGCAGGGTTAGGGCGGGGCGTTTCATAAAGTTTTTTTGTAAATATATAGAACTTCCGTTATCCCAAACCCACCTCATAATGCATCTCAGGAATCTCCACTTCATACCCTTTTTTCATCAGCCGCTGCTTAAAGTCCTGTTGCACATTGTATTCGCCGTGCACTAAAAATAAACGCTGCACTTCTTTGGGATTCTGGCAGGCCAAAAACTGACAAAGATCATCATAATCCCCATGTGCACTCATGCTGCGGATACTGCCCACTTCGGCATTTACTTCATGCATCACACCAAAAATGCGCACTTCCTTAATACCGCTTTGCAGTCTTGCACCCAGCGAATTAGGTTCGCAATAACCGGTAAGCAAAATGGTGTTGCGGCTGTTCTCGATATTGTTACTAATATGATGCTTCACCCTTCCTGCCTCGGCCATACCGCTTGCAGAAATAATCACACAGGGCCCGTTGCGGAAGTTGAGCATCTTTGATTCATCTACCGATTTAATAAATTTCAGTCCCTTAAAACCAAACGGGTCATTATCGCTTTCCAAAACCTTCTGAATGGTTTTATTAAAATACTGCGGGTAGTTTTTTACGATCTCGGTTGCTTTTACACTCAGCGGACTGTCTACATAATACGGCAGTTCAGGCAATCTTCTTTCCAGTTCCAGCTGGTTCAGTGCATACAGTATTTCCTGTGTGCGGCCCACGCTGAAAGCCGCAATGATGAGTTTGCCTTTTTTTTGCAAACAGGCTTTTTCCACCCAATGTAAAATCTGGTCGGGGGTGGTAATGGCGGTATCATGCAAACTGTTGCCATATGTGCTTTCCAGCAAAATATAATCAGCCTGCGGAAACACGGCCGGTGATTTCAATATCACATCGCGGTAGCGGCCCACATCACCACTGAAAGTGAGCCGGGTGGTTTTGCCGTTCTCTTTAATTTTTAAATGCACGGCAGCGCTGCCAATGATATGGCCTGCATCGGTAAACAGCACTTCAATATTTTCATCAATGGTGAACCATGTATCATATTCCACTTTTACAAAACTGTCCTGCGCAGCAAGTGCCTGTTCGGTAGTGTACAATGGTTTTAAATAAGGCAGCCCGTCCTGTGCACGGCGTTTATTCTCATACCTGATATCATTTTCCTGTATGCCGGCACTGTCTTCCATCAGCACGGCCGACAATTCCTTGGTAGCAGGTGTGCAATAAATTTTCCCTTTATAACCATCGGCAACCAGTTTGGGTACCAGCCCGCAATGGTCAATATGCGCATGACTTAATATCATGGCAGTAACCTGTGTTACATCAAAGCCAAAATTGCGGTTCAGTGCATCCGTTTCACGGCCCATGCCCTGGAACATACCGCAATCGAGTAAATATTTTTTTCCGTTGGTAAGGGTGATGAGGTGTTTGCTGCCGGTTACCGTACGTGCAGCTCCGTGGAAAGCAATCTTCATTTTTTAAGTTTTTTATGTTACTAACAGCAGTGCATAGCCCGGTTTCATTGGCGTCGCTCTCCTGTACTGTATTTTTTAACTCAGCTTTTATCTTAGCGAACGTTGTTGGTCAGGCGACCAACAACGGCGAAAAAAGTATCTCCATTCGGTTTTTACAGTATCGGATAGAAACACAGATTAAACTGATTTAACTGACATGACAGATCATCCGTTTTAATCCGCATCAATCCGCTTCATCCGTGTTTCAATCAGCACCCAGCCAGGCCATCACACCCATCCCCACTTCTATGGCTTCTTCATCAATATTAAAAGTAGGCGTATGCACGCCACTTGTAATACCTTTTGCCTTATTGCCTGCACCCAGCCTGAAAAAACAGGCAGGCAACTGGTGACTGTAATATGCAAAATCCTCTGCGCCCATGCGCAATTCTGTTTCGGTTACATTTTCGCTGCCCATATATTCCTTTGCCTTTGCCATGGCCACAGGATGCAGTTTTTCATCGTTGAGCACAAAGGGATAACCCACATCAATTTTTATATCCGCTTCGGCACCCATTGTTTTTACCAGTTCAATGGTTTGCTTTTTGATGAGTTCATGTGCCTTAAAACGCCACTCTTCATTCATGGCGCGGAAAGTGCCCATCAGCTTCACTTCACTGGGAATAACATTGGTGGTATTACCACCCTGGAAAGAAGTGATGGATAATACCGACGGATTGAAAGGATTGTTGTTGCGGCTTATAATTTGCTGCAGGCTTACAATCAGGTGCGATGCAATTAAAATGGTATCGGCCGTTAAATGCGGCGATGCGGCATGACCACCTTTTGCCTTAATGGTGATGTACAATTCATCGGCACTGGCCATTACCATGCCCGCCCTGAAACTCAGTTGTCCCACTTCCATACCCGGGTGTACATGCAATGCAAATATTTTTTCAGGCTTTGGATTTTCCAAAACACCTTCGGCAATCATATAACTGGCACCGCCGGGATTTTTCTCTTCTCCTGGCTGAAAAATCAGCTTTACCGTGCCTTCCCATTCATCTTTCAGTTCGTTCAGAATTTTTGCCGCACCTAAGAGGCAGGTGGTATGCACGTCATGACCGCAGGCATGCATCACACCATCATTCTGTGAACGGTAAGGCACATCATTTTCTTCCAGTATGGGCAATGCATCCATATCGGCACGCAATGCAATGGTTTTTTTGCCGGGGTTCTTTCCCTGTATCAAACCAACAACTCCTGTAGTGGCCATTACCGTAAAAGGAATATTCCAGCTTTGCAGTTTTTGCTGCACAAATTTTGATGTTTCAAACTCTTTATAACTTAATTCGGGATGAGCGTGGAGCTGGTGGCGCACTTCAATGAATTCTGCCGCATATTGCTTTGCCAGTTGTTGTATCTTTTCTTTCAGCATATCTCTGTTTCTGCATGTAATTTAAAACAAAAAGAGCTTCGCTGCCGAAACTCTTTTATGTATGGAAATAGTTGTGATCATTCCTCCTCTCCTTCTTTGCTTTTATCGGGTTTTACCTCAATGATCTCGGGCACCACGTACACATTATTAGTGACGATCTTTTGTGCGGTGATCATTTTTTTATATTTCTCTGCATCATCCTTCTCCAGGAAATTACCAAACTTCAGTTTGATAAAGGGCGCCTGGAAACTCATGTATACTTTCTGCTCGGGGAAACGCTGCAGCAGCTGTGCCCTTACCTTCATGGCAAAATCACGGTCGTTGCTGTTGAGCACCATCAGGCGGAAACCTTTTGCGGCCCTTGGACCCAAAGCTGCAATGGCATTGAATTCGGCTTCTTTCTTTGCCAGTATGTCCAGCCTGGCATCATGTACAACGGTTATTTTTCCTGTAACCACGGTATCGGCAGGCGCAACAACTGGCTTTACTGCTGCCGGTACCGGTTTCTTCACTCCCGTGGCGGCCTGCGCATGCAGGGCTGTCGCCGCAGCAAGCATGATGCCTGTAAAAAATATTTTTTTCATATTTCCTTATAAACAAAAATTATTCCATCACTGCTGTGCCGCTGCTTCTTTAACTATTTGTATACTGCTGCTGCAGCCCAAACGATTGGCGCCTGCAGCCACCAGTTCGGCGGCAAATGTATAGCTTTTTATACCGCCGCTTGCCTTGATCTTTACTGCATCGGCCAGGTGTTTGCGCATCAGCTGCACCGCATGCACGCTGGCACCTTTTTCGGCATAACCGGTACTTGTTTTCATATAATCAATCCCTGCAGCACCATACAGGTCGCAGCAACGGATGATCTCTTCATCAGTAAGTATCCCGCTTTCAATAATTATCTTGATTACTTTACCATGCTTGCGTACCAGCGGCATTACGGTATTGATCTCATTGGCCAAAAACTGCCAGTCGTTATTTTTAATAGCACTTATATTAATCACCATATCCAGTTCATCGGCACCATCCACAATGGCCAGCACCAGTTCGGCAACCTTGGCTTCAATGGCACTGTACCCAAAAGGGAAACCAATAACAGTGGCTACTTTTACAGCGCTGCCGTGCGTAAGTTCCTTTGCTTTTTTTACAAACAGCGGTGGTACACAAACAGCCGCAAAGCCATATTCTTTTGCTTCGTTGCAAAGCTTTTCTATATCGCTTGTTATGGTGGTGGGTTTTAAAACGGTGTGGTCTATATAAGATGCTATGTTCATACCAAAAGTTAAGACTGCAAAAATACATCATCACAATTACTTATTCCATCAATGGCAGGCGGATATTCAAAATCATTCCCTAAATTTATTGCCCTATCTTAATACCAAAACTCCCAACATGCACAAACTAAAACTTTGGACAGCGTTGCTTTTTTGCATAACCGCGGGTTTGCAACTGAAAGCACAGAGTACTTTCCCGGCAAATGATGTTGCCAGCCCCAAAAGCGGGTATTATGCCTTCACCAATGCCACCATTGTAAAAGATGCCGCCACCACTTTGCAAAATGCCACGCTGGTAATTAAGCAGGGCAAAATAGAAAGCGTGGGAACGGCAGTGAATATACCCAAAGACGCCGTGGTAATTGACTGTAAGGGCAAATACATTTACCCATCTTTCATCGACCTGTTCAGCGACTATGGCATTACCGCCCCGCCGCCACCGGTAAGGGATGGTAATTTTTTTGCACGCCAGCAGCTCACCAGCAGCACCAAGGGGGCCTTTGGCTGGAACCAGGCCATTAAAAGTGATGTGGACGGCAGCAAACTGTTTACCGGCGATGATGCAAAAGCAAAAACATTGCGTGATATCGGCTTTGGCACCGTGCTTACCCATCAAAAAGATGGTATTGCACGCGGCACCGGCCCGGTGGTGAGCCTGGCCACAGAACCTGATAATTTTGCGGTGCTGAAAGAAAAAGCAGCAGCTTTTTATTCATTCAGTAAAGGTACATCCACGCAAAGCTATCCCGGAAGCATGATGGGTATGATTGCCTTGCTGCGTCAGACTTACCTGGATGCCCAGTGGTATAAAAACGCCACTGCCGCACAGGCCGCCAAAGAAGGTGTGAACCTTTCTTTAAAAGCATGGAATGATAACCAGTCGTTACCCCAGATTTTTGATGCCAGCGATAAATGGAACGACCTGCGTGCCGATAAAATTGGGGATGAATTTGGCGTGCAATACATCATCAAAGGCGGGGGCAACGAATACCAGCGCATTAAAGATATTGCCGCTACAAAGGCTGCTTATATTTTAACGCTCAACTATCCCGCCCCCATGGATGTGGACGATCCCAACGACCTGCGCTTTGTAGGACTGGATGATTTGAAACACTGGGAAATGGCTCCCGGTAATGCTGCCGCTTTTGAAAAAGAAGGCATCAATTTTTGTTTGTCTCCCGCTGATCTATCCAATACTTCCGATTTTATGCCCAACCTGCGCAAGGCCATTGAATTTGGCTTAAGCGAGAATAAAGCACTTGATGCACTTACAAAAATTCCTGCCACTTTAGCCGGTGTGTACGATAAAGTGGGCAGCCTCGATAATGGCAAAATCGCCAGCTTCATCATCACCAGCGGACCCGTGTTTGCAGAGAAAACAGTGATACTGCAAAACTGGACACAGGGTATTAAAAACGCAGTAAAGGAAGATGCATGGTTTGATGTGAAAGGTTCTTACAAACTCACTGCCAGCAATGCGCAAAATTTCACACTCGACCTGAAGGATGCAGGTGCAGCCAGCTTCATCAGCACCGACACCACCACAGGTAAATACAGCTACGATGGCAAACAGGTAAAGCTGAGCTTTACAAAAGGCCGCGGCCCCAATGCAAAAGATGTTACCTACAGCGGTATTGCCAGCGGCAATACCTGGAATGGTGTGGGACGTGATGCTGACGGTAATAATTTTACATGGACAGCGGTATACGATCATGCCTTAGAAACAAAAACCGACAGCGCTAAAGCAAAAACACCTGTTAGCACTGGTAAAGTGCTCTATCCATTTGTAAGTTTTGGATGGGAAGAACTGCCCAAACAGGAAAACATTTTAATTAAAAATGCCACAGTATGGACCAGCGATGCAGCAGGCAAACTGGAAGCCACCGATATATTGGTGAAGAATGGAAAGATTGCAGCAGTTGGTAAAAACTTAAGTGATGCTACTGCAAGGGTAATTGATGCCACCGGCAAACATGTAAGCCCGGGTATTATTGATGAACACTCGCATATTGCCGCAGCATCTATTAACGAAGGCGGGCAAAGCGTAACATCTGAAGTGCGTATTGCCGACAACTTAAATCCGGAGGATATTAATATCTACCGCCAGTTAAGCGGTGGTGTTACCACATCTCATATACTGCATGGTTCGGCCAATACCATTGGCGGACAAACACAGCTGATCAAACTGCGCTGGGGTGCAAATGCAGAAGAACTGAAATTTGCCGGCGCCGATCCCTTTATCAAATTCGCATTGGGCGAAAACGTAAAACGCAGCGCCAGCACACAGGGCAATACCCGTTTCCCCGACACGAGGATGGGCGTTGAACAGGTGCTCACCGATGCCTTCCAGCGTGCCAGCGATTATCAAAAAGCCATGAAGGCAAACCCAACCGGTACAAGAAGAGACCTGGAACTGGATGCACTGGTGGAGATCATGAATAAAAAACGTTTTATTACCTGCCACAGTTATGTGCAAAGCGAAATTAACGCCACCATGAAAGTGGCCGAGAAATTTGGTTTTCCGGTAAACACGTTTACGCATATACTGGAAGGTTATAAAGTAGCAGATAAAATGAAAGCCCACGGCGCTAATGCCAGCACTTTCAGCGACTGGTGGAATTATAAAATGGAAGTGGTGGATGCCATTGCTTACAATGCCTATATCATGAACAAAGTGGGACTGAATGTTGCCATCAATTCTGATGATGCGGAAATGGCACGCCGGCTGAACCAGGAAGCTGCCAAGAGTATTAAATACGGCGGTCTTACAGAAGAAGAAGCATTGAAAATGGTTACCATCAACCCTGCAAAAATGCTGCATGTAGACAGTAAGGTAGGCAGTATTAAAGTGGGTAAAGATGCAGACCTTGTTATTTGGAGCGATGACCCGCTGAGCATTTATGCAAAAGCACTCACCACCATTGTTGATGGTACTATTTATTTTGACCGCGATAAAGATATGGAGCTGCGCAAACGCAATGCTGCAGAAAAAACAAGGTTAATTGCAAAACTGGCGGCTGCCAAAAAAACGGCTGGTGATACCCCAGGCAGCCAGCGCAACTTCCAGCGTGCAAGACCCAGGTTTGAGATCATTCACACCTGCATGGATCATTATCACAGTCATGGTTTACTGGCCATTGATGCAGATGATGTGAATGGTGATGGAACTGAAGGTAATTAACAATTAACAATGAAAATTTTACAATGAAAAAAATACTGACATACTGCGTAACGGCCTGCATTATTGCAAGCGCCGGCGCACAGGAAACCGTTTACCCGGCTCCTCCGCAAAAAGAAACCATCACACTTACCAATGCCACCGTACATGTTGGCAACGGGCAGGTGATTGAAAACGGCACCGTTGTATTTACTAACGGTAAAATAACCGAAGTGGGTGCCGGCATTGCAGCCAGTGGCAAAACCATCGACTGCAAGGGCAAACATGTTTACCCGGGTTTGATTTTAACCAGCACACAACTGGGGCTTATTGAAGTTCCTTCTGTTCGTGCCACCATTGATGCCAGCGAACTGGGTGATATCAGCGCCAGCATCCGCAGTATTGTGGCCTACAATACAGATAGTAAAGTAACCAACACACTTCGCCCCAATGGCATTTTACTGGCCAATGTATATCCCGATGGGGGAATTATTTCCGGTCTTTCTTCTGTAGTGCAGCTGGATGCATGGAACTGGGAAGATGCGGCGTATAAAACAGATAATGGTGTGCACTTTAATATGCCATCCTTATTAAGCCGCCAGCGTGGCCGTGGTGGTTTTGGCGGATTTGGCGGTGGTCAGCAAAACAATGAAGATCCCGTGAAACGCGGTTTGGATCAAATAGAAAAAGTAAAGGCTTTCTTCCGCGAAGCAAAAGCCTACCAGGCCGAAGCCACGCACGAAAGTGTGAACTTAAAATATGAATCGGTAAAAGGCCTGTTCAGCAAACAGCAAAAATTATTCATCCACTGCAATATTGTAAAAGAAATGCTGGTGGCGGTTGATTTTGTAAAAGAGTTTGGTTTTGATGTGGTGATTGTAGGTGGTGTTGACAGCTGGCAAATTGCCGATATCTTAAAGCAAAACAATATTGCCGTGATACTGGATCAGCTGCACAGCCTTCCTGTAATGGCAGATGATGATGTGGACCAGCCTTTCAAAACACCCGCCATGCTGCAAAAAGCCGGCGTGTTGTTTGCGCTTAACGATGATGAGGGTAACAGCCGCAACCGCAACCTGCCGTTTAACGCCGGCACTGCTGTTGCCTACGGCTTAACAAAAGAAGAAGCCTTAAGTGCCATTACATTGAATGCCGCAAAAATTTTAGGTATTGATGATAAAACAGGCAGTATTGAAAAAGGCAAGGATGCCAATATTGTGATCAGCGACGGAGATCTGCTCGATATGAAAGGCAATCTCGTATCTGCTGTATTCATCCAGGGCAGGCAGGTAAATCTTGATAATAAACAGAAGCAGCTGTTTGAAAAGTACAAGTATAAGTACGGAATAAAATAATTGATGCGTTTATAGCGGATGGTTCATAGTAAATGGTTCATTGCAGGTGGTTAATTACAGATTTTTACAATTGACTCCTTACCATGAACCATCAACTATGAACCATTTTTCTTTTAAGCCTGCGTTTTGCAGCGGGGTCTCTCTATGTTCTTTCTTCATCAGTTACAATTTCCCAGCCGCGGGTTGGTGGGCAAACTGCATTGAAATAAATATTTACTCTGCGGGTATTGCGCAACGGGATTGTCGGTTACTTCCAGTGGAGACAGGGCCTGTCGGTTGTAAGACGGCAACGTAACCTGCTCAGCAGAACCGTTACCCAATGCGGTGTTTTTTGCAGCCGTATTATTATTAAAACTATAATCGATCATGGCATCCAGCAGGCGGTACACACAGTAGTAATCATATGCATCATAAGCGGTGCGGCTGTTGGGCAATTCGTGCTCGGCCGTATAGGTGTAATTGGGTAATACTGTTTTCCGTACCAGTATATAATCCTTTTCACTGTTGGCAATGCTGATATTTTTAAAAATATCAATCGCCAGCCGGTGATCATTTGTAACATCATCATCGTATACTTCCGATATCATTTTTGTGTTGGCGGGAAAAGATTGCAGTTGCGCTGCAGTTATTTGATAGGCATACCAGGGTGCCATCACAAAAATAAAACGGCCGTTCTGTCCCCATCCTCTTTCAGTAAATGCTTTATAACTTAATCCGATAGATGCCCCGCCGCCAAACGAATGGCCTACAAAACCCACTTTGGTGGTATCAAGAATATTCGGGTAGTTACTCACCGCTTTTATAAAACTTTGCCAGAGTGTGTTGTAACGGTCATCCACTGTTACGCCTGTGGTGGGGTAAGGTGCAAATACAATGGCATATCCTTTTTTGGCTATGAAATGATACAGGCCGGCATTATAACTCACATCTTCTCCGCCATAAGGATGCGAAAAGAACAGAACCGGTACCGCATGTGTAATGCCTTTGGGAAAGAAAACCGTTACCTGTTTGCCTGCATATGCCGGGCTGGAAAAATTAATACTGTCAACGGTGTAGCTGCCATCTTTGCCATATCCTGAAGATGGTCTTGAAACAGGACCATCCAAATCATCATCAACAGGTGTGACGGGATCTGTGCCGGTTGTTGACTTGGAGCAGGACAATAAACAAAGCAGGGATAAGGCCAGAAGGGATCTCATAGTTTAGTTTTTAAGTAATATCAGACTTTAGGAAAACACGGATGTTTAACGCAGCAGTGAGATTTTTATTTTTTAAGTCTTCTCCTGCAAAATTCATATACCGGCTTTTCAAAAAACAGGTACAGTATAATGGAGATGGCCCAGAGCAATACAAAATTCCTGTCGGGCAGCAGCACAAGCTCCCGCAAGCGCAGGCTTACATAACTGATGTGTACCAGGTAAAATGCAAATGATGCATTGCCCAGCAATACCATCGTTTTAGAACCCAAAAAGCGTTTCCACCAGGTATCTTCCAATATAAGCCCGGCAAGCGCCAGCACCACAAAAAAAGGCAGCACCAGCATTTCCATCAACCTGCCGGTTATTGTATCGGTTCCATGAGAATAAATATCTTTTTCAAACAAACCCACGCAATAAACAGTAATTACTATGCCGCCAAAGCCCAGCAGTGTTTTGTAAGGGATCTTTTTAAAAAATGCACCGTCATTATATTTGAACGATTGGGCCATCAGCATTCCGGCCATAAATTCTGTTGCCCTTCCTGGGAAAGTTGACTCAATTAAAAAAGAAACCGGGTAAAAATACCGTTGCGGGTTGCCATTCAGCTGGTGCCAGTAAACGCCCACCGTCCATGTAATAAAAAAAAGCGACAGCAAAGCAATTACCAGCAGCAGTACATGTTTGCGTTGCAGTAAGAATAAAAGTGGTGCAAAAAAATAGAAGGTCATCTCCACGTTCAATGACCATGCCTGCCCGATACCATCCAGGCTGTGCACATCAGAAAAAGCATATACCAGCGTATAGTTTTGCCAGGCAAACAGGTGGTGCCCGTAAAATTTATCCGCATAATAACAGGTCAGTATCAGCCAGTACAAAGGCAGTATCCGGGCCATACGAACGAGTATATACCTGCCATAAGCGGGTAACGACTGCATGGGTTTGTTTTCGTAAGTATATGCAATTAAAAAACCGCTGAGTACAAAAAATAAGGATACGCCGGTATTGAATTCATTGATGAGCCGTAAAATTTCAGGGTGCAGCTGGTCACGCCAGTACTTGCGGTTATGATACAGGAACACCATACAGGCAGCGAGGCACCGAAAACCCGTGAGGGCATCAAAACGTGCAGTTGTTTTTTGTATGGAAGCTGGGGCTGACGACATATACAATGAGCAGTGTTTTATATTACTTACCCGGTGTTCAAAATTTTCTTAGCAATCACGGCTTGCAAAACTGTTTTACCATATTATCGCCGGGCCGCGGCAAAATTAGTGGGAACTCGTCTCAATAACCCGCTGAAGGGAAATATTTCTGCCGCAATATCATATTCTTTATTTTTAAGCATGAATACAAACAGGCTTGCAGAAAAACCACACTACCTGATATTGGATGCACTTCGTGGTGTGGCCGCCGTTATGGTGGTGATCTTTCACCTATTTGAAGCACATGCAGGTGGTAACAAACTCATCCAGGTGGTGAACCATGGTTACCTGGCTGTGGATTTCTTTTTCCTGTTATCTGGTTTTGTAATAGGTTATGCCTATGATGACCGCTGGCAGAAAATGAGCCTGAAAGAATTTTTCAAACGCCGCCTGATACGCCTGCAGCCCATGGTGGTGATGGGCAGTATTGTTGGCGCCGCACTTTTTTATTTTCAGCAATCCAGCACTGTATTTCCTGGTATCGGCGAAGTGCCCGTTTGGAAAGTATTGCTGTTAATGGGTATTGGCAGCACCATGATACCTGTACCGCCATCCATGGACGTACGTGGCTGGCACGAGACCTACCCGCTCAACGGACCGGCCTGGAGCCTTTTTTATGAATACGTTGCCAATATACTGTACGCAGTAATTGTACGCCGTTTTTCCAAAACCCTGCTCACATTGCTTGTTGTAGCATCGGCAGGTGTGTTGGTGCATTATGCCGTTACTGTGAACGGCGATATGATCGGCGGCTGGTCGCTGGAGTCTTTGCAAATACGCATCGGGCTTACCCGTGTGATGTTTCCATTTTTTGCCGGTTTGCTGTTATGCCGTGCTGCAAAACTGCCGCATATAAAAAACGCATTTTTATGGTGCAGCCTGCTGCTCATAACGGTACTGGTCATCCCAAGAATTGGCGGTGCAGATCATTTATGGATGAACGGGCTGTACGAATCGCTGATCATCATTTTTATTTTCCCCTTAATTGTTTTACTGGGTGCCGGCGGAACCGTGCAGGGCAAATGGCAAACAAAGCTGGGCAAATTCCTGGGCGATATCTCCTATCCAATTTATATCACCCACTACCCATTTATTTACTGGTATACCGGCTGGGTGGTTGATAAAAAATATACCATACTGCAGGCTTTTCCGGTACCGCTGCTGGTGTTAATTGGAAGCATTACACTGGCCTGGCTCTGCCTTAAACTGTACGACGAACCCATTAGAAACTGGTTGCAGCGGAGGTTTTTACAAAAGAAATAATATATACCCGGTTTATTTGCAACAAGGTTTTAAATCACTGAAAATGCGGTGATAAGGCGAATACCATTCATCACACATACTTTACCATTGGTGAAACCGCAAGTCCCGTTCATATCGAATGGCATATTCAAGATTTCTAACGCACTTATATCTTTACGCCATCAAAACAAAACAGGAGCACTGCTCCACTACAATGAACGACATTAATTTTCTGGAAGAAGTATTTACCCTTTGCAGATTAAGGGAAAATCCGCCGGAAGTCTCCAGCCTGTAACATTCTCCAAACAGTAAAGATCATTCACAGATTTGCCCGGCCGCAAAGCCAGGTACTTTCCAAAACAAACAAACACATCGTAACAGATGAAACTTATTAAACGGGTATTCACTGCCTGTATCACTATCGCTATGTGCGTGGCAAATATCCACTGCACACATAAAAAGGATAAGCCGGCATCTGCCACAAAAAAGCCTGCTGTTGAAAACGACAGCGACATCTATGTGGGCATCTACCTTATCCCCGACAGTATAGCATACTGATCTCCTGGAGCAAGGCTGAAACATTAAAAAAGCGGTTAAACACTGCAGTGGCGGAGCCTTGCCCAAAAGAAATCAAAGCATTTTATAACCTAAACAATACAATCACTATGGCAAGTTTCGGAAAAAAGATCCTCTCCGCATTTGTGGAAGTAACTGAAGAAAAAAAACCAGTTGCTGCGGAAGAAGTGATAGCACCACCCACAACGGTTACTGGCAGCAAACAGGCGCCTGGAACAGTGAATGAAAGGTTCAGCAACTATTTCACGCAACTGTTCAAAGATGCCAACCTGCCCGGGCCCGACTACTTTGAATTTGCAAGCATGATCAAAGCCATGCAATCTATCAGCGATGAGCGGGCAAGATACGCAGCCGCCTATGCAGGCCTGAGTGCACAGGGACTTGATAAAGCAAAACTGCTGAGTACGGCGAACGCTTACCTGGAGCTGCTTGCAAAAGATGCAGCCAGTTTCAGCAATACTGTTGATACGGCGCTGGCAGAAAAAGTAAAAGGCAAGCAGGAAGAGATGGCTGCAAAACAGCAACGCATTGAACAGCTCACCAGGGAGATCAGCGACCTGCAACACCAGGTACAGCTGTTACAACTGGAAGTAAAGGAGAACGAAGAAAAAATTGCCGGCAACAGCAGCAGCTATAAAACAAATTCAGCAGCTAAAAAGGCCGAAATAGAAAAAGACATCGAACGGATTCAACAATTTATTTAACCAATTGCACATTGTGCATCACCACTAAAAAATAACAACAATGATCAACAACATGCAACAAACAACAAAAGCAAAATGGTTTGCAGAGCCCAAAAATCTTGCAGCCGCTGTAATTGGCGTTTCGCTTTTTGCAGGCCTGGGTTACCTGTTCCTCACGTTCGTTTTACCATGGCTGGTAACGGTAACATGGAACCTGGTAAATCTCATCATAGGTGGTACTGTTTTAGGACTACTGCTATTGGTAGTTACCAACAAAAAATTCTGGCGTGCACTCAAATATTTTTCGGAGTTCATTGCCAATTACACCATTGGCCTGGCCATTGAACTTAACCCCTTCAATATCCTGCAACTGAAAATTGAACAGGGTTATAAAGACCGTAACACATTGTACCAGCAAACAGCCAAACTAAAAGGCAAACAAACAGAACTGGTGCAAAAGCTGGATGAAAAAGAAAAAGAACTGCAGCTGAATGTGCAAAAGGTAAAAATACTGCAGCAGGAAAAAGGCAATACCCGGCAAACCGACCTGTATGCAAATAATGTGCTGCGTTGCAGGGAATATATCGACAATGTATCACCCATTGTTGGTGACCTGAACAAACTGATCCGGTTTTCTGAAGCGGCTTATGAAGAGAGCGGCATTATGCTGGAAGATGCAAAGCTTGACCTGGAAGCGAAGAAAGATTTGTATTACAGTGTAACCACGGGTTTATCCGCAGTTACGAGCGCCATGAAAGCATTTAAAGGCGATGACGAACTGAACCAGGATGCCGAAAAAGCGCTGGCTGTTTTGAAACAACAGATCGGTGAAAAGATCGGGCATATTAAAAGCGCCATTGACGTCACTTCAAGATTTATGGACGACAAGGTGCTGGAAGATAAAGCCAAATCGGCGCAGGCCATTGAACTCATCAACCAGTTTGATATGCACAAAGATTTTAACTACAGCAACCAGGCCCTGCAAAAAAATGATGGCCAGCTAAAAGATGTAAACATCACCAACCGCTACAGGGGTTTGCTGGATTAAAAAGATGAATAAAGCGATACCGTCACAAGTGAGTGATCCCCCTGCCAAAGTCTTGTACGGCGGACAGGCACAACAATGCTGAAGCAAATTCAGCTGTATAAAACAAAAAACTAAAAACAATTAAAAAATACAACTATGGCAATTAAGTTAAAACCCGCAGGTAAATTATTAATTATTGGTGCAGTAATTACTGCCGGGATATTGGGTGTGAGATGGTATCAAAACCGTCCTAAAGAAGTAATCCAGTCAGTAGAACTGGGCAAGGTAACATTACCCGATGCACCCGAAGCATCTTTGAACAGCAATGCAGTGTTACTGGCATTGCCGGGAGAAGAAGATGCCAGTAACGGCGGCACACAAATCATTTGGGAGCGCATGGCATGGAACAGCCAGTTCTCGGGCATGTATGCCAATGGTGGCGTGCGCACCACAAAAAATTCATTGTTCGATAAGGCCCATTTGGATGTAACCTATGTACGCCAGGATGACTGTAATAAACAGATGGCCGACCTGGTAAAATTTGCGAACGATTATAAAAAAGACCCCAATACCAACGCAGTGCTGATCACATTTATGGGTGATGGTATGCCGGCATTTATGACTTCCTTATCGAAAGAACTGGAACCATTGGGTGCCGAATACCAGCCGGTGATCATACCGGTGGCACATGGTAAATCTTTTGGTGAAGACCAGGTGATGGGGCCGTTAAACTGGAAACAGGATCCGCACAATGCCATTGGCAAATGTGTGGCCGGTGTGCTGCGTGATGGCGACATTAACATACTGCTGAAATGGGCGGGCGATAATGGCTTAAAAGTAAACCCCGATGAAACCACTTATGATGCGGCAGCCATTAACATCATTGCAGCCAATGATTTTTTGGATGCCCCCAATAAATACATCACGGGCTACACTGAAAAACGCAAACTGGTATTGAATGGTAAAACCACCGGTAAAGACACCACCGTTGGCGTGGATGCGGTGGCCACCTGGACACCTGGCGACGTAAATGTTGCCACTAAAAAAGGCGGACTGGTAACCATTGCAAGCACCAGGCAATATGCATCGCAAATGCCCAACCAAACCATTGCCATACGCAAGTGGGCGAATGACCACCGCACAGATGTAGAAAATATGATTGTGGCGCTGGCACAGGCTGGTGACCAGGTACGCTCTTATAACGAAGCAAAAATGTTTGCGGCCAAAGTAAGTGCAAAAGTGTACCAGGAAAAAGATGCGGATTACTGGTTGAAATATTACAACGGTATTGCGGAAAAGGATGTGCAGGGATTGCAGGTGAACCTGGGCGGTTCTGCAGTATTTAACCTGGCCGATATGGCAAACACATTTGGTCTGGGTGATGATAAGGTGGACCGTTACAAAGCGGTGTACAATACTTTTGGTAACCTGATGGTGAAAATGTATCCTTCGCTTATGCCCTCCTTTATGCCTTATGAAAAGGCCGTGGATAAAAGTTTCCTGTTCAGTGTTATTTCCAATCACCCTGAACTGATGGAAGGCAAGGCAATACAAACCAGTTATGCCAATGAAATAACAGCCACGGTTTCATCAAAAAGTTACAGCATAGAATTTGAGACCGGCTCGGCCAATATCAAACCGGTTTCTTATAAAATGCTGGATGAAATTTTTGAATCGGCTGTTGTGGCCGAAGGCTTGAAACTGGGTGTGTATGGCCATACCGATAACAGTGGTACAGATGCAGTGAACATTCCCCTGTCGGAAAAAAGGGCCAATGCTGTTAAAGCATACCTGCAGAAAAAAGGTTTAGCTGCCGGCCGCGTGGAAACGAAAGGATATGGCAGTACAAAACCAATAGCTGATAACAGCACCGAATATGGCAAAAGTAAAAACCGCAGGGTGGAGATTGTGCTGGGTGAGTAGTGAGTGGTGAGTGGTGAATGGTCAATGGTCAATGGTGAATGACAGGAACAGACAGATGATGATAGACGACCGACCACAGACCTCCGGATAACCATGAACCATCAACTATGAACCAATAACCAAACAACAAACATCATGAAAAATATATTCAAACCCTTTGGGCAAATAAGCAGGCAAACAGTATGGATACTGGTGGTGCTGCAGGCTGCCCTTGCATTAACCGCCTGGCACTTAAGTGCCGGCGGTTTAATTCCAAAACCTGCTACAATTGCAGGTGCATTTGGCAACCTGGTAAACAGTAAATTGTTTTTAGACAACATGCTCACCAGCCTGTTGCTTACACTTAAGGCAATGCTGTATTCCATCATCATTACATTGCTGGTGAGTTATGCTTCGGTAATCCCTTTCTTTAAAAGCATTGCACAGTTCATTGTAAAATGCAGGTACCTGACACTCACCGGGCTGATCTTCATTTTTACGCTGCTTACCCAGGATGGCAGCCAGTTAAAATTATCACTGCTGGTGTTTGGCATCGTGCCTTTTTTCACCACATCATTTTTATCTGTTATCATCAACATCGATAAACAGGAATATGAACTATGCAAAACGCTTGACTACAGCAACTGGAAAACACTGTACGAAGTAATTATTGTGGGCAAGGCGGACCAGGTATTTGAGATCATACGGCAAAACTTTGCCATCTCCTGGTTAATGATCACCATGGTGGAAGGGCTGAGCATGAGTGAAGGTGGTGTGGGCTCGCTGCTTATAAAATACAACAAGTATAACGACCTGGCCAACGTAATTGCATTGCAGCTGGTGATATTTATAACCGGCTTGTGTTTCGATTATTTATTTGGGATCACCCGCAAGTGGTTATTCCCTCACAGTAAATTAAAACAAGAGCAACCATGACAAACTATTCTAAAGACGCCGTTTTGCTGGAAGCAAAAAACATACAGCTTACTTACGGCGATAAAACAATTTTAAGAGACATCAGCTTCAGCATAAAAGACATCCGGCGCCCCGGTATGCAGCAGGGCCAGGTGGTATCGCTGGTAGGCAGAAGCGGCATTGGAAAAACACAATTGTTTAAAATTTTATCCGGGCTGCAAAAGCCACAATCAGGCACTATCACCATTCATGGCAATAAAATTGTGGAAGCCGGTGATATGGGTGTGGTATTCCAGAACTATTACCTGTTTGAATGGAGAACAGTGTACAGTTCTTTAAAGCTGGCAGCCCTGCAAAACCCTGCCTTAAAAGGTAAGGAAGATGATGCCATTAAAAGTTATGCTGGTGCATTTAAAATAGAAGAAGTGCTGCACCAGTATCCACAGCAGGTATCGGGCGGCCAGCGCCAGCGTGCAAGTATTATTCAGCAGCTGTTAAAAGGTTCTGATTTTTTATTGCTGGATGAACCATTTTCGGGACTGGATATTTGTGTACTGGATAATGTAACAGAACTGCTGCTGCAGGTATCGGTTTCAGATGAAAAGAAAACACTCATCATTGTATCGCACGACATCAGCACTGCTGCAGCCATATCGGATACCGTACTGATCCTTGGCAGTGAAACAGGAAAGCCGGGCGCCACCATCAAAAAAGAAATTGACCTGATGGAAAGGGACCTGGCATGGAAACAGGATAACAAAAAAGAAAAAGCATTTGCCGATACGGTGGAAGAAATTAAATCCTGCCTGTAAAACTGCCATAGTTAAACCGGGTCAGCGCCTTATAAAAGACGCCTGTCCCGGTTTTATTTTTTTAAACCCATATCTTTACAAAAACACATCAGCCATGAAAAAATTGATCACCTGCATTATTGCATGCACATTTGCATGCATGGCATACAGCCAGCAAACCTACATCTACAAACCCGACGACCAGCCACTGTACGATACCATCGTAAAACTGGACAGTATCTTTTTTTCGCTGTATAATAATTGCAGCACACAGTTAAAAGCTTACGCGGATTTTTACAGCGACAGTATTGAATTTTATCACGACAAAGGAGGACTGAACACTTCCAAGAAAGAAATTGTGGAAGCCACAAAAAACAACATTTGTGGCAAGGTTACCAGGGAACTGGTGAAGGGCAGCGTGGAAGTATACCCCATTGCCAACTATGGCGCCATCGAGATGGGATTACACATGTTTCACAATAACCAGGAAAAACAAAGCGGTCCCCCGAAAATCTCAAAATTCATTGTCATCTGGCAGCATACAAATAACGGGTGGAAAATTTCCCGTGTGGTAAGCCTGCATTGATTTAAGCAGCCGCACTTTTATTGTATTTATTCCTGTAATCAACCGGCGAAAGGCCGGTTATTTTTTTAAACAGCTCCCTGAAAGCCTTTACATCATTATAACCTACTTCAAACATCACTTCGTTGATGTTTTTGCGGCCGGTTTCCAGCTGCTTTTTGGCCGCTTCAATTTTTACACGCTGCATATATTCCACCACAGAATTATTGGTGGCTTTTTTAAAACGTCGTTCAAATGTGCGGCGGCCAATGGAGAATTTATCACAAAGTTCATCCACCGACATTTTATCGGCAAAATGCAATTCGATATATTCCTGCACTTTTTTTATCTCATCATCTTCATGAATTTTTTGTCCCTTAAAAATAGTGAAAGGCGATTGCGAATGACGCTCCATATCCAGCACAAAAAATTTAGCGGCAAGAATGGCCAGCTCCCTGTTGGTATATTTTTCCACCAGGTGCAATAATAAATTCCAGTAAGAGTTGGCGCCACCGCTGGTGTACACACCATTTTGTTCAGTCACCACTTTATTATCCACCAGGTTCACATTGGGAAACATCATGCGGAATTCATTGGCGAATAACCAGTGTGTGCTGCATTTTTTTCCGTCAAGCAAACCTGTGGCAGCCAGCACAAATGCCCCAAGGCATAAACTGGCCACTTCTGTCCCGTTCTTATACTGTGTTACGATCCACGGCAGGAAATTTTTATTGAGATCCACCGCGTATTGCAGGTTACCGCTTATTGCCGGTACAATGATAAGATCGGGCTTCCGTGCCGTTTTCAAAACCGCATCGGCATGAATGGTAAATAAACCATCGGCCACCTTTACATCTTTGGTAAGTGCCACCAGCTGCACATTGAATAATGCGGGCTGGCCCTGGCTTTTTAAAAATTCGTTTACCGCGGTAAACATGTACCGGGGATCAGCCACTGCTTCCACCACGGCGGTTTCCGGAACAAGTATTGCTATATTTTTCATCGTGTTCAATTATGCAGTAAAGATAAAAGTTGTTGCTGTCGCAAACAACCCTTTACATTGTCGTAATACCACAGTATAAAATCCCGATCACGTAAGTAGGTTTGTATCACAAATTAAAACAGCAGCAATGACACAGATAAATGCCTATTTAAACTTCAATGGTCATACAAGGGAAGCCATGAGTTTTTACAAAGAATGCCTGGGCGGCGAACTGGTAATGCAGAAGATTGCAGAGTCGCCCATGGCGGCACAAATGCCCAGCGAGATGTCGAATAAAATTTTGCACAGCTCACTCACCAATAAGGGTATTATCCTAATGGCTTCAGACTGCATGGGCAAATCGGTTACGGCTGGAAATAACATTTCACTATGTATCAACTGCAGCAGCGAAGAAGAAATAAACAGTTTTTTTTCTTCGCTGGCGGCAGGCGGAACCGTAAATGAACCGCTGCAACAATCATTCTGGGGTGCCACATTTGGCAACCTAACCGATAAATTCGGGATCAACTGGATTTTAAACCACACAAAAAATTAAGTTTATGTCATTCCAGGCTTATATCGATAACATCAGGGCAAAAACAGGCAAAACGCCCGATGACTTTAAAAAACTGGCTGAAGCCAAGGGCTTTTTACAAAAAGGAAAATTAAATCCGGCCGTTAAAGCAACTCAAATTACTGACTGGCTTAAAAACGATTTTAATTTGGGGCATGGACATGCTATGGCTATTTATGCTATTTTTAAAGGAATAAAAAAATAACTCTAAAAAAAAATTATGAGCAATGCAAAAACCGTTATAACCATCAGGGCAGCAGTGAACGCACCCGTAGAAAAGGTATGGAAATGCTGGACCACACCAGAACACATCATGCAATGGAACCAGGCTTCACCCGACTGGCACTGCCCTGCTTCTAACGTAGATTTAAAAATTGGTGGAAAGTTTTCGGCCACCATGGCTGCAAAAGACGGCAGCTTCAGCTTTGACTTTTGGGGTACGTATGATGATATACTGGAAAAAGAACTAATAATGGTAACCATAGGTGATGGCCGTAAATGGAAAACCACATTTGCAAGCAATGGCGATGTTACCGAAGTGGTGGAAAGTTTTGAAGCCGAAGACCAGAACCCTGTTGAAATGCAGCAGGCCGGATGGCAGGCGATACTGGATAATTTTAAAAAATACACAGAAAATTTGCAGTGATGATTATTACAAAAAGCAAATAACTATTAACACTAAAAAAAAAATTATGGCAAGGGTAAGTACGTATTTAAACTTCTCCAATTACACAGAAGAAGCTTTTAACTTTTACAAATCAGTTTTTGGAACAGAATTCAATGCGCCCGGTGTGCAGCGCATGGGTGATGCACCACCCATGGAAGGGGCACCGCCTATGAGTGATGAAATGAAAAAACTGGTATTGCACGTGGAGTTGCCCATAACAGGCGGACATGTGCTGATGGGTACTGATGCGCCCGAGCAAATGGGTTTTACGGTAAAATTTGGCAATAACGCACATATCATGCTGGAACCCGACACAAAGGAAGAAGGCAAAAGATTATTCGATGCACTTGCCGCAGAGGGCAATATTACCATGCCTTTGCAGGATATGTTCTGGGGCGCTTATTTTGGCAGCTGCGTTGATAAATATGGTGTGCAGTGGATGGTGAATGTGAACAATAATTAATGATTGCTTAAACTTACAGACATGAACAACAACATACACCCCTGCCTCTGGTATGATGGCAATGCCAAAGCGGCTGCTGAATTTTACTGCAGTCTTTTCCCCAACTCAAAAATCACCACGGATACACCCATGGTGGTAAAATGGGAACTGGCAGGCCAAACATTTATGGGATTGAATGGCGGGCCGATGTTTACACAAAACCCATCCATTTCCATGATGGTTACCTGTGAAGAGAATGCTGAAATAGATGAACTCTGGGCCAGGCTTTCTGAAGGAGGAATGATCATGATGCCACTGGGCAAATATGACTGGAGCGATCATTATGGTTTTGTGCAGGATAAATTTGGTTTATCGTGGCAATTGTACAAAGGCAATTACAGTTATGTGAACCAGAAAATCACACCTACATTTTTATTTGTAGGCAAGAGTTTCGGCAAAGCAGAGGCTGCAGTGAAATATTATACAGAATTATTTGAACCTTCACGCACCGATGGTATCTTATTGTATGCAGCCAATGAAGGCCCGGCTGCTGGAAGTGTAAAGCATTCCCAGTTTGTGCTGGATGGTAAAGTGTTTATGGCCATGGATGGCTATGGTGATCATAAATTTGAATTTACAGAGGGCATTTCATTGGTGGTGGAATGCAAGGACCAGGCCGAAATCGATTTCTTCTGGAACAATATGACGAGTGGCGGCGGGCAGGAAAGCATGTGCGGCTGGCTGAAAGATAAATTTGGAGTAAGCTGGCAGATCATTCCAAAAAATATGGGTGCCATCGTAATGGATCCTGTGCACGGGCAAAAAGCCATGCAGGCCCTGATGCAGATGAAAAAAATTGAAGTAGATCAGTTACTGAATGCATAACTATGCCAGCGGTAAAAACATTGCGTACCTGTAAAAACGGTCACCAGTATTATAAAAGCAGCGAATGCCCGGTTTGCCCGGTTTGTGAAAAAGAGCATAAACCACAGGAAGGGTTTTTATCTTTATTAAGTGCGCCTGCAAAACGGGCGTTGCAAAATAAAGGCATCACCACCTTGCGGCGGCTGGCCTCGCACAGCGAAAAAGAAATTTTAGGGTTACATGGCATGGGGCCTTCTTCCATACCCAAACTAAAAGCCGTTTTAAAACAGGCTGGTTTATCTTTTAAAAAATAAATTACTTCTTTACACAAAAACTATTGTATGAAACCAAAAACAATCAACATTCTTTATTGGGTTTTCACCATTTTATTTTCAGTACTAATGATATTTTCTTCTGTGGGTGGTATTGGCCCGACTGAAGAAGTGAAGAAAATGTTTCATGAAGGACTGGGTTATCCCATTTACTTTATCCAGTTCATCAGCGTGGCAAAGATCATTGGTTCTGTGGCCATACTTATTCCTGGCCTGAATAAAATAAAAGAATGGGCATATGCAGGTTTATTTTTTGACCTGGCAGGTGCCACTTACTCGGGCTTTGCCACTGCGCCATCATTTGATCCGCGTATCCTGGGTATGCTGATCTGGATTGGTGCGGGTGTTTTGTCGTATTATTTCTGGACAAAAAAATCTGCAGTAAAATGAAAAAAACGCCTGCAACCGTAGCAGAATACATTGCCGCATTTCCAAAAGAGTTGCAGCCGTTATTAAACCAGTTGCGTAAAACAATCATCAGTGCAGCACCCAAAGCAGAAGAATCTGTCAGTTACGGTATGCCCGCTTATAAATACCTGGGGCGGCCGCTGGTTTATTTTGCAGGATATGAAAAGCATATCGGCTTTTATGCAACACCCAATGGGCATGAGGCATTTAAAAAAGAACTGGCAGAATATAAACAGGGCAAGGGCTCGGTACAATTTCCGCTTACAGAAAAACTGCCATTGAAACTGGTTGAACGCATTGTGCAATTCAGGGTAAGTGAAAACGAGTTGAAGGCAGGTGGCAAAAAAGTCAAAGCAGTTCCGGTTAAGAAAAAGACACCCGCCACCAGTGATGATGCAAGGAAGGTAAAAGAGTGGCTTGAAAAACTGGAACCCGGACAAAGAAAAGCAACCGATGCCGTAAGAAAAATAATCAAAGCTGCAGGCCCCCGGTTAAATGAACGCATTAAATGGAATGCTCCCAGTTTTTATTATAAGGAAGATATGGTAACATTTGGCCCGTATAAAAACAACACCATATTGCTGGTGTTTCATCACCCGGCCATTGTAAAAATAAAATCAGCCTTGCTGGAAGGCAAATACAAAGACCGCCGCCTGTTATACCTGCGTGATGCCAAAGCCATCCGTGCAGCCAAAAAGGAACTGGAGCGGATCATCCGGGAACATATGCAACTGCTGGACAAATAATTTTTGTTATGGTGGAAGTTTTTAAAACAAGTGTAACAGATCAGAAAGATGCTGTTACCATTCTTGCTGCACTCAACGGCAACTTACCTTCCTGTACAATCAATTTTGACCTGGATGATTGCGATAACATCCTCCGGGTGAAAGGCGACTCCATTCCAATACCCCTCATTATGGAACTGCTGCATACAAATGGCTTTGAATGCAGCCCGCTGGATTAATCCCTCCTCACCAGTTTTAAAATAAATTTTGCGTAACCAAAAGGTTTCTTATATTTGTAACCGATTGGTTACATAAAAAGCAGTACATGAGAAGGGACGTATTCCAGGCCATTGCAGATCCTACAAGAAGGGAGATTATCGGGCTGATTGTAAAGCAGCCGCTGAACCTGAACAGTGTGGCAGAGCAGTTTCATATCAGCCGGCCTGCGGTTTCAAAGCATATTAAGATTTTAACCGAATGCGGCCTTGTTATCATCCGGCAGGAAGGCAGGGAACGTTATTGTCATGCCACACCGGAAAAACTGAAGGAAGTAAATCAATGGCTCGACCAGTACCGCCAGTTCTGGGAACAAAAGCTGGATGCACTGGAAACTTACCTGCAGACACTACAGCAAACAACATCTTCCAATAAAAAAACAAAAAAACATGCAGTCAAACGTAAACAGCCCCGTAACAGGTAGCAGGGAAATGAGTATCTCCCGTTTGCTCAACGCACCACAGGAACTGGTATGGGAAGCATGGACCAACCCGGAGCATATTAAAAACTGGTGGGGGCCGGAAGGTTTTAAAAATTCCATTTCCAAAATGGAAGTAACAGAAGGCGGTGAATGGGAATTTATCATGCACGGGCCAGATGGCACCGATTACAGTAACAAACATATTTATGTACAACTGGAGAAGCCATCAAAGATTGTGATGCAGCATGTAACCGCACCCAAATTTGTGATGACGGCAACTTTTGAAGCAAAAGGCAACCAGACCCTTGTAACACTGCATTCCGTATTTGAATCGGCCGAACAGCTGCAGGATGTAATAAAAGTATTTAAGGCAGATGTGGGCATGGTACAGAATATGGACCGTATGGAAAAATATTTACTGGCGCTAAATATGGTATCATGAACAGCACACCCATCATTATTGAAAAGCGGTACAACGCCCCCATTGCCACCGTGTGGCAGGCACTCACCAGCAAAGAAGCGATGAAACAATGGTATTTTGATATTGCATCTTTTAAACCTGAAGCCGGGTTTGAATTTAGTTTTTATGGTAAAGGAAAAGATGGTGAACCTTACCTGCATCTTTGTAAAATAACCGATGTAATTAAAGAAAAGAAACTGCGCTACAGCTGGCGTTACGAAGGGTACGAAGGTATTTCCTTTGTAACATTTGAACTGTTTGCCGAAGGCAGCCAGACAAAACTGGTACTTACACACGAAGGACTGGAAACCTTCCCGGTTACTGCCAGCAATGCTTTTGCAAAAGAAAATTTTATACAGGGCTGGACATGGCTGATGGAAACCGGGCTTACAAAATACCTGGCAACAGGTTTGTAAGAAACATTTCTATGTGTATTTGACTTAGCTTTCAAAAAAACAACTGCATTACTTTAAAGCGGGAAAGATATTCTTTCCCGCTTTTTTTGGGTGTTTTCCCAACGGCCCAGCCGGAATCCGGCCTTATTAATGGCAAGCGTACGGCCCGGTGCAATTTTAACTCTAACAGGTACACGAAAAGTGTAAAAAATAAAAAAACATTCCACAAAATGGAAATTGCTGGTAACCCGCTAAGGTAAGAGCAACACATTATCAAGCAGTTAGAAGCTGGCACCAAATCTGCAACCCCTGATGCCAGAAATCACCGTACCAATTTAAATGAAAACTGTATTCAGTACCTTATTAGGCGTATTTACTTTGCTTGCCGCATATCCCCAGGGAAACCATGTTTTTTCCGGCGGCGAACTGGTGAACTATTCGGTAATGAATGTTCCCGCAGGAGGCAACCAGGTATGGTCTACCGACCGTACCTCACTCCCGGGTTACTTTAGTGCAGTGACTAACGCCAACTTCACCGGTTGTTCCGATGCTGCACATATTGATGGCTACATTAAAAAATACGGCAACAATGCATTTGTATTTCCAGTAGGAAGTTCAAATGACCTAAGAACACTTGAAATTTCACAACCTGCTGTTTCTTCTGACGCCTATGCCACAGCATGGATTGAAGGCGACCCCGGTGTTACAGCCGACCCTACTTCCCCAAATGCAGGCTTTCATCCCGTAACTGTGGTAAAAGCGCCTATTACCGCTGTAAGCAATGCAGGCCAGTGGGACTGGCAGGTGGGCAATAATGCCAACCTGGGTGCAGGCACCACCGGAACAGGATCTGGCCTAACCATTACCGTTAGCATACCTGACATGACGTTGTTTGCCGCTGCTGCCAACCTGCGCCTGGTAGGATGGGATGGCTTTCAGTGGGTGAACCTGAGCAGCGGACCAACCGCCAGCGGCAATACAGAAAACAGCACACTCAGCGGCACCATGATTGAAGGCATTACGGCCATTGGCATTGGAACCGTTGCCATGGCGCTTCCGCTGCACCTGCAATATTTTAATGCAGTACCGGATAATTGCGATGCAGTTTTAAACTGGCAAAGCCTGAATGAAATAAACACCAAACACTTTGTTATTGAACAAAGCAGCGACAATATCCGCTTTACGGCAATAGCAACAGTAAAGGCAAAAGGCCGGGCTGACGTAAACAATTACAGGAGTGTGGTATCACAGCCTTCGGGCATATCATATTACCGGCTTAAAATGGTGGACAACGACGGTACTTATACTTATTCTGGTACCGTTGTGTGCAAGACCAGCTGCGGGGGAAATGAATTTATGATCGTTTATCCCAACCCGGTTGAGGCAACCGGCACACTGCATGTGAGCTTTAATACTCAATACAGGGGAAAAGCCCTGCTGATCATTACCAATATGCTGGGGCAACGCTTTTTTACAATGCCATTAACGGTAACAGGATCCAGTAATCTTGCTTCCATTGAAGTGGGCAGGTTTGCATCGGGCACATATTTACTGAGTGTGGAAATTGGCGCAGGACAAAGGATCGGGAGCATCCAAAAATTCATAAAACAATAAAGAAGGTTTTAAACATACAATGAAAAAAGGGTTTTTACATATCATCCTGCCATTAGCACTGATCATCATTACTGCAATCAGTGGCTCTCCCCTGTTTGCACAGGTGAAGATCGGGCAAAACCCCACTTCCATAAATCCGGATGCGGTAGTGGAAATGGAATCGAACAATAAAGGTTTGCTGCTGCCAAGGCTGGCTTTACACTCCACCCTTAACCCAACACCATTGGGAAATTTTGTAAATGGTATGGTGGTATACAACACGGCCACAACAGACAGCATCACTCCCGGTGTATATTATTCTGACGGCATCAAATGGATAAGAATAAATTCAACGGGCCCTGCAGGCGGACCAGTGCCTTTAACCAACTGGTCGCTTACCGGGAATAATGGCACTATACCCGGAATCAATTTTGTGGGCACCACCGATAACAATGCACTGGTTGTAAAAACAAATAACAGTGAGCGTATGCGCATCACCGAAAATGGCTGGGTGGGTATTGGTACTGCTGCCCCCACTGCCGCATTGCAGGTAAAAGGACAGCTGGTAATTGATTCACTGAACAGCGGCAACATACGTACCGACAGCATTTTGGTGGCCAACCCGGCAAACGGAAGGGTAAAGATGGTTTCAGCGGCAGGGTTTGGTTCCGGTGTGCAAAAAAAACTGGAGCTGGTGAGCACCGCAGGCCAGGCTGTTTTTACAACACCTGCCCCCGCAACGGATGCCAGTAAAATTATGCTGTACCGCAATGGTGTGATGATCTCTTTTACCGTAACCGGCCCCAGCTCCATCACGGCAGAAATAGCCTGTAGTGCAGGCGATGAAATCAGGATTATTCAACTTTTATAAAAACTACATTTATTCAACACACGGGATAAACAAGACCTCCCGCAAAAACAACAACAAACAATGAAAAAGATCGTTCTTCTCTCCGTACTCGCCATTGCGATTGGCTTCGCGGCAAACGCCCAAAAAGTACCCACCAAGGTTATCGACAACAAAGGAACCATTAAGTGGGTGCTGGACAGCGCCACCGCTGTTATCACAAAAGCAGACAGCACCATTTTGTATGTTACACCACATCAGATGCACGACAGCCTGGGCAATTTTGTAAGATACGCTGATACTGCAAACATGCTGGCAGCTTATGTAAATGGCGCTAACAACGGCATCACTAAAAACGGCCAAACAGTTCAGTTAGGCGGTGCATTGAACCAGGCCACCACCATTACCACAACGGCGGCCAATTTCCTTGCAATTACAGGGCTCCAGGCCGGCTCAAACACCACCGACAGCGTAATGGTTGTTGATCCTTCAACAGGCCAGCTGAAAATCATTTCTGCATCTGCATTATTCAATGCTTTAACATTCAGCAACGGTTTAACCAAAACAGGCAATACAGTTGAACTGGGTGGCACTTTGAATAAATCAACCACTATCACCACTGATGCAACCAATACTTTAAAAATCGCTGGATTACAAAGTGGTAACCTGGCTACAGACAGCCTGGTAGTAGCTGCTGCCGACGGTACTTTGAAAAGAGTTACAGCAGAATCTTTATTACAAAGCGGCGACCAGAACTATACAGCCACTGCAGGTCAGACATCTTTTACTGTTACAGGCATGCCCGCACAGGTATCTAAAGTTTCTGTTTACAGGAATGGTGTGAAACTGCTGGCCACTACAGACTATACAGCAGCTGCCGGTACCATTACATTAAGCAGCGCTATGGGCAGTTTAATTGCAGCGGATGATGTAATAGAAGTACAGTGGGTTAAATAATTGCTGCTAAACACATTTGTGTATTTGTTTAATTTTAAAAACCGTGTTTCAGGCAACTTGTTTTCATCAAGAAAGCAAGTTGCTTACAACACCAATCACCCGGATGAAAAAGATTTGTATAATCCTGCCCGTTCTTTTTTTGCACTGCAGGGCATTGCCCAGGTTACAGTTGATACCAAGGGGACAAAAATTTTGATCGACAGCAGTAAATGGAAAATTTCCGGCACAAATATCTATTCTAAAAACACCGGGAATACGGGTATTGGCACCAGCACTCCTGCATACAAACTGGACATTAATGCTGCGGTAAACCCGCTGCGCTTAATGGGTGTGCAAAATGGCAATACTGTTACCGACAGTGTGCTTACCATCGCAGGAGGTGTGGTTAAAAAACTGGGCATTTCATCTTTTAGTAAAAACGACAGCACAACAGCCAGCAATGGTTTAACATTATCTGGTAAAGACATTCAGCTGGGCGGTAACTTAACGCAATCATCCACCATTACCAGCAACAGTAACACTCTCACTTTTGCAACGGGCGGAACCGCGTTGAACATTACCGGACTTACGGCGGGTGCAGCAACCGACAGTATTGTCACCATCAACACA